>SXGQ01044815.1_pt1 | contig 16703 bp, 13 predicted proteins | sample 3178371 | NCBI WGS metagenome assembly SXGQ01 (sample SAMN11356859, study PRJNA531348) | freshwater metagenome | isolation source: freshwater sample F1-20 | place: China: Fuxian Lake, Yuxi | collected 2017-12-25
GCCCAATCCCCTTCCGGAACGGGTCAGGTTCAAATCTCCCACCGACACTTCCTTGACAAGCCCGAGATCGGTCAATTTTGCCACGCCGTTTTTTCCCACAAGAATATTGTCAGGCTTGACATCCCGGTGGATGAGTTTGTCCTTGTGTACCTGGTTCAATGCCTTTGCCACTTGGGCGATTAGTTTAATTGCCTCAAGTTCCTCGAATTTTCCATCACGGCTAATCAATATTCCAAGGGATTCACCATTGACAAATTCAAGGACCAAAAAAGGCACATCGTTATCCTGTCCGAAGTCCAGTGCCTTGACCAAATTCGGGTGGGTAAACTTGCTTGCAACCTTGTATTCCTGTTCGAAACGCTTCAGCAACACTGGATTATGGACATAATTGGGTGACATCACCTTGATCGCAACCACGGATTTATCCTTGATGTTGCGGGCCATGTAAATGGAACCCATGCCGCCCTCGGCGATTTTTTTCAAAAGCTCGTAATGGCTGATCTTGCCCAGGGGCTGAACATACCCCTGGGGCTTGCTGATCTCGGTTTTTTCCGTTGGCTCACTCATGGATATCATTTTATAGCAGATTCAAGCCACTAGCGATTTAAGATTCAAAATTCTCGAATTCTTAATGAAGGGTAATGGTCAAGTTGAAATAGTTTCATTCGGAATAGTCATCCTATTAGGATTAATACATACATCTTCCCTTGAATATCATTCACATTTTATTGGCCTAACAGCTTGTTATGGGGAAGTATATAATTAACGGATGGAATCCGTGGTGTAATCCTTCCCATGGAAAAGAGATGGGCTGATCGATGTCCCTACTTGGAAAAATCTTTGTCCTTTTGAATACCCTGCTTGCGTTTGGCCTGGGTGTTGTCCTATTGCAGGACCTGGGGGTCCGCAAAAATTGGAGTTACCTTGTTTTCAGGCAGGATCTGGTTCTAAATGGTCTTCCTTTGGATGAGGATGAGACCACCAAGACTAATATCAACATCAAATCCAATCTAGAGGCTTTGGACAATGGTGCCCTGAATGGGATTTTCCAGGATGCCGGCGGCCCTCTGAAGCATGAAGGCAAGGTTGTTCTCACCCAGGTTGATGAAGTCAAGCGCATGCACAAGAAGCTTGATGACAAGGAAAAGGAAATCGAAGGCAGCGACAAGAAAGCCAGGTTTCTAGCGAAGGTGCTCCTTGAAAATGCGGTCACCTATGTTGACAGGCGCAAGTACGATGACTTGATCAACAAGGCTGATCCAAAAACCCTTTCGGATGAATACACCGCCCTTCGTGAAAGTGTGGATAATTTATTCTTGTCCTCGGAACCGCGTGAGAAAAGCAGGCTTCCGCAGCAGGCCAGCATCATCAGCAAGTCGGAGTCAAGGACAGCGATCGCCGCATTGTTGCTTTCACTTTATCAGGCTGTGGATGATGGCTCGGAAGAATCGCTTCGAAGATTGGTTGTTGTTGTGGGTCCGGATTATGCCTCAAAAGCCTTTGATGGCCATGCGGTGGTGCTTACCCGTGCTTTTGACAACCTTGAGAGCCAGTTGAACCGCGAAGAGGCGAATTTTGTTACCGAGCATCGCGAATTACTTTCCGAGATGTTACGCAGGTCTAAACGCATCAAGCAGATCGAGGGTTTCAAGCTTGAATACGATGAGCGCATCAAAACCCAGAAAACTTTACTTGAGCGGGAAAAATTATTGCTCGCCAAGCTGGAGAAGGAGCTTGAGGAACAGCGTGAATTGACAGATAAACTGGTCAGTAATTTCCACCTGATCAGCGAGCGGTTGTTCACGGTGCATAAAAATTTGCAGGGTGTGAGGGTGGGTAACGAAGACCAGGAAAAAAAGCTTCGTGCGGTAGAGGCAAACCACTAGGTCACGGATTAGGTTAAAGGGAAGCCATGGCTTTGAATATTGGAAAAAAGATGGTTTATCTGCTCGCACTGGGCAGTTTCACCCTTGCGACTTGGGCTATCTCGCTTTTTTTCACCCCGGTGCTCACCCCGGTCATCGGCCCTGATGGAAAACCCAAGGAAGGTTCCTGGCAGGAAATTGAACAGCGCAAGGCGAAGATTGATTCTTGGTTCAAGGATGCAAAGGATGGTCCAAGCCCCATACAAATTGCTGCGAATCGTTATGGTGCTTCCCGTGCGAAAATGCTTAACCTCGAATCGCAGGTCGCAAAATCTGAGAAATACTATGCTGATCAGCTTGAGTTTCTAAAGACCAAGGCTTCTGAAAAAGAGCCCGCAATGAATATCGCCCTGAAAAACGGGCAACCTATCCGCCTCAAAAATGATTTCATACCCTTGCAATTTGAGGAAATAAAAGACATTGATGGGAACACCTTTGAGAATCTCAGCGCCTTGGGGAAAAAGATAGAAGCACTCGATAATGAGATCAGGGCCAAGCAAAAAATACTGGATGAAACCTCCAAGGAAAACAAGAAGTTGGTTGATCTGCAGGCTGATCAATTCCAAAAAGACCCGGACGGCAAGATAGTTAACGGCCCCGATGGCAAACCCATTGTCGTGGTGAAAGGATTGCAGACGATCATCGAGGAGGAAAAATTAAAGCGAAAGAAATTTGCCGAGGAGTTTGATGCGATTGAGCAGGCTTATGTCAACTTGACATTGGAGCACTTTGATCTCGCCAAGAGGCGTGCTGAGTTAAAAACCCGTTTTGTGGAACTTAGAAACTCCGGGCTCGCCACAATTCCCTAGTTTGTGGTTTTTCCCTTATTTCCCCCTCCTTCCCTCCTTTTGTTTAATGTTGTGTTTTTGCTGAAACTTCTCATTTCATGGGCGTTGTTGCCGTTGACAAGCTTTCAATTTCTAGGCATAGTCCCGCCCGGATGGAAATATTGCTATTTTCAACATGGATTAAATGGTTTCTGTTATCATTAAAGTGAAGGTAATTGGCTGTAATTTAAATCCAATTAAATAAAAGAGGATCAGGTCATGACACCTGTGGGAAAAATTCTGGTCTTTGTGAATTTGGTATTCAGCCTGTTCGTGGGTGCCATGGGTCTCATGGTATTCACCGCGGACACGAACAAAAATATGGAAATTATCAAGGTTCAGCGGGAAAGAGATGTGCTCAAGGCGAGCAATGTAACCTATCAAGAGGAAAATAAAACCCTTCAGGAAAGCGGTTCCTCCTCCGTCAAGGAAAAAGAGGTTGAAATAGTCAAGTTGAAAACTGAGATCGAGGATTTCAAAAGGGTCAAGGATGACTTGGACAAGAAATACAACGAGGCTTCCAAAAAGCTGAATGAAAAAGACATAGTCCTTCAGACCGCGGTGGCGGAATCAAGCCGCAGGCAGGAACAAAATGACCAGATGAGGGAGATTCTCAAGGCTGAAGTCAAGCGTAACACTGAGATTTCCAAGGAACTGGAGCTTAGCAGGTCCAATGAGATCGCCCAGAGAATATCAGCGCAGACTTTCAAGTCAACCAATGAAAGATTGGAAGCCCAGCTTCGCGAGATGGCCAAGGACATGGAGCGTGCCAAGTCAGGTACAACATCGGCCCTGGCCCAGGTCAACAAGGCCACCAAGAATCCGCCCCCAGACAATATTGAGGGCATGGTCAAGGATGCCAATGCCAGCGGTTTGATCAAAATTTCGATAGGCTCCGATGCCGGGCTTACCAAGGGCCACACTCTTGAGGTTTTCAGGCTTTCAGCCATCGCTACTCAGTCCAAATATCTTGGAACGGTTCGCATTCTTGATGTGACTCCCAATGAGGCTGTTGCTCAGCCGGTCAGGCCTTTGGCTGACAAGCCGGTTGTGGGTGATCGTGTTGCAAGTCGCATTCTTGGAAGTTGATCATCAAGGGTTTAAGAAAATTATCATGGAGGGTTTCCAAAAATGGCAGCCAAGGCTAAAGCCACCTCATCCGGTGCACGGAGTGACGCCTATACAGGGATTCTGATTTTATCCCTTCTTGCGCAGCTTATTGGCGGAGGTTTTCTTTTTTGGGATTACATGAGGCTTACCACACCCAGTGGCCCGCCTGAATCTGTGAACAAAGTGGTCGCAAGGCCGGGTAAGTTGACCAAGGATGGGGCACCCGCTCCACAGGCGCCCCCTGCTCCTCCCGCTCCTGAAAAAGCCGACCCACCGGCAAATTAACGGTTTTTGTCTTACCCGTTATTTCAAGTGATCTTATAATCATGCCATCAAAGCCAATTGCTATCGAAAGCGTTCTCCTTTCGGCTTGGCCTTTTATGTTTTTTGGTGCACCAACATGAATCATCATTATTTGGCTTTTGTCGGGATTGTCGCTTTCTTTTACTCCAGTCATTTTCTTAAATCGCAGGGCCCTTCCTTGAAATACCCGGTAACAAAAAAAATCGAACAGGTTGATGATCTTCATGGGGTCAAGGTCGCTGATCCATATCGCTGGCTCGAGAATGATGTTCGCAATTCCGGCGAGGTCAAAGACTGGGTGGATGCTGAAAACCTGGTGACAAACGCCTATCTGTCTGAAATTCCCGAAAGGGCGGGGATTCGAAAGCGCCTTGCGGAGCTTTGGGATTACGAGAAATTTTCCACACCCGTTGTCCGGGAAGGCAGGTATTTCTACACCCGCAATGATGGCTTGCAAAACCAGGCTGTGCTTTTCGTGCAGGATGGCCCCAAGGGAACACCCCGTGTTCTTCTCGATCCCAACACCATGGCCAAGGATGGCACAGTCGCTCTTTCCTCCTGGATTCCCAGTGATGATGGCAAGCTTCTTGCGTTTGGCATTGCTGAAGCGGGTTCCGACTGGCATGTCTGGAAGATTTTGAATGTTGAAACGGGCGCCCAACTTGCTGATGAGCTTCGCTGGGTCAAGTTTGCAAGTCCCGCATGGACACCTGATGCCGGTGGCATTTATTACAGCAGGTTTGATGAACCCGCCGCGGGCGCGAAGTTCCAGGGCCTTAATCTCAACCAGAAGGTTTATTTCCACAAGGTTGGAACCGCGCAAGCTGATGACAAACTTATTTACAAACGCCCTGATCATCCTGAATGGGGTTTTCAAACCGAGGTCACTGAAGATGGCAGATACCTGCTTATCACCACCTGGAAGGGCACGGATCACAATTATCGGATCACTTATCTCGACCTTTCCAAGAAGGATTCCCAACCTGTCGACTTGATCGATAATTTTGAAAATGAATATTCACTGATAGGCAATGAGGGCAGCACCCTTTATTTCAAGACGAATTACAAGGCCGCATTGCACCGGGTGGTGGCGATCAAGCTGGAAAAGCCTGAACCCGCGAACTGGAAGGAAATCATCCCTCAGGCCAAGGAGGCGCTTCAGGGTGCAAGCCTTTTTGGGAAACAGTTCATCGCAAGTTATTTGAAGGACGCCCGCACCCTCATCAGGATTTTTTCAATCGATGGCGGGGCATCCACCGAGCTTGCATTACCCGGAATAGGAACCGCGGGTGGATTTGGTGGCAGGCAGAACGCCACCGAAACCTTCTACTCTTTCTCCAGCTTTGCGACCCCGCCTTCCATTTATCGCTATGACCTGAAAAAGGGAACCAGCGAAATTTATCGTGCCGCGAAGGTTAAATTCAACCCGGATGATTACCAGGTTGAGCAGGTGTTCTACCCCAGCAAGGATGGCACCAAGGTCCCCATGTTTCTCACCTATCGCAAGGGGTTGAAAAAAGACGGCAATAATCCCGTGCTGCTTTACGGGTACGGCGGGTTCAACATTTCCCTCACACCCTCGTTTTCCGCAAGCAGGATCGCATGGCTTGAAATGGGTGGCGTTTTCGCGGTTGCAAACCTTCGGGGTGGTGGCGAGTATGGCGACCCCTGGCACAAGGCCGGAACCAAGCTTTTAAAACAGAATGTCTTTGATGATTTCATCTCCGGGGCCCAATGGCTCATCAATGAAAAATACACCCAGAGTTCCAAGCTTGCTATCCAGGGCGGTAGCAATGGGGGATTGTTGGTGGGTGCCTGCATGACTCAGCGGCCCGATTTGTTCGGTGCCTGCCTGCCCGCTGTTGGTGTTATGGACATGCTTCGGTTCCATAAGTTCACCGCTGGGCGTTTCTGGGTTGATGACTACGGCTCCGCGGATAATCCAGATGAATTCAAGGCTATCTATGCCTACTCGCCCTACCACAATCTTAAAAAGGGTGTCCGCTACCCCGCGACCATGATCACCACTGCTGATACCGATGACCGTGTGGTGCCCGGCCATAGTTTTAAATTCGCAGCCATGCTTCAGGAATGTAACCAGGGTCCCAACCCCGTGCTGATACGCATAGAGACCAAGGCTGGCCATGGTGCGGGTAAACCAACCGCAAAGATCCTTGATGAGGTTGCGGACCAGTTCGGATTTCTCGTTAAAAATCTGGGCATGAAGCCCGGTTGATCCATGTTTTATGCCAGGTACAAGGAGGTGCTTTATGGCAAGTTATCGCGGACATCTTAAATTTTCTTCCATGCTGGCGGTCGCCAACGGATTGCTCGCCACATTTTATTTCAACCTCGACTGGGGCACCAGCCTGATGGCGGCGGGTATCACCGCGGTCAGTGGTTTGCTTCCCGATCTTGATAGTGACAGCGGGGTTCCCGTGCGCGAGATGTTCAACCTTGCCGCCGTGCTTGTACCACTCATGCTACTCAAGCGAATGCTGGGCTTTGGAATGACCGAGGACCAGACTTTTGCCGTCCTGGGTATTCTTTATGTCTTTATCAGGTTCGGGCTTTCGAATATTTTCAAGCATCTGAGTGTTCATAGGGGGATGTTCCATAGTGTTCCCGCCATGATCATCGCAGGCTGCCTGGTTTTCCTTTGTTACACCCACGACAGCATGCTGCTTCGAATGTACATGGCTGCAAGCGCCATGGTGGGTTTCCTTTCGCATCTCGTGCTGGATGAGCTTTGCAGCGTGGATTTCAATGGGATGTCGGTGCAGTTGAACCAGTTTGCAGGAAGCGCGGTCAAGTTTTTCGGCCCTTCAATCATGGCCAACCTGTTTGCATGGTCGTTGTGCATCACCATGGGTTATCTGGCATGGGTTGATTTTGAACATCATTCACTGGCACTTAAGAATGGCAAAAAGCCCGACCACGATAGCATGCATATCATGCCTCCCAAGTCCCAGCCTCTCACAAAAACAGTAAAACCTGTTGCACAGCCCTTCTCCCAGCTTTAGACTTTATAACTAGATATCAATCCAAAACCGCACATCCACCCTTTCACTAGGGTGGGTGTCTTTATTTCTTTTTCAAAGGAGCCTTTTCAATGTCAAGCAGGCTGAATCGTCGTAGTTTTGTCAAAAAGACCTCAATCGCAGGAGCAGGTTTCTGGCTTGCAGGGGGAATCGCTCCCGCACAGGAAAAGAAATCCGCCCTCGAAGGCTTGCGCTTTGCAGGCGTGGGCGTGGGTGGCAAAGGCGGTAGTGATATCGACCAAGCCGGGACATTTGGCGAAGTCGTAGGTATCTGTGACATTGATGACAACACCCTTGGCAAGAAGGGCGAAAAGTTCACCAAGGCCAAAAAGTTCCATGATTTTCGCAAGATGCTTGAGGAAATGGGCAAGGACATCGATGCGGTGGTGATCGGCACTCCCGATCATACCCACGCGCCAGCTGCAGCCATGGCGATGCGCATGGGCAAGCATGTTTATGTTCAAAAACCACTCACTCACACCGTGAAGGAAGCCCGTGTTCTTCGTGAACTTGCAGTCGAGAAGAAGGTCTGCACCCAGATGGGCAACCAGGGTACTGCAGAAAACGGACTTCGCGAAGCGGTTGAACTTGTGCGCGCAGGTGTCATCGGCCAGGTAAAGGAAGTTCATGTATGGACCAACAGGCCGATTTGGCCACAATCTCCCAAGGTGACCTCCCGCCCAACCGGCACGACCGAAATCCCCAAGCATGTTCATTGGGATGAATTCATCGGCCCTGCCCCCATGCGCCCCTACGCCCCCGGATATCATCCTTTCGCATGGCGCGGTTGGTGGGACTTCGGCACCGGTGCCCTCGGCGACATGGCTTGTCACACAGCCAACATGGCATTCATGGCCTTGAAGCTTGGATACCCCACCTCAGTGATGGCTGAATGCGAGAAGATCAACAACGAAACCTATCCCGGCTGGGCAAAGGTCGCGCTTGAGTTTCCCGCACGCGATACCATGGCCCCCGTCACCCTCAGGTGGTACGAAGGCAAGCTTGATGGTGTGCTGGTTCATCCTCCAAAGGAACTCCAGGCCAAGATCCTCGCCAAGGGCAAGGATGGCAAGGAGGAAAAACTTGTCTCCTCAGGTTCCATCCTTGTTGGTGACAAAGGCATCATTTATTCACCCAATGATTACGGTGCTGCCTTCCGCCTTTACAACCTTGATGGTTCCGCAATGGAAAAACCAAAGGTTGACCAGGTTCTTCCCCGAAATGGCAAGGGCGATTCCGGCATGAAGGGCGAATGGGTCGAGGCCATCCGCAAGAATGACCCTACAATCGCGATGTCCAACTTCAATTACGCCGGCATGCTTACCGAGGCCATTCTGCTTGGTAATGTCGGCATGAAGGAATCCGGCAAGAAGCTTGAATGGGATGGTCCAAACTTCAAGTTCACCAACAATTCCGGCGCGAATGCGCATCTTCATTTTGAATACCGCAAGGGTTATTCACTCTAGTACTGTTTGTTTTTTTCGTCGGTCATTTTCCCCACCCTGTGAAAGCAGGGTGGGTTCTTTCACACCATTGAGAGTTCTACCATGAGATTCCTGGCTTCCTCGCTTTTTCTTGCATCCGTGTTTTTTGTGCTCGCGGACGGCCCGCAGGATAACATCGCTGAAAAAGTGCGACCTGTCCCGCCCGAGGGGGTGATGGTGCCCGCCGAGGTTCGTTCCGAACTGCAAAAAGGCGTTGATGACCTGGGCAAACAGATCAACTCGCTAAAGAAATCCCTCGCGGGGAAACCCCTATATGATCTTCTCCCCGATGTCGAGATTTTTCATAACAGTGTCCGTTATGCGCTGGCCCATAATGAGTTTTATGATGCCAAGGAATTTCCCGTTGCCAAAAAGCACCTGCAACTGGGCATGGATCGTGCCAAGTCCCTTGCGGAAGGCAAGGCGCCCTGGACAACCGCCACTGGATTGGTGGCCCGTGGTTATCGTTCCAAGATTGATGATTCCGTCCAGCCCTACGGCCTTGCGATCCCCGCGGATTACACCGGCCCCAACGATCGCAAGCGCAGGCTCGATCTCTGGTGCCATGGCAGGGGCGAAAAACTTTCCGAATTGAACTTCATTGAAGGTGTGATGCGAAGCGCGGGACAGTTCGTTCCTCCCGGTGGCATGGTGCTTCAGCTTTATGGCAGATATTGCTGCGCCAATAAATTCGCAGGCGAGATCGACGGTCTCGAGGCCATGAACCATGTCGAAAACAATTACGCGATAGATCGAAACCGCGTCGTTATCCGAGGTTTCTCGATGGGTGGCGCGGCATGCTGGCAGTTTGCAGCGCATTACCCGGGCAGATGGGCCGCAGCCGCACCCGGTGCAGGTTTTTCAGAGACTCCAGAATTCCTCAGGGTTTTCCAGAAGGAAGTCATCACCCCCAACGCCTGGGAAAAGAAACTTCTCCACTGGTATGACTGCACCGATTGGGCCATCAACTTTGCCAACCTTCCCGTGGTCGCCTACAGCGGTGAGATAGACAGCCAGAAACAAGCCGCTGATATCATGGAAACCTACATGAGGAAGGAAGGTATCGAACTTCGCCATATCATCGGGCCAAAAACCGGGCATAGCTATCATCCGCAGGCTAAAAAGGAAATCAGCGAGCGTATTGATTCGATTGTTGAAAAGGGTCGCACCACCATACCAAGGAGGGTTAGATTTTCCACTTATACCCTGCGTTACAACCAGATGCTATGGGTGCAGGTGGATCTTCTCAAGCAGCATTGGGAAAAAGCGCTGGTGGATGCTGAGATAGTCGATTCTAAGACCATCAAGGCCACCACCACCAATGTCGAGGGGTTGACTTTCAACATGCCCAGTGGATTATGCCCGCTGGATGTCACCCAGAAAACCAAGGTCATCCTTGACGGGGTTGAGATCACCTGCCCTGAACCCAAGTCGGATCGGTCCTGGGCCGCCCATTTCCGAAAGGAAAATGGCGCGTGGAAACTTGTTTCCCATCCCACCCCGCCGGGTGAACGCAAGGTGCATGGACTTTCCGGCCCGATTGATGATGCCTTCATGGATAGTTTCCTGGTCGTCCGTCCCACGGGTGAATCCAAGAACCCCAAGGTTCAGGCCTGGGTGAAATCTGAAATGGATCGTTCACTGGTTCATTGGCGCAAGCAGTTCCGGGGCGAGGCCCGTGTCAAAAATGACACCGAGGTCACCGAGGAAGATATCAAAAAACATCACCTGGTCCTCTGGGGTGACGCGACCAGCAACAAGCTTATCGCGAGGATCGCTTCCAAGCTTCCTGTGAAGTGGGATTCTGAATTGGTGGTGAACAAGGAAAAGTATGGTTCCGCTGATCACGCGTTGATCATGATTCATCCCAACCCGGAAAACCCAGGCAAATATATTGTGCTAAATAGCGGTTTCACCTTCAGGGATTATGATTACCTGAACAACGCCAGGCAGATTGCAAAGTTGCCTGACTACGCGGTTATCGACTTGAACATCGCGCCCAATGCCCGTTTTCCGGGCAAGGTCAAGACCGCGGGCTTCTTCAACGATGCTTGGAAGTTTGAATAGTGGCGCCGATAAAAACCATCACTCTTTTTCATGGGAGAAATAATATGAGCGGGATGAATCGCAGGCAGTTTGGCAAAGCGGCGCTCGCTGCCGCTGCAACCGTCACCATCGCGGGCACAAAATCCTCGGGCAAGGTCCTTGGCGCGAATGATACCGTTCGTGTCGCGATCGCGGGCCTGAATGGCAGAGGGGCCGCCCATGTGGGTGGATATGTCTCCCAAAAAGGTGTCGAGATCGCCTACCTGGTTGATCCTGACACTCGCACTTTTCCCAAGCGGGTCAAGGAGGTTGAAGGCAAGTCAGGCAAGGCGCCCAAGACCGTGCAGGATATCCGCGAGGCTTTGGCGGATAAAAATGTCGATGCTGTCTCCATCGCGACCCCCAATCACTGGCACAGCCTCATGACGATCTGGGCCTGCCAGGCGGGCAAGGATGTCTATGTTGAAAAGCCCATGAGCCATAATATCCATGAAGGCCGCATCGCTGTCGAAACCGCCCGCAAATACAAGCGCATGGTTCAGCATGGTACCCAGAGCAGGTCGAACGACAGCTGGGCAAAGCTTGCTGAGATCGTGAAGGCGGGAACCTACGGCAAATTGCTCGTCTCACGCGCACTTTGCTACAAATCCCGTGGCAGCATCGGCATCAAGGAAAACTCCAACGCGCCTACCGAGGTCGATTACAATCTATGGCTCGGGCCCGCAGCCTCTCGACCCTTCAACTCCAACTTTGTCCATTACAACTGGCATTGGTTCTGGGATTTCGGTAACGGCGACATCGGCAACCAGGGCGTCCATCAGATGGATGTCGCTCGCTGGCTTATTCCAAATGCAACCCTCCCCAAATCCGTCATCTCATTGGGTGGCAGGTTTGGTTATACCGACCAGGGTGAAACTCCAAACACCCAGATAAGCTTTCTTGATTTCGGCCAGACCATGCTTGTTTTTGAGGTTCGTGGCTTGAAAACCGATTCGCTCATGGGTGAGAAGGTTGGCAACATCCTTCATTTTGAAAATGGCACCGTCGCAGGCGGAAAATTCTTCAAGAAGGGTTCCGACAAGGGTGAACCACTTGTCTCAGTCGAAGCCCCCAAGCGTGGCATTGGCGGTGGCATCTTTGGTAACTTTATCTCGGCTGTTCGATCCCGTAAACAGGAGGCCCTCGACGCCGAGGTTCTCGAAGGACACTATTCCAGCGCTTGTTGTCATCTTGCCAACATCTCTGTCAGGTTGGGCACTGATGTCCCATTCTCGGAAAAAACCAAGGCCTTTGGCGATGACAAAATCGCCTACGAGACCATCGGCCGGATGGAGGAACATCTTACCAAGGGCAATGGGCTGAAGCTGGATGGCATGAAGTACAAGCTAGGCCGCAAGCTGGATTTTGATGCAGTTGGTGAAAAGTTCACTTCCGATGCCGATGCCAACGCGCTTCTTTCCAGGCCTTATCGTGATGGGTTCATGGTGCCCAAGAAAGTCTAGTGTGGATTGGCTGAATGTTTGCATCTGCGGGGAGGAGGCTGTGATTGGCCTTCTCCCCGTTGTTGGTTTAATGCCTTATTAAAAACCGGTAGAACCCATCCGAACTTTTCGCACGATGTTGAAATCCGCCTTGAATGGGATTTCCGGAAGGATTGGTTTTCGCATGGAATAGGTGTTTGCGAAGGGCGTGACTTTTATCTTTTCGTTGTGGGTATGCACCATCAGGGTATGGAGGACGATTGTGTCCTGGATGTTGTATGCCAGCAGCGTGTTCAAGACTTCCGGGTTTCCTTTTTTGCGGTATTCGTTCCAGAGTAACACCGCGTCAAACCCGTTGACATCATTCAATTCATCCCGGTTGATGCCCAAAAGTTTTTCGCAGCCCTTCAAGCCACCCTGCAGGCCCAGGCTTCGCAGGGGATACCTTAGGTCGATATGGGCGTGTGGTAATTTGATGCCAAAATAAGTTTCAATGTACGGAATGTCAAAGGACTTGCCGTTATAGGTTATCAAAAGACGATAGTTGAGGATGTCGCCTGGAAATTCATGAAGGTTGATGCCGTTGACATAATGTTTGATGGAAACGCCATCGTAAAGTGCGATGGTGGTGATGTCGCCACCGAACAGGCCGGTTGTTTCAATGTCAAGGAAGGCAGCGACTTGTTGAAAATCGTAAAAAAGTCTCCATAGTTCCTTGCTGGGAAGTTTGGCAGCGAAGTAATCGGGGGTTAGGTTTTGCTGGTGGCTGATCGATTCATGGATCTGTTCATTCCAAATATCGCGGGTTGACTGGGGAAGATTTAATCCAATTGTGGGAAGAGGGGATCCCCATGACCGAACCCCCAAAGACCAAAGGGCCTGCTCGGTTTTTTCGCTGATACCCGGAATATGGCAGAAAGTGCTGGCCAGCATGATAGTTCCGTCTGATGTGGACTGATCCATTCCTTTTGTTTTCATCAAGCCCGATTGTTATTGCTTTATCTAATTTATGAAATTAATATGAGTAGATTCGATTAATTCTTTATCCAATCTTCAATCAAACAGGTTTGAATGTCTGCACCACTAAAATTATCCATGAAAGCCCTTGCAATCGTTGCCTTGATCTCCCTTTTCGGGTGTGGATCTGAAAAGCAGCGATTTCCAATCGAGGGGGAAATCACCCTTAATGGGCAGGCTGTGAAGGAAGGCAGCATCCAGTTTCATCCGCTCGCGCCCTCGGAGGGTTTTCTTGAAGGTGCGATTATCAAGGCTGGTCGCTATAAAATTCCCGCTGAAAAGGGCTTGCTTGCCGGTAAATACCAGGTTCTTATTTCTTCCCCGGATTACAAGGGCAAGAAACCCGACCCCAATGAGGCACCGGGTGCAGTCTATCAAGCCAGGGAGTTGATCCCTGAAATTTATAATACAAAGTCGACTCTTACCGTTGAGGTCCTGCCTAAGGGCCAAAATAATTTCGACTTCCATCTGAAATAATCTGTTTGAATTCTTTCCCACTCCGGTTGGAGCCTCATATGTCTAATTCACCTGAACGCAGATCAAAAGGCTTTACACTTATCGAGCTTTTGGTGGTCATCGCGATCATCGCGATCCTCATAGGATTGCTTCTTCCTGCGGTTCAAAAAGTACGGGAAGCCGCCTCCAAGATGAAGTGCCAGAATAATCTCAAGCAGCTTTCACTCGGTTTTCATTCGTATCACGATGTTCATAAAAAATTACCCCCGGGTATGTCCCCAGGCACTGTGAATTACGGAGACCTTTATTGCTGCTGGGGAACCTGGCAGGTCGCCATCCTTCCTTTTATTGAACAGGAAGCGGCGTTTAAAATTTATCAAAACTACGGTGGTGATGACAGCACGGGCCCCAGGTATGCCGCTGGTGTAAATTTGCAGGTGACTCAAAGGCGATATCAAGTCTTGACCTGCCCCACCGAGGACTCCCCCAATGCCCCCTTGGGCGGTATTACATCCCATAACTACGCGGTCAATTTTGGAAACACCAGCATTTACCAGGTGCCCACGATCACAGTGGGTGGCGTCACCGTTACATTTGGTGAAGCTCCATTCAAGCCTAATTCTGGTTCTCCTCTCACCCATATCACTGATGGAACATCCAGTACCCTGTTGGTTGCGGAAGTGATCCAGGGGCAGCGGGCCGATTTAAGGGGATTTGGCTGGTGGGGTCCCGCGACTGGTTTCACCACTTTTGCAGGTCCCAATTCCAGCACGCCGGATACGCCCCCCCAGAATTGTGATGCCAACATGCCCAATCCCCCTTGTACGACCGCGACCGCGGGCAACCCCACCAATCAATACGCCCGAAGCAAGCATACGGGCGGGGTCAATGCTGGGATGGTGGATGGTTCCATCCGGTTTGTGACAAATAACATCGCAATTGCCACCTGGAGGGGAATGGGGTCCGCACGCGGAGGTGAAGTGATCGATGGGTATTGATTGTTCAACACCCATCCACGGGTGATTCTCAAAACGACATTTTCTCTTTTCTTTAGTTTAAACTGAGCCTGGGTTGGTTTTATTCATATCCACATGGATAAGGGAATGAAGTGTGTTGATAATTTCCCGGGCCTTGGATTTATTGAACATCTCCCCCTCAGCGAATAATTTAAGAATGGTGGTCAAAGTTTCGGGATTGAAATTAGATTTATCCTCATTCATTTGGTCGAGCATTTTTTGAATCTCATCCTGCAGCATTTTGGTGAAACCTGATACCTCCATTTTATCCGTGGTGATTTTCCTTTGGATTTTTTCAATATTCAAATTGCTGTTTTGGGTGTCCAGGTAGGTTGAAGGAATGAATTTTTTGACAAAGCCATTAAATTCAATCTTGATTCTCAAGTCATGGAATAATTCCTGGAGAAAAACCTCGACAGACTCATGCCTTAGGTCTGGATCAAAGCTAAGGGCCTTCATGATAGCATCGCTGGCTGAGGCGGGCAGTGATTTGTCTAAAACCCGCGATTTTACGGGTATTGCGTTTTGCCTGATTATATCCAGCAGCACGCCGGATTTGGTTCTTCCATGGAATGGCAGCCTGTTGGTTAGAAATTCATAAATAACCACGGCCAGGCTGAATTGATCCGCCTTGGCACATATTTTTCCACCCAGATGCTGCTCGGGTGCCATGTACATGGGGCTTCCCAGTAATGAATTGGCGGATGTCAGGCAATTTGAGGGACTGATTGTCAAGTGTTTCGAGATTCCAAAATCTGTCAGATAGCAAATTGAGCATGAATCAAACAAAAAATTATCCGGTTTTATATCCCGGTGTATCCAATTATGATGATGCATGAAAATCAGGGCGGAACCAACCTTGGGCAACCAATCGAGCAGGGATTCAAATGCAGGTGTCTGGTGTTTCACAATCCCATCATTGATGCGATCACGAAGATTTCCATTGTCAATATATCTTGTAACAATGTAAGGATGCTCTTCATGATACCCGGTAAAAAGTATGGGGACGATGAAAGCGTGTTCCAGGTTGGTCAGGCAGTAGATTTCCCGTTGGAATCTTGAAGTGATCTCGGATTTGTGCTTAATATCTTTAATTAAAGGGGTTTTGACAACAACTCTTTTTTGCAGGTTCTGGTCAAAGGCCAGAAAAATCATTCCCATCCCACCATTACTTATGGATTTTATAATATCAAATCTTTCAGCGATTCTTTTTCCGATCCAATTATTTTCAATGTCATAGTCAATCATGGGACTATTCTCAATTATTGAATGAAATATAGCCTTCATTAATACGAGAAAAATCCTTTTTCAAGTGCCCATATTTGGCATATTAACTAAATTATTTTTGATAACTATTAAAATCTTTTAATTGTTTATAATTTGTGTGTCAGTACATTTTGAGTTCTTTATTAAAAACAAATACCAAATTACCACGACCAATATTATGAACCGATTTGGTCAAAATCAACCGGGGGAAATATTTTGAACAAACTAATATCAGACTTGTTAATATTTTCCCTGCATTGACTACGCGCTCCATCTCATCTCTGACATGCCAGTAGTGTTAATAAAAAATATAACCTTACTGAGTATTAGATAGTTCTTTATAAAATAACTAGATAATAAATTATCCAAACTGCCCAAAACTACTACATAATTATTATTAAAAATTTATTAATAACCTTTTATGAATCCAAAAGTATTTTGAATTAATTTAACCAAGCCAGAGTTTGAAATAGTGTTGTTTTCGGGTTGATGAATTTTGTTTTTTCACGAGTCAAAAAATCAAGGTGTATCATTTTTTGGTATATGATCATAGTTTTGATTTATTAAATAAAACACTGCTGGTTTTTATAAATTCAGGACTTTGGTTCATTCAAATACAATCCATCCAAAAATTATTTTCTTAATAATCAATGTCTCAAATCGAATATATGGATGTCCGGCAAGAAACTATCAATTAAAGAAGATAAATCTTCTGATTGATCCAAAAACAC
>SXGQ01558392.1_pt1 | contig 16703 bp, 15 predicted proteins | sample 3178371 | NCBI WGS metagenome assembly SXGQ01 (sample SAMN11356859, study PRJNA531348) | freshwater metagenome | isolation source: freshwater sample F1-20 | place: China: Fuxian Lake, Yuxi | collected 2017-12-25
ACTTATAAAGATTACTTGAATAAATCTGGTGTAGTTAAAGCTAAGATTTGGACACCTACCGATATTAATAATGTAGAATTGACGGTAAAAGAATTGGAAAGTTTAAATCCAACAATTGTTCATGTTACTGGTCGCGCTGTCGCAGCTCAGCCGCGCGGTGGAAGCCAGAAAACCGCCGGTCCCGATGCTGGCCGACCTTCGCGAGAGCGGCGCGATCGAGCAGGATGCTGACGTCGTCATGTTTATTTACCGTGAGGAGGTCTATGACCAGAACTCCGAACGGAAGGGCATTGCCGATATTCTCATCAGTAAACATCGGAACGGCCCGATCGGGAAAAGAGAACTTTTCTTCCATGACCGCTTCGCGAAGTTTGAGAGCCTCGACAATCGCGAAGTCGTTTGACCCAGCTGCACCCTCCTCGTATAATCTTTTCGACTGTCGCAGTTTCATCCACATATCCAGCAAGAGGATCGTGCCGACGCTCACGCTGCCCTTCATGTCAAGCCGAACGGCGAAGAGCCGAGGTCTCATGTCGCTCAGGCGAGTGCTCTGCGCGCTTATTCCCTTGGCCCTCGGGGCCTGCGCTGCGCCGTCTCATGCGCTGGACGGGAAGCCTGCCCCTGCTAGTGTAGCGAAGATCGCGCCGGCGGTTCACCGTCCCGATGCGTCAGCTTTCTACCATTTCATGCTTGGCTACCAGGCCGAGCTCGTCCAAGACACAGATCGTGCCATCCAGGAATATCAGGCCTCGCTGAAGACGGACCCGACGTCCCATTCGGTGAACGCGAGGTTAGCCAGCCTCTATTTTTCACTGGGCGATGCGGCGCAGGCTATCCGTCATGCAAATGACGCGACCGAGAAATCCGTTCAGGATGGCCCCTTGCTCACGCAGATGGCAGGAATTTTTGCGAGCGTGGGGCAGGGCGAACGCGCGGTGCAACTGTTGGATCGCGCCATCGAGTTGAACCAGACGTCCGGCGATCCTTATTTTTCGAAGGGTCTGTTGCTTCTGAATTTGAAGCAGCCGTCTGCGGCGGAGCAGGCCATTCGAGCCGGTCTGGCTGTGGCCCCCGAATCGGCCGTCGGCCATTACCACCTGGGGCGTCTGCTTCTCGATGCGGGGAATGGGGCGGAGGCGGCGGTGAGTTTGGAGCGGGCGATCGCGGCCAATGCGACGTTTGAGCCCGCCTACCTTTCGCTCGCCTCGATCTATGAATCGTTACAAGATTCTGGGCGCGCGATCGCTGTGTTACGGAAATATCTTCAGGCGGTGAATCCGCGGAATCGGGATATTCGGAACCAGGTGGTTCGGCTCCATGTGGCGACGAAGGATTATCAGGGCGCTAGGAAAGAGTTAGGGGAATTACTGGCAGGGGATCCGGCAGACCTCGATGCCCAGCTCAGGCTGGCGCTCCTGTACGGGGAAGAGAAGGACTATCCCAAGGCTATAGATCAACTGATCGAGATTCTGAAGGTTCGCCCGACAGAGCTCAAAATCAGAGACTACTTGGGGTTTCTTTATGAGGAATCCAAGGACACGAAGAAAGCTCTCGAGACCTATACATTTAACGTGCAACTGGAGCCCTCCTATTTCGAAGGGCATCTGCATCTCGGCGTGCTGCTTTACCGGTTGAAGCAGCTTCCCGAGGCCACTAACCATCTGATCAAGGCCATCACGATCAATCCGAAACAGCCGGAGGCCCACATCATCCTGGGCTTGACCTATTGGCAGAAGGATCAGTTTGACGATGCGGCCAGGGTTTTGGAAGAAGGCATCGGCCAGAATCCCAAGAGCGTCGATTTGCATTTCAACCTTGGCACGGTCTACGACAAGCTCAATCGGTTTGATGACGTGGTGCGCGCCATGGAGGCTGTGATCAAGTTGGACCCTCATCATACCGATGCGCTCAACTATTTAGGATACAGTTATGCCGAGCGTGGGGTCAAAATCGAGCAAGCCCTCTCGTTGACCAAGCAGGCCGTTGCACTTAAACCAACCAATGGGTACTATGTCGATAGCCTCGCCTGGGCTCTGTTTAAATCAGGTCTGCTGCCAGAGGCTTTGACCGAGATGAAGCGCGCACTGGCTCTCGTCGGCGATGACGCAGTGCTCTATGAGCATTTGGGTGAGATCTACGCCAAGCAACGAAACCTCTCAGAGTCCCGCGAGGCCTGGCTCCGTGCGCTGGAGCTTGATCCTTCCAATCACAAGTTGATGGACCGATTTCGTGACTTGGGGCTGGGCGACCCAACGAAGGAAGAGCGTATCCAGCAGGCCAAGCAGCGTGTATCTGGGAAAGTACAAAGCCCGTCCCTTAATCCCTAGCCTGCCACGTCGTTATTGCTCTCTTCCTCCTCTCTCCCCGTTATAGCCGACAGCCAGGATTGTGAAAAAAATCTTGAATGGCCAAGTCCATGGGCAGTTGCGTGATACATATTGGTGCATTCAGGCAAAAGCAGGATTGAAATTGTCCAGCCATAATTGATTATGTTTTGAGGCGTATTCGTGTGGTACATTGCGCCTCTGAGCGATGCGGGAACGCTGCTGGCAGACTTTTTTAGCATTCGAGAGGAGTTGTTTCGATGAATGTGCCGCTGCTCGATTTGAAAGCGCAGTTCCAGCCCATCCGTGCGGAAATCATGGCGGAGCTCCAGACGGTCTGCGACGAGCAGGGATTTATTCTGGGACCACGAGTGGTGGCCTTCGAAGAATCCATGGCCACCTACATCGGATCTCGCTATGCGATCGGCTGCGCCTCCGGGAGCGATGCGTTACTATTGTCCCTCATGGCCATGGGCGTGAAGGCTGGTGATGAGGTCATTACCGTCCCGTTTACGTTTTTTGCCACGGCCGGTGCGATTGTACGATTAGGCGCGAAGCCGGTGTTCGTGGACATTCAGCCTGACGCGTTTACTATCGATCCCCAGCTGATTGAGCGAGCGATCACGTCTCGCACAAGAGCCATCATGCCCGTCCATCTTTTCGGGCAATGTGCAGACATGGTTGGGATCAACGAGATTGCCAAGCGGAACAAGCTGTCTGTCATTGAGGATGCCTGTCAGGCTATCGGAGCCGGTCAGCAGGGGAAGCGCGCCGGGGTCCTTGGCGACACGGGCTGCTTTAGCTTTTTCCCCACGAAGAATTTAGGCGGATTTGGCGATGGGGGACTCATCACGACCGATGACAAGACCCTTGCCGATTCCATGGCGATGCTCCGTGTTCACGGGAGCCAGGTCCGTTATTTGCACGAGGCGGTGGGGATCAATAGCCGGCTGGACGCGCTCCAGGCTGCGGTGCTCACGATCAAGTTGAAGTATCTCGACCAGTGGACCGAGGGCCGACGCAAGAACGCCGAACGGTATCGGCAGTTGTTTGCCAAAACGAAACACGCGGATCGCGTCACCCTGCCGCATACTACGCCGGGCAATTTCCACGTCTACAACCAGTTCACGGTTCAGGTGTCGAAGCGCGACGAGTTGCGCGCCTTCCTCAAGGAGAAGGGGGTCGGCACGGAAGTCTACTATCCACTCCCGATGCATCTTCAGAACTGCTATCGCGAGTTAGGCCATCAGAAGGGATCATTCCCTCTGTCGGAGCAGGCGGCCCAAGAGGTCCTGTCCATTCCAATCTATGCCGAATTAACAGAGGCGCAGCAGGTCTACGTGGTGGAGATGATCGGGGAGTTCTATAAACGGTGTTAGCGGACAGAATTCAAACTATTTGTTCGTTCGACAATCTGGGCGCCCGACACTAGAGCCGAACCCGCAAGTTCTGAGTCGATGATCGCACCGTACGAGTCAAGCGGTTCAATCTGTTCGCCGCCTGCCCGCTCCCGCTAGCTCGTAATGGCTCCCTCCGAGGCAGAGGAGACATGCCGGGCATATTTGCCCATCACGCCGGATGTATAGCAGGGCTTCGGTTGTTTGACCTTCTTGAGTCTGGCCGTAATCTCTTTTTGTGAGAGCTCGACGGTCAATGCTCGTTTAGCAATATCGAAGACGATCATGTCGCCATTCTTCACGGCGCCGATCGGACCTCCCTTGATGGCTTCCGGTGCGACATGGCCTGCCATCAGTCCATGGGTGGCGCCGGAGAAACGGCCGTCTGTGAGGAGTGCAACTGAGTCGCCCAGGCCGGCTCCGACAATGGCAGCTGTGACGCCCAGCATTTCTCGCATGCCAGGGCCTCCTGAGGGGCCCTCATAGCGAATCACCACCACATCGCCCGCTTTGATTTTCCGAGACTGGACTGCGGCAAAGGCATCCTCTTCCCGGTTGTAGACCTTTGCAGGGCCGCGGAACGTCATGATCGAGTGGCCTGCCACCTTCACGACGCAGCCCTCAGGAGCTAGGTTTCCTTTCAAGATGACGAGCCCGCCAGTTTTCTTGATTGGGTTCGACAGGGGCCGGAGCACTTGCTGCCCAGGATTTTCCTTGGCTTCCTTGGCCTCTTCGCCTATGGTCCTGCCTGTGACGGTCGGTTGATTGGCATGCAGGATGCCGGCATCGAGCAGCCGTTTGGCGACCAACGTCGTGCCTCCCGCCGCATACAGATCCGACGCGGTAAATCTGCCGCCTGGCTTGAGGTCGGCCAGCAACGGCACCTTCCGGTTGATCTTGTCGAAGTCGTCGATGCTGAGTTTGATGCCGGCTTCGCGCGCGATCGCGAGCAGATGCAGGACGGCATTCGTTGAGCCTCCGGTGGTAGCCACCGCAGCGATGGCATTTTCCAGAGACTTTCGCGTGATGATCTGTTTAGGGCGCAGGTCTCGTTTGAGCAGATCCATGACCATCACGCCGGCTTCGAAGGCCACGTCGTCTTTCTTCTGATCCATGGCCGGTACGCCGTTCCGTCCCAGCATCGAGATGCCGAGGAACTCGAACGCGATGGCCATGGTGTTGGCCGTGAACTGGCCGCCGCAGGCCCCAGGGCCTGGGCAGGCATGGTCTTCGAGGTCTTTGAGATCCGCATCGTTCATGGTGCCGGCCGCATGTTTTCCGACCGCTTCGAAGACGTCTTGAATGGTGACATCGTGGCCTTGGAAATGGCCCGGCATGATTGACCCGCCGTAGAGCATCACCGAGGGCAGGTTCAGGCGGGCGAGGGCCATCACGGTGCCAGGAATAGTCTTGTCGCAGCCTGAGAGGGCCACGACGCCGTCGAACAGGTGTCCCCGCGCTACGAGTTCGATGGAATCGGCAATCACTTCCCGGCTGATCAACGAGGCCTTCATTCCCTCTGTGCCCATCGAGATGCCATCCGAGACCGCGATGGTATTGTATTCGATCGGGGTGCCGCCTGCGGCTCTGATGCCCGCTTTCACCCGTTCCGACAAGCGGCGCAGGTGGAAGTTGCAGGGCATGACCTCGATCCAGGTATTGGCGACGCCGATGATGGGACGAGACAGGTCTTCGTCGGTGAATCCCACGGCTTTCAACATCGCGCGGGCCGGCGCCCGACCGGGGCCGGCCAGCAACTTGCGGCTTAGTAGCTTTAACTCTTTCGGCATGGCGTCCCCTTATTGGCTCCTGAAAATGCCCCCAGCGTTGCTCTCAGTCGTTCGCGCCCCTCAACGTAGCCTCTCGGGTACGCCTCGGCGCTCTCTCCTTGCGGCCTTGCTGGAGGGCATTTTGATCAGCCTAGGGAGGTATCGACGTATGCGTGAGTCAATCTTACGCTAAGAACTACTTTCCTTTTTTGCCTTCTTTTTTCTTCTCGTCCTTCTTCGCTTCCGTGTCGATCACGGAGCCGGTGGTAGCGTCGATGTGGACTTCCGTGACCTTTTCGTCTGCGCCAAGCACTTCGACTTCCCAAACGGTCTTGCCATGTTTCTTTTCGAGCTCCGCTTCGACGATCGTCCCAGGTACTTTTTCGGACGCGGTTTTGATCGCTTGATCGATCGTGACCTTGGCGTCTTTGGTGAGGTCGGTGATCTTGGCTTCTTTATTATCAGCCCCGGCGCTGGAACCCAGTGCAATGAGTAATCCGACGGCTCCTGCTGTGATGATTCCCACTGTATTCATGATGTACCTCCTAGCTAGTTGGCCCAGCTGTCCATTGGGAGGCTGTTGAAAAAGTTCGCCAGCCGAAAAACTATGAACGGTGAGCGATGAACTATGGGGAAAGAAATGATTGTCACTTCATTGTTCCGCAATCATCATTCATCGTTGAGCCGCTCGTCCTTACTTGTGCGGGTTGCTCTTCATGGCGCCCCCATGGGGGCTACCGTAGCTCTTGTCGGCATCCTTGTGCTGTTGCATCATCTTTTCATGTTCGGCCTTTTCCTTGGCGCGCTGTTCCGGAGTCAAGAGGTCCAGGACTTCGCGGCGGGCCTTGACGGAGGCGAGACGTAAGGCGACTTGCAGGTCTCCGCTTTGCTTTAGCTTGGCTTCGATCGCGCCCAGGTCGGACTTCTCATCCTCATTCAAGGCTTTGAACTCGCGCTCTGCGACCTGGATGTCGGCTTCGCTCTTGATGCGGAGCTTGTCAATGTTGAGTTGTGCGTCCTTGAGTTTCGTGATCTGCTCCGTTGTGAGTCCAATTTCTTTTTCGTGTTTGAGCAGATGTCGAATCAGGTGGCCGGTGCTGGCATGCATCATGCCGGCGCCATGTCCCCCCATCGAACCATGCCCGCGCTCTCCGTGTCCTTCCTTGCCGTAGCCAGGCTCATTGGCCCAGGCTGCGGAAATCCCAATGCTCAGCGCAAAAACGGCTGCGACGCCCAGTGTCACGATGGTGCTTGTTCCCTGCTTCATGAAGACCTCCCTAGGTTGAACCGAGATGAAAGCGCGTACCATGCACAATGTCTATGGACCCAGTAACCCATGCTCGCTCTTTAGCCCATTGAACAGGAATTGTACGGCGAGCGCGGCCAGTAAGAGCCCCATTAAGCGGGTGATGATTTTTTCTGCAATCGGGCTCATCCATTTGGCCCCGGTGGCTCCGATCGCCAAGGTGGTATAGCTTGCCAGACCGACCAACGCAACGCAAGCCAGCAAGACCCCTCGCTGCGCCCAAGAAATGGCCTGTCCTTCCAGGAGAATCACCGTAGAAATGGCGGCGGGCCCTGCCAGCATCGGGATGGCCAGGGGCGTGATGGCGATGTCATCCTTGGTGGCTCCTTCTGCTGTTTCCGCTGGAGTTTCCTGGACCGGGGACCGTTGCGCCCGCAACATATCGAGGGAGACCAAGAGGAGCACGAGCGCTCCAGCGACTTGAATGGCAGGAAGCGTGATGCCTAAGAGGGTAAAGAGCCATTGGCCGATAAGCGTAAAGACTGTCAAGATTCCGGCTGCGACCAGGCAGGCGGTGCGAGCCATCCGCAGCCGTTGGCCGATCGAATCGCGGGCCGTCATGGCCAGGAAGGCCGGCACTGTGGCGATTGGGTCCACGACGACAAAGAGGGAGCTGAACGCTAGGACTGCGTATTCAGTGAGTGTCATGGCTGTGACCGGCGTTTGGCTTGGGCCAGCAGTTCGGCGCGTGGGTCCGGATGCTCGATGGCCCGGAGCTGGTCGTACAGTTTGCGTTCTTCATCAGTCAGGGAGGGAGGCATGACGATCTGAATCGTCAGGAAGAGGTCGCCATGTCCGCCCGCTGCAGCTGGGAGGCCCTTGCCCTTCAGCCGAAGCTTGCCTTCGGACTTGCTCCCAGGCGGAACTTTTACGCGAACCGGTTCCATCAATGTGGGGGCCTTCACATCGGCGCCCAAAGCTGCTTCCCAGGGGAAGACGGGAAGGGAAACGTGAATGTCGCTGCCTTGCCGGCGAAAGACTTTGTCTTGGGTGATCGCCACGCGCAGGTAGAGGTCGCCAGGTTTGCCCCCATTGACGCCGGCCTGGCCCTTGCCAACCACTCGTACCCTCGTGCCATCTTGAACCCCGGCGGGAATTCTGACTTCGATCATATTGGGCTGTAATATCGCCCCGTGCCCCTGACAGGTTGGGCAGGTGCGTCCCCGTAGCGCGCCGCTCCCGTGGCAGGTGGAGCAGGGCACCGGCTCTTGCAGGGTCATGCGCTTCGTCACGCCGGTGAAGACTTCGGCTAGAGTCAGTTGCACTTCGGTTTCAAGGTCTTCGCCTTGGCGGGCAAACCCGCGACTATTGCCGCTTCGCCCACGGCCCGTGAACAGATTTTCGAAGATGTCGGAAAAGCCTTCTCCTCCGGAGGAAAACTCCGGGCCGCTCTCTCCGCGGGCCGCGGCTTGCCGGCGCGTTTGCTCGTAGGCCTCGGCCTGCTCCCAGTTGGCCCCGTGGTGATCGTACTTTTTCCGTTTAGCCGGATCGCTCAGCACTTCGTGCGCCTCGTTTAATTCCTTGAACTTCTTTTCCATTTCCGATTTTTTGGACCCGCTATGGAGATCGGGATGGACCTGGCGGGCCAGGCGGCGATAGGCTTTTTTGATGTCGTCCGCCGAGGCAGACTTGGGGAGCCCGAGGACCTGATAGTAATCGCGTGGTGTAGTAGCCATAGTTGTCGATCGAGTGTAATGGGTGACGGGTGATGTGTGACGGGAAGAGCGTACGATGGATGAGGCCGTGCGACGCTCGTGCGAGAACAATTTGACTCGGCACTATTCACCGAGCACGCATCACTCCTTCTCCGCAGCTTACGAGGCGGGTCAGGTCTTTTCAAGTGCGGGAGACGAGCTTGGCGCTGCCGGCCTTTGTCGTGATCCTATCAGTGTGGGGCGGCGGTCTTGGCTCGTGCCATCATCTTGCAGTAGGAGCAGACCTCGGCGGTAGTGGGCTGGCTACAAGAGGTGCAGGGATGGAGGACGGCGCGGTCTTTCTCTGCCATGGTGGTCGCTGTCGCCTGTTTCTTGCTTTGCTTGTCGAGGAATCTCCAATAAAAGGTCTGTTTGGTGCCGGGCGATTCAGTCTCCAGACGATTCAAGACTTCCTTGTACTGGATCATCTTGGAGCCCTTGGCCATGGGGCATTCTTCGACGATGTAATCGATTCGGTTCAAGACCGCATAGGCCGCGAGTTCCCGTTCCGAAAGCCGGAAGAGGGGCTTCACCTTCTTGGCGAAGCCTGCCACCGAGGCCGGAAGCGAGGGGCCCTGTTTGTCCAGATATTCTTCCTGCCAATGGAGCACGTTGCCCAGGAGCCTGGCCGCTTCGTCGTCGAGGTTATGGCCCGTGGCCATCACGTCGTATTGCTGTTCGATCGCGACATGATTGAATTGGTAGCGCTTGATAGTGCCGCATGTCGAGCAGGTCGGGCGATGGATGAGCTGCGCCAGTTCCTTGATTCCAGCGCCTGCCTCCTGTTCGACCGTATGGATATGGAGCGCGGCGCCATGAGCGGCGGCGACCGTTTCGGTGAACTTTGTGACCTTGGCATGAGACTGCTCGGAATAGGCCCCGATACCGAGGTCCACATAGAGCGCATCGGCCTTGTAGCCGAGTTTGAGGAGAATGTCCCAGAGTGCCAGGCTGTCTTTCCCGCCTGACACAGCTACGAGAATCTTCGCATCTTTCCCGAACATCCACTCCGACTTGATCGCTCGCGCCACCTGATCGTGAACGAAGCCGTTGAAACAGCCTTTGCAGAAGGCCGCATTGTGGCGGGGGAGGTCGATGACCGCCTTGATTTTACATTTGATGCAATTCATTTTTTCCAGCGATCAGCTTTCAGCAGTGAGCGGTCAGCATAAGAATTCGTACTCTTGGCTGATGACGGATAGCTATCCTCCTGAGATCACTGGCCTGACTTCAATCTGGTCGCCTTCGTAGAGCGTCTCGTCTTCCGTGACGAGATCATCGCCTTTGATGACCAGATGGGCTTCAACGACGAGATTCAATTCGCGCAGAAGATCCTTGACCTTTTTAGGACCTTTGACTTCGACGGTTCTGGATGGGTGGCTCAGTTTAACTTGCATGAGACATCATAGGCTGGGCAAGTGGCGCGGGGCAAGTGTCGAGATTGGCAGGATACTGAAAAGGCCGTCAGTTTTGTTCTCGGCTCATCGAAATCCTCAACGTACCCCCTGAGGAGACGCCTCCGGTTTCGACTCGCCTGCGGCCTTGTTGGACGAACTGTTTGAGCCTTCTTCGGGAAGGCTTTCCATCTGGTGTCATATAATCTTTTACATTCTATGAATTATAAGTATGGCATAGGGTAAGAAATGGAGCGAGAGGAAATCGATGAGTGGTGTGGCTCTATGCTGGAATCATTTTCTTTTTGTTGTCCCTATTGCACCCGGAAGATGCACTGCCGTCGTTTTTGTTTCAAGAGGCCCGCGACAAGGTTTTGCACGCGGTGGAGTACGGTATCCTGTCGCTCTTCCTCGACGGAGGCGAAGAAGGCCTGGCGAAGCTGAGAAGAATGCTGTACCGGTGATAAAGGCCGAAGACCTTACGCTCTGTCGTAGGGTCATTGCGTGACAACCCTTAGCTTCGTCAGTATAATCAGCAACCTATGGCTACGACTGATCTTGCCGGGCCGAAACAGCCTCTGACGTTACCGGATCGTTCTCTTGTTGCTGCTACGGTCGCGACTAAGCTTCCCTTTCAGGGGCGATTCAAATCCCTCACGCCTTTGGCTGGCGATGCGTCCAATCGCCGCTATTTTCGTATCGAATTGACCGGACCAGATGTTCGCCCTGTGATTCTCATGCAGCTGGCCGAAGCCGAGGCGTTCAAGCAATCGGAAGAGGCCGTGAGTGGAACGGCTTGTCAAGTCACCGAGCTGCCGTTTCTGAACATTCTCTCCCATCTATCGACGGCCGGCGTGTCCGTGCCGATCCTCTATCACTACGCTCAGGCGGCGGGCTTGCTCTATCTCGAAGATTTCGGGGACATCACCCTGTCGGAAGCCTGTCGTGAGGCGAGTGCGGAAGAGCTGGAAGCGCGCTATACGCAGGCGGTCGATGCGCTTGTGGTGATGCAAGTAAGGGCCACCTCGCCGGCCGATCCCCATTGTCTTGCGTTTCATCGTCGCTTCGATGTGCCGCTCCTCATGTGGGAGTTCGAGCATTTTCTGGAATATGGGATCGATGTGCGGCAGGGCGCGCCGATGACCGACGAGGATCGCCGTGAAACCCGCAGCGCCTTCGAGAAGATCGCTGAATCCTTGGCGGGGGAGCCTCATGTCTTTGTCCACCGGGACTACCATTCACGCAATTTGATGGTGGATGGCGCGAGGCTGGGTGTAATCGACTTTCAGGATGCGTTGATGGGGTCTGCGACCTACGATCTGGCCTCGCTGTTGCGCGATGCCTATATCGAACTCGATGAGGTGCTGGTCGACCGTCTGATTAACCGTTACCTCGATCAGATGGCGGCGCATCGGCAGGTCTGGACCAACCGGGAGGCCTTCCGTCGCCTGTTCGATTTGACGAGCATCCAGCGGAACCTCAAGGCGGCCGGGCGATTTGTTTATATTGACCGCGTCAAAGGCAATCCCAAATTCCTGGCCGATATCCCTCGCACGCTGGGCTATGTCCGTCGCAATCTCCAGAAGTACTCAGAGCTGGAGCCGCTCCGGAAGGTTCTCTCCCGCTATGTGCCTGAATTGCAGTGAAGCGTGAAAGGTGAGATGTAAAAGGTGAAACGATTGGAAGCCATCCGGTGTTGTATCCCCGCGTTTTACGTTTTACGTTTCACGTCTCACGTGTTACGCCCATGAAAGCCATGATCCTTGCAGCGGGCTTGGGGACTCGCTTGAGACCGCTGACCGACACGACTCCGAAGCCACTCCTCCCTGTAGCCGGCACGCCGCTGATCGTCTGGAACCTGTTACTCCTAAAATGGCATGGGTTTCAGGATGTCATTATCAATCTGCATCACCTCGGATCGATGATCGAGCAGGCGCTCGGCGACGGCTCTCGCTACGGGCTGCGGATCGTTTATTCTTACGAGCCGGTGATCCTCGGCACGGGAGGCGGGCTCAAGCAGGCGGAGCCGCATTTCTCAGGGGAGCCGGTGCTGGTGTTGAACGGTGATACGTTGGTGGAGATCGACCTGGGGGCCTTGTGGGCCTTTCATACGCAACGACAAGCCGCAGCCACGTTGGTGCTGCGCAAAGATCCTGAGGCGGTCCGGTGGGGGCTCGTCGAAATAGATTCGGACCACCGCATCGTTCGCATTACCGGCCGAGGAAAATCCGAGTCCGGCCCGATCCAGCCTCGCATGTTCGCCGGGATTCATATCCTCGCTCCGCGCCTTCTGCGCGATGCCCCGCAAGGGAAGGAGTCTTCCATCATCGATGCCTACGTCGCGGCGATTCAACGGGGCGAGGCTGTGTTGGGCTACGACCACCAAGGCTACTGGTCCGATGTCGGAACTCCCGAGCATTACGCGCAAGCCGAACGGGACGCCGCGGCTGGCCTCATTGCCCTAGCTTCAAGATAGTGACCTGCCCAGCAGGATGCTGAAAAAGCCTGTTGTCCCTTTATTCGTGGGAGGGAATCGTTCTCACGCTTCCACTTCTACTCCATCACGTTGATCACCAGCCCGGTCAGCGGTTTCGGGAAGAAGTAGGTCGACTTATGGGGCATGCGTTCGCCGGCTGTCGCGACTGATTGTATTTCGCTGACCTTGGTGGGATTGAGGAGCAGGGCTCCCGTTCCCGTCCCTTTCGCCACCCAATCCAACGCTTCATGATCGTCTTTGGTATAGAGGATCGCTTCTTGTTCCTCTTGCGTCTGGCAGAGTTTCGTGACGACTAGTTGCTGGAGAAGCGAGACATCTAGCTTGGTGCGAGGCGATGCAGATGCCGGCGGGCGATGGGCCGGTTTGAGGGTCAGCGTGAAGTAGGCCTCTTTCTCCTTTACCGCCAGGCCAAACATCGGCACGGTACGGCCGTTGGTGCGCAAGGATTCAATGAATTGCGCGCGCACCGCCGCCTGGGTGCCAGAGGTAAAGGGAAATTCTTGTAGCTCGAACTGGTCGGCCAGGAGGGCTCGCACCTTGTCGTAGGAGGGAAGCGTCGTGGTGATGACCCGATGGGTTGGCAGCACGGTGAGTCCTGGATCTTCAAGGGCGGCCAGCAACATCATCACGCCGTCGTAGGACTGGTGGCCGGCCGGCTCGCCTGCCTGCTGGCGGCGGAGCTTCTGATAGTTTAAGGCGGTCTCATAACGATGGTGGCCGTCGGCAATAAACAAGGGCTTCGTGCGCAGCGCGTCGACGGCCTGCTTCAAGACGTTTTGATCTGTTACGGCCCAGAGCTGTTGCCGAAACCCCTCGCCGTCGCGGAAATCGATGGTGGCTGGCTTTCCTTTGATCGCCGCTTCGAGCAGTCCCATGACCGTGTTGTGGGGGTCCGAGTAGAGGGACCAGATAGAGCTGAAGTTGGTTTTGCAGGCTTGGAGCAGATTCAGCCGGTCGGTCTTGGCGGCTGAGCGGGTGTTTTCGTGCGGATAGATATGTCCTGAGTCGAGTGCTTCCAATTTGACGGTGGCGATAAACCCTTTGAGAGTCTTCGTCGGCGCGCCGGCCGGGGCGTAGGGGGCCGCATATTGGATCGTGTGGTAGTAGATCGTCGGCAGCGCGTCGCGCTTCAAGGGCCCGCTTTTGAGCCAGTCTTGCAGAGTGGCTGCGGCCCGCGTGTAACGGTTGTTCGCGGGGCCGTCGCCCGGCTGATCGAGGCCGAGTTCCAGCCTGATTATGTTCTGCGGATGGCGTTGGTAGAGCGCCTTCTGGCCGGCCGCATCGATGATATCGTAGGGAGGCGCCACGACTTGTTTGACGTCTCCCACTACCTTCGCGTCATAGACCGTGCCGTGAAACGGAATAATTGTCGACATCGCGTTATCCTTTGCTGCGTAAGTGATGGAGGCAGTTGGCGCTCAACTGCCGAAAGGGTTAGATCGTAGCTCCAGGCTGTTCTTTGAAGGCGGCGGGGGAGTCCATCTATCGGTCGCGGGTCACCATATAATTGGCAGCCACCGAGAGGGCTCGTTTGGCAGTACAATCTTCGAACAGATTAAGATCTTGTTGCGCTTTGTCGATGTAGGATCGTGCACGATCGGCGGCATAGGCGATCGAGCCAGCGTCGCTCATCAGGCGGATGAGCCGCGCGCGGTCCTCTTCTGTCAGGGCCCTGGTTTCCATACGGTTGATGATCATTCGTCTGTCCTGCTCCGAGCAATGGTGCAGCAGATGGAGCAGCGGCAGCGTGGCTTTGCCCTGGCGGAGATCCTGCCCCAGGGTCTTGCCCAACCGTTCGCCGTTGGCCGTGTAGTCGAGCGTGTCGTCGGCCACTTGAAAGGCGATCCCGAGGTGTTGGCCGAACTGGAAGAGCGCATCCTGCTGCGCCGCTGAGGCGTCCGCGAGAATGGCGCCCATGCGGCAGGCGGCGGCAATCAGGCCGGCGGTTTTGTGTTCGACGATCTTGAGGTATTCCGCTTCCGGCATGGAGGGGTTGCCGTTGTAATAAAGCTGGAGCACTTCGCCTTCCGCCATCTTCTTGCAGGCCTTGGCGAGCACTTCGTTGATGCCCTGGCTCCGAAAGTCGACGGCCTGGCAGATGGCCTTGGAGTAGAGATAGTCGCCGACGAGGATGCTGATTTGGTTGCCCCAGACTTTTCGGGCGGTGCGCTGGCCCCGGCGGATATCGGCATCGTCGACCACATCGTCGTGGAGCAGGGTGGCAGTATGGATGAACTCCACTAGACTGCCGAGTTGGTGATGGTCGCGGCCTGTATAGCCGCAGAGACGGGCAGAGAGCAACAGGAGTAAAGGTCTGATTCGTTTCCCGCCGCTGTTCAGGATGTGGCCGGCGACGGTATTGACGAGCGCGACGCTGGAGTCAAGGTTCCCCCGGACCTGACATTCCACACCATCTAATTCATCGCGATACGCCTCCCAGACGTCCGCCATGTTGTTGATAGTGGAGGTAATTGGGCCTTGGAGCATGCGGCGGATGGTAGGATAGAGGAAGAAACAAAGTCAAGCCAATCACCCCTTTGGGGGCCTGCGATATGGGGCCTCTGCGCGGGCGAAAATCTTGACAGAGGAATCGTGCTTCTATTAAGGTGGGCGGAGTTGATACGAACGGAATAAGCCTTGTGAGTGACGGGGTCATCCATCCCGATCGCCTCTCTGGTGTAGCCTCCGTCTAGTAGACTAAACTCCTACCTTTTTAACGAGATACGAACGATGAGCATCCCTGGGCTTCCACCGAAGCAAGGCCTCTACGACCCTGAGCAGGAGAAGGACTCCTGCGGCGTCGGCTTTGTCGTCAACATTAAGGGCCAAAAATCCCATACGATTGTGCAGCAGGGGCTGCAGATCCTTGAAAGCCTCAGTCACAGAGGAGCGCAGGGTTGCGACCCCTGCACGGGAGACGGCGCCGGGATTCTGTTGCAAGTGCCGCACGACTTTCTCAAGCGAGCCGCCGGCGATGTAGGGGTGGCCCTGCCTGCCGCCGGGGAATATGGTGTCGGGATGTTGTTTTTCCCGCCTCAGGCCGATGGGCGGCAACAGTGCGAGGCGCTGGTTGCCAGAATTGTCGGCGAGGAGGGCGCGAGGCTCCTGGGCTGGCGCGATGTGCCGGTCAAGAGCGATGCGATCGGTCCCGTGGCGCGCAGCACCGAGCCCTTCATGCGGCAGCTGTTCATCGCCCGCGACGGCCTCAATGAAGCGCAGTTCGAGCGCAAGCTCTATGTCATTCGCAAGCGGGCGGAGAACGCGATCCGCCAGTCGGCCATTCAGGGGCGCGACTACTTCTACATTTCGAGCCTGTCGGCCAATACCATTGTCTACAAGGGGCTCTTGCTTCCGCATCAGATGGCGGCCTATTACCAGGACTTGGGCGATGCGAGTTTGACGAGCGCGCTGGCCCTCGTGCATTCCCGTTTCAGCACGAACACCTTCCCCACCTGGCCCCTGGCCCATCCTTATCGCTACATTTGCCATAACGGTGAGATCAACACGCTGAAGGGCAACGTGAATTGGATGCGCGCCAGACAGGGCCGGCTTAATTCCGAACTGTTCGGCGAGGATCTGGCTAAGCTTTATCCGATCGTGTCTGAGCAGCAGAGCGACTCGGCCTGCCTGGACAATGCCGTGGAGTTCCTGACCATGGGCGGCCGTTCCCTGCCGCACGTGATGATGATGTTGATTCCCGAGCCCTGGGTCGCGAATCCGCAGATGGATCTCGACCGGCGGGGGTTCTACGAGTACCACGCGGCGATGCAGGAGCCCTGGGACGGTCCCGCGGCGGTCTGTTTCACCGACGGCAAGTTTATCGGCGCGACGCTCGACCGTAATGGATTGCGGCCCTGCCGCTATCAAGTGACGACGGACGGTCTGGTGATCCTGGCCTCGGAAGCCGGCGTGTTGCCGATGGATGCGCAGAAGATCCGGCAGAAGGGTCGCCTGATGCCGGGCCGGATGTTCATGGTCGATACGGTGCAAGGCCGCATCATCGACGATGAGGAAGTGAAAGCCGAGATCGCGAGCCGCAAGCCCTATCGGTCTTGGGTCACCCAACATAGAATTTCGCTCGACGAATTGCCCGATCCCAGCAATGTGCCGCAGCCGGACCATCCGACGATCCGTCAGCGGCAACAGGCCTTCGGCTACACTGTTGAAGAGTTGAAGATGGTCATCATGCCTATGTTGGTGGAGGGGCAAGAAGCAACTTCCTCGATGGGCACGGATACCCCGTTGGCGGTGCTTTCCGATCGGCCGCAAGTGCTCTTCAAGTATTTCCGGCAGCTCTTTGCCCAGGTGACCAATCCCCCGAT
>SXGQ01180648.1_pt1 | contig 16700 bp, 18 predicted proteins | sample 3178371 | NCBI WGS metagenome assembly SXGQ01 (sample SAMN11356859, study PRJNA531348) | freshwater metagenome | isolation source: freshwater sample F1-20 | place: China: Fuxian Lake, Yuxi | collected 2017-12-25
GATCAAACTCTCCGTTGAAAAACCCCACAAAAGGGGCCAACATCAAAATGACCCGGCAAACTGACTGCTGACAGTCAAAATTGTCGGAATTGCCACCGCGACACACACAACACCCCAAAAAGAAGCGCCATGCCTGCCGACGGGGGTAAAACTGATTACTTCTCGTCGACTTTTAGCACACTGTTGAGTTCTCAAACATCAGACGCACACCCACCAGACAGACCCAAATCAGGGCCCACCCACCAGGGGCTGGTCAAACCTACTTGACTGGATCGGGCGAGACAAGCTCGCATCCTTCCAGTCCTCGCTCGCCGTTGTCAGCGATCAGTCTCCAGACGAACCTGGCATTGATCGTTTCGGTTCAAGCGGGTCACACCCACCGGACACCCGGCCTTCTGGCCTTGCGCCCCGCCGTGCGGTGCAACAAGAAGAACATTACACACCCCCTCCTGGGGCCGTCAAACCACCCCCCTCCTTGCGCCTCCCGCACGGTCGTGGAGGTCCAGAAAACCCTGGAACGACGGCATCGTGCTGTCGCAGTATGCACGCCTCGGGGCCCGGCGGAGCCGCGCGGGCCCGGCACGGTCGCACGCGCCACGTGTCGTCCGAGGGTCAGCGACACCGAGCAGGACGGCGCGACCTCACCCGGCCTGCGGCCGAGGAGCGCTCGCGATCTGTGGCCCCGGAGACGACGAAGAGCCCCCCAGCCGTACTGGGAGGCTCTTCGTGGTGCGGGTGGAGCATAGGAGATTCGAACTCCTGACCTCTTCGATGCGAACGAAGCGCGCTACCAACTGCGCCAATGCCCCAGGTCTGGATCAGGTTAGCACCCGTGCCGTCTCGTCCCGCAGGGGGTCCGTACGGCTCCGAGGACTACTCCCCCGACGCGCGACGCGACGTCTCGGGAGCCGCCTGCGCGGACCGTGCGCGACCCGGCAGCTCCACGTCCTCGCCCTCGACGTGTCCGGACGTCCAGGCACCCGGCGCGTCGAAGTCGATGGTGCGGACGGTGCGGCCGACGCGCGGCTTGGTGACGTAGGTGGGCAACGTGACCGGCAGCGGGTCCCAGAGGGCGGTCCCGGCGGTGCTGACCGACGGCACGGCGATCTGCAGCTTCTCCTCGAGGGCGTCGACCGGCAGCTCCGCCCGCTCCATGACGTGCTTGCGGTCGGGCTCGACGTCCTCGAACTGGTGCGAGACGACGACGGTGTGCTCCTCGTCGGGCGTGCGCGGCACGGCTCGGCGCGAGGCTCGCTCGGCAGCGGTGTCGCGCGCCGGGAGCTTGACGGACGGCAGTCGGGAGGAGAGCGGACGACGCTCCGTCGCCGGACGGCTGATGCCACGCTCGGCCCTGACCTGCACACGGCAGGCGACGAGCCAGGCCACCACCAGGGCGACCGGTGCGGCTACCCAGACCGGTGAGACGACGGAGAAGCCGGCGAGCCCACCCACCACGGCGAGCGCGGTCAGCAGGGTCAGCAGCGTGCGACGGCGGCGACGGGCGGCGACGACCGCGGCACGGCGGGTCGGCGCGTCACGGCGGGCGGGCGGGGTCTCGGTCACGGTGGGGGCCTTCGGGGTCGGCTCGGCGGCGGTCGTGGGAGTGTCGACCGGCGCCGAGAGGGGCACCTCGTCGGTGGCGTCCTCGGTCGGCTCGCCGTGGCCGCGACGGGAGATGACGCGGCTCAACGGGCTGAGCGACTCCAGGGACTCCGAGGAGCTCGCCTCGTCGTACCGACGCAGGACGAGCGGCACGAAGTACGCCGCCCACACGGCGACGACGAACGCGACGATCAGTCCATTGGCACCCACGGATCAACCGTAGGTCGCCCGCCGGGGGAATCTCCGCAGGTCAGTCGTGTGTCGCGTGAAGTTTGTGACGGATGTGGCAGGCGTGACTCACGACGGCGACCGACGTCGCGCCTCGTCGTCGCGGGTCACGCGCTCCAGCAGCCGGCCCGGACGGTCGTCGGCGAGCACCTGGAAGACCCGGTGGTCGCGCCAGGCGCCGTCGATGTGCAGGTATCCGCGCGCCAGCCCGACCTCGTCGAGGCCGAGCTTCTGCACGACGCGCAGGCTGGCCTCGTTCTCCGGCCGGATGGAGATCTCGACCCGGTGCAGGCCGACGGTGTCGAGCAGGTGGTCGACGACAAGGGCGACGGCGACGGGCGTGATCCCGCGGCCGGCATGACGTCGTGCGATCCAGTAGCCGATGCTCGCCCACCGGGCAGAGCCCCAGGAGATGCCGTTGACGGTGACCTGGCCGACCATCTCGCCACGCCAGGTGACGACGAAGGGCATCGCCCGACCCTGGCGCGCGCGACGCCGCTGCGTCACGATCATGGCGCGGTACGACAGCGGGGCCGCTCCCCCGCCGGGCGGCAGCGTGGCCTCCCACGGCGACAGCCACGCGACGTCGGCCCGGCGCAGCCGTGCCCAGGCGCGGGCGTCGGAGCGCCGCAAGGGCCGCACCCCGACGTCGCCGTGCGTGAGCTCGACGGGCCAGCCCTTCATGCCGACGCCTGTGGTCCCGGGTGGTCCGGGCCGGCGTGGTCTCCGCCGGCCAGCTGGTCGACGGCGTGCGGGACGACGTCGGCAAGCACCTGGATGGCGTCCTTCACGCCCCCGCGGGAGCCGGGCAGGTTGACGACGAGGGTGCTCCGAGCGACGCCGGCCAGACCTCGCGAAAGGACGGCGGTCGGGACGCCCTTGGCGACCCCCGCGGCACGCAGCGCCTCGGCCAGGCCGGGCAGCTCGCGGTCGAGCAGCGGCCGGGTCACCTCGGGCGTCCGGTCGGTGGGGCTGATGCCGGTGCCGCCGGTGGTCAGCACCACCGCCACACCCGACGCCACGGCGTCGGCGACGGCGTGCCCGACCGGGTCGCCGTCGGGCACGACGGCCGCGTCGCCGGTCTCGAAGCCCCAGGAACGGAGCGCGTCGACGAGCAGCGGTCCGGTCGTGTCCTCGTAGACGCCCGCGGCCGCGCGGTTGGACGCGACGACGACGGCGCCGCGTCGGCCGCCGGTGGCGCCGCTCATCGGACGTCCCAGTCGCCGCTGCGTCCGCCGGCCTTGGCGACGACCTCGACGTCGGTGATGCGCGCCCGCTTGTCGACGGCCTTGACCATGTCGACGACCGTCAGGGCGGCGACGGTGACCGAGGTGAGCGCCTCCATCTCGACGCCCGTGCGGTCGGTGGTGCGGACGCTGGCCGTGATCTCGACGGCGTCGTCGGCGACGTGGAGGTCGACCTCGACGCCGCTGATCGCGATGGGGTGGCAGAGCGGGACGAGGTCGGGCGTGCGCTTCGCGCCCATGATCCCGGCGACCCGTGCGACGCCGAGGGCGTCGCCCTTCGGCACGCCCTCGCCGCGCAGGAGCGCCACGACCTCGGCGGACACCTCGACGCGACCACGCGCGGTCGCCGCGCGGCGGCTGACGTCCTTGGCGCCGACGTCGACCATCCGGGCCGCGCCGGTCTCGTCGACGTGCGTCAGCCGCGGGGCGGACGGCTCCGGACCGGTCACGTCAGAACGGCCTGTCGAGGACGAGGGTGCGGACGGTGTCGCCCAGGTTCAGGGCGGTCTCGTCCTCGCCCACGACGATCAGGGCGTTCGCCTGGGCGAGGGACCCGAGCAGGTGCGACCCGTGGCCCCCGAGGGGGGTCACCTTGGCGCCGCGGTGGGTGACCTCGAAGACGCCGCGGACGTACTGGCGACGCCCGGGGATGGAGGCGATGTCCTGGGTGAGCACGGCGTGCACCATGGGCCGGCGGTACGGCGTGAGGCCCATGAGCCGGCGGATGGCCGGGAGCACGAACACCTCGAAGGACACGTAGGCCGAGACCGGGTTGCCGGGCAGCGTGATGATCGGGGTCTGCTCGTCGAAGATCGTGCCGAAGCCCTGCGGCTTGCCCGGCTGCATGGCGACCTTCGGGAAGGCGACCGTGCCGAGCGCCGACAGCGTCTCCTTGACGACGTCCTTCTCGCCCTCGCTGATGCCGCCGCTCGTCACGACGAGGTCGGCGCGGACGAGCTGCTCGGACAGCGTGCGTCGGAAGGTGCGCGGATCGTCACCGATGGCGCCCACGCGGTACGCGATCGCCCCGGCCGCCCGCACGGCGGCGGCGAGCATGTAGCTGTTGCCGTCGTAGATGGAGTCGAAGTCGAGGTGGGCGCCCGGCTCGCGGAGCTCGTTGCCGGTGGACAGCACCACGACGCGCGGTCGCGGTCGGGCGGCGACCCGACCCAGGCCGAGCGAGGCCAGCAGCCCTGCCTCCCGCGGGCCGACGACGGTGCCGGCCGGGAGGACGAGGTCGCCCTGGCCGACGTCGCTGCCGGCCCGACGGACGTGCTGGCCCTCGCGCACCGCCTCGGTGAACCGCACCCGCGCGTTGCCGCGGTCGGTGGCCTCGAACGGCACGACGGCGTCCGCGCCGCGCGGGACCGGCGCACCCGTCATGATCTTGACGGCGGTGCCCGGCGAGATCGCGAACGGCCGGCTCGACCCCGCGTAGATGTCGGCCACGACCGGCAGCTCGACGGGCGTGGCCGACGTGGCCTGGGCGAGGTCCTCGGCGCGGACGGCGTACCCGTCCATGGCGGAGTTGTCGAAGCGGGGCAGGGAGATCGGGGCGTGCACGTCGGCGTGCAGCGGCAGGCCGAGCGACTCCACGACCGGCTGGTCGTACGGCTCGAGCGGGCCGATGCCGCGCAGGATCTTCTCCAGGTGGTCCTCGACGGTGAGGAAGCCGTCGGGCACGCTCTCCGGACGCACGCGCGGACGCGGTCCCCGGGGTGGAGCAGCGTCGCCGGAGGGCGGAGCGGCCTCGTTCCCTGCGTCGGAAGACATGGGCGTCAGCCTAACCGGGCACCCTGCGGGACGCTGCGTGCCGTGCCGTCGTCGTCCAGGGTCGCGTCGCCGGTGACCACCACGTCGCGCCCGAAGTGCCAGTCGCCGCGCACCGTCAGCGACGACGCCCCGGCGAGCGAGGGCGCGTGCGGGATGCGGGCGTCGAAGTCGGCGATGGTCGTGTAGAAGCGGCGGTCGAGGTCGACGAGCGGCCGCGGGTCGACGGTGGCGCGCAGCCGGCTGTCGTCGCCCAGGCCGAACACGTCCGAGCGGAGCAGCAGCAGGTCGTTGGTCGTCTTGACGGGCAGGAAGCGCGAGCGCTCGACCTCGATGGCGGTGGCGCCGTCGAAGACCTCCACGGCGGCACCCATGGCCGACTCGATCTGCACGACCTTCGGCGACGTCTTGTCGGTGGGGTCGACGGTCTTCTCGTTGCGGATGAGGGGCAGGCCGAGCACGCCGTTGCGCTCGGTGAGCGTGTCGAGCAGCCGAGGCAGGTCGAACCACAGGTTGTTCGTGTGGAAGAACGGGTGCCGGTCCGCGTCGGCCGCGAGCGCTGCGTCCTCGTCGGCCGTCTGCGCGGTCTCGCGGAGCACGAGGCGTCCGTCGGCACGTCGCACGACGAGGTGGCCGCCCTTGACGTCGGCGGGCGTGCGCCGGCACACCTCGGCGGCGTACGGCGCCCCGGTCGAGGCGAACCACGCCATCATCGACGGGTCGGGCGCCGCGCCGAGGTTGTCGGCGTTCGAGACGGTGGCGTACCGGTAGCCGGCGGCCACGAGCTGCTCCAGCACGCCCGAGACGAGCAGCGCCGTGTAGAGGTCGCCGTGCCCGGGCGGGCACCACTCGAGCGCCGGGTCGGCGGGCCACTGCACGGGGGTGAGGTCGTCTGCGCGCAGCTTCGGCTCGCGGTTCTGCAGGAAGTCGAGCGGCAGGCCCTCGACCTCGAGGCCCTCGTGCTGCCGCAGCCGTGCCAGCGAGTCGTCCTGCGTGCGGAAGCTGTGCATGAACAGCAGCGGCAGCGTCACGTCGAGGTCGCGCCGGACCTGGAGCACCTGGCGGGCGATGATGTCGAGGAAGGTGAGGTCGGAGCGGACGGGGAGCAGGCTCTTGGCCCGGTCCATGCCCATCGACGTCCCGAGCCCGCCGTTGAGCTTGACGACGGCCGTCACCGCGGCGGCCTCGCGCTGCGCGTCGAGGTCGAAGGTGACGTCGGCGGCGCGGTCCACGTCGACCAGCGGGTCGACGTCGGCCTCGCGGACGAGGCCGGTGGCACCGCCCTCGAGCTGACGGTAGAAGTCGCTGAAGACCTCGATCGCGGGTGCCGCCACGCCGGCGCGTTCCATGGTGCTCCGTGCGAGCTCGAGTCCGTCCACGCGCCTAGGCTAGACGTATGGACCGTCCGGGCGCGCGTCAGCGGAACGACGCGGCCGCCGAGCAGAAGCGGGCGGTGCGTCCGCGACTGCTGGACGCCCGCCGTCGTCGCGACCCCGAGCAGCGTCGAGCCGTCGACGACGCGGTCGCCGCCCACCTCCTCGCGCTGCCGTCGGTGGTCCGCGCCCGTCGCGTCGCCGCGTACCGCTCGATGCCCGGCGAGCCCGGCACGGAGGCGCTGCTCGCGGGCCTGCTCGAGCGCGGCGTGGAGGTCCTCGTGCCGGTCAGCCGGAGCGACGGCTCCCTGGCCTGGGCGTCGCACGACCCTGCGGTCCCGACCACCCGCTCGCGGCTCGGCGTCGAGGAGCCGGTGGGCGCGACGCTCCCCGACGACGCGCTCGGCACCGTCGACGTCGTCGTGCTGCCCGCGCTGGCCGTCGACCACGCCGGCCGTCGGCTGGGCCGGGGTGCCGGCTACTACGACCGCGCCCTGGCCGGCCTCCCCCAGCGGCGTCGGCCGCTGCTGGTGGCCGTCGTGCACGCCGAGGAGCTCCTGGCCGAGGTGCCGCACGAGCCGCACGACCTGCCGGTCGACGTGGTCGTCACCGAGAACGGCGTGTTCCGCGTGCCCGAGGCGCCGGTCTAGCTCCCGAGCCGCTCCGCGTCGCGGATCTCGCCCACGAGCTCCTCCAGCACGTCCTCGAGCATGATCACGCCGAGCACTTGCCCGGACCCGTCGGCCACCCGCGCCATGTGGGAGCCCTTGGCCTGCATGACCCGCAGCGCCTCGTAGAGCCCCGACCCCGCCCCGACGGTCGACAGCGGCCGCAGCCACTTGTCGGCGATGGGCGCGCGGCGCGCGACGTCGTCGGTCTCGAGCACGTCCTTGATGTGCAGGTAGCCGGCGAGGTCGCCGTCGGCGTCGACGACGGGGAAGCGCGAGAAGCCGGTGTCGGCGCACGCCCGCTCGACGTCGGCCGGCGTCGCCTCCGGTGCGACGGTCACGAGTCCGTCGCGCGGCAGCAGCACCTGCTCGACCCGTCCGTCGTGGAACTCCAGGGCACCCTGCACGAGCCCGTACTCGTCGTCGTCGAGCAGACCCTCGCGACGCGACTCGTCGACGAGGCCCGCGACCTCGTCGTGGGAGTAGGTCGAGGCGACCTCCTCCACCGGCTGCACGCCGAGCAGGCGGACCGCGAGGTTGGCGATGCCGTTGAGCACGACGACGAGCGGCCGCAGCACGGCGATGACGAGCAGCATGAACGGACCCAGCACGAGCGCGGCGCGGTCGGGCTGCACGAGCGCGAGGTTCTTGGGCACCATCTCGCCGAACACGACGTGCAGGAAGACGACCACCGACAGCGCGATCACGAACGAGATCGGGTGCACGAGGCTCTCGGGCACGTGGGCGAGCTCGAACGCCGGCTCCATCAGGTGCGCGAGCGCGGGCTCGCTGATGGCACCGAGGCCGAGCGAGCAGATCGTGATGCCGAGCTGGGCGGCCGCCATCGCGAGCGTGACGTTCTCGACCGCCTTGAGCGCCAGCCGGGCCGTGCGCGACCCGGCCTGCGCGAGAGGCTCGAGCTGGGTCCGTCGGGCCGAGATGAGCGCGAACTCCGCAGCGACGAACAGGGCGTTGAGGGCGAGCAGCACGAACGTCAGCCCGACGCCGATCCAGTCACCCACGGACGTCACCGTCCCGCGTCGGGTCGGCCCCGCTCGGGTCGGCCCCGTCTTCAGCACCCTCGGGGGCCTCCACGGCCAGGGTCACGCGGTCGATCCGGCGACCCTCCATGCGCTCGACGGTGAGCGAGACCTGCAGCGGCTCGGGGTCGTCGTCCTCGTCGTCCGGCGTGGGGTCGACCTGCAGGTGGACGACGTCGCCGCGCACGCCGAGACGACCCAGCTCGGCGTGCAGCAGGCCGGCGATCGTCTCGTAGTCCTCGCTCTCGGGCAGGGCCACGCCGGTCTGCTCGAGCACCTCGTCGGGCCGCAGGAGCCCCGAGAGCGACCAGGCACCGTCGGGACGGTGGCGGCTGCGGCTCGCGACGCGGTCGTGCTCGTCGAGCACCTCACCGACGATCTCCTCGACGAGGTCCTCGAGGGTGACGATGCCGTCGGTCCCGCCGAACTCGTCGACGACGACCGCCATCTGCATCCCCTGCTCGCGCAGCAGCGCCAGCAGGGGGTCGAGCTCGAGGCTGTCGGGCACGGTGGTGACGGGACCGGCCAGGTCGCCGAGACGGACGCCGCGACGTCGGTCGGGATCGACCGCGACCGCCTGCTTCACGTGCACGATGCCCACGACGTCGTCCGGCGACCGGCCCGTGACGGGGAACCGGGAGTGGCCGGTCTGGCGGGCCGCCTCGATGACGTCGAGCGCGGTGTCGCGGACGTCGAGGAAGTGCACGCGGACCCGGGGCGTGCGGACGTCGGCGGCGGTGCGGTCGCCGAAGGCGATGCTGCGCGCCACCAGGTCGGCCGTCTCGTCGTCGATGGCCCCCTCGCGGGCGGAGCGCAGCACGAGCGAGCGCAGCTCCACCGGCGAGCGGGCCGAGCGCAGCTCCTCCTGCGGCTCGACGCCCATGCGCTGCAGGGTGCGGTTGGCCGTGCCGTTGAGGAACCGGATCGGCCAGGCCATCACCCGGGTGAACATCCGCTGCGGCAGCTGGGCGACGGCGGCGACGCGCTGCGGCAGGGCGAGAGCCAGGTTCTTCGGGATGAGCTCGCCGACGAGCATGGTGACGACGGTGCTGAGGAAGAGCGCCAGGCCGTACGCGACGGCGCTCTGCGCCCCGCCGGTGACGCCGAGGTCCTCCAGCGGGCCTCGCGCGAGGCGCCCGATGGCGGGCTCGGCGAGGAACCCGATCGCCAGGTTGGTGATGGTGATGCCGAGCTGCGCCCCGCTGAGCTGGGTCGACAGGCTGCGCAGCGCCTTGAGGGTGCCGGCCGCGCCCGCGTCGCCGCGCTCGGCGTCGCGCTCGACCGTCGCGCGGTCGACCGTCACGAACGAGAACTCGGCCGCCACGAAGACGCCGCACGCGAGCATGAGGAGGAACGAGAGTCCCAGCAGGAGGAGCTCGGTCATCACGGGGTCCCGGATGAGTCAGGGTCGGTCACGATGCAGGGAACTGTACCCTTTGACGTCGGAGACCTCGTGCCGGAGCGGCACCCGCCGACCGGTGACATCCAGGAGAGAAGACCGTGCCGACCTACCAGTACCAGTGCACCGAGTGCGGCAACGCGCTCGAGGTGCACCAGTCGTTCACCGACGATGCGCTGACCGAGTGCCCCGCGTGCCAGGGCCGGCTCCGCAAGGTGTTCAACGCGGTGGGCGTCGTGTTCAAGGGGTCGGGCTTCTACCGCACCGACAGCCGCAGCACGAGCACGTCGTCGGACACCTCGAGCTCGTCCTCCTCGAGCTCCTCGTCGTCGGGCACGACGTCGTCGACCTCCTCGTCGTCGGGCGGGTCGTCGTCCGGCACGTCGACCTCGGGCAGCGGCTCGTCGTCCACGGGCGGCTCGGCCGCCTGAGCGGCTCCCCTGTGGAGACGCGCTGGAACGGGGCCCGGCGCGCTGCCTAGCGTGGGCGGATGGACCGTCTGCGCTCCGCCCTGCTCGAGCACCGTCGTCTGCTCGCGGCCCTGTTCACGGCTCTCGCGGTGCTGCTGGCCCTCGCGTCGGTGCGACGTCCGCCCGACCAGGTGGAGGTGGCCGTCGCCGCGCGCGACCTCGCCAGCGGCACGGTGCTCTCCGCCGGCGACGTCACCTCCTCGCTGCTGCCGGCCGCGGCGGCGCCCCAGCACCTGCTGTCGTCCGACGACCTCGTCGGCCGGCGGGTCGGCGGGCCGATGCGTCGGGGCGAGGCCTTCACCGACGTCCGCCTCCTGGCGGCCGGACCGGTCGACGGTCTGCCTCCGGACCACGTGGTGACGGCCGTGCGGCTCGCCGACGCGGCCGGCGGACAGGGCCTGCGGGTGGGTGACCGGGTCGAGGTGCTCGCGGTGGCGACGGGCGCGGGCGGCCCGCGCGCGTCCGTGGCGGCCTCGGGCGCGGTGGTGGCGGCCCTGCCCGACCCCGACGGGTCCGACGCCCCGACCCTGTGGCTCACCGTCCCGCGCGAGACCGCGCTCGAGCTCGCCCGGGTGGGCGTGGAGGCTCAGCTGAGCGTCGTGGTCGAGGCGGGCGACGACTGACCGCGCCTCGCCCGGTGGGTGGGACGCCGCGCGGCGTCGTCGCGAACCCCTAGGCTCGTGCACGACCTTCACCGACGTCCTAGGGGGACACATGATCAAGGGATTCAAGGACTTCCTGCTGCGCGGGAACATCGTCGACCTCGCCGTGGCCGTCGTCATCGGCACCGCGTTCACCGCGCTGGTCACCGCGTTCACGACGTCGTTCATCAACCCGCTCATCGGGCTGGTCAGCGGCGGCGGCAAGGCCGGGGGCGTGCTGACCGTCAACGGCCAGGACTTCACCTACGGCGCCTTCATCACCGCCGTCATCACCTTCGTGCTCACGGCCGCGGTCGTGTACTTCGTCGTCGTGGTGCCCATGAAGACGATCAACGAGAGGCTCGCACGCGGCAAGGAGGAGGAGCCGGCCGGCGTCAGCGAGGACATCCAGCTCCTGCGCGAGATCCGCGACTCGCTGCAGCGCCAGAACCCCTGACGCCGAGAGCCCCGAGGCGGGACCTCCGGGCTCAGCCGCCGTGGTGGGGCGGGACGTCCCGCAGCAGCTCGTCGTCGCGACGCGAACCTGCGGACGTCCCGTCGTCGCCGCGCTCGTCGCGCGTGGTGTCGGGCAGCAGGTCGCCCAGCAGCAGGGCCGCGCGGCGCCGACGCGCCTGCTCAGCGGCGTCGGGCGTCAGGTCGTCAGAGGACACCGTCGAACCAGTCCGGGGTGAGCTTCGGGAACATCGGGTGCCAACCGGCGCGGTCGCCGAAGCGCTGGGAGGTGACGCGCTGGGAGCGTCCGAAGGTCTCCAGCCGCACCCCCGCGAGCCGCTGCGTGACGCGGTGGTGGAAACGACCGCCGCGTCGTCCGCCGGCGAGAGCCAGCTGCTCGGCGAGGTCCTCGCGACGGCACGGCTCCGCGCCCACGTTGTAGACGCCGGCCGGGGCGGTCAGCGCGGCCTCGGCGGCCGTGCCGACGTCGTCGACGTGCACCAGGTGCACCCACGACGACGGCTCGCCCCAGCCCGTGGGCCGGCCCGATCGGGCGCGCCGCAGCAGCCAGCGCGAGCCAGGGTCGGGCCCGACGATCTGGCCGAAGCGCAGCACGACCACGTCGCGGCCGCGTCGTCCGAGGGCCCGGGCGTGCTGCTCGGCCTCGGCCACCGTGTCGGTGTCGCGGGTGATCTCGACCGGCGCCAGCTCGTCGATCCAGGCGTCACCGCCGTCGGCGTAGATCGACGAGCGGCTCTGCTGCACGAGCCGCGGGACGCCCGCAGCCAGCATGGCCTCGGCCACCCGGCGCGAGCCGACGGCGCGGATGCGGTCGTTCTGGCGCCAGGCGCCGGGCCGCAGCATCGCGAGACCCACGGGCATGCGGCCCGCGAAGTTCACGACGGCGTCGCAGCCCTGCATGCCTGCCGCCATGGCGTCGACGTCGAAGACGGTGCCACGGTGGGGCCTCGCACCGTGCGCCTCGGCGACGCGGGCGGCACGCTCGGAGCGCACCAGGCCGACGACCTCGTGGCCGGCGGCGACGAGGGCGGCCGTGGTGGACCGGCCCATGACTCCGCTGGCTCCGGTGAGAAAGACCTTCAACGTTCTGGCTCCGTGACGTCGGGTGATGTTCCGTCGTGCGTGGACGTTCTCACGACCGCCGATCGGGCGACGTGATCGGACCAGGGTACCCGACGAGCCCTCAGGCCCCGTCCGCGTCGCCCTCCGCCAGCTCCGTCACGAGCGGGACCACGTCGGCGATGGAGTCGACGACGCGGGTCGGCCGGAACGGGAAGCGCTCCACCTGTCCGGGCGCGGTCGAGCCGGTCAGGACCAGGATCGAGCGCAGGCCCGCCTCGAGCCCGGACAGCACGTCGGTGTCCATCCGGTCGCCGATCATGACCGTCGTCTCGGAGTGCGCCTCGATCCGGTTGAGCGCCGTGCGCATCATGAGCGGGTTGGGCTTGCCGACGAAGTACGGCTCGACCCCCGTGGCCTTGGTGATGAGGGCGGCGACCGAGCCGGTGGCGGGGAGGCTGCCCGACGGCGACGGACCCGTCGGGTCGGGGTTGGTGGCGATGAACCGCGCGCCGCTCTCGATGAGCTGGATGGCCTTCGTGATCGCTTCGAAGGAGTAGGTGCGGGTCTCCCCCAGCACCACGTACTCCGGGTCCCTCGTGGTCATGACGTACCCGACGTCGTGCAGCGCGGTGGTCAGCCCCGCCTCGCCGATCACGTACGCCGTGCCCTCCGGACGCTGCTCGCTGAGGAACTTCGCGGTGGCCAGCGCGGACGTCCAGATCGACTCCTGCGGGATGTCGAGGCCGGCCGCGTGGAGCCGCGCGCGCAGGTCGCGCGGGGTGAAGATCGAGTTGTTCGTGAGCACGAGGAACGGCCGCTCGTGACGACGCAGCGCCGCGATGAACTCGGCCGCACCCGGGATGGCGCGCTCCTCGTGCACCAGCACGCCGTCCATGTCGGTGAGCCACGAGGCGACGGGCTTGGTCAAGGGAGCTCCTGCGGGCGGGATCGTCGGGCCGACCCGTCGGCGACGGGTCCGTCCTCATCCTAGGCGCGCTGCGTCGCAGCCCGGGCGCACGTGCAGGCGTCAGCCGTCGGCAGGCACGGCGGGCCCCACGACGGGGCGGTGCGGGTGCTCGCTGCGTCGGTGCGCGTGCGGGTCGATCTGGTGCACCACGGCCTCGACGAGCCAGGCGTCGTCGTCGGTGCGGCACTCCACGACCACGTAGGTCCCGAGATCTCCCTGGGTGCCGAGGGCGACGACACCGCTCATGGCAGCCGTGTGGAAGTCGGCGAGGATGTCCTGCTGCTCGCGCACGCCGCTGACCTCGTACACGACGACGGTCCAGGTGTCCTCGGTCGAACGGGACATGGTCCCTCCACGGGTGCTGGTGCGGGTGCCGCGAGCGTACGACGGCACGGCCGCGGGCGCGCGTCGAACGCACGGCGGGCGGGTGAACGGCTCGCGCGGCTGGCAGATCGGGCCGAGAGGCGGATACTGAGGCGATGAGAGCCCGACGCGTGGTCACGGCCGTCCTCGGCGGGGCGCTCTGCGCCGGCGCCGCCCTCGCCGGAGGAGCACCGGCCGCCACGGCGGCGGCCGACCCCCCACCCCTCGACGTCCGGGTGGTGCAGGCGGGCCTGCAGCATCCGTGGGCGCTCACCTTCCTCCCCGACGGGTCGATGCTCTACACCCAGCGCGACCGGCTGTCGGTCACCCTGCGCGACCCGCAGGGACGCTCGACGGTCGTGCTCTCGCGTCCCGCCGGCATGTGGTCGGGCGGCGAGACCGGCCTCATGGGCCTCGAGAAGTCCGCCGACTTCACCCGCAGCGGCGTCTTCTACACGTGCCACGGCTACCGCTCGGGCGACGTGCGGGACGTCCGGGTGGTCGCGTGGCGTCTCGACCGGTCAGCCGGCCGGGCGACGTTCGTCCGCAACGTGGTGGTCGGCCTGCCGTCGAGCACGGGCCGCCACGGCGGCTGCGCGCTGCGTCGGGGCAAGGCCGACTCGCTGTTCATCGGCACGGGCGACGCGGCGCGCGGTGGCATCCCGCAGTCGTTGACGTCCGGCGGCGGCAAGGTGCTGCGCGTCTCGGCGACGACCGGCCGGGGATACGACGACAACCCCTGGGCCTCGGCCCGCACGGCGATGCAGCGCCGGGTCTGGACGTACGGCCACCGCAACGTGCAGGGAGTCGTCCGTCAGCCGTCGACGGGACAGATGTGGTCGGTCGAGCAGGGCTCCTACCGCGACGACGAGGTGAACGTGCTCGTCAAGGGCGGCAACTACGGGTGGAACCCCGTGCCGCGCGCGTCGGGCGACCCCGACTACAACGAGGGCGCGAACTCCCCGATGACCGACGACGCCCTTCCCGGCACCCAGCGCCACGCGGCCTGGAGGTCGGGCACGTCGACGGTCGCGACCAGCGGCGCCGACTTCGTGAGCGGGTCGGGCTGGGGCAGCCTCGACGGTGCGCTCGCGGTGGCGACCCTCAAGGGCACGAGCCTGCGCCTGCTGACCTTCGACAGCAGCCGCCGCCTGGTGCGCCAGGACACCCCGCCCGAGCTCTCCGGCACCTACGGTCGGCTGCGCGCGGTGCAGCGCGGACCTGGCGGGGTGCTCTACGTGACCACGTCGAACGGCTCGGACGACAAGATCCTGCGGGTGGCGCCGCGGGGCTGAGGCGTGGGCGTCCCGCCGGGACCCCAGGGACACGCAGGATCCTGCGTCGGTGCGCGGGAAGTCGAACGCTTCTGCGTCCGCGACGGGTTCCCGACACGAACGCAGCATCCTCGGCGCTCTCGCGCAGGGAAGCAGAATCTTGCGTCCAGCCCGTGCCGCCGGCGTGACGCGACAGTCGGTGCCCCCGGCAGGATTCGAACCTGCGACCTGCGGTTGAGGAAACCGTTTCCCTCTCCCCCGCGGACCCGCCCCCCGACGTGACGCGACAGTCGGTGCCCCCGGCAGGATTCGAACCTGCGACCTGCGGTGTAGGAAACCGTTGCTCTCTCCCCTGAGCTACGGGGGCCCGTGGGTGCGAGCGACCGCGTCGACGCACCCCGAGCAGCGTACCGGGCCCACGTCGCGGCGCTGCGGGGCGTGACCGCGGCTCCGTCCGGAGGTCAGGCCGCAGCGGGCGACGGGTGGAAGCCGCGGCCGCTCTTGCGCCCGAGCAGGCCGGCGTCGGTCATGCGCTGGAGCAGGGGCGGAGGTGCGTAGAGCGGCTCCTTGTACTCGGCGTACATCGACTCGGCGATCGCCTGGACGGTGTCGAGCCCGATCAGGTCGCACAGGGCCAGCGGCCCCATCGGGTGCCCGCAGCCGAGCCGCATCCCCTCGTCGATGTCGCGGGCCGTCGCGTAGCCGGACTCCAGCATCCGCACGGCCGACAGCAGGTAGGGGACGAGCATCGCGTTGACCACGAACCCGGCACGGTCGCTGGCGCGCACCACGTGCTTGCCGAGACTGTCCCGCACGAACGCCTCCGCGCGGGAGAGCGTGTCGCTGCTCGTCGTCAGGGCCGTGACGACCTCGACCACGGGCATCACCGGCACGGGGTTGAAGAAGTGCAGCCCGATCACGCGGTCCGGCCGCGACGTGGCGGCCGCGAGCCGCATGATCGGCAGCGACGACGTGTTGCTGGCGAGCAGCGCCTCGTCGGCGAGCACCTTGTCGACGCGGGCCAGCACCGTCGCCTTCACGTCCTCACGCTCCGTCACCGCCTCGACGACCAGGTCGCGGTCGGCGCACGCGTCGAGGTCGAGCCCGACGCGGATCCGCCCGAGCACCTGCTGGGCCTCGGACGACGTCAGCTTGCCCCGCTCGACCGCACGGGCCACGGAGGCCGCGACCCGGTCGCGGCCTCCGTCCCGTGCGCTCGCGTCGGCCTCGACGAGGAGCACGTCGTGGCCGGCGCGGGCGCACACCTCGGCGATGCCGGATCCCATCAGGCCGCCGCCGAGGACGCCGATCGCGAGCGGGTCGCTCACGCCGCCGCCTCCTCGCGGGTCACGAGGAAACGTCGGTAGGCGTCGTCCGTGAGGAACGCGGGGAGGTCGTCACCGAGCGCACCCCGCCGCACGACGTGGCGCAGCGCCTCGATGCGCTCGGGCGGCCGTCCCGCCTGCTCCAACGTGTCGAGCTCCTGCTCCAGCAGCGCCGCGACCCGGAAGCGCGTCACGACACCGCCGCCGTCGATCGGCGTCGCGTGCCGGCACCACTGCCAGAGCTGGCAGCGCGAGATCTCCGCCGTCGCAGCGTCCTCCATCAGCCCGTCGAGCCCGACCGCGCCGCGGCCGTCGAGCCACGCGTCGACGTAGCGGACGAGGACCGAGACGTTCGCCCGCAGGCCCTGGGCCGTGACCTCGCCCGGCGTGGCAGCGACGTCGAGCAGGTCCGCGGCCGACACCTCGACGTCGTCACGCTGCCGGTCGACCTGGTTCGGCCGTTCGCCGAGCACCGCCGTGAAGGCGTCACGGCACGTCGGGACCAGGCCGGGGTGCGCCACCCACGACCCGTCGTACCCGGCGGCCGCCTCGCGCTCCTTGTCGGCCCGGACCTTCGCCAGGGCGTCGCGGTTGCGGTCCTCGTCCCTGCTCGGGATGACGGCCGCCATGCCGCCGATGGCGTGCGCGCCACGTCGGTGGCAGGTCTTGACGAGCAGCTCGGTGTAGGCGCGCATGAACGGCACGGTCATCGTCACGTCGGCGCGGTCCGGCAGCACGTAGGCCGGGTCGGCCCCGAGGTTCTTGATCGTGCTGAAGATGTAGTCCCGGCGGCCGGC
>SXGQ01110632.1_pt1 | contig 16699 bp, 12 predicted proteins | sample 3178371 | NCBI WGS metagenome assembly SXGQ01 (sample SAMN11356859, study PRJNA531348) | freshwater metagenome | isolation source: freshwater sample F1-20 | place: China: Fuxian Lake, Yuxi | collected 2017-12-25
CATTTCCCATAAACCTTAAATCAGCATAAACAGATGCAATAGCTGCCTCCGCATGATCTGGAATGGTATAGAAACTACTAGGTGTTAAATTGGACGGCGCCTTTTCAGTTAAAAAATCTGAGCAAGCCGATTGTCCAAATAACAGCACGCCTACCAAGGCGATCTTATATATTTTGGAAATTAATTTTGTTTTCATGACATTTTTAAATTTAAATGATCCGTAGAATTAAAATGCAACTTGTAGACCCACCATGTAAATCGTTGGCTTTGGATAATTATGCCAAATCATACCTTGCGAGAATGCACTGTTACCTGTACCTTGATTCGTTGGCGTAACTTCTGGATCTCCCGTGTCTTTATCCGCAATCAAAAGGAAAAAGTTTTGAGCAGTTCCATATACACGAAGACGGCTTAACTTAAGCTTGCTAGCTACATTGCTCGGGAAAGTATAACCTAATAATAAGTTTCTTCCTCTTAAGAATGAACCATCCTTAATCCAATAAGTATCTACGTTGATTACATAACCCGCACGCGTATCACGTATTTCAGCGATCATCGTGTTTTGGTTTGTTGGAGTCCAAGCGTCCAATACAGAAGTATAACTATTGGCTAAGGCTTGACGATCTAGTGAACAACAAAGATTCAAATTCATTACTTCATTTCCGTACGAATAAGCTAATTCCAACATTAAATCAAAGTTATTGTACTTGAATGTATTGGTCAATGAACCCCAGAAATCAGGGCTACCATTTCCAATAATTCTACGGTCAGCATCTGTGATCGCATTGTCCCCATTGAAATCTTTGTATTTAATATCTCCAGGTAGCATAGTCAAACCATTTCGGTAAGAAATAAACTTAGCGGCTTGATCACGCTCAGCCTCACTCCAAACTCCCAAACGAGTCAATCCCCAGAATGAACCTACTGGCTCACCAATACGGATAATGTTGGTTGGGTTGGTAAAGTTAGGACCTCCCACGTTGAAGATATCAGACGGAGTAGCCAACGATAAAACCTTGTTACGATTGAATGAGATATTAAAGTTTGTATTCCATTGGAAACCTTTTGTGTTCACATTCACTGAGTTAATTGAAAATTCCAATCCTTTGTTTTCCATCGAACCTACGTTTCTACGAATCGTACCATAACCTGAAGTAGTAGGTACCGGAGCATCTAATAACATGTCCGTGGTTAAACGGTAGTAGTAATCAGCTTCAATGCTTACACGGCCATTCCATAATCCCAACTCAATACCAAAATCCGTTTGAGCTGTTTTCTCCCATTGTAAATCTGGGTTAGCTAAACGAGAGATACCAGTTCCTGATACACGCGCATCATTGATGATTGTTGCATAATTAGAACTTAACAATGGAAGTGATGAGTAAGAAGGAATTTCAGAGTTACCTGTGATACCGTATGAAGTTCTTAATTTCAAATTAGAAATAGTTGTACTTCCTTTCAAGAAATCTTCTTCAGATACTCTCCAAGCTAATGCACCTGAAGGGAAAAGAGCAAATTTATTGTTCTCTCCAAAACGAGATGAACCATCAGCACGAGCAGTAATTGTAGCTAAATACTTATTCATTAAGCCATAGTTGACACGACCAAAATAAGAATTAAATGCAAACCTAGATGCTCCTGATCCAATACCTCCTAAAGTTGCCGCAGCCCCTAGGTTATTAAATCCAAAATAATCTGTTGCAAATCCACGTACGTTAGCTGAAATACTAAAGGCATCTGTTTGTTGCCAAGAAAGACCCAATAAAGCAGTCAAGGAATGAATATCATTGAACTCTTTCGTATACGTCAAGTAATTCTCTAAAGACCAGAAAGTCTCTTTTGAATTTGAAGCAGATGCTTCTCCTTGGTTGGCAATTGCCAAAGTACGCGTCTGAGAAGCATTGTTCTCCTGAGTCATGATATTAGCACCCAATACAGTCTTCATCTCTAAACCTTTCATGAAGGTAATGTTTGAATAAATACTACCTGTAGTTGTTTGAGTATTCAGTATGAATTGTCTACCCATCAAACGGTGTACTGAAGAGAATGTACCTTCAGCAAAAGGGAAATCACGGTTATTCGCATACGTACCATCTGCATGAGTCACAGGCATCCAAGGAAAATCTTCTACGATTTGACGCGATACCGCATCATTGACATCCGATAAACGCTCAGATTGATTGTTATAAGCTAATGTACCTCCCACTTTCAACCATGATTTGATTTGATCGTCAATCGTAAAACGGCTTGAGTAACGCGTAGAATAAGTCGTTTTTACTAAACCTTGATCATCACGGTATCCAATCGAGAATGAATACTGAGTACGGTTATTACCACCACTGAAACCTAATTGGTGATTTTGAGACAATTTAGCTTGAGTCGACTCATTAAACCAATCTGTATCATACAAAGGATTTAAATTTGAATCAAACACACCTGGAAACAACCTGCTGTAATTAGCACGACGAATTCGAGGATCATATGCAGCCCACTTACCAGCTTTCCAACCTGCTGGATCATACTTCTCCATATTTTTCCAAGACAAATCTTCTACTGCCATGTATTGCTTAGCATTTAACACCTCTGGCTTGTTCGGTCCTGTTACGTTAACACTGAAATCAGAATTATAAGTAACGGTTCCTTCGCCTGATTGACCTTTCTTCGTTGTAACTAAAATTACTCCATTCGCTCCACGAGCACCATAAATGGCCGTTGACGATGCATCTTTCAACACCTCAACTGAAACGATATCATTTGGATTCAAATAATCGATGGCATTAGTAAACTGATTCAATGTTCCTTGAGGAAGCATCACACCATCCACTACATATAAAGGATTGTTTGATGAGTTAATCGAGCTAAATCCACGAACACGAACCGTAGTACGACCACCTGGACGACCAGAGTTGTTGTTCACTTGAACACCCGCCATACGACCAGCCAAAGCTTGGTTTAATGAAGATGCCGGACGCTCTAACAATTGATCTGTCTTAATCGAACTCACAGCACCCGTTAAATCAGATTTACGTTGAGTACCGTAACCGATCACGACTACTTCAGATAAGTTCTGAGCATTTGCTGCCAGAACAACATTGATCAATGTCTGACTTCCTACCGTGATGGTTTTGCTGTCATAACCCACTGAAGTAAATGTTAATTGGCTACTTGCGCCAGGAACCGAGATGGTATACTTTCCATCGATGTTTGTACTTGTTCCTCTACTGGTTTCCTTTAGGATGATGTTAACACCCACTAAGGCCTCTCCTTTTTCATCGGTAACTTTACCAGTGATGGTTTGGGATTGTGCCATTGCACCCCATGACATGGAGACTAAGCATACCAGCAAAAACAAAATTTTGCTTAGTAAATTTTTTTTCATGTGTAAGATAGTTTAAGTAAAATGATAATTGTGATTTTTAAATTTGGTGCAATTTAAAAACAGAAAACTTCAAAAACAACAACTTTTGTATAAATAAATCTTAAATTATCAATAAATTTATTTTGTTGAATGTTAATATATAATATAAGTATTCATTGGTCTAAAAACACTATTGAGCCTGTATTAATATTTGATATTCTTTGTTGATTATATAAATGAAAGATTAAAATGAAAAATGCCAACAGAAGAGATTTTATAAAAAAAGCATCGATTCTAAGTTTAAATGCAGGAATTTTATCAAAATCGAATTTTTCGATCATTTCAAAAAAATCCAATAAGCCATTTATTTTAGGCGGAGAGAAAACCATAAATCCGGGCCAATGGATTAAATGGCCTATTTGGGATGCGGAGAAAGACGAAAAAATCCTATTAGACGTGATGCGAAGTGGCGTTTGGTCGAGGTCAAAAACAGTCATCCAATTCGAACAGGCTTGGGCAAAATTGATCGGTTCCAAAAGATGTATGACGGTAGTTAATGGTACAAACGCACTGATCATTGCACTACACCAATCCCAAATTAACGCAGGTGATGAGGTAATTGTAACTCCTTATACGTTCATCGCTACGATACAATCCATTTTAGCGAATGGCGCTATCCCCATTTTTGTGGATGTAGACCTGACGACTTTCCAGATGGATCCCGCTAAAATCGAGGCTAAAATAACTAAAAGAACAAAAGCCATCATGCCAGTCCATATTTTAGGGCTTCCCTCGGATATGATTCGGATTATGGCTATAGCCAAAAAGCACAATCTAACGGTGATTGAAGACGCATGTCAGGCTCCTTTGGCTGAAATCAATCATCAGAAAATAGGCACATTCGGCAAAGCAGCTTGCTTTAGTTTCCAAAACTCCAAAAACATTGCTATCGGTGAAGGCGGCGCCATCATCAGCGACGATGATGCGTTCATGGATGCATGCTATTCCTACCATAATTTAGGTTTACCTTATGGAATCGCCACCGGATCTGTGACCGCTGGAAGTCAAATGCAAGCAAACAAATTGAGATTCTCAGAATATCAAGCGGCGATTGGCCTAGCCCAATTAACCCGATTGGAAGCGCAAACGGAAACGAGAAACCAAAATGCAGCTTATCTAACTTCCCAATTAAAAACAATTCCGGGCATACATGTTTTGCGTTTATACCCGGAAGTAACTAAAGCAGCTTACCATTTATATCCTTTTAGATATGACCAAACAGCATTTAAAGGTTTGACGAGAGCCCAATTTTTAAAAGCATTAGATGCAGAAGGAGTTCCTTGCATGGGTGGATATACAGCATTAAATACACAACCTTTCTTAAAGCAGACGTTTGAATCGGTCAATTTCAAAAAGATGTACCATTCAGGCGAACTGAATTACACGACTTATATGGAGCAAAACCAATGTCCTTTAAATGATACCTTATGTAATGAGGCTGTTTGGTTTACACAGAATATGCTTTTGGGTACCAAAAACGATATGGATTTGATTTTCCAAGCGATCCAGCGCATTCATTCGCATGCAGATGAAATCAAGAAGAAGCTCCAATGATACAAAGCCCATTGATTGCATCCTGTTTTGATTCGGGCTTTTTAGAAGCGCACGATACTTATAATGCCATGTCGGTCGCGAGCGATGGACGTTTATATTATGTATTGTCGTCCGATCAAATTGATGTGGGCGGTCAAATGTTTCGGTTCGATCCCATAAAAGAAGAGATTAAATTCCTAGGTGACCTAAGCGTCCTTTGTGGGGAGGGAGGTCAAGAAAGCATCGCCCAAGGAAAGAGTCATGTCTTATTTTATGAATTTCAAAACAAACTGTACTTTTCTACCCATGTCGGATATTACCAACTTATCGATGGGATGGATCGCCTTCCGGAGCAGGCGCCGGATGGTTTTGATTTATATCCAGGAGGTCATATCCTATCCTATGATTTACAAGAGGAGTCCTTTGCCGATTTAGCCATGATCCCAAATGGAGAGGGTGTGGTCACGATGGTGATGGATACTCAGAGAGGAAATATCTTTGGTATTACTTGGCCCACGGGACAATTTTTCTGCTACCAGGTCAACGAAAAAAAGCTAACGCTATTGGACAAGATTTCAGGAAATGGGGAAGCGGGAACGCCTGGAATCGATTTTCGTTCCTTATGTCGATCGCTGGTCGTCGACGATGACACGGGTTTTTGTTATTATACGACCATCGAAGGTGACATTTTTTATATGAACCCTTTTGAAATGAAAATAAGCCCATTAGACCGGGTTCATTTACGTTTGGATTATTTTGGAAAATACGATCCTACATTACCGGGAACGATGGGATATCACTGGCGACAAATCTTTTGGTATGCTGCTGAACATGTAGCCTATGGCGTTCATGGAAATTCGGGATACTTATTTAAGTTTGACCCTAAGGCACAAACCGTCGAAATTGTCGATCGCATCACTTCTCTGCCTTCAAAAAAATCAGGATTTTTCGACCAATTCAGTTATGGCTATTTAGGATTTGCATTGGGGCCTGATGGGAAAACCATTTATTATTTAACCGGCGGACCCATTTATGAAAATGGAAAAAGGATTGAGGGAGAAAAATCCATCGCCAAAGGTGCGGCGAAAGGATTAGAAAACTTGCATTTAGTCACTTATGAAATTCCTACAAATACTTACCGTGATCATGGTCCTATTTTTTATGAAAATGGAGACAGGCCCCTGTATGTAAATTCAATTGCTTTAGATACCTTGGGCAATGTTTATACCTTGGCTGGAATTAATAGAAAGGGTCGGACCGTCACGGATTTAATCAAAATCAAACTAAAAGCATGAAAATAAGGCTAATATTTTTTCTTTATTTGGCGACAATAGGCAATTGTATTTCGCAGTCGGCGATGCAAGTCGGTATTGCCAAAATCAATATTACACCTAAGTCTCCCGCATTTATGACAGGCTATGCGAATCGCGATAAGCCCTCCGAAGGAGTTTTACACGATTTATGGGCAAAGGCGCTGGTACTATCCAATAAGCAGGAGAAGATGATCATCGTGACCACGGATTTATTAGGGCTTTCGCATCAGGTTTCTGAGGAGGTGGCTGAAAAAATTCAGGGGAAATTGGGGATCGAGAGGCGCCAACTCATGTTCAATTCCTCACATACACATTCTGGACCTATGATATGGCCATCTTTAAGTGTCATTTCACAATATAGCCCAGAGGACCAAAAAATCGTTTCGGAATACACGCAAGTTTTGGTTGACAAATTAGTGACTGTGATTGTCACTGCTTATGCGCATCAAGAACCTATGCAGGTGTTTGCGGGACATACGTCGGCCGACTTTGCCATTAATCGAAGAGCTTTGGCCGCCCAGAAAAATGGCATTAACCTTCCCGGCCCAATAGATCACGATGTTCCTGTCCTGAAATTCATGAATTCATCGGGTGAAATTAAGGCAGTTTTATTTGGCTATGCGTGTCACAATACCACATTGATGGGGAATAATTATTTAATCAATGGAGATTATGCGGGTTTTGCGCAAATTGACATTGAGAAAAAAATTCCTACCGCTACTGCATTTTTTATTTTAGGTTGTGCTGGGGATCAAAACCCAGAACCCCGCGGAACGGTGGAGCTTGCGATCAAACATGGAAATAGCCTAGCGGACCAAGTGGTCAATTTGGTCCACTCAAAAGATGTGAAGCCCGTAAAAAATGAGCTTCAATCCTATTTCAGTACCATCCCATTGAAATTCAAAAAAGTGCCGGTGGCTGATTATCAAAAAGACTTACAGAGTCCGGATAAGTTTATCCAAAGAAGGGCTAAATTAATGTTGGAGGCCTATAATAAAGGTTGGAATACCGAAAATTACACCTACCCGATCCAAGGAATTCGGCTAGGCAATGAATTCAGAATGATTGCCTTGGGTGGCGAAGTGGTCGTTGATTATTCGTTGAGGACCAAAAAAGAATTTCCTAATAAAAATATTTTTGTTGCCGGATATAGCAATGAGGTCATGTGCTATATTCCTTCGGAACGCGTTTTAAAAGAAGGCGGATATGAGGCAGATTCAAGCATGATCTATTATGGTATGCAGGGACCTTTTGAAAAGGGCATTGAAGAAAAAATCATGTCGGCGATTTACTTAACTCTAAAAAAAATAAAATAAATTACAGATTCAAAAACCTAAACCTATGAAAAACAAAGTACAAGCAAGTTCTCGGAGAGAATTTATGATCAAGGCGGCTACGGCTGCGATGGCGGGGCCTTTATTATTTACGAATGAAGCGGCTGCTAAAATACCGGCGGGCACAAAACTAAGACATGCGGCCATAGGCGTAGGAGGAATGGGCTGGGGCGATTTGCAACAATTCAAAAAACATGCTTCGGTCGAGATTGTCGCCCTTTGTGATGTAGATGAAAAAAATCTAAAACGTGCCGCGGACTTGTGTCCAGGTGCCAGAACATATACCGATTACCGTGAATTATTAAAAGCGGAGCAGGACAACATTGATTCGGTGAATGTAACCGTGCCGGATCATAATCACTATGCGATTGCGGTGCAGGCGATCAGAAATAAAAAACATGTGTATTGCCAAAAGCCTATGTGCCATGATGTGGCGGAGGTGCGTGCATTAACCAAAGAAGCTGTAAAAGCAGGAGTTACGACCCAATTAGGAACTCAAATTGCCTCTACGATGGGAGACCGAACCGGGGTAATTATGATTAAGCAAGGCCTCATAGGCAAGGTTAAACATGCTTATTTATGTTCCAATCGGCCTGGAGCAGTAGCTAAATACCGATTAGTGGGTCCTAGACCTGCACAAGGACAAGAAGTTCCTTCGCATTTACATTGGGATCAGTGGATAGGAACGGCGCCGGTAAGGCCATATGCACCCGATATTTACCATTCAGCTATTTGGAGAACATGGCAAGATTTTGGAACCGGTTGGTCTGGAGATATTGGTTGCCATATTTTTGATGCGGTTTGGAAAGGCTTGGGTATGAAACCTCCAATTTCAGTCGTAGCTGAGGTTCAAAAATCATGGCAAAATTCACCTGAGCGTCGTGCAGATACATGGCCACAGGGAAATCATATTACATGGCAATTTCCGGGCAATGCGATGACAGAAAAGGATACACTCCAATTAGAATGGTTTGATGGCGAGTTTTATCCGCCGAAAGAAGTCATGGATTTATATAAGGGTGGAGAATATCCGGCTGAATCTGCGATGTTGATCGGAACGGAGGGCGCCTTATTAATTCCGCATGGGAAAATGCCCGTGTACATTCCTTTTGGTACACCAAAAGAGGTGAAAATACCGACATTGGCTGAGCGAAATCATTACCATCATTTTGTGGATGCCTGTTTGGGAGGTGAAAAAACCGAGTCGCATTTTGCACAATCGGGACCTATGGCGGAAGCGGTGTTATTAGGAACGATTGCGATTCGCGTGCCGGACCAATTGCTAACTTGGGATTCAGCAAAAATGAAATTCCCTAATTACCCAGCAGCAGAAAAGTTTTTAAAGAGAACCTATCGAAAAGGTTGGGAAGTCAAAGGATTTTAAACAGATTTAGATTTTAACATGAGAGTATTTCTGCTCCTTGCATTTGTTTTATGTTGTGCTCAAATTCCGAGGAGCTCTGAATGGGATATATCTCCCGTGAGAACGCCCGCTCAGGAAAAATCAACGTTTAAAATAGAGCCTGGATTTACGATCGAATTAGTCGCCTCAGAGCCCATGGTCCAAGAACCGGTGGCCATGAGCTTTGATGGAGACGGAAGGCTATGGGTCGTAGAAATGCGCGGATTTATGCCGGATATTGCTGGCAAAGGAGAGGTTGAAAAATCCGGCAGGATTTCGATTTTAGAAGATCAAGATGGGGATGGGGTGATGGACAAAAGCACGATTTATTTAGATGGATTGATTCTTCCTAGGGCTCTAGGACTCATTAAGGGCGGGGCATTGATTTCAGAAAATAAAGCACTTTGGTTGACACAAGATACCAATGGCGACTTAAAAGCTGACACAAAAGTTCTGTTAGATTCAACCTATGCCAAAAATGGAGCGCCCGAACATTCGGATAATGGGCTTCTATTAAACTTGGACAATTGGTATTACAATGTAAAATCCAGGCTTCGTTATCGCCTCATGGGAGGAAAATGGCAGCGAGATAGTACTGAATTTAGGGGCCAATGGGGCATGAGTCATGATGACCAAGGAAGGTTGTTTTACAATTATAATTGGTCTCAATTACATGCTGATTTAGTGCCGGCCAACAGCATTACACGAAATAAAAATCACAGCATCAGTTCCGGAATTGATCATGGATTAACCACCGATCGAAGAATTTATCCAATACGGTCAAATCCGGCCATTAACCGAGGATACATCGAGGGAACTTTGGACAAGAAAGGTCGGCTCATGGAATTTACTGCCGCGTGCTCGCCCTTGGTTTTAAGAAGTACGCTATTCCCCAAGCCATATTATGGCAATGCGTTGGTATGTGAACCTGCGGGGAATTTAATCAAGCGCAATGTGATTACTGAAAAAAATGGGATTTTAAGGGCCTATGATCCAAATCCCCAACGCGAATTTTTAGCTTCTACCGACGAGCGTTTCAGGCCAACCCAAATGGCATTGGGACCTGATGGCGCATTGTACATCGCGGATATGTACCATGGAATCATTCAGCATGGTTCCTATATGACCCCCTATTTAAAAGAACAAAATCTTAAAAGAAAATTGGACGCGCCCATTCACATGGGAAGAATTTGGCGCATTGTTCCTAAGGGTAAAAAGGTTAAAAAAGTTCACCCTTTGCAGCAAGCCGGTGGTCCAACATTGATTTCATATTTAAGTCATCCAGATGGTTTTTATCGGGATATGGCTCAAAGGTTACTCATTGAAAGTCAGGACAAATCGCTGATTCCTGAACTGAAAAAAACAGTCAAAAAGAATACGTCCACTTTAGGCCGACTGCATGCCTTGTGGACTTTGGAAGGAATGCAAGCCGCTGATGCTGAATTCCTAATCTCATTGTTTTCAGATGAGAACAGCCTGATTAAAAATAATGCCTTGAGGTTGTTAAGTCTAAAACCCAATAGGCCCACTGCCTTATTAGACGAAAAACTATTGGCCATCGCGCAGCGAGCGAAACCCACTGAGGCAGTCCAATTAGCCCTTAGTGTTCATTTGGCCAGCGCTAAAAGCCAACAAAAAATACTGGATATTTTGTTAAGTCAACATATACACTCAGGCCTTTTAAGGGATGCAGTGATGAGTAGTTTATGGAATCGAGAATATGAATTTTTAAGCTATTTGATTTCATTGGATAGTTGGGTCACAGCTACGGCCGACAAAGAAATTATGTTAGAAATGATCACTTCTGCCGTGGTAAAAAAAGGAAAAGAAAGTGAAATAAAAGATTTATTGGCGCTCGTGGATTTGAAAGGGAAAGGGCCTATGACATGGAAAGAAAAAGTCCTTTTGACATCGCTAGCGATTCAAGCGCCGAATAGAAAAGACCAGAAACCCATCGAATTGGCGGCCATGCCTGAAATTTTCAAAGAAAAAAATAAAATTTTGGATGAAAATAAATGGATTGTTTTAGAGAACATGTTTCATTGGCCTCAGAAAACTAGTATTAGCCAGAAGGATTCAAAAAGCTTTTTGGATGAAAAATCTTTAATACAATTTGCGGAGGGCCGACAAAAATATTTGGCCACCTGTTCAGGTTGCCATGGAGTGGATGGCAAGGGGATCAACCGATTTGCACCGCCATTAAGGGCTTCTGAGTGGGTTTTGGGGGATGCCACTACCCTATCGCTGATTGTATTGCATGGGATGGAGGGTCCGATGATCGTAGCTGGAAAAAAATATGATGCTCCGGCAATTTTACCTGTGATGCCCGCACATTCCACGATGGGAGATGCGGATATAGCCTCAATTTTAACTTACATTCGAAATGAGTGGGGAAATCAAGCGGAGCCCGTTTTGAGCCGATTTGTTTTTTCTACTAGAAATGTTTCTCAAGGCCGAGTATATCCTTGGAAAACGAATGAAATAAAGAAATATGTTGAAAGTCTAAAAAAACCTAATTAACCAAATGAATGATGGAAAAGAACGAACGAATCAGGGAGAGAGAGATTGACCGCAGGAAATTTTTGCGAGGTTTGGGATTAGGTATTGGGGGAGCGACATTAGGTATTTATGGGGCAAACGGAGAAATCATCAAACCCGTCGAAGGTCCTGCCATGGGCGTTGTCGTTCATTCGTATTGGGCTCGTTGGAATTCTAAAACGGCGAGCGATCATTACCCAAGCTTCACAAATGCCTTGCAACTTTTAAGGCATTGCAAGGAAATAGGTGCCGGTGGAATTCAAGTAACCTTGAATGATTGGACGGATGAATTTACCAAAAAAATGCGGGATGAAAGGGAAAAACTGGGTTTATACATCGAAGGAAGCATAGGTTTACCTAAGAATGAGGCCGATGTACCTAGATTTGAAGCCCAATTAGTATATGCGAAAGAGGCGGGAGCCAAGATTTTAAGAACGGTTTGTTTATCCGGTAGGCGCTATGAAAATTTTCATTCGCAAGCTGAATTTCAACATTTTAAGTCGATCGCCATTCATTCTTTGCGTTTAGCCGAGCCGGTTGTCAGGAAACATAAAATGAAATTAGCGGTAGAAAATCACAAGGATTGGAGGGCTGAAGAAATGGTTGAACTCATCAAACTGATTCAAAGTGAATGGGTGGGTGTCACCTTGGATTTTGGAAATAATATATCGCTTTTAGAAAATCCCATGGAGGTGATTAAAACTTTAGCCCCTTATTCATTCTCCACGCATGTGAAAGATATGGGGGTCCAAGAATATGAAAAAGGGTTTTTACTTTCGGAGGTCCCTTTGGGTCAGGGAATCGTCGATTTGCCTGCTGCTGTGGCTTTGTGCAAAAAATTAAATCCGTCGATTACGTTTAATTTGGAAATGATCACCCGAGATCCCTTAAAAATACCTTGTTTGGATGCGGCTTATTATGAGACCATGGGGGATATTTCATCATCTGCTTTAGCCAAAACCTTAGCCATGGTGAGAGAGAAAAAATTTGAGGGTAAATTACCTCAAACAAGCCAATTGACCGGAGAACAGGCTTTGGCTTATGAGGAAAAAAATATAGTGGATTGCTTACAGTTTAGTAAAAGTAAATTAGGACTAGGATAAATATAACATAAAAATGAGCGTAGGATTAGACAAAAAAGAATTTCCGGGAATTAATTTATTTGATTTGACAGGAAGGGTGGCCATTATTACGGGTGGATCAAAAGGATTGGGGCTTGCCATGGCAGCAGGACTGGCATCTGCAGGAGCGCATATTTTATTGGTCAATCGAAACAAAGAGGAAGGCGAAAATGCGGCAAAAGAGTTGGCCAATACCTATCCGGTCGACGCCCATTTTTTCCAAGCGGATGTAACCCAACAATCAGAGACTGAGGCAATGGCGGCATATGCTTTTAAGCAATGGGGACGTATTGATATTTTAATCAATAGTGCGGGAATAAATATCCGAGGGGCGATCAATGAATTATCGCTAGAAGATTTCAAGCAAGTGATGGATGTTAATGTAACGGGGACTTGGTTAAGTTCTCGGGCCGTGATTCCTTACATGAAAAAAGGAAAAAGGGGAAGCATCATTAATTTGGCGAGTGCATTGGGGCTCATTGGATTATCGAATCGCACGCCTTATACGTCGAGTAAAGGAGCAGTGGTCCAAATGACCAGAGCATTATCCTTAGAAATGGCACCCTTTAATATCAATGTAAATGCTATTTGTCCAGGACCATTTTTAACGGAAATGAATTTACCGATTGCCGATACGGAGGAGGGTTTGAAATTTGTGGTAGGTGCCACGGCATTAGGCCGTTGGGCTGAGTTAAAAGAAATTCAAGGGGCGGCCATTTATTTAGCTAGTGACGCCGGAAGTTACATGGTCGGTGCGATGTTGTCCGTGGATGGCGGTTGGACTGCCCGATAAAAATAGCCTCCCGATAATCGCTTTCCGGGAGGCTAACAATATGATTAGACGATAAAAGTCAACAGGTAAATGGCTAAAATAGAAGTGAAAGCCATGATGACCGTACCGACGCTATGAGATTTATTTCCTTCTTTGATCGTCAAGCCTGATAATTGAGTCACTGCCCAGAAAAAACTATCGTTGGCATGCGAAATAGCAATCGCCCCCGCCCCTATTGCCAAAACGGCAAATACCCGCATCGATTCTGAGTCAAGCCCTAAAGTTCCTAAGATAGGGGCGATAATAGAAGCAGTCGTGATCATCGCGACCGTCGAAGATCCTTGAGCTGTTTTCAGAAAAAAGGCAATAATAAAGGGCAAGAAAATTCCCCAGTTGGCCGTACTCATGTTCGACGTAACAATATCCGCAATCCCAGAATTTTGAAGCATTTTACCAAAAATCCCTCCAGCACCTGTAATCAAAATCACGGGGGCGGCGATCACTAAGGAATCCCCGATCCAACCCGTCGAAGAAAGCACTTGGTGATCAAATTTTTCAGGAAGGGTAAAGGATAAAAAAGCGCCTAATAGCAGGGCAATGATGGGTGTACCTAAGAATAGGATGATATCGGTCAATTGGTTTTCGCCCAATGGCTTAGAGGGATAACTTGCTATGGAAGCTAAAATAATCAATAAAAGAGGGAAAATGATGGGCAAAAATGATTTGAAAGCGGATGGTTTTTTGCCGCTGCTTTCTTGTTGTTCGCCTTCGGCAAATTTGGGCTCAAGTTCTATTTTAGTCACATATTTTTTCACAAAATAATAGCAGGGAACTAAACTGATCAGACTGACCACGATACCCCAAAAAATAACCATACCTAAATCTGCATTGATAATTCCTGCGGCGGCAATTGGGCCAGGCGTCGGTGGAACGAGTGAATGACTTGCAGTTGCACCCAAAGCCAAAGCCACGGTGGTGGCCGCATATGGCACTTTTCCTTTAAAAGAAAGCGACTTGCTAATGGGATTCATCATGATAAAAGTGCTATCACCAAACACGGGAATGGAAAGGATCCAGCCGCTCAGCATCATGGCTAGCATGATGGATTTTTCGCCAATCCATGAAAGGACTTTTTGGGCAAGGACCATGGCGCCTCCTGTTTTTTCGAGGAAAGTACCAATGGTTACCCCTAATAAAATCAATAGGCCAATACTGCCTAAAACTCCACCGAAACCATCTTTGACAGATTTTAAAATGAGGTCTGTGGGCATTCCTACACAAATACCAAAACCAATGGCACCAATGAAAAGAGCTAAAAATGGATGAATGTCAAATTTTGAAATAGCGACCAAAATTACCCCAAGAGACAAAAGGGTGATTAAAAGGGTTATCATATTAAATAGGTTTTTAGTTAAAAGTATTCCAATTAAGTATTAAAATTTCACAAAATTGTTCTATGTTAGGATTTTATTTTCAAACAAATAGCAAACATGGCAAGATTTACAAATCAGGTAGCATTCATCAGTGGCGGTGCAGACGGCTTAGGCAAAGGCATCGCCGCTTTGATCGCTTCAGAAGGCGGAAAAGTAATTTTACTGGATAGTAACCCAATCAAACTAGGGCAAACGGAAAGCGAATTTAAATCGGCCGGTTACGAAGTCATGACCATTATCGCCGATGTAACTTCCGAGGATAGCATCGTTTCAGCTTATGAGGAAGTTGGCAAAAAATATGGCCAAATACACATTATGGTCAATTGTGCCGGTATCGTGGGGCCAACCAGCACCAAAATCACAGATTATTCCACGGAAGATTTTGATCGCTTGTATCAGGTAAACCAACGAGGCACCTTTTTGATGACCAAGTATGCAGTGAAAGCCATGGAACCTTTTGGCTATGGCCGAATTTTGTTGATTGCGTCGATGGCTGGAAAAGAAGGAAATCCAGGAATGATTGGCTATTCAGCCTCCAAAGCAGCGGTTATTGGGATTGTAAAATCGATCGGCAAGGAATATGCGACTGCCGGAATTACGATCAATGGACTAGCTCCGGCCGTGATTAAAACCGCTATGAACGCGGATACAGATCCTAAGCAATTGGAATACATGGTCGCCAAAATCCCGATGGGAAGATTAGGTGAAATAGAGGAAGTGGCTAAGATATCGGCCTGGATCGTTTCTGAAGAATGTACGTTTACAACAGGGTTTTTGTTTGATATTTCGGGAGGAAGAGCTACGTATTAAGCGATTGTCTGTAGAGACGCGATACCTCGCGTCTAATTTCTGGTTGCGACGGAATCAAAATTTTCATGTAAATGCGTGTACAATAGACGCGAAGTATCGCGTCTCTACAAAATAATTAAAAAATTAGTTTTAAAAGTTCCACTATTAGTTAACTTTGTCAAATGAAAAATGTTAGAGAAATAATTTTTTACAAGGATTATTTCGAAGACTTCTTCAAGAGCTTAAATGAAAAATTGCAGGGTAAAATTGATGAAGTGCTATTTGCCATTACAATTTTAGAGCGAGTGCCGACAAAATTTCTGAAGAATATTGAAGGAATTAAAGGACTGTTTGAAATTAGAGTAGAATTTGAAAGTAATATTTATCGAATATTTTGTTGTTTCGATAAAGGGAATTTGGTCGTATTATTTAACGGTTTTCAAAAGAAAAGCCAAAAAACTCCTCCAGGTGAGTTGAAGAAAGCAAAATCCATTATGGAGGCATATTTTAATGATTTTAAAAAACAATAATTATGAAGGTCGAAAATGAACATATAAAAACATTTAACCAGCATCTTGATCAAAGATATGGTGCGATTGGTACAGAGAAAAGGATTAATTTTGAAATTAAGGCAAAATCTTTTGCCATTGGAGAATTGATAAAAGAAGAAAGGAAGCTAGCTAACCTAACTCAAGAGGAACTTGCTAATAAAGTTGGCGCCAAAAAAAGCTTCATCTCAAGAATTGAAAATGGGCATAGCGATATCCAACTATCCACGTTGTATAAATTAATTGAAATAGGTCTTGGAAGGAAAATAAACTTAAGTATTCAATAGAAATACCTTTAAAGAGGGATTAAGTAATAGGTATTAGGTAAAAGTTAATAGGTAAAAGGTAATAGGTAAAAGGTAATAGGTAAAAAGTTGTTGATGCCTGATTAACGTTGACCGTTATTGTGATTTTGAAACCTTAGATTAAATATTCATTTATAGGTTTCAGTTATTTTTTATTTACCTAATTTTACCCTTATTAGACGTATTTAATTTA
>SXGQ01534942.1_pt1 | contig 16695 bp, 15 predicted proteins | sample 3178371 | NCBI WGS metagenome assembly SXGQ01 (sample SAMN11356859, study PRJNA531348) | freshwater metagenome | isolation source: freshwater sample F1-20 | place: China: Fuxian Lake, Yuxi | collected 2017-12-25
ACGTATAACGGTCAGACGATTAATGCGACGGCCAGTCTCACTGGTACCTTAGCCGTCACAGGCGCCACCACCCTGAGCAATACGTTAGCCGTCACAGGCGCAGTCACGGGTGGGACGTATAACGGTCAGACGATTAATGCGACGGCCAGTCTCACTGGTACCTTAGCCGTCACAGGCGCCACCACCCTGAGCAATACGTTGGCTGTTACGGGTGCTACGACTATGACAACATCCATCTTCAACGCAAACACCAGTACTGGAATGTCCGCAAACGGAAAACTTACTTTAAATACCACAAACGGTCGATTTGTACTGCCGGTGGGTTCGGACTTGTGGGCCTTATAATCGCAGTTAGATTAGTATTTAAACAATGAGAGATATTGCTTATGGCAAATGAATCAAATGGGTCGATGTGGATTTCTAGTACATACCTACACTGGAGAAATGCCAGTAATACTCAGTTTCGTTTTCTAGGAACTTCCATTGGTTCTCCGTTGGGTGCCGTCGCAGGTAGTATGTGGGTCGAAGCAAACACGGTTCACTATATTGATAGTACTGGAGTCGAACGCTATGTTGACGGCCCGTATATTGCCAGTCAAGCACCTGTAGGTGCGTTGGCGGGATCCATGTGGATTGATAATGCGTATTCTCCATCCAGCGCGAATGGACAGTTACACTTCATTGGAGCAGCACAACACGAACACTGGGCCCACCACGATACGGCGTTTGTAAATTCGCACGTTGACACGGCGCACAGCGATGCGCACACGAACGTTTCGCACGTTGATTCTCATTCAGACATCTCGCAAGTTAACACACATTCAGACATCTCGCGAGTTAACACACATTCAGACATCTCGCAAGTTAACACACATTCAGACATCTCGCGAGTTAACACACATTCAGACATCTCGCAAGTTAACACGCATAGCGATAGTCATACAAATATCGCATTCAATAACTCTCATAGCGATGCTCATACAAACATCGCGTTTAACAACTCTCATAGCAATGCTCATACAAACATCGCGTTTAACAACTCTCATAGCAATGCTCATACAAACATCGCGTTTGATAACTCTCATAGCAATGCTCATACAAACATCGCGTTTGATAACTCGCATACGAATGCTTATACGGATATCGCGTTTGATAACTCGCATACGAATGCTTATACGGATATCGCACATGATGATCATTGCGATGGAATTCAAGATTGCGCCGGTTACGAACCGGAGCACATAAACATCGCGTTTCAGAACTCTCATAGCAATGCTCATACAAACATCGCGTTTGATAACTCTCATAGCAATGCTCATACGGATATCGCGTTTGATAACTCTCATAGCAATGCTCATACGGATATCGCGTTTAATAACTCGCATACGAATGCTCATACAAACATCGCGTTTAATAACTCGCATACGAATGCTCATACAAACATTGCGTTTAACAACTCTCATAGCAATGCTCATACAAACATCGCGTTTAACAACTCTCATAGCAATGTTCATACGGATATCGCACATACCGATGCTCATACGGATATCGCGCATAGTGATGCTCATACGGATATCGCGCACAGTGATGTTCATACGGATATCGCACATACCGATGCTCATACGGATATCGCACATACCGATGGTCACACAGACACGGCGCATAGCGATGCTCACACGAACGTAGCATTCTCAAATGGTCATAGCGATGTAGCTCATATAGACCAACCCACACCAGTATAATTATTAAAGGTGTATTATGAATATTGATTGGAAACGTATTGCCAAACCCCAGACTGATGCGTATGATTCACATGTAATTGCCCGTTTGTTGTATGATAAGTATGGTTGGAAAAAAATTATCCCTACCACGGAATTAACATTATGTGATGGCGCTGTGGCAGTTTGTCTCGACCGTCAGTATACCGCCGAGCAATTAGTCAGTTCAGAGAGCACGATGGTAAACGGGTTGGAATACATGACCCCCGAAAAAGTAGCACAAATTAATCGGTTCATGATGGCTTGGCCAGAAGGCGGGCTAATGTTACAGAACTTTCTGGATGAATATTGGGCCAAGTGGTCAACGATTATGACTGAGCCTGGGAGAGGATGCTCTTCCGGTCATTACGAAATGAAGAGTTCGATTCACGAACACAGTCACACTAAAGGGTTAGTATTAAATGCCGTATATGTGACGGCAAACGATTCTCAAGGATGTTCCGAAGGCACCTATCATGAAGTCGGACATGCTCGACTCGAATCACTCGGTATTGACATTGGCGAGCACGACGGTCAATTGTTGCTCAACGGGCCGGATGAATTATATGACTCTCCTGTTCGGTGGGATGTCAAACGTCCAATGTCGGCAGTTGTACAAGCCGTGTATTCATGGATTATGCTGTCGGAAGCAGATTTGCAGTGTGGATTAAATCTGACTGGGTGGGACACAAAGAACCCCAACATACAAGTGACTCCCAAACAGGCATCTGCTAATTATATGATTGGTAACCTTCCTAAAGTTCAGGATGGACTAGAAGAAATTCGCAAACACGCCAAACTGACACCAGCAGGAGTGGATTTTATTGACGGATACTTGGAGTGGGGGTATAGTGTAGTCGAGCGATCCTTGGTGATGCTCAAAGAAGCCCTTGGAAACGATTTTGATGCAAGGTATGCGAATGCGCTTCTGTATCGTGAAGAAAGATTAAAAGTATTGGCCGAAACAGCAGAAAAACTGAAAGAAGATTCGTCATATCAACACGGAGTTGCCTCCATTCAGAAGCAAATTGCCGAACGGGATGCGCAACTTGCCGCAGAACAAGAGCAGCCCAATGCTGTGGATTCTGTAGTACACTCGTAAAGTGTTGACTGGTCGTGGTAAGTAGTGCTCTATTATAGTGGAATACTAAATACCATATATGGCATTACCAACTACACGTACCCAGCTTAAAACCTATATCAAGCGCCGACTTGGTGAGCCGGTCATTACCGTGAATGTAGCCGATGACCAAATCGAAGAACGTATTGATGATGCCCTGGCTCTTTTTCAAGATTACCATTACGAAGCGACCGAAAAGGTCTACCTAAAACATCAGTTGTCATACTCTAATGTGGTATTCACCGCAAACACCACGGGGACGTTTAGCAATGGTGAAGTCGTAACTGGACAAACTAGTGCCGTTGAAGGTACGGTGCATACAGAGTCGTCTAATACGAGCATAATGTTCACTTACATTCGAACCAACACCACATCTGCTTTTACGGTAGGAGAAACCTTGGTAGGGGCAACCTCAAATGCCTCGGGGGTTGTATCCAGCATCAACACAGGCGATTGGGACAATCAATATATTCCGATTTCAGATTTGGTGCTTAGTGTCTCTCGGGTATTGACTCTGGATGGTGCTAAAGGGATGTTTTCGCGAAACTATCAGTTCTTGATGGCCGACATGAGCCTCCTCGCGGGGAGTAGCGTGGTTCCATATTTTCTCACGCGGTCGCACATGGAAATGATAAAGGATATGTTTGTCGGTGATATAGGAATTCGATTCAATCGACACGTCGGTAACCTCTATCTCGACATTGATTGGCAGCATCGGGTGGCCCCGGATGACTTCGTGGTAGTCGAGGCGCAACGTATCTTAGATCCTGACAGTTATGCTAGTATATGGAAGGATCGTTTTTTGCGAGACTATGCTACTGCTTTAGTTAAGAAACAGTGGGGACAAAATCTTGTCAAATATGAAGGCATACAAATGCCTGGTGGAGTCACGCTGAATGGCCGCGTCATTTATGAGGAAGGCACCCGCGAAGTCACACAACTGGAAGAGCAGATGCAATCGAGATTTGAATTGCCGCCTGAATTCTTAGTAATGTAGGAGAACTGTCATGCCGACAAACTCTCATATTCGCTGGTGGGACGATACCAACGAGCAAAATTTATTACAAAATTTGATGACTGAAGCCATTCAGTTTTATGGCTGTGAAGTCACTTATTTGCCTCGGTCGTTGCGTCGGCAAGATTTATTATACAACGAAGATATCCTCAGTAAGTTTACGTCTACCTACCCTATCGAAGTGTACTTGAAAGATGTCAACGGCTGGGATGGTCAGGGCGACTTCCTAAGCAAGTTTGGGTTGCGAATTAGTGACAAACTTTCAATTATGATTTCCCGAGAGCGGTTCGACGAAATTGTTCCTAGAGCCCGAACGACCACGGGTCAAATATCTGCTGCTGTTGGCAGCACGACGGTAACAGGAAATAATACCAAGTTTCGATCTGAATTAAAGGTTGGGGACGAAATCACGACAACCAGCAGCGGACAAACCCGAACCATTAGCGCCATCACAAATAGTACAAGTCTTGTCGTGTCAGTCGCGTTTACATCGCAGGTGACGACAGAATATTTTTCTGTAGACACGGACGTCGATGCAGTGTTACCGCCGTCTCGTCCGATGGAAGGTGATTTGATTTACTTTCCATCTCCGATCAATACAATTATGGAAATCAAATTTGTTGAGCACGAAAAGTCATCAGGACAGTTTTATCCGTTAGGAAAATTGACGTACTATAACCTTACCTGCGAAAGCTGGAACTATAGTCACGAATTGATACAGACCGACGATGAAGATATAGATGAATTAACGAGAAAATTTGAATACCAGATGGATTTAGAATTGTCTGCGGCGTCTGGCAGCGGCACCTATACCGTAGCCGAGTCGGTTTATCAGGGGGACTCGTTGGCTACCGCAGCCGCTTCGGGCATAGTGGTATCGTGGGACGCTGCGAATCTTGTATTGCGTCTCAGCAATCTCACGGGTGATTTTGCCACGGAAACACTTGTACGCGGAGTCGATTCTGGTGCATCATATTATCTGGGTGAAACGCCCAATAAACTTTTGCTTCCGGCCTCTAAAACTGCCGACAACACATATCTGAATGAACAAGATAACGACATTATCGACACCCGAGAAGTTCATCGTATCTTTGGGGAAAATTAACAATGTTCACCCCATTTTATCATCAACTGTTGCGAAAGTATCACATTGCATTTGGGTCAATATTTAAAAATATTACCCTACTGCGAAATGATACGACTGACGATGAGCTACAGCGTATCGTCGTGCCGATTGAATATTCTGCACGCGAAGGCTGGCTGACTCGTATGCGCACGAATCCTGATTTGAAGAACGAGATAGGATTTACGTTCCCCCAATTGGCATTCGAAATGACGGGAATGCGATATGACCCTACGCGAAAACTGAATTCTCTCAATCAGCGAACCCGCCCATTGCGTGAGGGAGCCTTGACGACCGCTCGCCGATTTTTTGTTGGCACGCCCTATGTACTCTCATTCAACCTGTATGCGATTACCCGTAGTTTAGAAGATGCCAATCAAATTACAGAGCAAATTCTTCCGACGTTTGCTCCGGATCATTCATTGTTGCTGCGACTCATCCCGACGTTAGGACTGCTGGATCGCACACGAATTGTATTGGAGGGCGGATCTCCGCAATGGACAGATAATTATGAAACCGCCAACTTTGAGTCCGCGCGAGAAATTATTCTGACGTTTGGGTTTTCGATGTCAATCATGCTGTATGGGCCGGTGTCCGCCCTTTCACCGAAAATTATTCGACACATTATGGTGGATTTGTATGAAATCCCTAGTGTAACCCTTATGGAAGGCCCGACGTATTTACTGACAGATGCGCTGGATCGATTAGAACTTGAAAGTTCCACAGGGCGACTGTTAGATCAATCCAGTATTATTAGTTTGCGAGATTTTGCACGACAGGTGCGTATTGATATTAAGCCAGATCCGTTGGACGCACTGCCGGTGAAGCCGGTAGATAGTATCACGACGATTACCGACTATGTCGATGGTAGGCAGTCCTATCCTATATTAGGCACGGATGACGATATCGGCGAATAGCATGTGAGGGTGAGATGAATAAAGATACGGGACTGGCGTTAGATGCCGTGTTTGATATTACAGCAACCACGGATATGTCTATCGATACGGCGATAGTGCCGATCGAGGTATTACCAGCAAATATTGCTTCGCCTCCAGAACAGACCATCGCAGAACGTCAAGCGAACGAAGATTTTGAATTTTCGCGTGGCGCTCTCAAATCGGTGGCCGTCGAAGCCCAAAGTATTCTTCATCGGGCGGTCGAGGTTGCCGAACAAACCGACACACCGCGATCGTTCGAAGCGGTGGGGGATTTAGTGCGAGCCACATTGGAATCGCATCGAGAGTTACAGAATCTCCATAAAACGGCCGCAGACATTCGATTGACGACGAAACCCCTAACCCCCGCCAATCAGGTCAACATTGATAAAGGCATTGTGTTTAACGGGTCTCCCGACGAACTATTAAAACTTATCGATCCAAGCAGACAGTAATATTATGAATATCGACACGTATAATGGGAATCACGGCCTCCCCCCCGCCGACGCGATCTATCACTACACGGTCGAGGAGCTGCGGGAGTTCGTGAAGTGTAGCAAGGATCCTATCTATTTCATTAAAACCTATATGAAAATTATTCAAGTCGATAAAGGCTTGGTGCCATTCACGTTGTGGCCGTTTCAGGAACGCATGATCGATTGCTACCACGAGAACCGATATTCCATCACGATGTGTTCGCGTCAAGTGGGCAAATCAACGACGGTCATTGGATACTTTTTGTGGTATATTCTGTTCAACACGAATGTGCGCACCTGTATCTCGGCGAACAAACAAAAAACGGCGGTTGATTTGCTGGGTCGACTGAAACTCGCCTATGAACACCTCCCGCGTTTTCTTCAGCAGGGTGTGGTTAGTTGGGCAAAAATGGAAATTGAGTTGGCGAATGGCGCATCCTGTTTTGCGGCCGCCACCTCATCGAGCGCCGTGCGCGGTGGTAGCTACAATATTTTATTGCTCGACGAATTTGCGTTTGTCCCTGAAAACATTGCCAATGAGTTTTATGCCTCGACGTTCCCGACGATTACTTCTGGTAAAACGACAAAACTGATTATCGTGTCCACTCCCAATGGTATGAATTTGTTTCATAAGTTTTGGAGTGAAGCTCAGTCGGGTGATAACGATTTCAAACCACTGTTCGTTCATTGGTCGGATGTGCCGGGTCGTGATGTGCAATGGAAAGAAGACACCGCACGAAACATTGGCGGACCCGAGAAGTTTGCACAAGAGTATGAGTGTTCGTTCCTCTCGACGTCATATACCTTGATTCGCTCACAGGTTCTTCAGACTCTTACGCACAGTAAGCCGATTGCCACCACCGAAACAGGCTATTGTGAATTTGTTCCCCCCGACTCGACGCGATCGTATGTCATGACAGTCGATACCGCGTCGGGACAGGGGCTGGATTATTCGGCGTTTGTCATTGTCGATGTGACGGACATGCCGTATCGCGTCGTCGCAACCTATGCCAATAATCGCATCACCACTATGGAATTTCCACAGGTCATTATGGAATATGCGCTCCGGTATTTCAAACCGTGGCTGATGATCGAAGTGATGGATATTGGACGGGACGTAGCATTTATTCTTTCTCGTGATCATGAATATGACAAATTCATGACCGCTATCACCGAAAAACGATTGGGACAACGACTGACATTCAACTCTAAAATAAATCGTCACTTGGGGCTTCGTATGACCGCTGGAGTCAAACGGTCGGGATGTGCGGTGCTCAAGACTTTGGTAGAAAATCAGCATCTAATTCTTAACGATTATCGAATCGTGCAGCAACTATCGGTCTTTGTGCAACGCGGATCGCAATGTATGGCCGAAGTCGGTCACCACGATGACTTGGTGATGCCGTTGGTGATGCTCGGATGGATGTCTCTTCAGCCTAACTTTGCCGAAATTACGACGACACGGGCCCTCGATGTTTATACACGGCTCATTACTGAGAGTAAGGATAATCTCGTTCCGATTGAGGTGAATGACGAACATCCTACACCGGTAGGAATATTGAGCACGGGCATTGACGATGACGATCCGTATTGGCTTTTTCGCTAAGTTTGTAGTTTGTAGTAGGTGAACACTGACGAGGACGGGTTTACTAAATATCAAGTGACTTATTGGGCACAAATAAACCGTGCTATAATTTACGACTAACGAGGAGCATTCTATGGCAACGCAAGTCAGTCCAGGTGTAGTAATCAACGAAGTTGATCGGTCAGATTCTCTCACACAGGTGCCATTGACCGAAGGAGCGATTTGCGGCTCATTCACATGGGGCCCCGTCTTAGAAGTGACCACAGTGTCATCGGAAGCCGATCTGGCAACAAAATTCGGAAAGCCGGATAACGAGAGTGCCACGAGCTTCTTCACGGCGGCGAATTTCTTGGCATATAGTAACACCCTGCGGGTCGTTCGTGCGGCCAATACGTCTGGGTTGAATGCTATCGCGAACACCAACACCAGTGCGGGAGGTGTCCTCATCAAGAATGACGACCACTACGAAAACTCGACCATTACCGGCAAGGGCGCATGGGCCGCCAAGTATCCCGGCACGTTGGGTAATGCGTTGCGTGTTGAAGTGTGTGGTGCAAACAGCAGCATCTTCAGTGCATGGGGCTATGCGAATCTGTTCCAAGCCGCGCCTGGCACCTCTACCTATGCCAGCGACCGGGGTGCCGCGAACGACGAAATCCACATCGTAGTGGTAGACAAGACCGGCGCGATTACCGGCACGGCAAACACGGTGCTGGAGAAGTACGAAGCACTGAGTAAAGCCTCCGACGGCCGAAACGCTAGTGGTGAACAGGTGTATTACGCAGATGTTATGAATAATCAGTCAGCGTGGATTTGGTGGTTAGCCCACCCTACGGCCTCGACGAACTGGGGCAATACGGTGCTTTCCTCGGCAGGTGTCGGAGTCAACTTTACGGTTGCGGCTGCACTGACTCAGGAGACGCTGAGCCAGGGCACTGCGGGAGAAACATTAACCGATGGCCAAAAGCAAACCGGCCTGGACTTGTTCCTCGACGAGGCCGTTGAGTTCTCCTTCTTGATAGCCGGTGAAGCAAGTTCAACCGTGGCTGCCTATTGCGTGAGCACCATTGCCGAAGCGCGTAAGTATGCGATGGCGTTCTTCTCACCCGAGAAAGCCGATTGTGTGAATAACTCCGGCTCTGAAGTCACCGATATTCTCGCGTTCCGTTCAGCCGTAGGCGTCAATTCGAGTTATGGGGTGATGGATAGTGGCTGGAAGTATCAATACGACAAGTACAACCAACTCTATCGCTGGATTCCCCTGAATGGGGATACGGCGGGTCTTTTAGCACGCACCGACCAAACAGCCGAGTCGTGGTTTTCACCGGCGGGATTCACTCGCGGACAATACAAGGTTGGAAACACAGTGAAGCTCGCGTTTAATCCGAAACTCTCCGAACGTAACTCGCTCTATCTCAAGCAGGTCAACCCCGTCGTGGCGTTCCCTGGCGAAGGCACCGTGCTGTTTGGTGACAAGACCTTGCAATCGAAGACTAGCGCATTTGATCGTATCAATGTGCGTCGCCTCTTCATTGTGCTTGAAAAGACGATTGACCGTTCGGCTAAATTTCAACTCTTTGAACAGAATGATGAGTTCACACGGAATCAGTTTATCAATACGATTGAACCGTTCCTGCGCTCGGTCAAGGGTCGTCGAGGCATCTCAGACTTCTTTATCATCTGTGACGCCACGAACAATCCACAGGACGCCGTGGATCGAAACGAGTTCCGTGCGGATATCTACGTCAAGCCGATTCGCAGCATCAACTTCATTCAATTGAACTTTGTCGCAGTTCGCTCTGATGTGTTGTTCAATGAAGTTATTACTAATCTCGGTTAACGCTAACTAAATAAGACGTAGGAGACACGATATGGCATTTCCGAATATTACCGAGTTCAAAGAACAGCTTCTTGATGGTGGTGCGAGACCCTCCCTGTTTGAAATGACTATGACATTTCCCGGAGGGTTGCTCGCCAGTGCCGCGGCGCCCAGCGCCGTAATCGCAATGAGCAAGATGAAATTTCATTGCCGTATTTCTGAACTTCCCGGCACACAACACAACCCGATTACGTTGAAGTTCGCGGGTCGTGAAGTCAAGTATGCCGGACAGCGAGTGTTTAACAACCTGTCGTTAACCATTGTTAATGACGAGGCCTTTAGTGTACGTCGCGGGCTGGAAGCATGGTTTGAAGCCATGAATACGCGGGAGAGCAACAAGAGCAAGCTAAGTTCTCCGACGTTTAGTGGATATGGTGGTATTGGAGAGGTTTTTCAATACAGTAAGAAGGGCGATAAGATTCGCGGCTATAGGTTCGTGGATCTGTTCCCTGTGACGCTGGCCCCCATTTCGTTAGACTGGTCAAACGACGGTGCGATTGAAGATTACACCTGCGAGTTTGCGTATCAGTATTGGGAGCCGTCGTTGACTGGTCTTGGGGTTACTGATAAGTTACTTGATCCTCTCGTCACGATATAGTGTTGTGTTCAGCGGGAGAGAGAAATCTCTCCCGTTCTTGCCAATTAATTATGAAATCATGACCCCATATGCGTCATCTGATTTGAGGGTGCCATGCCACTGAAGAATCTCATCGAACAGGGAGTGCGTACCGGTGTCGGCATAGCTATCGATAAGCTGACACCAAAATCCCGTTTCAGCATTTCTAAATTTAAAGAAGTCGTCGCAAAAGAGGGAGGCCTCTCACGAGGCGTTTTTTTCGATTGCTTGATAACACTTCCTGATCTTCCGACGTTTTTTGATGAAAATTCGTTATCGCTATGTAAAGCAGCAAATATGCCTGCTGCCCAATTAGATACCGCAGAGGTCAAATACTTTACGCGCAGTGTCAAAATTCCTGCCTCCCGTCAGTTTTCGCCAGTGACCCTGACATTTTATAACACAGAATCGTATCGCGCGCGAGACCAGTTTTTAACGTGGCTATCTCTGTTCAATTCGCCGGTGTCAAACGTTCGCGGCGCCCAAGACGTTAAGTTATCTAAAGCAGACGTTAAAACGTCGGGCACGGGCCTGCCATTACAATATGCCGACATTATACTAACACCGAGAAATCAAAAACACGCAGAGACAGGGCGCTATCATTTTTATAGTGCGTTTCCAACGTCGGTTGGAGCAGTGTCATACTCGTATGAGAACGATGGTCAATTTCATACGTATGATGTGGAGTTCCAGTATCTCAGCTCAACATTCACTACAAAGGACGCCTCGGCGGTCGAAACTTTCGAAAGTTTCGACATAAATGACGCAGCATAAATAATACTATGGCGATTAAACTATTTGGATACACGATTCTCTCTCAAAATGAAATTATTAATCGAGCTTCGGCGCCTTCGTTGGTACCACCGAAGAATGAGGACGCGGCCGCCACGGTCAATGAAAATGGCATGGGAGTCTTCGGGGGCTACTCTATCAATTTTGATTCGTATGCGTCCTACACCAGTGAGGTCGAGCTTATCAATCAATATCGTGATATTGCCTTACAACCCGAGGTAGACGAAGCCGTCAACGACATCATCAATGAAATGATTATTCGGGATGACGGGGATTCACCCGTCTCGATGAATACCGATCAGTTGCCAACAGTATACGACGAATCCTTTCGTCAACAACTCCAAGAAGAATTTAAGAGTGTGTTGGATATGCTTCAGTTCAAGGAAAAGTGCCATAATATTGCACGACAGTTCTATGTGGACGGTCGATTATATTACGATTTGATGATTGACGAAACTAAGCCTGAAAAGGGAATTATTGAATTGCGGAACATTGACCCGCGCACCATTCGAGCCGTGCGCGAAGTGCGCGATTCCATGCACATTGAAACTGGTGCCCGTCTCCAAGAAGTCACCAACGAATATTACGTATACAATCCAATGGGATTTCAATCGTCCGCCACTATCGCAACGGGCCCCGGTGTGCGCGTATCCAAAGACCGCGTTGCTTATATCAACTCAGGCATTTATACGACGGGAAATGTGCTGGCACTGTCCTATCTCCACAAAGCCATCAAGCCGTATAATCAACTGCGAATGGTTGAAGATGCAACCGTCATCTATCGTATCACTCGCGCCCCCGAGCGTCGTGTGTTTTATATTGACGTGGCAGATTTGCCGACGGCGCGGGCCGAACAATATGTGAATGCAATCGCAACGCGATATCGCAATCGAGTGGTCTATGATAGTCACACTGGTGAAGTGCGCGATGACCGTAAGGTTCAGTCGATGCTCGAAGATTTCTTCCTTCCTCGTCGCAGCAATGGTCGCGGCACTGAAGTCCAACAACTTCCGGGCGGACAAAACCTCGGAGAGATGGCAGACGTAGAATATTTCCGTCGCAAGCTCTATCGCGCCTTGGGTATTCCGGCGTCGCGATTAGAATCGAGCGGGTCGCAATTCCAGCTTGGTCGCACCACAGAAATCACCCGAGACGAAATTCGGTTCTCACGGTTCCTCCAGACGCATCGCGATCGTCTTGCAGGATTGTTCGACCGTATCCTCGAACGACACCTTACACTTAAAGGCATCATTCGGTCACAGGAACAATGGCGTCAACTGCGGCATTATGTTCGATATGAATTCAACACCGATTCATATTTTACTGAACTTAAGAAGATGGAAGTTTTGAAGGAACGAGTGAATGTGGTGTCGTTGGTAGAATCGTATGTGGGTAAGTATTTCTCTGAACAATACATCCGCGACCATGTGCTTCGGTTAACGACCGAGGAGCAAAATCAAATTAAACAAGACAACACCGACAATCCTCCCCCTGCTAGGGTAGGGGCTGATGGATCCGCCGCCCCTGCACCGGAACCTGCTCCTACACCAGAGTCATCTCCGTCTTCAGGAACAGATGTCGATGACCCCGATGGGGAAGCCGCAGAGTTCTTTTTCGGGGATACCCTAGATTCCGAGTCGTAAGTGAATGTTTTCTAAATAGGAGAGAGTGATATGGCATCAACATTAAACTTATTGAGAGCGATTCGTGCTAAGGACTTCGTAGAAGCCAAGGCACAATTTTCAGCATTGATACAAGATAAGATGCGCGCCGGGTTGGCGCGTGAGTATCAGGAAGTGGCGAAGTCGGTCACGCAACAGAGCGATAAATAGGATATAGCATATATGGCATATACACAAGTTCAAATTATCGCCGATACCGACCGACGTCATGCTGTGAAGCGCGTGAACTCTGGGAATTCCGAGTCGAGTGCATTGGTAGTGAATGCGTCGGCCCTGTCTTATGCGCTGGTCGCAATCACAACCGATGCATCAGCCAATAACTTTGAAGTCGGAGAAGTTCTTACCTCTGCGAGTGGTGGTACAGCAATTGTGCAGGATGTGTTTAGTACGACTCTGATTAATGTTATCGATGTGGTAGGAACATTTGCCGATAACGACTCGCTCACGGGTGGTACTACCGGTCGCGTACGTCAGCAAAATGGCGCGATTGTGCGAAGTACCTATAGTCTTCACGTTTCCCGAGTTCTCTATGATGTCACCGAAGGAAACCGCGAGTTGGTGTCCTTGCTATGGGAAGGTACCAGTGGCGGCGCAAATAATCGCACTATTGCTACACTAAGCGGCAAAGGTATCTTTGAATTTGATAGTCACGCCACCCGCATTCCCAACAATGCCAACAATGCGACAGGGAATATCATTCTTACGACCGATAATTGGATTGCCAATTCGGCATATACGATTGTATTGGATTCATCCAAGGTAGCCGGCTTTGCGGCACCCTACTTACAACGTAACGTGTTAGGACGATACTAAAATGCCACTTAAACTCATTACCGAAACCGTGCACGACGTGAAGGCCCTCGTAGAGGCGGTCGAGGGAAAAGAGAAGCCTTCGTACTTCATCGAAGGTATTTTCATGCAGGGCAATAAAAAGAATCAGACTGGCCGTGTCTATCCCACCGAGACTTTGGTGCGAGAGATGCAGCGATATCAAAAGGAGTACATCGAACGCAAGCGTGCGTTTGGTGAGCTAGGACATCCTGATAGCCCTACGGTGAATTTAGATCGGGTGTCGCATATGATTACTGGATTGCAACAGCACGGCGACGACTTTATGGGTCGTGCTAAAGTAATGGTACATACTCCAATGGGTAATATTGTCAAAGCCTTAATTGACGAAGGTGCGGAATTAGGTGTTTCTTCGCGGGGATTGGGGTCTCTCCGTGCGGTCGGTGATGCTGATGGCATCATGGAAGTGCAAGACGATTTCTACTTTTCGACAGTGGATATTGTGGCGGATCCTTCGGCTCCGGATGCGTTTGTACGGGGAGTCATGGAAGGGAAAGCATGGGTATGGGAAAGTGGTGTGTTAAAGGAATGTGCATTAGAACAAATCTCGCAACGGGTGGAGAAAGTTCATGTGCCGACCGTATCTACCGAAGAACGGTCTGCGGCATTAGTAGAGTCGTTTAGCCAGTTCCTTACTGCCATGCGGCAGGGGGTCAAGTCAAACATCCGGTAAAGCTAAATATCCTTTAGCATTATTTTACCTTTTTAGCGAGGGTCATATGGCAACATCAAAGAAGCTGTTATCAGAGAAGAACAACAAAAAGTCAAGCAAAGTTCAGGCGGTAGTCGCCTCACCGTGGTCAACGGCGAACTATGCAAACTTCTCGTTTGGTTCGCCTACGGGTGTTTCTTCTTTAACAGAGAACTATGAAGACGAGAAGAAGGACGAAGTCGCCGAAGAGGACGACGAAACGAAGAAGGACGAAGTCGCCGAGGACGAAAAGACGCCTGAGGACGAGAAGAAGGACGAACTCGCCGAGCGTCACGACGAAAAGACGCCCGAGGACGAGAAGAAGGACGAACTCGCCGAGGACGAAGAGACGCCTGAGGACGAGAAGAAGATTGAAGTCGATGAGGACGAAGATGAGCACACGTCCGATGCCGAGTCCAAAGATTCTGACGACGACACGCTCGATATCGATATTGCTGAGTTGCTCGATAGCGAAGAAGATGATGTCGTTGAACTGACACCGGCCGATACCGACGAAGTTGAACCCGAATTTACTGTTGCTGAAGCTGATGATGACTCTGCACCAATAAATGTCGATATTGAAGACGAAGACGAGTCCGTCAAGGAAAACGAAGAGACGCCCGAGGACGAGAAGAAGGACGAACTCGCCGAGGACGAAGAGACGCCTGAGGACGAGAAGAAGGACGAACTCGCCGAGGACGAAGAGACGCCTGAGGACGAGAAGAAGGAAGTCTCTGAAGGCAAGCTCCGCCTCTCGTTCAAGACGGCTGAAGCGACCAAACTCTTTAAAAACAACATTGTTCTGACAGAAGAAGATAAGCGTCAGTCCCGTGTGTTGTTCGAGAGTGCTATTCGTTCGGTCGCGAAGCAACTTGGGGCACAACTGCGCGAAGCCTATCAGGTGCAGTTTGAGAAGGCGAAGTCACAGCACGAAGCTAAAGTTGCCAAGCAGATTGATTCGTATATGTCGTATGTGGTCGAGCGATGGTCGAAGGACAACAAAGTTGCCCTGCAAAACCAGATGCGCAACCGATTAACCGAGAGTTTCTTGGCAGGATTCAAGAAGCTCTGCGTGGAGCACTACATTGAAATTCCCGAATCTAAGGTGAATGTGGTGGAAGCGTTAGCAAAGAATGTTAAAAACTTGAAGACCAAGTTACAGCATGCTGAAGCACAGAACGTGAAGTTCCATGAAGAATCGCGAGTTGCGATTGTGCGTGAACGTGCAGCACTCAAGAAAGAACACAAGTCACGATTGATTGCAGAAGCGGCCGGTGCCGTGACTGCTGCTGACCGTGGAGAATTCGTACAGCGGGCGCAAACGGTGACGTTTGCGTCTACCAAAGAATTCAAGAAAGATCTGATTGCGTTGCGGGAACAGTACTTTGCGGCCAAGAAGACGGTATCATTAGAGCGACCGTCCACAGAGCCCGTTGCTATGCCCATTTTTGAAGCGAAAACCGAAACCCCTAAGTCGAGCATCGATGCATACACGAAGGTTGCGGATCGCCTCACAAGGCAATAATAAACGCTCAGTAACCAATACTTATCAACGTTAGAAGGAGAAAAAGCAATGTCAATTCTGAAGGCTAATTTAGAGAAGAAATGGGCACCCCTGCTCGACCATAAGGGAATGCCGAAGATCAAGGACGAATGGCGTCGTGCAGTCACGGCAGTCGTGCTTGAGAACCAAGAGCGCGAAGCATCCAGGGCAGCGGATATTGCGGGTAACTTCCTCACAGAAGCGGTTCCCGTGATGTCAGCAACCACGGGTGGTTTCGGCGGTGCCGCAACCGCGGCGGGCCCTGTGGCGGGTGTTGACCCGATCCTCATCGCTCTCGTTCGTCGTTCGATGCCGAATCTCGTGGCGTATGATGTCTGTGGTGTCCAGCCTATGTCTGGTCCTACGGGTCTGATTTTCGCCATGCGTTCACGTTACACCTCACAGAGTGGTGACGAGGCTGGATACAACGAAGCGAACACCGCATTCGGTGCGGCGGGCCAGGGTGGTACTCACTCAGCCAACTCGAACCCGTTTGGTTCGATGACCTACTCGACCGGCGCAAACACGGCGTATGGTGAATCACTCAGTGTTGCCAACTCGACCGGCGGCATCGGAGCAACCAACGTTATTCCGTCGATGGCATTCAGCATTGAGAAGGTGACAGCAACGGC
>SXGQ01200273.1_pt1 | contig 16690 bp, 12 predicted proteins | sample 3178371 | NCBI WGS metagenome assembly SXGQ01 (sample SAMN11356859, study PRJNA531348) | freshwater metagenome | isolation source: freshwater sample F1-20 | place: China: Fuxian Lake, Yuxi | collected 2017-12-25
CTGGCAGCACTCGGTTGCCCCACCCATGAACTTGTGCTGCTGATCGAGGATCTCGACACGGTGGCACTGCCGGCCGGGCTCGTCGAGCAGGAAATCCAGTTTGATCCACCGTTTCGTGTTGGCCGGGAGGTCGATCGTGCCCTTCTGCTCGATCGGGCTCTTCGACGCCTCATGGTGGAAGCCGGCGTCGAAGTAATCGACGACTCGGAGCTTCTGCAGGTCGCGGCCCGCGTTGTTGATGATCTCCACGTCGTAGGCGACGCGGTCGCCCACCTTGCCTGCCAGCGGGCCGGTGATGTTGACGATCACCGCGTCCTCGGCCCGCGCGGCACCGACGATAGCGAGGCAGGCGGCGAGCACGCGGAGCGCTGGGGCGACGACGGCGCGACGGCACGGCATCTGGAAAACTCCCTCGGGAAAGCCCGCGACCGCGGGTGGGTCAGAAGGGTACCACGGCGACGGACCGCGGGTGAACGGCGGTCGCCGCCGGGATTTTTCACCCCGCAAAGCGCTCCCGGAAAAGCCCGGCGAAAACGGCCGCCGCCGGCTTCGCCGCAAGCCCGTCAGCGGTTGGTCATGTCGCAGGACACGCCGCCGGCGGCGGGCACGTAGCAGGAGCGGGCGTAGTCCATCACCATGCGGTGCGCGCTGAACCGCCAGGCCAGCGAACTGATCGAGTTCATCATCATCGTGATCCACTTCCGCGGCAGGCCGTCGGAGTCGCGGTCGTAGAAGAGCGGGATCACCTCCTCCTCGAGCACCTTGGCGAGCGCCGCGCCGTCCCGCTCGTCGGTGATGGAATCCTGGAAGTGCGTCTCCCCGCGGCCGATCGCGAACCCGTTGCGGCCGTCGAACGCCTCCGCCCACCAGCCATCGAGGATCGAGCAGTTGAGGCCGCCGTTGAGCACCACCTTCTGGCCGCTCGTGCCCGACGCCTCCAGCGGCCGCCGCGGGTTGTTGAGCCACACGTCGACGCCCTGCACGAGGTGCCGGGCGACGTTGATGTCGTAGTCCTCCACGAACACCACCCGGCCGGCGAACCGGGGGTCGTGCCGGAGATTCGCGATCTTGCGGATCAGCGCCTTGCCCGGCTCATCGGCCGGGTGGGCCTTGCCCGAATAGATCACCTGGATCGGCCGATCGGGGTCTGTGACGAGGGCATGCAGCCTGTCGAGATCGGCGATCAGGAGGTCGGCCCGCTTGTACGTGGCGAACCGCCGCGCGAACCCGATCGTGAGCACGTTCGGGTCGAGCACCGTCCGCGCCACTTCGACGGCCTCGTCGCACTCGCCGCGGCGGCGGCACTGCCGCGCCAGTCGGCGGCGGACGAACTGCAGCAGGAGGTTCTTGAGCGCGTAGTGCGTTTCCCAGAGCTCGCCGGGGTCGCACTCGTGGATCTTCTGCCAGATGTCGGGCTCGCCCATGCGCCGGAACCAGTTGGCAGGGACGATCCGGTCGTAGAGCTGGAGCATCTGCCACGAGAGCCAGCTGGGCACGGGTACGCCGTTGGTGATGTGGCCGATCGGCACTTCCTCCTCGACGCGGTAGGGCCAGAGGCTTGCCCACATCCGCCGGCTGACATGGCCGTGCAGGGCGCTCACGGCGTTGGCCCGCCGCGACATCTTCAGCCCCAGCACGGTCATGCAGAACGGCTCGGCGTGGTTGTGCGGCTCGACCCGACCAAGGCCCATGAGCTGATCGTGCGAGAGCCCCAGGGCCTCGCGGGTGGGGCCGAGGTGCTCCTCGACCAGTCCACCGTCGAAGCGGTCGTGGCCGGCCGGCACGGGCGTATGCGTGGTGAACACCGTCTGCCGGGCGACCCGCCGGACGGCGTCGTCGAACGGAAAGCCGTCTCGCTCCATCCGCCCGCGGACCGCCTCGAGGGTTGCGAACACCGAGTGCCCCTCGTTGAGGTGGTAGACGCCCGGCACGATCCCCATCGCGCGGATCGCCTTCACGCCGCCGACACCCAGGATCAGCTCCTGACGGATCCGGGTCCGGGTGTCGCCGCCGTACAGCCGGCTGGTCAGTTCGCGATCCTCGGGCGAGTTGCCCTCGACGTCGGAATCGAGCAGGAACAGGCTCACGCGGCCCACGGCCATCTTCCAGACCTTCGCGAACAGCGGTCCGCCACGGGTCTCGATCCGCACGGTGATCGGCTTGCCGTCGACGCCCGTCGCCGGCTCGATGGGCAGCGATTCGACCCGCGACTGCAGGTACTCCTCGTGCTGGTAGCCGTCGATGTCGAGCTGCTGGCGAAAGTAGCCCTGATCGTAGAACAGGCCCACGGCCAACAGCGGGACTCCCAGGCCGCTGGCGCTCTTGATGTGGTCCCCGGCGAGCACGCCGAGGCCACCGGAATAGATCGGCACCGATTCGTGGATGCCGAACTCGGCCGAAAAGTAGACGACCGGCTTGGAACCGAGCACGCCCGCGTTGACGGTGCTCCACGTCGACTCGGCAGCGAGGTACTCCTTGAGCCGCCGATAGGCCTGGTTGATCCTGCTGTACAGCACCAATTCGGCCGCCCGGGCCTCGAGCCGCTCGGGCGTGAACTCGGACAACAGGGCGATCGGGTTGTGGTCGAGCTGCCGCCAGCGGATCGGGTCGAGCTCCCGGAACATGTTCGTGACCTCCGGGTGCCAACTCCACCAGAGGTTGCGGGCGAGGGCCATGCACTTGTCGTACAAGTTCTGGGGCGAGAGCTCGTCGAGCCGCAGGGGCGGCAGCGCCGGTGGCGTCTCGGCGGTGCGGGCCGACGCGGAGCGGGGTGAAAAGACTTCTTCGGCGTGGCTCATACGGTGACTCCGGACGGGACGTGGAGCGGGTGGGACGTCTGCCAGAAGGACTGCAGTATACTCCGGGCCTCCCGATTCATGACAACCGCGCCGGAGGGGTGTCCGTGTTCGCGCCCGACCGCGCCCAGCCCGACGCAACCGCGTTGGCCGCGGCCTGCGACGCGGTCGCCGCCATCGCCGCGCGGACCCGTGACGAGGGACCGTGGCGCAGTGGCGCGATGGCAAGCCTTTCCCGCGTCGGCATGCTTGCCGGCTTCGTTCCACAGACGCACGGCGGCACCGGGGCCACGGAGGGGGCTATCGTCGCCGCGCTCGTGGCCCTCGCCGAGGGGTGCCTGACGACGGCGCTGGCGGTCACGCAGTGGGCCAGCGCCGTGCGGATCATCGCCGGCGGGTCGGCCGACCTGCGGGCCGCTCTCCTGCCGCCGCTGGCCCGGGGCGAGACCTTCACGACCGTCGGCATCTCGCAGGTGACGACCAGCCGGCAGCACACGCCGCCCGCGCTCGTCGCCGACCGCGACGCCGCAGGCTGGCGGCTCGACGGGATGTGCCCGTGGGTGACAGGGGCAGATTCCGTCGACACGATCGTGACCGGCGGCATGACCGCGGATGGAAAGCAGGCGTTCTTCGTCGTGCCGACCGGGGTGGCCGGGGTGGAGATCGACCCGCCGCTCGACATGCTCGCTCTGTCCGGCAGCCGCACGTCCGTGGTCCGGTTCACGGCCGCCCGCGTGACCGCCGACATCGTGCCGCCAACCGCCGGTCCGCGGACCGGCGGGCTGGCGACGACGGCCCTGGCCCTCGGTGCGACGCGGGCAACGCTTGCCTTGCTCGCCGCCGAAGCCGCCTCCCGGCCGTTCCTCGAACCCGTGGCCGCGGGGCTGGCCGCAGAGGCCGATAACCTCGCGGCCCGGCTCGAGGCCGCCGCGACGACCGGCGTCGATGCTGCCGTCCGTGACCGCCTGCGGGCCGAGGCCAACGGCCTTGTGGTCCGCACAGCCCAGGCGGCGCTGGCGGCCTCGAAGGGGGCCGGCTTCGTCCGCGGCCACCCGGCGGAGCGGCTGGCCCGCGAGTCGCTCTTCTTCTTGGTCTGGAGCTGCCCGCAGGCCGTGACCTCGACGGTGCTCTGCGAACTTGCCGGGCTTGGCTGACCGCCCCGCAGCCGGCGTGGATTCCGCAAATTGACCTTGCACGCGGACTGCGTCCTCGCAATCCTCCCCGACCCGCCCCAGGATCCGCGGCCATGGTCAGCCCCCGCTCCATCGTCGTCGTCAAGCTCTCCGCCATCGGCGACGTCCTGCACGGCGTGCCTGCGGCCGTGGCGCTCAAGCGGGCGTTCCCCGCGGCCTCCATTGGCTGGGTGGTGGAGGGGCGGGCGGCCGACGTGCTGGCGGGCCACCCCGCGGTGGACCATCTCTTCCGCCTGCCTCGCGGCTGGCTCACGGCGCCGCGGTCGGTGCTGGCGCTGCGCCGCCAACTGCGGGCGTTCCAGGCCGACGTGGCCATCGACCTGCAGGGACTGCTCAAGAACGGCGTCGCCACCTGGCTCTCCGGCGCGGCCATGCGGATCGGGCCGGCGCCGCCCGTCTCCCGCGAGCACGCCTGGCTGGCCTACACCCATCCGGTGCGGCCGACGGCCGCGCACGTGGTCGACCGGAACTGCCAACTGCTCACGCCCCTCGGCATCCACGTGCCGCAGCCGACCTTCGACATGCCCGACTGGCCGGTGAGCCGTTTGCGGATGCGGCAATGGGTGGCTTCGCTGCGGCTGCCCCGGCCGCCGGTCGTGCTCAACCCCGGCGCCGGCTGGCCCTCCAAGCTCTGGCCCGTCGAACGGTTCGCCGCCGCGGCTCGCGGCCTCCATCGGCGGCACGGCCAGCCCGTGGTCGTGGTCTGGGGCGGCACGGCCGAGCGGCAGGCCGCCGACCGGATCGCCGCCGACTCCTTCGGCGCGGCGATCGTGGCCCCCGACACGAGCCTGCAGGACCTGGGCGAGCTCTGCCGGCTCGCCACGCTCTTCATCTCGTCCGACACCGGGCCCCTGCACCTCGCGGCGGCCGTGGGCACGCCCTGCATCGGACTCTTCGGACCGGTGCCGGCCGCGCGGAACGGCCCCTACGGCCCCCAGCACGCCTGCGTTGAGCCGCCCGCGGTGCTCCGCCCGAAGTGGGAGGACCGCAAGCGGGACACCTTCGCGATGACGGGCATCACCGTCGAACAGGTCGTCGCCGCGGCCGACACGCTCCTCGCCCGCTCGCAGGCGGCCTGACCGAACGGCATATACTGCCGGGCCGATCCCGCATCGAGCCCGTGCCATGCCCCGCCGACGCCCCAATCCGTTCTACGCACTCCTGGGCATCGCGGGCTTCGCGTTCACCGTCACGGCGACGAGCTACTGCCTCGCCGTGCTGCGGGGCGTGCGGCCGGAAACGTCGCGGGCCGCGAGCACCGGGCTGATCGCGCTGATGGACCGGCACGGCACAACGCTCCTCGTCGTCGAACTCGTCGTGCTCGCGGTCGCGACCGTCGGCGCGGTCGCCCTCGACGGCCGCGACGAGGGACGGTGACCCGTGACCGCCTCCGCCGCCACGCGGATTGCCCGGCTCCGCGAGCAGATTCGGCACCACGACCGCCGCTACTACGTCGAGGCCGCGCCCGAGATCTCCGACCGCGAGTACGACCGGCTCGTCACGGAACTGCGTGACCTCGAGGCCCGGCATCCCGACCTCGTGACCGCCGACAGCCCGACGCAGCGGGTGGGGGACGAGCCGGTGCCGGAACTGCGGCCGGTCCGCCACCGGGCGGCCATGCTCTCGATCGACAACACCTACTCCGCGGACGACCTCGCCGCCTGGGGTCGCCGGGTCGAGAAACTGCTGCGGGAAGGCACGGAGGGTGGGGAGCCGATCGAATGGGTGCTGGAGCTGAAGATCGACGGCGTGGCCGTGTCGCTCACCTATGAAGAAGGGCTGCTCGCGCTGGCGGCCACCCGCGGCAACGGCGTCACGGGGGACGACATCACCCACAACGTGCGCACGATCCACGGCGTGCCGCTCGTGCTCGGCATCGCGCAGCCGCCGGCGTCGATCGAGGTCCGCGGCGAGGTCTACATGACGAACTCCGACCTCGTGGCCCTGAACGAAACGCAGGCCAAGCAGGGTTTGCCCCCCTTCGCCAACACGCGGAACGTCGCCGCCGGTAGCATCCGCCTGCTCGACCCCCGGGAATGCGCGGCCCGACCGCTGCGGTTTTTCTGCCACGGCGTGGGCGACGCGACGGGCCTCGGCGCGACGTCGCAGACCGAACTCCTGGCCTGGGCCGTGGCCGCCGGGCTGCCGGTGGCCCCGGGCACGCAGGTCTTCCAGTCGCTCGACGCGCTCGTGGAACGCGGCACCGAACTCATCGAGGAGCTCCACGCCCTCGACTTCGAGGTCGACGGCTTCGTCGTCAAGGTGAACCGCTTCGACCAGCAGCGACGGCTGGGCACGACGGCCAAGAGCCCGCGCTGGGCGATCGCCTGGAAGTTCGAGAAGTTCGAGGCCACGACGAAGCTCGCCGGCATCCGCGTGCAGGTGGGCCGCGGCGGCACGATCACTCCGGTGGCCGACCTCGAGCCCGTGGAACTCGCCGGCACGACCGTCCGCCGGGCGAGCCTGCACAACGCCGACGAGATCGTCCGCAAGGACGTGCGGATCGGCGACGTGCTGGTGGTCGAGAAGGCGGGCAAGGTGATTCCCCACGTGGTCCGCGTGGAAAAGCACCTCCGCGAGCGGCGGCTCCCCAAGTGGGAGTTCCCGACCGCCTGCCCGGAGTGCGACACCGGCCTCGTCAAGGACGAGGAGGGGGTCTACATCCGCTGCCCGAACGTCGACTGCCCGGCCCGCTGCCGGGAGCGGCTGCGGTTCTTCGCGTCGCGCGGCGCGATGGACATCGAGGGCCTCGGCGACAAGCTCGTGGAACAGCTCGTCTCGACCGGGATGGTGAAGGACTACGCGGACCTCTATGCCCTCGAGCCCGCCCAGCTCGAACCGCTCGAGCGGATGGGGGAGAAGTCGGCCGCGGCGCTCGTGCAGCAGATCGCGGCCAGCCGTGAGCGGGGCCTCGTCCGCGTGCTCAACGGGCTGGGCATCCGCCACGTCGGTCCCCGGGTGGCCACGCTGCTGTGCGAACGGTTCCCCACGATCGACGCCCTGCGGGCCGCCGCGGTGGATGAGCTTTCGGCGGTGCCCGACATCGGCGACGTGATCGCGGCGAGCGTCCACGAATGGCTGGCGAGCCCCTACGGCCGGCGGACGATCGACGGCCTGCGGGCGGCCGGAGTGCGGCTTGACGTGCCAGCCTCCGAACGGGTGGCGGCCGACGGCCCGCTCGCCGGCCGGACGCTCGTGGTCACCGGCACGCTGGAGCGGTTCTCGCGGCAGGAGGCCGAGGAGGCGATCCGCAAGGCCGGCGGCCGGTCCTCATCGAGCGTGTCGAAGCAGACCGACTCCGTCGTCGCCGGCGCCGAGGCCGGCAGCAAGCTCGACAAGGCGCAGAAGCTGGGCGTGCCGGTCATCGACGAGGCGGAGTTCGCGCGACTGCTCGGCGGCGGGTGAGCCACGGCGGGCCCGCCCGACGGCGGCCGGCGCCCCAGTCAGCGACGCTGGCCGCTGCGGAACTCGATCGCCCGCCGCTCGGCGTCCGCCCAACGGCCCGCCTCGGCGAGAGCGATGATTTCCCGATACCACGCTTCCTCCTCGGCGCCGATGATGCCGGCTGCCCGGTCGTGGGCGATGAGCTCCTTGGCCCGCGCGAGCCGCGTTTCGTTTCGGGTGTTGGCCGCGGTCCGCAGGGCGGCCGAATAGCGGCGGTTGCCGAACTCGATCTTCGGCGGTGGCGGCCGGCAGCCGGCAGCCACCGCGATGCTGACCACCAGCGGGCACACGCCCCACCACCACGGCCGCAGCCAGAGGGCGGTCGATTCACTGGGCATCGCCCGCCATCGCTTCCCCGCCGGCGATGCTCGACAGCGCCGCCCAGACGTCCTGGTTGATCGTCTCCGCGATGAACCGCACGGCACCGTCTCCGAGGACGACATTGCACCCACCGTCGTGGTCCGAGAACATCTGGCACACGTGGGCCACCGGGTCGTTCGGCGGATGGATCACGTCGGCCTCGCCATCCGCCGGCCCGCTGTGGACCAGCAGGAGCGTGGCGGCACCATCGGGCTCGGAGCCGGCCAGGAACGCGAACGCGGCACTCGGATGGCTTGCGGCCCCCGGCAGCGTCCCGGCCCACGCCTTCTGGGAGACGCGCTGGGAGTGCTCGCCGAGGAACACGGTCTTCGAGAGACCGTCGCTGATCCGAGAAAGCGTCAGCCAACTGTTGCGGTACAGTGCGCCGTTCGCACGACCGTCCCAGGATTCGAGCGGCTCGGCCCAGGGTTCGGCATGACCGGCGTTGGCGACGTAGCTCGAGCGGCCAAGAACCGCGGCGGAGGGATGCGGATCACCCGCTGCATCGAGCACCGCGAACGGTGCGGCCGGACCGCCGTCCGATGGACAGCGGAAGATCGCCGGCGACGCGGCCACGACTGGTTGGTTCTCGGCGGCGCCGACGCCGATGCCCACGGCCGGGAGGTAGCGATCGGCCAGGGCCGCCTCCTCGATGTACGAAGCGATCAGCAGGCCCCAGCCCGTGCCCGGCGGCCGATCGCGGGAGACGGCATCGACCGGCATCCTGTTCGGTTCCGACACGTAGCCGGCTGGCAGCCGGCGTCGCGAGGAATCATGCGAGAGGATTGCCAGGCCCAGCTGCCGAAGGTTCGCCGCGCAGCCGGTTCGTCGGGCCGACTCTCGCGCCATCTGCACCGCCGGCACCAGTAGCCCGACGAGCACCCCCACGATCGCGATCACCATCAGCAACTCGACGAGCGTGAAGCCCCGTGCCGTGCCGGCTGCGAGCGGAGTACGTGTGGCCGATCGCATCATGGAACTCAACCGGCCTTCGGTGGTCAGCATCTCTGGCAGTGCAGTCTAGTGCTTCGGTGATCGCGAGCAACCTGCCGCTCACGCCCGTCCAGCGGTGCCCGGCCGCACTGCTGCAGGCACACACATCGCGGCCAGGGTGAGGCCCCAGACGGGCTCTCCCGCGAGGAGGCCGAGGAGCGGCCAGGCGCCGAGGCCGGCCCGGGCGACCGGCCGCCGCGTGACGGCCGGCCAGATCCCGACCGCGAAGGCGATCTCCCACAGCGGGATCGCGTGCGTCAGCAGATTCATGAGGTATTCCGACCGCGCGTAGAGCCCCGTCAGGTCGACGAGCCGCGACTCCTGCCGCGCAGCGAGCCACCAGGCCGCAGTGCCGTCCCACCACACGTCGCCCTTGAGCTGGGCCAGGGCCGCGGCCGCGGCGATCGCGGAGGCATGCACGAGCAGCAGCCCCTCCGCGATTCGGCAGCGGACCGAGGCCGGCGGCGCACCGCGGCTCGCCCGGTCGGCGAGCAGGCAATCGACCGACATGGCCCGCCCGGCCCGCCCGACGGCCAGGCACCACAGCAGCACCGCCAGACAATCGTCGGCCGGCCCGGCGAGCATCGGCCCGCGATGGAGGAGCGACGCCCACAGCACCGGCGCCGCGAGCGACACCACCGGAGTCGCAAGTCCCACGAGCAGCAGCACGAACACGACCACCGTGACGCCGAAGACCAGCCATACCCCCGTGGCCGACGTCGTGAAGTCGTAGAGCGAGCACCCGAACGGCGACCGCCAGGCCGCGGCCGTGTCGCGATCGACGAGACCATCCGGTCCGAACCATGCCGGCACGTCGCCGGCATAACTCCAGAGCAGGAGCAGCCCGATCGTGGCGGCCAGGATCCGCACGATGGCCAGCGGCCGCGGGTCGGCCGGCGTGAACCAGAACGCGAGCCAGCGGGCGGCGAGGCGGTCGGACGATGGGGCGAAGTCGCCGCTCATGGGGCCGTCTCCCGACCCCGGATCAGCGGCGCGAGTTCGCCGCGGGGTTCACTCTTGATGAGTTGCAAGGTGCCGTCCACGACCCGCACGCGGGCCGTGTAGACCGGCAGCGGCTCATCGTCCGCCGGCGGCCCGGCCCGCTCCGGCAGCGGCCATCGCACGACCCGCAGCCGCACGTCCTCGCTGCCCAGGTCGGCGAAGGCCCCGCGGCCGACGGCCGCCGCCAGCACGGCAGGGTCGCCGCCGCCGCCGACGGCAATCGCCTTGGCGAGCCGGCGCCAGCGGGCCGCCCGCTCGCCACCGGCATCATCCGGCAGCACGATCGCCGCATCCCCGCCGCGGCCGTCCCAGGCTTCGAGTTCAAGGGCGTGGTCCGCGTCTTCTGGCACGCCGTGCGTCAGGTGGTGCTCGAACCCGAGATCGAGCCAGGCCGGCTGGAGCCACGGCGCGAACAATCTTCCCTTGATCGTGCGCACGAGCGATGACGAGCCGCTCGCCGAGTTGCCGAGGATCGTGAGCCCGAGGCCGACGAGGTAGACGCCCAACGCGACCGTCACGATCGCCTTCACGGCATCGGACGGCCCGCGCGGCGTGGCGGAACGCGGAGCTTGCGGATCGGACATGAGCACTCGAGATGATGGTGCGGTGCCAGGCCCGTGCGAGTGTGCGTCCCCGTTCCCGCCGTTACCAGTCGGCTTTTTCTTGCCCGGCGGGAGGGAGACGTGCCACATGCGTTGACACACCCCTGCGATCCCGATAATTTTGACTCACCGACTCGGCCCCGCGAGTCTCGCGACACACGGGGGATTAGCTCAATTGGGAGAGCGTCTGGCTGGCAGCCAGAAGGTCAGGGGTTCGAATCCCCTATCCTCCATTTCACGCCTGCCGGGCCATCCATGGCCCCGGCAGGCTGCTTCGAGGGCTCGTCTTCCAGGCGAGCGGTCGGGGAGTGCGCTGTCCATCATGCCCCGGCAGGCTGCTTCGAGGGCTCGCCTTCCAGGCGAGCGGTCAGCGGCCCGGCAGGCCGCTGCGGAGTTCATCCGTCCTGGCATCTTCCGCGAGGGGGTTGGCCCTGCTGTGGGAGCCGGGCTGTACTCGCAAGCGAAGCCAGGATGGGGGAGCGCAGCGAGTACGCAGTGAGCGGAGCCCAGGATGGGCGCAGCGAACGTCCGGCGACGCAGCAGGGGCGACCCCCGAGCCCCGCCATACGGGAAACCCTCGATGACCGCTGACATCGCTTGGATCGACGGCCGGTTCATCCCCCGAGCCGAACTCGCGCTGCCCGTCGGCGATGCGGGCTTCGTCCTCGGGGCCACCGTCACGGAGCAACTGCGGACATTCCGCGGCCGGTTGTTCCTCCCTGACGAGCACGCGCGGCGGCTCGCGGAATCACTCGCCCTCGTGGGCATCGAGCCGCCCCTGACGGTGGACGAGATCATGCGGGCCGCCGTGGACGTCGCCGCCCGCAATCATGCGCTCGGCGCCGCGGACTCCGATCTCGGTGTCGTGGCGTTCGTCACGCCCGGCGACCTGCCCGCCCAGCACGCGGGCCGCGCGGGCCCGCCACGGGCGGTGGTGCACTCGTTTCCCCTGGCCTTTGTGACCTGGGCCGCGGCCTACGACGACGGCGTCGCGCTGCGGACCGTGTCGGTCACCCAGGTCCCCGAGGCCTGCTGGCCACTGCGGGCGAAGGTCCGTAGCCGGCTCCATTACTTCCTCGCCGACCGCGAAGCCCGCGGCCGTGAGCCCGGGGCCCGGGCGATCCTCGCCCACGTCGACGGCCGGATCAGCGAGACCTCGACGGCCAACGTGGCGATCGTCCGCGCCGGCACGGTCGTCACCCCGCCGCCCGCCGACGCCCTGCCCGGGATCAGCCTCCGCTACGCGCGGCGGTTGGCGGCCGCGCTCGGCCTCCCGTGGCACGAGGCCTCGCTGACGGCCGCCGACCTTGCGGCCGCGGACGAGATCCTGCTGACGAGCACGCCCTCCTGCATCCTGCCCGTCACGCGATTCGAGGGGCGTCCCGTCGGGTCCGGGCGGCCGGGCCCGGTCTTCCGGCGTATCCTGGAGGAGTGGACCGCGGCGGTGGACCTGGACATCCGCAGCCAGGCCGTCGCGAACGGCAACGCTTGAATCCGCCTCGCGCTCGGAACGCCGTGCCATGCGCCGCTCGCTCCGCCTCATCCTCCTCTTCGCCCTCGCCGCGATCGCCGTGCCGCTGGTACCGTTCCTCGCCTGCGGGGCCCGGATCGACACGCTCGTCGCCGACTGGCTCGATCCGCTCCCCCCGCCGCCAGTACTCGCGGCCCTGGAGGTCGGCGTGCTCGCGGCCGATCTGCTCCTCCCGGTGCCCTCGAGCATGGTGGCCACGCTCGGGGGCGCGGCGCTCGGCGTCGTCGGCGGCACGCTCTGCGCCTGGGTGGGCATGACGGCGGGTGCGGTCGCCGGCTGGTGGCTCGGCCGCACCGCCGCCGGGGGCGCGTTCGACCGGATCGACGCTGCGGACCGCGCTCTTCTCATGCGGCAGGAACAGCGACTCGGGCCACTCCTCGTCGTGCTCACGCGACCGCTGCCGCTCGTGGCCGAGGCCGCGGCCCTCTTCGCTGGCGCGGCCGGGATGCCGCTGCCCACGTTCCTGGCGGCGGCCGCGGGAGGCAATCTCGCGATCGCGTTCGCCTGGAGCCTTGTCGGGGCCCTCGGCCGCGACGCGGACTCGTTGCCATGGGTGCTCGCGGCGTCGCTGGCCGTGCCGGTGGCGGGGGCCCTGCTCGCGCTGCGCGGGCCGGCTACTCGATCACCTTCGCCAGGAACGCGTTCAGCGCCCCGGTAGCCGGATCGTCGGGCTGCCCGAGATCGTGGTTGATCCGGCGGTGGGTCGTCTCCGGGGCCGCGAAGATCGTCGCGGGCACGCCGGCCTCCCGGAGCACCGCCCCGAGCCGCTCCGCCTGCGCCGTGGTGTCGGGATGGCCGGCCACGTGCAGGATCAGGAACGCAGGAATGCCCTTGCCCTTGGCCACGTGGGTCACCGCGGAAAAGTCGACGAACTTCCGCGGGTCGTGGCCGAACTTCCGGCGATGGCCGCGGTCGGGCAGTGGCTGGCCGTGCAGCGTGGCCCGCAGTTCGGCCGTGGCGATGATCGCCGGCAGGTCGAAGGTGTCGCCGTCGACGGGCACGCAGCCCTTGATCGCGGCGAGCGGCACGCCCTCCGCCTTCAGGTAACGGTCGTCGGTGCACACGAGGGCCGCGAGCTGCGCCCCGGCCGAATGGCCCATGACCAGGATCCGCTCCGGGTCGCCGCCGTGGGCGGCGATGTGGCGATGCACCCAGCCCGCCGCCTTGGCGACGTCGCGAACGATCACCTCCATCTCCACGTCGGGCAGGAGCCGGTAATTCGCCGACACGAAGACGAAGCCGCGGTCGGTGAAGAACTTCGGCTTGGCTTGCACGTCGGCCTTGTCGCCCTGCTGCCAGCCGCCACCGTGGATCCAGAAGACGACCGGTGCCTTGGTCGCCCCCGCGGGCTTGTGGACGTCGAGCACCTGCCGTGCCGCCGCGGGCTCGGCGTAGGGGATGTCACGAACGACTTCCTGGCCTGGACAGGCTGCCCCGAGCAGGAGTCCCAGGGCCGCCGCCCAGCCGACGGCGGAATGGCAAAGACCCACGATGCGTCTCCCAAGGGTGACCGCTGCGTTTCAGTCTACAGGGACAGCCGCCGCCACGTGCGGCTGCGGCGCGTCACCTTCCCAGCCGGGTCTCGGTCTCGTTGAACACCCGCTCGAACTCGGCCCGGATGCGGGCCGTGGTCGCCTGCACATCCTGCACCAGGGCCTCGGGCTGCGCGGAGCCGAGCAGGTGGGCGAGCTTCCGCTGCTCTTCCGGCCCCGCCGGAAAGTCGTGGCGGGCGACGGCGTCGAGCAGCCGCAGCCGGCCCTCGATCGCCCGCAGCATTCGGTAGGCCCGTTCCAGGAAGACGAACCGCTCGTCGGCCATGAGCCCCGCCGCATGCAGGGCCACGAGGCCACGCAGCGTCTCCGGCGTCCACGCGGCCGGCACGCGGGCCCCGTGCACGAGCTGCAGCATCTGCACGATGAACTCGATGTCGACGACGCCGCCAGGGCCGCGTTTCAGATTGCTGGCCCGGGCCCCCTGCTCCATCCGGTACCGCATCCGGCGGATCGACTCGACCTCCGCCGTCGTCCAGTCGCGGGCGAAAGTGGCCGCTGCGATGATCCCCTGCAGCCGCTCGACCGCCGCCGCCGACCCGACCACCGGTCGGGCCTTGACGAGCGCCTGCCGCTCCCAGATCGCAGCCGGGCCGTCCGGGGCGAAGTAGCGAGCGAATTCGTCGAGTGAAACCGCCGGCGGGCCGCTCTTGCCGCTGGGCCGCAGCCGCGAGTCCATCTCGTAGAGACGCCCCTGTGGGCCGAACGTGTTGAAGACCCGCATGGTTCGCTGGGCGAGCTCGCCGAAGAAATGGGCGTTGCTCGTCCCCTCACCCCGCCCCCGCGGCGGCGTGGCGGCACCCTCGTGGTCGTAGAGGAAGACGACGTCCACGTCACTGGCGTAGTTCATCTCGCGGCCGCCGAACTTGCCCATCGCGACCACCACCGGCCCGGCGCGCACGCCCCCGGCCCCCTGCGGCACGCCCAGCCGCTCCGCGAGCGCGGCCTCCTCGCGGCGGACCACCACGCGGACGGCCGCCTCGGCGATGCCGGTGAGCGCCGCGGTCGTCGTCTCCGCGTCCTGCCGCCCGAGGATGTCGCGGACACCCACCCGCAGCTGCTGCGAGGCCTTGAAGGCATGGAGGATCGCGTCGGCCTCGACAGCCCCGCGACAGAGTTCGTCGAGGCTCGCCTCGAGGGCCGGCGGCGTCGATAGCCGCTCGAGCAGCAGGCTGTCGAGCAGCTCGTCGATCATGCCGGGATTGCTGACGAGCAGCCGCGCGAGGAACGGGCTCGATGAACAGAGGCGGACCGTGAGGTCGAGCGACGCCGGGTTGAAGCTGAACAGTTCCCAGAGCACTCCCTTGCCGCCGAGCGAGTCGGCCACGGCCCCAAGGTTCGCGAGCGTGGCATCCGGATCGGGACTGCGGCCGATCGCGGCCAGCAGCGCCGGCGCGATCGCCGCCAGGAAGTGGCGGCAGCGGCGGGTGGACAGGAAGCGAACCTTCTCCTCGCCGAGGGCCAGGAGCCCGCGGTGGGCCTGCGGCACGTCTCGGAAGCCGTGCCGGCCGAGCACCTCGTGGATGAACGCGGCTGATGGCTCGGGATCCAGGACGAGATCGACCTCCGGCTCGGGCACCGCATCCTCCGGGAACGCGTCGTGGAGCAGGTGGTCGAGGATCCGGCGGTTGAGCGCCGTGGCCTCGGCCAGCTCCCGCCGCAACCGCTGGCGGGCGTCGGCACCGGCGCCGTAGCCCATGCGGGCCGCGAGCCGGGCCATCTCCTCGTCGCCCGCCGGCAGCATGTGCGTCTGCCGGTCGTAGAGGATCTGCAGCCGGTGCTCGACGGTCCGCAGGAGCGTGTAGGTCCGCTCCAGGATCTCCCGCTCCTGGTCGGTGAGCCCGCCCGTCGCCGCGAGGCGGCGGATCGCCTCGAGCGTGTTGCCGGTGCGGACCTCGGGAGCGTCGCCGCCGCCGAGCAGTTGCAGGAACTGGATCGTGAACTCGACGTCGCGGATGCCGCCGCGGCCGTGCTTGACGTCGGCGTCGTCGGCGCCCGCGCGGATCGCCCGCTTTTCGATGCGGCGCTTGAGGGCCTTGATGCCGCTGATGTCGGCCCGCGACAGCCAGCGGCGGTAGATCCAGGGCTCGAGTTCCGCGAGCAGTCGCCCGCCCAGGGCCGCATCGCCCGCGACGCAGCGGGCCTTCACCCAGGCCTGCCGCTCCCAGGTACGACCGGCCTGCTCGTAGTACTGCAGCATCGGCTCGACCGCCAGCGACGCCGGTCCGGCGGAGCCGTGCGGCCGCAGCCGCAGGTCGACGCGATGCCCGATCCCCAGGTCGGTCTGCTCGCCGACCAGCCGCACCGTCTCCTGGGCCACGCGGTCGAAGAACTCCTGGTTCGTGCAGGGCTTCGGCCCGTCGACTCGGCCGTCGGCGGAATGCACGAACACGAGGTCGACATCGCTGGAATAGTTCAGCTCGCGGCCCCCGAGCTTGCCCAGCGCGATCACCGCGACGGTGGCCCGCCCGCCGTCGGGCCCGCGGGGCACGCCCCGCTGCCGCTCCACCCGGCCGAGGGCCGCCTCGAGGGCAGCGGCGACGATGCAGTCGGCCACGTGCGAGATCTGGGCCGTGACGGTCTCGAGCCGTTGGCGGCCGACGATGTCGCCGTAGGCGATCCGCAACGTCTCGCGTCGCTTGAACCGCCGCAGCGCACGACTGACGGCTTCGAGGTCGGCCGGCGGTCCGTCGGGCGGCGCGGGAGGCCCGATCTCGGCCGCCAGCGTCGCGGCGAGCGCCTCGCGGGTCTCCGGCCGTCCCTGGCCGAGCCGCACCTCCTCCCAGGCCTCCGGATCGGCCAGCACGATCTCGGCGAGGTGAGGGCTGGCGGCGAAGATGGCGAGCAGCGTGTCGAGCGCCCACGGATCGCGGTCGAAGAGCGCCGCGACTGCCAGGGGGCTGCGGACGGTCGCAAAGAACCGCTCGAGCGTGGCGAGCACGCGGTCCGGGTCGGCGGTCACGGTTAGCCGGGCCGCCAGCCGTCCGACGAGCCTGCCGAGCAGGTCGAGGGACAGGCCGTGACCCGCGAGGCCGACGAGTGCCCGCGGCGCCGTCTCGGGCTCCGCCAGGCCCGCATCCCGGCCCCAGGCCGTGGCCGCCGCCGGGTCGTCGAGCAGTCGGCGAACGTCCTCCGGTTCCAGCGGCACCGACGCGGCTTGCGGCGGCGCAGCCTCCGCGCCGGTCGGATTCGCCGAGCGGCGGCCGGCCCGCGACGGCAC
>SXGQ01361771.1_pt1 | contig 16689 bp, 18 predicted proteins | sample 3178371 | NCBI WGS metagenome assembly SXGQ01 (sample SAMN11356859, study PRJNA531348) | freshwater metagenome | isolation source: freshwater sample F1-20 | place: China: Fuxian Lake, Yuxi | collected 2017-12-25
CACCACGCAGACATGCGCGCGGGAAAGACGCGCGAGGCCGTCGGTGCCGTACAGACGCCGGATGCCGCTGAAGCGCAATTCGAGATCGCTCATCGGAGCCAAGCTAACACCGCGTTGGGGGGCGTTGCCAAGTTTGTTGAGTTGATGTTCCGCAATTGAAGAGCCGGGTCGGGCCGCCTATTCTCGCCGCCGTGAGCGAGACGAATTCAACGGCGAAGATTTTGGTGCTCTACGATTCTTTCTCCGGCAATACGGCGAAGATGGCCCGACTCGTCGCCGAAGGTGCGCGGCGGATCCCCGGGACCGAGGTGCGGCTCAAGAGTCTGGACGAGGCCGCGGCCGAGGACGTCATCTGGTGCGACGGCCTCGCCGTCGGCAGCCCGACGAACATGGGCATCCTCTCGTGGAAGATGAAGCGGTTCTGGGACGAGACGATGCAGGCGCACTGGATGAAGCTGGACGGGCGCATCAGTTGCGCGTTCAGCTCCGCCGGCGGTTGGGGCGGCGGAATGGAGTTGGCCTGCCAATCCATCTTAACCGTGCTGATGAATTTCGGTTTCCTCACGTTTGGCGTGACCGATTACGCGTCGAAGATGCACACGCTGCACTACGGCGCTGTGACGGCCAAGGAACCGCGCGGTGAGGAAGCGCAGGCAGCCTGCCGCCTGCTTGGTCAACGCCTGGCCGAATGGACGGCCGTGCTCATCCACGGGAGGAAAGAACTGCACCCCCAGTTCAAGCTCGCCGAGCGGATGCCGCCGGGGTGAGCGAGCGGCAATCCGCGTGTCGATTTTCGGCCCAGCGTGATAGAATGATTGTGTGATGAAACCAGCACTGAAACCCGCACGATTTGGAATGGTGGGTGGACTCCCGTGCCGTTTGCTCTCGGCGTTGGCCGCCTTTTTCTTCTGCCTTGGCATCAACGCGGATGAATCCACAAACGCGCTGGAATCGTTGCGTGGCCTCACGATGGGCGCGCATTGGTCGGTGAAGTATCTCGCCCCGCCGACCTCGCCGACGAACGCGCCGGCGAAGGCCGAGGTCACTCGCGCTTTACAGGCGCTGCTCGACCGGATCGAGGGTCAGATGTCCACGTGGCGGAACGACACGGACCTCGCCCGTTTCAACGCTTCGCGGCGATCGGACTGGTTTCCCGTGCCGCGCGAGACGGCGCTCGTCGTGACGGAGGCGCAGCGCATCAGCCGGCTGACCGAGGGGGCGTTCGATGTGACGGTCGAGCCGCTGGTCCGGTTATGGGGTTTTGGCCCGCGCGGCCGGCCCGGCGCGGTGCCATCTGTCGAAGCGATCCAGGAAGTGCGAACGAAAATCGGCTGGCGGCAGTTGGAAGTGCGATCCGATCCATCGGCGCTGAAGAAGACTCTTCCCGAACTGTCGGTGGACTTGTCCGCGCTTGCGCCCGGCTTTGCGGCGGACGAGGTGGGCCGTTGGCTGGAGTCGCGCAGCATCACGAATTACCTCACGGATGTGGGTGGCGAGTTGCGCGCCCGCGGCCGCGATCCGCGCGGCCGGCCGTGGCGCGTGGGCATCGAGCAGCCGTTGGCGGACAGGCGGGAGATCGGCTCCGTGCTGGCGCTGGATAACTTGAGCTTGGCGACCTCGGGCGATTATCGGAACTTTTTTGAGAAGGCCGGCCGGCGTTACGCGCACATCCTGGATCCGCGCACCGGTCGGCCGACGGCGCACGTGGCATCCGTGAGCATCGCGCATCCTTCGGCGATGACGGCCGATGCGCTCACCACGGCCTTGATGGTGCTCGGGGCGGAACCGGGGATGAAACTCGCGCGCGAACAAGGCTGGCCGGCGCGGTTTGTCGTCCGCGAAGGGGAGACGCTGCGGGTGTTCGCCACGCCGCAGTTCGAACGGCTCGCGGTGGGGCCGGCGAAATAGGTTCAAGCCAGCGGCTTTTTCCAGATCGGCACCGTCTTCTTCATCTCGTCGATGAGCAATTGGCAGGCGGCGAAGGCCTCCCCGCGGTGCGGTGCGATGGCTTCCACCCAGAGCGATGGTTCGTTCACCGGCACGATACCCAGTCGGTGCACGACGCGGATGCTTTCGATGGGCCAACGTTTTTCAAGCTGGTCGAAGAGGAGGCTGAACTGGTGCTCGACCATCGGGCGAAAGGCTTCGTATTCTATGGCGCCGATGGGGTCGCCCGCTTCACGATCGCGCACGATGCCGCAGAAATAGACGGCCGCGCCCATCGCGGTCGACATGACTCGAGTCGAGACCAAGGCGGTTTCGTCAATCGGCTCGGAGGTGAGTGTCAGTCGCCGTTTCATCGAGGGGCGGGGGAGTTCAACCGCCTTGCACGGGCGGGAAGAGGGAGACCTCGTCGCCTTCGCGGAGCACGTGGCTGCGGCCCTGATACTCCACGCCAACGGCGATGAGCGTCGCATTTTGCAGCGCGGCGAGTTTGGGATGGCGCTCGTGGAGTTGCTGGAGCAGATCGTTCACGGTGCTGCCGTCGGGCAGTTCCTCGGTGGCCGTGGCGCTGCCGGTCAGTTCCTTGAAGTAGGACCAGAACTGGACGCGGATGGTCATGCGTTCTCGTAGATTTCCGGACGTAGCACGCCGATGAACGGCAGGTTGCGGTAGCGCTCGGCGAAGTCGAGGCCGTAGCCGACGACGAACTGATCCGGGATCGGGAACCCGACGTAATCGGCGCGCACGGGTTCGGTGCGGCGCGCCTTCTTCTCCAGCAGTACGCAGATCTTGATGCGGCGCGGGCGGAGCTTGCGAAGCTTCGCAAGGACCTTCGTGAGCGTTTTGCCGGTGTCGAGGATGTCGTCCACCAGCAGCACATCGCGCCCGCGCACGTCGAGCCGGAGTTCCTTGGTGAAGACGAGCGCACCCGACCGGGTGCCCTCGCGGTAGCTGGAGACGCCGATGAAATCGAGCCGCAACGGCAGGGAGATGTGGCGGATGAGATCGGCAAGAAACATGACCGTGCCGCTGAGTAGCGAGACGACGACCAGTTCCTGGCCCGCGAAGTCGCGCGTGATTTCTCTGGCGAGACTTTGCACGCGGCGCGCGATGCGCTCCTCGGGGATGAGGATGCCGGCGAGTTCGCGCCGCCAGCGGATGGGCACCTTTGGCGAAGGCCTCGGCGCGCGGGATGAGGGGCGTCGTCGCACGGGCTAGATGTGCTTCGAGTCGGCGTGATCTTTCTCGGTGTAACCGCTGTCCTGCCGCTTGAAGTTCACCTCGTTCTTTTTCACGTACGCGGCGAAGACGTCGTCGGCGCTCATGCCGAGCACCTGCGCCATCGAGATGAGGAAGTGGAAGAGGTCCACGACTTCGACGCGCGCGTTCTGCTCGTCGAACTTCTGGTACTTGGCCCACCATTTCCACGGCACGCTGTCGGTGAGTTCGGCCATCTCCTGCTGCATCGCCCGGGTGTAGTTGAGGAGCCACTTGGTCTTCTCCTCCTCGTTCATGCCGTCGGTGTGGACGCCGATACGTTCGTTGAGGGCCTTCTGCATCCGGAAGAGTTCGCGAAGCTGGTCAGATTTTTCCATATCCATGAGGATGCCGCCGGCGCGAGAACGTTTGAAGTGAAAAGTATTCACGGCCCGGAAAAGCTCCCGATTTTGAACATTGAACTTTGAACCGACCCGCCTCGTCCGTATAACGGCAGCATGACGCCGACATTGTTATTCAAGGGCGGGCCGATGGTGTGGCTGTTGCTGCTGGTGAGCGCGGCGGCGATCGCCATCTTCGTGGAGCGCCTCCTGCATTTCCACCGCGCACAGATCAACACCACCGAGTTCCTCTTCGGCCTGCGCAACGTGCTTCGCCAGAAAAATGTCGTCGAAGCCCTCTCCATCTGCGACGCCGCGCCCGGGCCGGTGGCGCGTCTGGTGAAGATCGCCCTGCTCAACCGCGAGAAAAGCCGCGTGGAAATCAAGGAGGCGATGGAACAGGCCGGCGCGCTCGAAACAGCGCGGCTCGAGGAACGACTCAACCTGCTCGCCACCATCGCGCAAATCGCGCCTCTGCTCGGACTGCTCGGCACGGTGCTCGGATTCGTGGACATCTTCCAAATCCTCCAGAAGGAAGGCCTGTATGCGCACGCGGCGATGCTTTCTGGCGGTGTGTGGAAGGCGCTCATCGCCTCCGGTGTCGGCCTCGCGGTGGCCATCCCCGCCTACGCGGGACACAACTATCTGGTGGGCGAGGTGAACGCGCTCGTGCTGGACATGGAGAACACTTCCATCGAAGCGCTCAACCTCCTCGGCGAGCTCGGCACGCCGGCTAAATCATGAAACTGCCCCGCCGCGCCAAAGTCCTGTGCGGCCTGCCGGATGCGGCAGCGCTGGCGAGCGTGGTCTTCCTCACGCTCATCCTGCTGCTGCTCACCTCCTCGCTCGTGTACACGCCCGGCGTGCGCGTCGAACTGCCGCCCGCCGCCGCGCCGTTGCCCGGCGCGCAGCATCCCGCCGTGGTCGTCGCGCTCGATCGCAGCGGCCAGCTTTATTATCAGAATCAACTGCTCGACGAGGAGGCGCTGAAGCAGCGGCTCGGGGCGGAAGTGAAAAGCGCGCGCGCCGGTCTCACGCTCGTGTTGCAGGCGGACAAGGCGGCGACCTACGAAGCCATCGTGCGCGTGGCCCAGCTCGCCCGCGACGCGGGGATCAAGGAGACTTTCCTCGCCACGCGCCCCGCTGTTTTCAACGGCAGCAAGGCGCCATGACCGTCCCCATTCCCACGCGGACGGATTGGACGTGGCACCGCTGGATGGCGGTGGTCGCCCTTCTCTTCGCGGTGCAGGTCGGTTTGGTTTGGTGGCTCTCCGCCCCGCTGCCCCCGCCGCGATCCGTCGCGGATGAACCGGTTGTGAAAGTGCTGGTGGACCGCCGCGCCAACGAGCGGCTGCTCGATTCGCTTGCCGCGAGCGACCCCGCACTTTTCGCGCTCGGCTCGGCGCGCGGTTTTTCGGGCGCGTGGATCGGTTTTACACCCACCACGCCCCGGCCCGCCGAATGGTCGGAGCCGGATCGTTACCTCGGCCTGGACACCAATGCGATCGGCACCACTTTCCGCCAGTTTGTGCGACAGGATTCGGCCGCGCCGCGCGTGCGTCCGGAAAAGTCTGCGCCCGCGGCCACCGCCCCGCAGACGCCGGAGGCGACCTTCGGGGGCGAATCGGCCCTCGCTGTGACCGGCGCTCTCGCCCGCCGCACGATGGGGGCACCTCTCAAACTGCCCGTGTGGCCGCACACGGAATTGCTCGCGCCCACGGTGGTGCAGGCGTTGGTGAATGGCGATGGGATGGTGCTCAGCGTGCGTCTTTTGAAACCCAGCGGCCTCGCTGTGGCCGATCGGCTGGCATTGGAATTAGCGCGCAATGCGCAGTTCCAGCCCACTCCCAGTGGCACCGCTTCGGGCGATTTGATCTTCAATTGGAAAACTGTCGCGCCGGCGACGAACAGCGTCGTCGCGCCTCGGAAGTGAGATGACGCCGGACGCGCTCATCCTCGCCTTCGTGCTGCTGCTACTCGCGGCGCTGGCGGTGATCGCTTTCTATTCCCACCGTCGACGCCAGCGGTTCAAGCCGACGCAGAGCCGCGACCACATCTTCCGCTGCGCCCAGTGCGACTACGTGTATACGGATGACGAGGACGTGGAATTGTCGCGCTGTCCGCAGTGCGGTCGGATGAACGAGGAGATGGAATTCTGAACACGGACCGCCGCGGCGTTCAATGCGCGCCGGTCTTTAATTCCACGATGTCGTGCGGGGAGGCTTCGCGCATTCCCGCCGCGCTGACGCGGATGTAGCGCGCCTTCTGCCGGAGCTGGGCGAGATTCTTCGCGCCGAGATAACCCATGCCGGATTGGATGCCGCCGATGAGTTGGGTGAGCACGTTTTCGACCGGCCCGGTCGCTTCCTTGAGCGCCTCGACACCTTCGGCGGCGACCTTGCGCGCGGCGTCCTTGGTATGGCCGTAACGGCTGGCGGAACCGGCCTTCATCGCCGAGAGGCTGCCCATGCCGCGGTACTGTTTGTAGAGCTTGCCGCCGATTTCCATGATCTGGCCGGGGGCTTCGGGGCAACCGGCGAGGATACCGCCGCAGATGACGGCGTGCGAGAGGGTCAACGCTTTCACGATGTCGCCGCTCTTGGTGATGCCGCCGTCGGCGAGGAGGGTGACGCGCTTTTTGGCGGCGGCTTTGGAGCAGACGTAGAGGGCGGTGAGCTGCGGGATGCCCACCCCGGCGACGATGCGTGTGGTGCAGATGGAGCCCGGGCCTTGGCCGACCTTGATCGTGTTGGCGCCGCAGTCCGCCAGGTATTCCACGCCGGCGGCGCTGGTGACGTTGCCGGCGAGGATGGGCAGTTTCGGGAAGGCTTCGCGGATGGTGCGCACGGTTTCCCCCACGCCTTTGGTGTGGCCGTGCGCAGTCGAGACGGCCACGACGTCCACGCCGCGTTCCACGAGCGCGCCGACGTGCTTGTGGATGCGGTCGCGGTCGAGATCGCCGAAGGCGTTGCGCGTGGCGGAGACGGCTGCGCCGCAGATGAGGCGGAACCGCGTGTCGCGCGCCGGTTTGAACTGCAGCTTGCGCTCATGCGCGATCCGCTCCACGTCGCTCATCGCGAACATCCCGCGCAGATGATCCTGCTCATCCACCACCAGCAGCTTGTGGATGCCGGGATGGTCGGTGAAAAAGCGGTCCGCCTTGGAGATCGGGTCGGTGCCCAGCTCCTTTTGCGGGATGGTGTGGACCTGCGCGCGCGCGATGATCGCCTCGGTCACCTTGCGTTTCGCGAAGCGCGGCTTGATCACGTTGCCCGAGAGCAGCCCGACGAGCTTGCCCGCGGCATCCACCACCGGGAAAGTGCTGAAGGCGTACTTCTGCTTCTCGATCATCTCCAGCACATCGCCGATGAGTTGCTCGGGCGCCACCTTGATCGGTTCCTGGATGAGCCCGTGCACATGGCTCTTCACGCGGCCCACCTCCGCGATCTGCTCCTTCTCCGACATGCTGTAATGGATCAAGCCGAGCCCCCCGTTGAGCGCCATGGCGATGGCCATGCGCGATTCGGTGACCGTATCCATGTCGGACGAAATGACCGGGATGCTTAGATGCAAGCCGGCGGCCAGCTCCGTGTCGAGTTGCGTGTCGCGCGGGAGCACCTCGGAGAACAACGTGGCCAACGTCACGTCATCATACGTCAGCGCGAGGTGGCGGTGGGCCAGGAAAAAGTCGTCGGAAGGCTGGTAGAACTGGGCGTCGGTGGCGTTCGGCTCGTGTGCCATAACCGAGGATGCCAAACGCCTCGCGACATTGACAAGCGGGAAGTAACAAACGGGCCGTGGCAAGCTGAAGCACCCGCTTGGGAGCTGCCCCTCCCCGGCGCGGAATCCAAACTCCCGACCGCGGAGCTGAGTCTCCATGGCTCGGAGTTGCACCGACCCCCATGCGGGATCGCGATCCCCCGCCGCGGAGCCTCACCTCCGCGTCGGGGAGTCGCATGTCTGCGGCGCGGAGTCGTAGCTCCGCGCGACAAAAAGGCATTTTTTAGGTGAAACGGTTCAAAAACCACCCCGGACACCCCTGAGATTAATGGAAACAAGAATGATATTTATGGGTACAGGAAAGTTAGCCCGGGACCGGAACCCGTTGGCAGAGGAGGCGGCTCAAAGAGAGTGGGGTCTTCCGCTTCTCCGGGGAGGCTCCAGGGAGGCTTTACTGCTATTGTGCTCAGTTCCAGACGGTGGGGAGGGGGGTGGTTGAATAGTCCCTCAAATTGGGACAACGGTTTTCATGCGATGAGGGCAGAGCCATGCCCACCCATCGCTGGCACGGGCCGGTTCTTTGAGGGAAAAGGCAGGGGGACAGGAATCCCTGCTCTGCCGGGAGACCTTAGCGGTTCGGGTCGGTCCGGCGAGGGGGCGGGGGCGGCTGGGCGGGCGCGGTCTCGATGCCGACGCCGCCGGGGAAGCCACCGCCGGGGAAGCCGGGGCGGGGGCGCGGGAGGTTGTCCTGTACTTCCACGAAGCGGAAGATTGGTTTTCCCGGCACTGCGTTCGGCGCGGATTCGAGCGTCCAAGTTTTGCCGGTGGCGGTGTCGAGCCGGAGCACGACGGGGCGTTCGCGACCGTCCACGGTGATTTGCACGGTGATGATCTGGTAACGGCCGGGGTTGAGGAACTCCTCCACCACGGGCGGTTCCTCGGGGGCGGGCTCGGCGAGGGCGCCGGGGAGGGATTGGGGGGGCTGGGAAAGGGTGGTTTGAGCCTCGGCGGACAGGGCGGCGAGGCAGAGGAACAGGACGAGAATTATTTTCATAGGATGAGAGAGTTGCGGGAGTGGGGGTGGGAGCTTGTGGTGTGGTAAGTGAGTGAGGTCGTCGAACGTCAGAGCTGGGTCATTTTTTCGATGAGGTTGGTGGTGGATTTGCCGGGGACATGGCCGAGGACAACGATGCGGCCGCCGCAGTGGGTGATGACATCGCGCTCTTCTTGGGGGAGTTGCTCGACGGCGTAGTCGCCCCCTTTGACATAGACATCGGGGCGGGCGAGGGCGAGGAGCCGGGTGGCGCGGAGATCATCGAAGACGCAGACGGCGTCCACCGATTGCAAGGCGGCGAGGACGAGGGCGCGGTCGGCCTCCGGGTTCACGGGGCGTCCGGGGCCTTTGAGCTGGCGGACGGAGGCGTCGGAGTTGATGCCGACGAGGAGGACGTCGGCCTGCGCCCGCGCGGCGGCGAGGTAGTTCACATGGCCGAGGTGCAGGATATCGAAGCAGCCGTTGGTGGCGGCGAGTTTTTTCCCCTCCGCCCGGAGCCGCTCGCGCCAAGCGGGGAGAGTCTCAAACGTGAGGATTTTGGAATGGAAATCCACCCACGCGATGATGCCGCAGGGCGGAGTGCGGCGCAACGGCCAATTCGTTGCGGGTGCGCAGGGGCTTGTATCGGGCGCGGTGAGGCTCTAGGATTGCTGTGCGAAATGAAGAAGGAAGTCGTGCCAGTCCAGATCCGCGGCATCCTGCCGGCGAACAGCGGCGCGGCCATCTTCCTCGGCAATGACGAGAAGGTGTTCGTCATCCAGGTCGAGGCGACGATGGCCTCGGTGATCGGGATGTTTTTGCGCGACGCGCCGAAGGAGCGCCCGCTCACGCACGACCTCATCAACAGCGTCTTCAAGGGCCTCGGTGTGAAGGTCGAGCGCATCGTCATCACCGAGCTGAAGAACTCGACCTACTTCGCGCGGCTCATCCTCCATCAGGAGAACGAGCTGGGCCGGAAGATCGTGGAGGTGGACGCGCGGCCAAGCGATTGCCTGGCCATCGCCTCGGCGCACAAGGCGCCCATCTACGTTTCCGCGGCGCTCTTCGAGCAGGTGGAGGACATGTCCGAGTACCTCGATCGCATCAATGAGGAGGGTGCGGCGGGCGCTGAGGAATCGGAGACCTGACGTGCCGATGCCGCCGAGTGCCACTCAACCCTCCGGGCCCCTCGCCCTCGTTTGCGGCGATGACGATTTCGCCGTGGGCCAGCGCGCGCGCCAGCTTTACCAGGCGTGGTGCGCCGAACTGGGCGGGATGGACCATGAGACGATCGACGCCGCCGCGGGCAATTCCGGCGAGGCGCTCAAGTCCCTCGGGCGTCTGCGCGAGGCCCTCCAGACTCTCCCTTTCTTCGGCGGCGGCAAGGCCGTTTGGTTCAAGGATTGCACCTTCCTCGGCGACGACCGCACCGCTTCCGCTGCGGCCGTCACCGAGACACTCGGCGAGCTGGCGCAGGAACTGAAGACCTTCCGTTGGGAAGGCGTGCGCCTGCTCATCAGCGCCGGCAAGGTGGACAAGCGCAAGACGTTTTACAAAACAGTCGAGAAGCTCGGCGCGGTGGAGAGCTTCGCCGCGCTTTCGATTGATGATCGCGACTGGGCCGCGCGCGCCGAGGAACTGGTGCTGAAAAAGTTTCGCGCACTCAAGCGCTCCATCACCGACGAGGCGCTGGCGGAACTGGTGCAGGCCGTCGGCCCCAATGCCCGGCAACTGGAGAGCGAGGTGGAGAAGGTGACGCTGTACGCCGCCGCCCGCGACGAGGTGGGGGTGGACGACGTGCTGGCCGTCGTCTCGCGCAACAAACAGGCGCGCGCCTTCGCGTTAGGCGACGCTCTCGGCGACCGCGATTTGCCACGGCTGTTGCGTTGTCTCGACGAGGAGTTCTGGGAAATGGAGACCGACCGGCAGCGGTCCGAGATCGGCCTGCTCTACGGATTGATCACCAAAGTCCGCGCGCTGTTGTTTCTAAAGGAGATGCTCGCCGCCGGGTGGCTGAAGGAGGAGCGCGACTACAACCGCTTCAAGGCGCAGCTCGAGCGTGTGCCGGCGGAAGGGCTGCCGACCGACCGACGCATCAATCCGCTGGCGCTCAATCCCTACGTGCTTTTCAAGGCGCTGCCGCAGGCGCGGCGCTGGTCCTCGGCCGATCTGGTCCACGCGCTCGATCGGTTGCTCCAGTGCAACCGGCGGCTCGTCGCCAGCGGCCTCGACACCGAGTTAGTGCTGCAACAGACCTTGACGCAGATTCTCCGCGCCGACACATTGGCAGTGACGGGACTTTGAACCCGTCAAGGAGCCCCAACCAACGTTTCCATGAGTAACCCCGCTGCCAGCCTGATGGTCGCCGTCGTCGGCCCGGCCGTCTGCGTGAAGATTTCCGGCCGCGCGAACTTCGCCTCCAGCGTGGATTTCAAGACGCTGGTGAACGAGATGGTCCGGCGCGGCCACCGGCGTTTCGTGCTCGACCTCTCCGATTGTCTGGTGATGGACAGCACGTTTCTCGGCGTGCTCGCCGGCCTCGCCATCAAGGCCAGCAAAGCGCCCGAGACGGCTGCCGACGGCCTCTTCGAGTTGCTCAATCCCAACCCGCGCGTGAGCGACCTGTTGGAGAACCTCGGCATCGTGCATATTTTCAAGCTGCGCCCAGTCGGGGATTCACTGGCCGCCGCCTATCAGCCGGTGGATTCCGTTGAAGCCACGCGCGCGGAGATGACCCGCACCTCGATCGAAGCGCACCAAACACTGACGCGGGTGAACCCCGAGAACGCCCCCAAGTTCAAGGACGTCATCCAGTTCCTCGCCGAGGATTTGGAGCGCCAGGAAACCGCGCCGCTGTGACCGGCCGCGCACGGTTCGCGTTGTCTTTTCTGTTGTGATTCTCGCTTGTCGAAAACTTTTGCCGTCGGCCGCTTGCTTTCGCCCGTTCGAGTTCTAAACTCCGCGCCCTGATGGTGAACTTGGATGCGCTCAATCCGCAGCAACGGGCCGCCGCCGAGCAGATTCGCGGCCCGGTGCTCATCCTTGCCGGCGCGGGCACGGGCAAGACCAAGACCGTCACGCATCGCATCGCCCACATGATCGCCCGCGGGGTCGCGCCCGCGAACGTGCTCGCCGTTACCTTCACCAACCAGGCCGCGCGCGAGATGCTCGAGCGCGTGAATCAGCTCCTGCCGCGCGTCCGCCCTACCGATGGCGACGGCAAACCCGAGCGGCCGACGCTTTGCACCTTCCATTCGCTCTGCGTGCGCATCCTGCGCCAGCACATCGAGAAGCTGGGGTACAAGCGCAACTTCGTCATCTACGACGAGTCCGAGCAGCTTTCGACGGTGAAGAAGATCCTCAGCGCCATCTCCGCCAAGGGCGAGAAGACCGACCCGCGCGCCATTCTTTCCCTGCTCAGCCGCTACAAAAACGGCGGGACGCAGGCCGGCGCCTTCGCCGACGAGAGCGTGCGCGCGATGGCCGAACACATCCGCAAGCGTTACGACTCCGCCCTGCGCGCCTGCAACGCGGTGGATTTTGACGATCTGATTTTGCTGACGCTCCGGCTTTTCAAGGAGCATCCGGACGCGCTCGCCGCCTGCCGCGCTCAGTACCGCTACGTGATGGTGGACGAGTATCAGGACACCAACGCCGCGCAGTTCGAGCTCGTCCACTCCCTCACTTCCGAGCACCGCAACCTCTGTGTGGTGGGTGATGATGATCAGTCCATCTACGGCTGGCGCGGCGCGGAGGTCGCCAATCTGCTCGATCTCGAGAAGCATTATCCGGAGGTGAAGGTGATCAAGCTCGAGCAGAACTACCGCTCGACGAACACCATTCTCGCCGCCGCCAACGCCGTCATCAAAAACAATCCACGCCGACGGCCCAAGCAGCTTTGGTCCAAGAAAGGGGAGGGGAGCAAGATCCGACTCGCCGCGTTCGTGGATGATGATGAGGAGGCGCGCGTCACGGTCGAGGAGATCGAGGCGGACCGGCTGATGCGCCGCGTGCCGTGGCGCGAGCAGGCGATCCTCTTTCGTACCAACCAGCAGTCGCGCGCGCTGGAGACCGCGCTGCGCAAAGGCGGCGTGCGCTACCATCTCGTCGGCGGCCAGAGCTTTTTTGATCGCCGCGAGATCCGCGATTTCCTCGCTTATCTCAAGACCTTCATCAACCCGCACGACGACGTGAGCCTGCTCCGCATCGCCAACGTGCCCGCGCGCGGACTGAGCGATGTGACGATGGAGAGGCTGCTCGCGGCCAGCCAGGAGCGGCACTGCTCCGTTTTCAGCGCGATGCGCCACACCGATGTGCAGGCGCAATTCCAGACGAAAGCCCGCGAGGCCATCGCCGACTTCATCACCTTCGTCGAGCATACCCGCGCGCCGCTGGCCGCCGAGGAGGGACTTTCGCTGCCTCGTTGGGCCGATGGATTTCTTGCCGAAACCCGTTATCTCGACGAGTTGCGTCGTTCCGAGAAAAACATCGAGACCGCCGAGAACCGCGTGCGCAACTTGAAGGAACTCACCGCCACGTTGGACGGCGATTCACCCGGCCAGCCGCCGGCCGAGCGTCTCCAAAACTTTCTCGAGGAGCTCACGCTCGACGCCAGCCGTGACGAGGAGAAGGAGAGCGTCGCTGATGCCGTTACGCTCATCACCATGCACTCGTGCAAGGGACTCGAGTACCCGCACGTGCACATCGTGGGGCTGGAGGACGGGCTCCTGCCGCACTCGCGCTCGAAGGTCGAGGGGACGATGGACGAGGAGCGCCGGCTTTTCTACGTGGCCATCACGCGCGCGAAGGAGGCGCTCACCATCAGCCACTGCGGCGGGCGCAAGAAGTACGGCCAGCTGTTGCCCTGCCATCCTTCGCCTTTTCTGAAGGAGCTGCCGGCGGAACTGATCGAGGATGTGGACGAGGCCGGCAAACAGCCGGTGAGCGTGGAGGCTGCTAAGGATATGTTCGCCGCCTTGCGCGCTTCGTTAGGTTGAGTTCCCCAAGACGGGCACGCGAAGAGTGCTTTAAGTTAAAAAGAAAAGGGCCGGCATTTGCGCCGGCCCTTTCGTTTGATTTGTTGCTGAGGATTATTTCCCCTTCACGTCGTAGGCGAACAGCGCGTCTTGATCGCGCAGGTAGAGCCGGCCGTTGGCGATGACGGGGTGGGCCCAAGAGTTCTCTTTGGCGCGGTCGGGTTGGTCGAAGCGACCCTTCTCGACGTAGCCCTTTGTCGTCGCCTCGATGAGCGCCGTGGTGCCTTTGCCGCCTTCGCTACGAATCACGAAATGGCCGTCCGCGTAAGCGATGGCACCTTTGCCGACGCCTTTGTCGTTCCAGACCAATTCGCCGGTCTTGAGGTTCTGGCAGACCCAACCTTTGCCGTCGGAAAAGCCGAACAGGTGGCCGTCCTTGAGAATCACGCCGCCGTGGTGGTTCGCCATGTTCTTGTTCGCATACATTTCTTCAGGCGAAGCGGAACTGCCAACTTTGAAGGCATTGCAGCCGACGCCGTAGCCGCTGGTGACATACACAATACCGTCGCTGAAAATCGGCGTCGGAATCACTGCAGTCTGCCCTTTGCGCGGCGCACGCCAGAGCAAGGCACCGGTGGCGGCGTCCACGCTGGCCACGCTTTCAGCGGTGAACTGCACGTACTGGCGCTTGCCGCTGTAGTTGACGGGAACGATAGAGGAGTAATGCGCCCCGTCGGTGAACTCCTTGCTTTGCCAGATGGCCGCGCCGGTCTTCTTGTCGAGCGCGACGATGGCGCCCTGCTTGCCGCCGGGGGTGACGAGCACTTTATTGCCGTCCACGAGCGGTGACTCGGTGTATTGCCAACCGGAGAAGCGTCCGCCGAAATCGGTCACCAGATTCTTGCGCCAGACTTCCTTGCCGTCCTTCGCCTGCAGGCAGACGAAGTCGCCGAACTGCCCGAGCGCGTAAACGAGGTCACCATCCACGGTCGGCGTGCAACGCGTGCCTTTGTAACTGCCACCCGGCTTGCCGACCGCCGCGGAGGTCCAGAGCGGCTTGCCATCCTTCTCGTTGAAGGCGCGGACGAAGCTGGCATCCGGGCCGTCGCCCATCGTGAAGATACGGCCGCCGGCGACCGAGACGCTCGAGTAGCCGACGCCCATATCGGTGGCCTTCCAAGCGAGGGCAGGGCCGCCGGCGGGCCACTGTTTGAGCAGGCCGGTTTCGGTGGAGAGGCCATCGCGGTTCGCCCCGCGCCACGTGGGCCAGTCGGTGGCGTGCAGGCAGGTGGCGAGGGTAGCGGTGAAGAGGAACGTGGTTGTCAGGCGCATAGGAGGGATTGGACGTGTTCGGTTGACCGCGCCTTCGATACGCTTTGAGCCCGCGCATGGCAATCCATTTCTGGGGGGCGAAGCGTGAATCGTGAGCCGTGTAAATAACCCTAAACCGGCAGGGTTTTTTTGCCGATCTCTTTATTCGCGATGATTGGCAGTATTCAAGGCGAGCAGGCCGCGGTGCTCCGTCTGCAGAGTTTTCCAATGGCCGATCAGACTCGCCCCGACCTCGCGCGATTAAATGCGGCGGTTTACACCGTGGTGGAGGCCGAGGATTCCCCGCGCGGTTACATCGTCACGCAACCTTCCTCCGGGATTGTCGGCCCCACTCCTAAAGCAGGGTTCATCTTGAACGCCCACGCCTAGTCTGGCCCGTGCCCCTATCTTCTCCCCGGGTGAATAACTTCACCTTGCACATTGCTCATCCGGCGGCCACCGTCGGTGCCTCCAAAAATCGGCGACTAAAGTATGAAAAAAACTGTGGTTCAGGCGCAACCTCCCCTACGCCTTGTTGAGTTTCCATTTACTGCGCTCCGCCTCTTTGCACTGCTCGTTCTGCTGGGTCTGACTGCTTGCGGCGGCTCCACTAAGCGCGTGGAGCAGGGTGCGCGGCTGATGCTCGCGCAGGACGAACTACAGCCGACGAGTACCTTTGAAGTGCGCTTCGACGAGGAGGCCGTGGCCGCCGATCAAGTCGCCCTGCCCGCCGCTGAATCGCCCCTAGTTATTCAGCCGCCGTTGGCAGGAAAATTCGTCTGGCTCAGCCGCCGCAGCGGTGTCTTCACGCCGAGCGAGCCGTTCAAGTTGGATCAAACTTATCGCGTACGTTTGCGCCGTGATTTGAAGAACGGCGAGGGACGCCCACTGGCCGTGCGGCTCGACCGCATCTTCACCACTCCGCCACTGACGGCTGCCGGCCGGCTGCAACGAGACTGGGAAGACCGCGATGTTCCAGGGCGTGTGATGTTGACCTTTAACGCCGCTGTGTCGGCGGAAAAAGCTGGGCGGTTTCTCGAGTTCCGCGGCGAACGCAATCAAGTCGTTCCCGTGAAGGCCGCCCAAATGACCCGTTCAGAGGGTTATGGAGAGGATGACGCGCAGGTGCTCACTTGGGACGAACGCTTTCATGTCGCGGGAAAGAAACCCGCGGCGGCCAAGGCGCCGTCGCGTTGGCGCACGCCGGAGAAAAAAGAAGAGCCGTTTGCCAATCGCCTCGTCGTCACGCCCGCGCGGCCATTGCCGGAGGGCGAAGGCTGGCGATTGGTCGTGCGCGCGGGCCTGCCCAGCGCGGCGGGAGCGTCCCGCATGCGCGCGCCGATCGAGATTACCGTGGGTGACGTGAAGCCGTTCAGCGTGACGCAGGTCACGCCGATCAACGAACTGGAGAGCGGACGTTCGCTCGCCGTGCAGTTTTCGCGCCGGCTCGAGTCGGAGATGGCCGAGGGGCTGCTGGCCCGCATCTCCATCACGCCGCGGCCAGCCGACCTGAACGCCACGGTGACCGGCCACACGATCGAGTTCACCGGCGGCTTCGAGCTGCACAAGGCGTATGAGGTGGTGATGTCGGCGGGCGTGAAGTCTGTCTCCGGTGAGGTGACGAAGCAGCCGCATCGCGAGACCGTGACCTTCAAGCCCATCACGCCGCGTCTGCAACTCGCCAGTTTCTCCGGTTCGCAGTTTGCCGATGGCCAGCGCCGCTTCGAACTCGTGAGCGTGAACAACACCTCGCTCCGCGTCCGCGCCAAACGCCTCGGTCGCGACACGCTCATCCACGCCCTGCGCGGTTATCAGCGCTATGTCGGCGAGTCGCCGCACGGCGAACACGAGGATTCCGAGCGCGCCCAGTCGCTCGATTACAACCTGATGGCCGGGCAGACCATCTTCAAGCGGACGTTGCGGCCGGATTCTGCAGTGGACACCGCCGAGAAGATCGCTCTGCCGGTGGACGAACTGCTGGGCGAGTCGAAGGCCGGCGCGATTTTTGTCTCGGTGGATGGCTCGGGCCAGCGCGGCGGTGATAGCGCCCGGCCGATTGTCCAGACGCAGACTTTGCTTCAGGTCACCGATCTCGGCCTCGTCTGGA
>SXGQ01507719.1_pt1 | contig 16689 bp, 17 predicted proteins | sample 3178371 | NCBI WGS metagenome assembly SXGQ01 (sample SAMN11356859, study PRJNA531348) | freshwater metagenome | isolation source: freshwater sample F1-20 | place: China: Fuxian Lake, Yuxi | collected 2017-12-25
GCCGCTCGAGCAGCTGGACCTCCCGGTCCGCTCCTACAACTGCCTCAAGCGCGAAGGCATCCACCCGGTGGGTGAGCTCATCGGTCGCCGCGAGGCCGATCTGCTCGACATCCGCAACTTCGGCGCGAAGTCGATTGATGAGGTCAAGGTCAAACTCGTGACCCTGGGCCTCGCCCTCAAGGACAGCCCTCCCGGCTTCGACCCTGGTGCCGCCGTCTACTTCAGCGATGAGGTTGACGATGACGACGACCTCGGCTACATCGAGGACGAGCAGCTCTAATCGATCAGCCACCCGCGACAAGGAGTAAAGACATGCCTACCCCAACCAAGGGTCCCCGCCTGGGTGGCGGACCGGCGCATGAGCGCCTGATGATGGCCAACCTGGCCACCGCGCTCTTTGAGCACGGCCGCATCACCACCACGGAGGCCAAGGCCAAGCGTCTGCGCCCCTTGGCGGAGCGCCTCATCACCTTCGCGAAGCGCGGCGACCTCGCTGCGCGACGGAGGGTGCTCACCGTGGTGCGCGACAAGGACGTCGTCCACGTGCTCTTCACTGAGATCGGTCCGCGCTACCAGACCCGTCAGGGTGGCTACACCCGCATCGTCAAGGTGGGACCCCGCAAGGGCGACAACGCTCCCATGGCTGTGATCGAGCTGGTGGAGCCTCTTGCGGAGCAGGTCGTCGCTGAGGCCACGGGCGCCACGAAGAGGGCCGCCAAGGAGAAGGCCGCGGCTCAGCCCGCAGCCGCTGCCGCGGCACCGACGGTTGAGGCGCCCGCCGACGAGGTCACGGAGGTCACCGAGGTCGCCGAGGACGGGTCCGTCGAAGCCGTCGCTGAGGAGGCTGTCGACGTCACCGACGAGTCGGCTCCCGCTGACGACGAGTCGGCTTCCACCGACGACGAGAAGGCCTGACGCGCATCGCTTGATGTAGGAAGCGGAGACTTCGCCCGTCGCGGAGATCTCCGCTTCCCTCTTTCTGGAGGGGTCATGATCCGGTTGCGACTGGACCTCGCCTACGACGGGACAGAATTCTCGGGCTGGGCGCGCCAGCCGGGGCTGCGCACTGTCCAAGGCGTGGTTGAGGGTGCGCTCGGACGCGCTCTGCGTCTCGCGGAACCGCCGCAGGTCACTTGTGCGGGTCGCACGGACGCCGGCGTACACGCTCGCGGGCAGGTTGCCCACGTCGACGTGGAGGGAGCTCCGGACCTGTCGTCACTCGCGCGCAGCGTGCGCGGGCTGCTTCCGGAAGATGTCTGGCTCGTGGACATCTCGGTTGCCCCCGAGGGCTTTGACGCCCGCTTCTCCGCACTCTCGCGCCACTATCGCTACGCCGTGTGCGACGACCCGCAGGCCTGGGACCCGCTTCGCCGCGGGGAGGTGCTCTTGCATCCACGCGCCCTGGACCTCGCTGCCATGAATGTCGCTGCGGCACCCCTGCTCGGCGAACGCGACTTCGCCGCTGTGTGTCGTCCGCGCGAGGGGGCCTCGACGATCCGGAAGCTGCTGTCGCTGGGGTGGTCGCGGGATGCGACAGGCATCGCGGAGATGCACGTGAGCGCCGATGCCTTCTGTCACTCCATGGTGCGGACCCTTGTCGGCCTGCTCGTGCCCGTGGGAGAGAGCCGCAGGCCGCAGGGATGGCCGGCTGAAGTGGTGGCGCTTGGCGTCAGGGATTCGGGTGTCCAAGTGATGCCCGCCCACGGGCTTGTCCTCGAAGAGGTGCGCTATCCCGATGACGACGGACTGGCCGCGCGGCAGGCCGTCACCCGATCCTTGCGCGGGAGCTGATCGAGCATGGGTCACATCGACGTGCAGCACGTGACGTACTCGCTGCCCGACGGGCGCGTACTCCTCGACGATGTGAGCTTCCGCATCGGGGAGGGGGTCAAGGCTGCCCTCGTGGGTGCCAACGGCGCTGGCAAGACCACCCTGATGCGCCTCATCGCCGGCGATATCGAGGCCGAGTCGGGGAGCATCGTCACGACCGGGGGCATGGGCGTCATGCGCCAGTTCATCGGGCAGGGGCGCGAGGGCACCGTGCGCGACCTCCTCCTGTCGGTATCCCCTGCTGCGCTGCGAACTGCGGCGGCCGAGGTCGACACCTGCGAAGAGCTCCTCATGTCCGCGGAAGATGCCAACACTCAGATGCGCTACGCCCAGGCGCTGGCGGATTTCGCCGATGCGGGCGGATACGACGCGGAGGTTGCCTGGGATGTGTGTTGCACCGCATCGCTGGGAGCGGCGTACGACGCGGTGAAGTGGCGTCAGGTGGACACGCTCTCCGGGGGAGAGCAGAAGCGACTGGTGCTCGAAGCCCTACTGCGCGGGCCCGATGAGGTGCTGCTCCTGGACGAGCCTGACAACTACCTTGACGTGCCCGGCAAGACCTGGCTTGAGGAACGCATCGCGGCGAGTCCCAAGACGATCCTGCTCATCAGTCACGACCGTGAGCTGCTGCGTGCGTGCGCGACCACGGTCGTCACAGTCGAGCTCGGGGCGGCGGGGAATTCCGCCTGGGTCCACGGTGGGGGCTTCGCCACGTACGCCGACGCTCGAGATGATCGCATGAGCCGGCTTGAGGAGCTGCGTCGCCGGTGGGATGAGCAGCACCAGAAGCTCAAGGATCTCGTGCAGATGCTCAAGACCAAGGCGGCGTACAACGACGGTCTTGCCTCGCGATACCAGGCCGCTCAGACGCGGCTGAGGATGTTCGAGGAGGCCGGCCCTCCGCAGGCCGTCCCTGTGCGCCAACGCATGCGCATGCGACTTGAGGGCGGTCGCACGGCGAAGCGCGCTGTCGTGTGCGAGGACCTCGAACTCACGGATCTTGCGCGGCCCTTTGATCTCGAGGTCTGGTTCGGCGAGCGCGTCGGCGTGCTCGGGCGCAATGGTGCGGGCAAGTCGCACCTGCTCAGGCTGCTCGCTGCGGGTGGGAGCGATCCCGACGTCGAGCATCAACCCGTGTCCGACGTTCCCATAGCCCCGGTCCGCCATCAGGGCATCGCTCGACTTGGCTCACGCGTGCGCCCCGGATGGTTCGCCCAGACCCACGTGCGGCCCGATCTCGAGGATCGGACCCTCCTGGAGATCCTCCACCGAGGTGACGGTCATCGAGACGGCATGGGTCGGGAGCAGGCAGCACGGGCCCTCGACCGGTATGGCCTCGCTGCCGCCGGGGAGCAGCGCTTCGCGACCCTCTCGGGTGGGCAGCAAGCCCGATTCCAGATCCTGCTGCTGGAGCTCTCCGGAGCCACGCTGCTCCTCCTCGATGAGCCCACCGACAACCTGGACCTCGAGAGTGCCGAAGCCCTCGAGGCCGCCCTCGACGCCTTCACCGGGACAGTCCTCGCGGTGACCCACGATCGGTGGTTCGCCCGGGGTCTCGACCGTTTCGTGGTCGTGGGGGCCGATGGGGTGGTGAGGGAGTCAGTGGAGCCGGTCTGGTCCGCCTAGGGCTGCCGAGGACCCGTTTTGACCCTTTCCTGGGCGCCCCGGTAGCCTAAGTGGTCGTTGTGCCCGTCCCCGGGCCCAGCCGGGTGACCCACCGGGCACCCCCTGAGTGAGCGAAGGTCGACGTGCGTACGTACACCCCCAAGCCGGGCGAGATCACCCGCGAGTGGCTCGTCATCGATGCCACCGACGTCGTGCTCGGTCGTCTGGCCAGCCAGGTCGCCACCCTGCTGCGGGGCAAGCACAAGCCTGTCTTCGCTCCCCATGTCGACACGGGCGATTTCGTCATCGTCATCAACGCCGACAAGGTTGCCCTCACGGGCAGCAAGCTCGAGCAGAAGCGCGACTACCGCCACTCGGGCTACCCCGGCGGTCTGTCCGCGAAGACCTACTCCGAGCTCATGGTGGACAACCCTCGCCGCGCTATCGAGAAGGCGGTCAAGGGGATGCTCCCGCACAACAAGCTCGGACGGCAGCAGTTGAGCAAGCTCAAGGTGTACGCCGGGCCCGATCATCCTCACGCCGCACAGATGCCCACCCCGTACACCATCACGCAGGTCGCGCAGTAGCGATCACCGCGCAGTCTGCGAAAGGAAGATACGTGACTGTTTCCGAGACCGAGGTCCTCGAAGAGGAGATCCCCTCGGAGTACACCACCGAGACGCCTTCGGCTGCCCCCGCGGCTGCCGATCGCCCCGTGGTCACCGCCCCGGGTGGTGCGACCGGCCGCCGCAAGGAGGCCATTGCGCGCGTGCGCCTGGTCCCGGGCACCGGCCGCTGGAGCATCAATGGGCGCGATCTTGAGACGTACTTCCCCAATCGTGTGCACCAGCAGATCGTCAACGAGCCCTTCGTGACGCTCAGCCTGGAGGGTCGCTACGACGTCATCGCCCGCATGAGCGGTGGCGGCGTCTCGGGCCAGGCTGGCGCCCTGCGCCTGGGCATCGCTCGCGCTCTCAATGAGATCGACGAGGAGGGCAACCGTCCCTCGCTCAAGAAGGCCGGCTTCCTCACTCGCGATCCGCGAGCCAAGGAGCGCAAGAAGTACGGCCTCAAAAAGGCCCGCAAGGCGCCTCAGTACAGCAAGCGCTGATCGGAGCGCCGTGAGCGGTCGCCTCTTCGGCACCGATGGCGTGCGGGGACTCGCCAACCGCGACCTCACCGCCGAACTTGCGCTGTCCCTCTCCGCTGCCGCCGCGCATGTGCTGGGTGACACGGGGGCCCTGGCGGGAGACGATGGCCGACCCACAGCGCTTGTCGGACGCGATCCCCGCGCGAGTGGCGAATTCCTCGAGGCCGCGGTCGTGGCAGGCCTCGCCAGCGCGGGGATCGACGTACTCCTCGCCGGCGTGCTTCCCACTCCGGCTATCGCCTACCTCACGGAGCGGTGCGGCGCGAGTCTCGGCGTGATGCTGTCGGCCTCGCACAATGCGATGCCGGACAACGGCATCAAATTCTTCGACGCCCATGGATTCAAGTTGCCGGATGCCATCGAGGACGCCATTGAGTCCAGGCTGCATGAGCCCTGGGATCGCCCCCTGGGCGCAGCTGTGGGCCGTGTCCGCACGCTGCCGTCAGCCGCGCAGGACTATCTCGATCACGTGCTGGACGTCGTGCGGACACCCCTCACGGGATTGTCCGTCGTCGTCGACTGCGCCAATGGCGCGGCGTCGACTGTGTCCCCTGAGGCGATGCGCCGCGCCGGTGCCCACGTGGTGGCAATCCATGCCTCTCCGGACGGCCTGAACATCAACGAGGGCTGTGGAAGCACGCACCTGGACGACCTCATCGCCGCCGTGCTCGAGCACGGAGCTGACATCGGCATCGCCCACGACGGCGATGCCGACCGGTGCCTCGCCGTTGATGCCGACGGCAACGTCATCGACGGCGACCAGATCCTGGCGATCCTTGCGCTGGGGATGCGTGATCGCGGCACGCTCGCACGCGACACGGTGGTCGCCACCGTGATGTCCAACCTGGGCTTCCGGATCGCCATGGAGGAGCACGGAATCAACGTGATAACGACCGCTGTCGGCGATCGCTACGTGCTCGAAGAGATGCGCACGCAGGGATATGCCCTGGGGGGTGAGCAGAGCGGACATGTCGTGATGCTCGACCGGGCTACGACAGGTGACGGCATACTCACTGCTCTCGCGCTCCTTGACCGCATGGCGGAGACGGGTTCGAGTCTCAAGGACCTCGCCGCGGTGATGACGCGCCTGCCGCAGGTCCTCATCAACGTCGCGGGGGTCGACCGGTCGCGCCTCTCGGAGAGCGCTGAGGTCACGGCCGTCGTCGAAACGGTCGAGCGTGAGCTCGGCGATGCCGGCCGTGTGTTGCTTCGTCTCTCGGGTACGGAGCCCCTGGTGAGGGTCATGGTCGAGGCGCCCACCGCTGAGGCCGCGCGCGATGCGGCAGAGGCAATCGCTGCAGCCGTGCGTGCCTCGCTATCGATCAGTGCGTAGGTCTCTTCGTGCACAGGGATCACCAGTGCGCGGAGTCGTGCCAGTAGGACGTCATTCGACGCATCCTGTGGATGACGCGCATGCTGGCAAGGTTGCCAGCGTGAATCCTGCGCGCCTGTGGATGAACTCCCTAGCCTGGAGCCTGAAGTGTTATCGACCTGAAGGTCGCTCCCCTTGCTTCACCCCCACGCTACGTGGGGGGACCGACATCTGAGCCCCGGCTGAGAGCGGCAGCCCGACTCCACCGCCGGGGCCGCGTACCCTAGAGCCCATGTGCGGCATCGTGGGCTACGTCGGTGAGAAGCAGGCACTGGAGGTAGTCGTCGAGGGCCTGCGGCGCCTGGAGTATCGCGGCTACGACTCTGCGGGGGTGGCTGTCGTCACCGGCGATCGCCTCGATGTGCGCAAGAAGGCCGGCAAGCTGGCCAATCTCGAGTCCCTGCTGGGCGAGGATCCTCTCGAGGCGGCCACCATCGGCATTGGCCACACTCGCTGGGCCACGCACGGGGGTCCCACGGATCTCAACGCCCATCCGCACGTGAGCGAGGACGGCACCGTCGCCGTCATCCACAACGGAATCATTGAGAATTTCGCCGAGCTCCGTGATGAGCTCACCGCCGCCGGCGTCGTACTCACATCGGAGACCGATACCGAAGTCGTGGCCCACCTCCTCGCCGCCAAGCTCCCGCGCTGTGGTGGCGACCTCGCTGAAGCCATGCGCCGCACGTGCAGGCAGCTTGAGGGCGCCTTCACTCTGGTCGCCGTCGTGGCCGATGACGTCGACGTCGTCGTGGCGGCACGCCGTAACTCCCCACTCGTCGTCGGGCTGGGCCAGGGCGAGAACTTCCTCGCCTCCGATGTCGCGGCGTTCGTCTCCCACACGCGCGAGGCCCTGGAGCTCGGCCAGGACCAGGTCGTCCAGATCTCCAGGGACTCCGTTGTCATCACCGACTTCGACGGTCAGGTCGTGGAGGCGAAGCCCTTCACCGTCACTTGGGATGCGGCCGCCGCGGAGAAGGGCGGATATGACCTCTTCATGCTCAAAGAGATTGCCGAGCAGCCCAAGGCGGTGGCCGACTCCCTGCGCGGCCGAGTGGCACGCGATGGGCGTCTGCACCTTGACGAGATGCGCCTCACCGACGCCGAACTTCGCGAAATCGACAAGATCGTGGTGGTCGCCTGTGGCACGGCCTACCATGCTGGCCTGGTAGCCAAGTACGCCATCGAGCATTGGACCCGTATCCCCGTCGACGTCGAGCTCGCCAGCGAGTTCCGCTATCGGGACCCCATCGTCGATGGGCGCACGCTCACCATCGCCATCTCCCAGTCGGGTGAGACAATGGACACGCTCATGGCCCTGCGCTACGCGCGCGAGCAGGGGTCCAAGGCGCTTGCCATCTGCAACACCGTCGGGTCGACGATTCCGCGCGAGTGCGACGCGGTCCTCTACACCTACGCCGGCCCTGAGATCGCGGTCGCGTCCACCAAAGCCTTCCTGACCCAGATCGTCGCCGCGTATCTCGTGGGCCTCTACCTCGCGCAGGTCCGCGGAAACATGTTCGGCGATGAGATCCGCAGCGTCCTCACCGATCTCAGCGACATGCCCCAGGCGGTGGATCTCACGCTCGACACCAGCGAGGGAGTCCAGGCGCTCGCTCGGGAGTTGGTCAACGCGACCTCGGTGCTCTTCATCGGCCGCCATGTCGGCTATCCCGTCGCCCTGGAGGGTGCGCTCAAGCTCAAGGAGCTCGCCTACAAGCACGCCGAGGGCTTCGCTGCGGGCGAGCTCAAGCACGGTCCGATCGCCCTCATCGAGGAGGGCGTGCCGGTCGTGTGCATCGTGCCGTCACCGCGCGGTCGCGCGTCGCTTCACGGCAAGATCATCTCCAACATCCAGGAGGTGCGTGCTCGTGGAGCCCGCACGATTGTCATCGCTGAGGAAGGCGACGAGTCGGTGACCCCCTACGCCGACGTGATCTTCCGGGTCCCGGCAGTTCCCACGCTCATGCAGCCGCTGGTCTCGACGGTGCCGCTGCAGGTCTTCGCGTGCGCGATGGCCACGGTGAAGGGTCACGACGTTGATCAGCCGCGCAACCTCGCCAAGTCCGTCACCGTCGAATAGGCGCGCGAGCATTCCCATGAGGCCCGTCTACGACGTCGCCACGGTGCGTGCGGCTGAGGAAGCCGTCATGGCCGGTCTGCCCGACGGGGTCCTCATGGACCGTGCCTCCACCGGGCTCGCGGACGCGTGCGCGACCCTCATGCGCGACCTTGGCCTGCGGATCGCCGGCGCGCGCGTGGTCCTCCTCATCGGCAGCGGCAACAACGGCGGAGATGCGCTCTACGCCGGGGCTCAGCTGGCGCGGCGAGGTGCGCGCGTCGATGCCGTCCTGCTCGGTGAGCGCAGCCATGCGGACGGCCTTGACGCGCTCGTCGCGACAGGTGGGGTTGTCGTCGCGCAGGCCGCGACCGATCAGGCCATCGCGCGGGCTGACGTGATCCTTGACGGGGTCCTTGGCATCGGTGGTCGTGGTGCATTGCGTGCGGAGGCGGCCCGCTGCGCCCCCCTGGTTGCCGAATCGGGTGCCCTTGTCGTCGCGGTGGACATCCCCTCGGGTGTCGATGCCAACACCGGCGCGGTCGCTGATGCTGCAGCCACCATCGACGCGGATGCGACGGTGACCTTCGGCTGTCTGAAGCCAGGCCTCCTCCTATCGCCCGGTCGCGACCATGCGGGCGCTGTCCTCGTCGTGGACATCGGGCTCGACGAGGCGCTCCCCCCGCCGGGTCTCTGCGCTCTCGACGCCGCCGATCTCTCCGACGCCGTCCCCGAGCCGGGCCCCTCGGACTACAAGTACTCGCGGGGCGTGGTGGGCATCGCCGCAGGCAGCCCTCGCTACCGCGGCGCTGCATTCATGGCGACCGGCAGTGCGCGACACGGCAACGTCGGGATGGTGCATGTCCTCGATCGAGGCGACGGACTCGCCGAGGCAATGGTTGATGAGTTCTGGGACGTGGTGATTGCTGCAGACGCGCCAGCCTCGGTGACCCGCACGACCGCCTGGGTGGTGGGTCCGGGTCTGGGCTTGGATCTCGACGGTCGATCCCTGCTGCGCGACGTCCTCAACGTCGATGCGCCCGTGGTCGTCGATGCCGATGCCCTCCGCATGCTGCGCCAGCCTCCGGCCAGTGACACCCTGTCGGCGCGGAAGCGCCCCACGGTGCTCACTCCGCACGAGGGAGAGTTCGCAGCACTGGGCTTCGCGATCGGTGCGAGGGAGGACGAGGACCGTCTCGGGAATGCCCGCCAGGCTGCGCGCGAGCTCGGAGCCGTGATCGTCCTCAAGGGCCCGGGCACGGTCATCGCATCGCCTAGTGGCACGGCGTACATCGACACATGGGGTACGCCGGATCTCGGGACGGCAGGCAGCGGCGATGTGCTGTCCGGGCTCATGGGCGCGCTGCTCGCGGGAGCGGCTGCTCGCGGTGATGTCGATCTCGACGATGCAGCGCGGATTGCCGCGGCAGCGGTGGGCGTGCACGGACTGGCAGGGAGGCTGGCGGCCCAAGGCGGCCGACCGGTGACAGCCCCCGACATCATCGCGGCGATCCCCGATGCCATCGGGCTGGTGCGTCGCGGCGGCGAGGCCTGACATGGGCGCCCGCGCCGAGGCCCTCATTGACCTCGCGGCACTGCGAGCCAATCTCGACTATCTCCTCGGTCCTGCATGCGGCGGGCCCGAGGTAGCCCGCATGATCGTGGTCAAGGCGGATGCCTACGGCCACGGCGCTGTCCAGGTGGCGAGAGCCGCGCGCGCCGCGGGCGTCACCTGGCTTGGAGTCGCCCTCCCCTCGGAAGCCGTGCAGCTCCGCGCAGCCGGGGATGAGGGTCGAATCCTCGCGTGGCTCTACTCCCCGGGTGATCGGGACCTCGTGAGGTGCGTCGATGAAGGCGTCGATCTCGGCGTGGGCAGCCTGGGCATGCTGCGCGATGTCGCCACCGCTGCTGCGGAGTCCGGTCGCGTGGCTCGCGTGCACCTGAAGATCGACACGGGGCTCGGTCGGGGCGGCTGCTCGCCCGATGTCTGGCCTGACTTGCTCGCGGCCGCTGCGGCAGCGTCGGGCATCGAGGTGGCCGGCATCTGGTCACATCTCGCGAGTGCGGATATCCCCGATGCGCCAGAGACGGGCGAGCAGGTCGCTGCCTTCGAACGCGCACTCGCCGAGGCGGCGCGGGTCGGCGTACACCCTGAGGTGCGGCACCTTGCTTCGAGCGGAGCCGCGCTCACGCGTCCGGAGACGCGCTACGACATTGTGCGGATCGGTATCGCGACGTACGGCATCGCGCCCAGCCCGGCGATGGAGATGGGTCCGCTGCGCCCGGTGATGACCCTGCGATCCGAGGTGGCGGCGACGAAGCGGGTGGCCGCGGGTCACGGTGTGTCCTACAACCTCACCTGGCGGGCACCGCATGAGACCACGCTCGCGCTCGTCCCCCTCGGGTACGGCGATGGGCTGCCGCGCACGGCACGCGCGGCGCGCGTGCTCATCAGGGGCGAGCAGCGACCGATCGTGGGGCGCATTGCCATGGACCAGGTGGTCGTCGACGTGGGTGATGCCCCCGTGATCGCGGGTGATGAGGTCACCGTCTGGGGTCCCGGGTCTGCGGGGGAGCCCACGGCCAAGGACTGGGCCGAATGGGATGACACCATCGGTTACGAGATCGTCACGCGCCTCGGACCACGCGTGCCGCGGCTCTACGTGGAGGGGTGAGGATGGCCGATCTGGGCAGAGGCGCGAAGGGCCTCGCTGCACTCGGCATCCTCGCTGCCGGCGTCGCAGCCGGTGCGCTGGCCGAACACCTTGCGACACGGCGCCTGCAGGGTCGTGAGTTTGTTGGCATCGAGTCTCCTCGTGGCATCACGCATGAGGTGATCACTGACGACGGTGTTGCGCTTCACGTGGTCGAGGAACTTGATGAGGCACCCCCCGGTGCGCCGACGGTGATCTTCTCCCACGGCTACGGACTGTCGCTCGATTCCTGGCCGGGGCAGCGGGAGGCCCTCCGCGAGGTGGCGCGCGTGGTGCTCTGGGACCAGCGGGGGCACGGTGGGTCGCAGCGCGGTGTACCCGGCACGACCATCGAGCGACTCGGCACGGATCTCGGTTGCGTCCTCGACGCGGTGGCGCCGGTGGGGCCGGTGGTGCTCGTCGGGCACTCCATGGGCGGGATGACGATCATGGCGCTGGCGGATCAGCGTCCAGAACTCTTCGGTGATCGCGTGCGGGGAGTGGCGCTCCTGGCCACCTCTGCCGGAGGCATTGCCGATGTCGATCTCGGGTTGCCGCGACCTGTTGCTCGCCTGGCGCATCGCGTGGCGCCCTCGATTGGTGCTGCCCTGGAGTCTCAGGGGCCGGTGTCCGGGCTCATCGAGCGTGCGCGCCGCTCCTCCAGTGACCTGGGCCTGCTCATCACGCGGGCGTACGCCTTCGGGTCGACGGTGCCGCCGGACGGCACCCGCATCGTCGCTGATCTCATCAACGGCACTCCCTTCGAAGTCCTCGCCGATCTCCTGCCTGCCCTGCAGGGCCATGACAAGGTGGAGGCGCTGCACGTGCTCGACCGCTGCGACCTCCTCGTCATGGTGGGCGACTCCGATCTCCTCACCCCGGTGGGTCACAGCTACGAAATCGTCCGCCACACGCCGTCTGCCGAACTCGTGATCCTGCCTGGTGTGGGGCACATGCTCACGCTTGAGGCGGTCGACGATGTCAACAAGCACCTGCGTGCACTCACCGAGCGGGTGAGCTGATGCTGCCGCGGGGCATCTATCTGGATGACAATGCGGCCACGCAATCCTGGGGTCGTCGAGTCGCCGGTCATCTGCGGGCAGGCGACCTCATCGTCCTCACGGGCGAGCTCGGGGCCGGCAAGACGACCTTCACCCGCGGCCTCGGCGAGGGTCTCGGTGTGCGCGGCGCGGTGACGAGTCCTACGTTCGTGATTGCGCGCCGTCATCCTGCCGGCAGACGGGGCATTGACCTGCTCCACGTCGATGCCTATCGCCTCGGTAGTCCAGCGGAGATCGATGACCTTGACCTTGATGTCGCGGGTGCCGTCACCGTGGTGGAGTGGGGCGCTGGCCGAGTGGAGCACCTCTCGGACAGCCGGTTGGATATCGCTCTCGTCTCCGCGGGCGATGGGCGCGAGGCACGCGTCACCGGTCACGGACCGCGCTGGACTCCCGCATCGGTCGATGCGTTGGTGGATCCTGAGCCTGCAGGAGATGCTTCCTGACGGCCTAGGGTGTCCTCGTGCCTGTCCTCGCCCTTGACACCGCGACAGCTCTCACGACTGTGGCGGTCGTCTCGTCGTCAGGCGATGTGCTGGCGGAGTCGTCGCACTTCGATGCGCGCCGCCATGCCGAAGCGCTGCCGACGCTCGTCCGCGAGGCGCTCAGTGCAGCGGGGACCGCACCCGCCCAGCTGGATCTCGTCGCCGTAGGCGTGGGTCCGGGTCCCTTCACCGGCCTTCGCGTGGGTGTGACTTTTGCACGGGCGACCGCCCACGCGCTGGGCATCCCCGTCGTCGGGGCCATGACCCTTGATGTCATCGCCCGCGGACAGACGGGGCGCGATGCTGGTCCCTTCACGGTCGTGACACGCTCACGTCGCGTCGAGGTGGCGTGGGCGGCGTACGACAATGTGCTGCGCGGGGAGATACATCGTGTGGAGGGTCCGCTCATCCTCCCGGACCCCGGCTACCCACGCGGGGGTCGTGTCATCGGCGATATCGACGATGTGGACGAGGTCGCCCTGCCCGCCGCAGCCGATCTTGCCCGCCTGGTGCTTCAGCGCGTGGAGGTGGGCGAGACGATGCCGGGCGATCGGCATTGGCCGGAGGACGCGTCGGATGGCTCCGGTGCGCCCACGGCATCGCTCCTGGCTGCGCTCGCATCGGAGGGCCGCTGGCTGCTGCCCGCACTGCCGCTCTATCTGCGTCGACCCGATGCGGTGCCGGCATGAGCGCGACTGAGCTCCGGCGCATGCGCTGGTGGGATATCTCGTCCGTCATGGCTATCGAGGAGTGCGTCTTCCCTGAGACTGCCTGGTCTCCGGCGCAGTTCTGGTCGGAGCTGGCACAGGACGACCGGGCGTATCTCGTCACGGAGCAGTCGGGTCGGATCGCGGCGTACGGCGGAGTGATGGTGCGCCCGCCAACCGCGGACATCCAGACGATGGCCGTCGACCCTGAGTATCGCGGCCGTGGCATCGCCCGTGACCTGCTCGGGCGCTTGCTCGCGACCGCTGACGAGAGCGGTTGCTCGGAGGTGCTCCTCGAGGTGCGTGCCGACAACGTAGCCGCCATCGCCCTCTATGAGTCCGAAGGATTTGCGGCCATCGCGCGACGCACTTCCTATTACGGTCCCGGCCTCGACGCCCTCATCATGCGCAGGAGGCGGGCATGAACGACGGCCCCCTGGTCCTCGGGATTGAGACCTCCTGTGACGAGACCGGTATCGCACTCGTCCGGGGACGCACGCTGCTCGCAGATGCCGTGGCCTCGAGTGTGGAGGAGCAGGCACGCTTCGGGGGAGTGGTGCCCGAGGTCGCCAGTCGCGCACACCTCGAGGCCTTCGATGCCACCCTGGACCGTGCGATGGCCGAGGCCGGCGTCGCACTGTGTGACGTCGATGCCATCGCCGTCACTTCCGGGCCGGGGCTCGTCGGCGCACTGCTCGTAGGTGTGAGCGCGGCGGAGGGTCTCGCTCTCGCCCTGGATCGCCCGATCTACGGCGTCAATCACCTGGCCGCACACGTCGCGGTGGATCGACTCGTCCACGGCGACATCCCGGAGCCCGCGATCGCACTCCTCGTATCGGGCGGTCACACGTCACTGCTGCGCGTCGATGACATGACACTCGACGTGACACCGCTCGGTGCCACGCTTGATGACGCGGCAGGCGAGGCCTTCGACAAGGTCGCCCGCCTCCTGGGGCTGCCCTTCCCCGGAGGACCCCATATCGACCGCGTCGCCGTCGATGGCGATCCGACCGCGATCGACTTCCCGCGTGGGCTCACATCGCCACGCGATGATGCTGGGCACCGGCTCGATTTCTCCTTCTCGGGGCTCAAGACCGCCGTCGTGCGCTGGCTCCTGGCACGGGAGGCAGCGGGGGAGGCGGTCCCAACGGCAGATGTCGCCGCTGCCTTCCAGGAGGCTGTCACGGATGTGCTTGTCACCAAGGCGCTCCGGGCCTGCGAGGACTCGGGGATCGGCACCCTCATCGTCGGTGGAGGCGTCGCAGCCAATTCCCGGCTGCGCGCATTGCTCGATCAGCGCGCGGGTCATCTTGATGTGCGCGTCCCACCCCCGCGCCTGTGCACCGACAACGGTGCGATGGTGGCAGCCCTCGGCGCGGCCCTCGTGGAGAGGGGGCGTCCCCCCTCGGCTCCCGGGATCGGGGCGGACTCATCCCTGCCCGTCCACGAGATCGTGGTCGCAGCGATGCGCAGCGGGCTTCCGCCTCCGGGCGCGGGTATCGTCGAGGGGTGACTGCGACTCGCACCCCGGGATTCCTGCCCGGCTTGGTGATCGGTGCCGCCTTCCTCGTCGCAGGATTGGCCGGTTTCGCCGTGGGCTCCCTCACAGGTTCGCCCGAGCTGGCCTCCGCTACCGCGGCGTCGGCCACCCCGACAGCGAACCCTTCGGATGCACCCGCCCCCAGCTCCTCTGCGCCCCTGCCAACTCCGAGCGATGACGCCTACGTCTCGGCCCTCGACGATTCCCTCCAGATGGGGAGCGAGACCCTGGCCGAAGGCCAGTCCGGGCGTAGCGATAACAATCTCGCCGACTCCGATGTGCAGGTCCTCAACTGGGTGGAGACCGATGACCCTGTCTTCTTCATCACCATCGACGACGGCATAGTCGCTTCACCGGAGGTGCTGGAGGTAGTCGAGCGCTACCAGATTCCGGTGACGGCGTTCCTCACCGAGTACGCCGTGCGCGACATGACGGACTACTTCGAGGCCGTGACGGCGTACGGCGGCTCGGTGCAGAACCACACCATGGTGCACGGAGCGCTCGACGATCCTGCCACCGACGTCGAATGGGAGATCTGCGAAACGCAGGATCGCTTCGAGCAGCAGTTCGGCTACCGCCCCTGGATGATTCGCCCGCCCTATGGCGCAGGACCCAAGGATCCCGAGGTGCTGAAGTACGCCGAGGCGTGCGGCATCAACCGCATCGTCCTGTGGAACGTCGTCGTCACCGATGACAATCAGATCGAGTACTGGGAGCCACCCATCAAGGCCGGTGACATCGTGCTCTTGCACTGGGTTGAGGGCATGGAAGTCGGCCTCGAGAGGATTCTGGAGCTCGGTAGGGCTCAGGGCCTGACGCCCGCGCCGCTCGAGGACTACATCTGAGCGCCGTAGTTCCGATCAGCAGCGACGACGTCTTCGCGGGTGCACCACTCCCGATCGACGGTGGTCTGGCCACGGAGCTGGAGCGTCGGGGCCATGACCTGGGGGACACCCTGTGGTCCGCGCGGATCCTGGCGGACCAGCCCAGCGAAATCCGCGCCGTGCATGATGCCTACCTCGACGCAGGAGCACGTGTCGTCGTGACCGCGAGCTACCAGGTTTCGCGTGATGGCTTCGTCGCGGCAGGCCGCACGGCAGCAGAGGCGGATGCTGCTCTGCGCACCGCGGTGGACGTCGCACGAGCCGCAGTGACCGGCCGCAATGCGCTCGTGGCGGCGAGCGTCGGCCCCTACGGCGCCATCCTGCACGACGGCAGTGAGTACCGAGGACGCTACGGAGTGAGCCGAGACCGACTCATCGACTTCCATTCCGAGAGACTTGAGGTCATCGCGTCCACGCAACCTGACCTCCTCGCTATTGAGACCATCCCCGACCTCGATGAAGTGTCAGCCCTGGTCGAGGTCCTCGCCGATTTCCCAGGCATCCCGGCCTGGCTCACCACGACTTGCCCGGACGGCGCGCACACCTCAGCCGGGCAATCGATCGAGGACCTGGTGACGACCACGGAGCGCGCTCCCTCGATCCGCGCAGTAGGCGTCAACTGCACGCCTCCGGAGCACGTCGCATCGCTTCTCGGCCGCCTCTCGGATGCCGGTGCTCCGGCGCTCGTGGCCTATCCCAACTCCGGGCGGGCCTGGTCACCGACCGCCGGGTGGTCCGGTGAGGGCACCGATGTCGGCGAGGACCTGGTTGCGCGGTGGCGGGAGGTGCCGAGGGTCGCCCTCATCGGAGGCTGCTGCGGTGTCGGCCCCGACTCGGTCGCTGCGATCGCTCGGTCGTTGAGCGCCTAGGCCCGCGCGCGCTCGACCGCGAAGGCTCTGCCCTGGCCGGTGATCACGATCGTGACCGAAGGACCATCGCCTGCACGATGACCCACGCGCCGATCCCAGTCCTGCGCCGATACGTGGGCGTCCGCGGTCTTCCACGTCACGGATCCCTGTCCCCGCAGCCATCCGCGCAGGTCGCGGGCGCCGTGCGGCACCTCATCGACGACCCGCCAGGCACGCGCGAGCAGGGTGCCGCAGGGCGCGGAGGCGGTCAACCAGTCGCCGCCATCGAGTCGTGGAGCATCGAGCATCTCCGCGAGGTGCGCGACGAGCCGCGCGCGGATGACCGCGGGCGTGGGCTCCACCAGCACTGCGCCGATCTGCGACGCCGAGGGCCCCGGGGCCGGAGCCTCAGCGCGAGGTGCCTCGATCGACTCGGACACGTCTCCCCCCAGCGC
>SXGQ01042807.1_pt1 | contig 16688 bp, 14 predicted proteins | sample 3178371 | NCBI WGS metagenome assembly SXGQ01 (sample SAMN11356859, study PRJNA531348) | freshwater metagenome | isolation source: freshwater sample F1-20 | place: China: Fuxian Lake, Yuxi | collected 2017-12-25
CTTCCATGCCATGGAAGCGCTCTACCAACTGTTGCTGCTTCGCACGAAGCCTCTCAATTGTTATTGCTTAGCCAATTTTAACATAAGACGCAATAACAAAAGAAAGGCTCCGGATAGCCCCAAACTCGTCAACGTTGCATACACAGCCCGATACCTCTGTGACGTGGCGAAGGTTGTGTGCGACCATCGCCGGCTGCCCGTGTTTACAAGCGCCTGACGAACAAATCCGAATACCAGTGCGCCCAAAACACGCGAATGCCAAGACTGAGTCCATGACCATAAGATAAAAGAATGCGCTGCACGCAACTCCAAATGTCGGTTGGAAGAATTTGGATTGAACAACGAAAAATTGATTTAAACCCAATTTATCAGCGAGAGGCTGGTGTCTGGTCGATAGAGAAGAAGCAACTCTTTATTGACTCCTTACTAAATGGTTTTGACGTTCCGAAATTGTATTTCAATGAATTGCCTGAAGGTGGACCTTTCAACTTTGCGGTGATTGATGGAAAGCAAAGAATTGGGGCTCTTCTAACTTTTATGAGAAACGAGTTTTCTCTAGCAGATGATTTTATTTATACAGGAAGCGAATTAGAAATAATTGATTACCCACAGTCAAGTCAGACCTTTGAAAACTTCTCTGAGCGAGCAAAAGAAGTTTTCAAAGCAGTTTCTTTAGCTGTCACCAAGGTAAACAATGGCTCAGAAGAGGACATTGAAGCCCTTTTTGCGAGATTAAATAACGGCGAACCATTGAATTCGGCAGAGTCAAGAAACGCCATTGGTGGCGAGATGGCGGCATTAGTCCGAGATATTTCAGAAAGAAACTTTTTTACACGAAAAGTCAAGTTTGCCAATAATCGGTATGCGCATCGAGAAGTAAGTTGCAAACTCCTTTATATGGAGTGGCAAAAAATTAAACATGGGGTCAGCAGCTGCCCTGATTTGAAAAAAAAGTATCTTGACGCATTTGTGAAAGACAATAGGAATCTAAGCGACGAAGACAAATCTCTACTTACTAGAGAGATTGACAAGAGACTTAAAGAACTTGAGAAATGCTTCATCGACAATTCTCATGAATTGAGCAAACAGTCTTACCCACAATTCTTTTTCTTGGCTCTCCGGAAAATTCAATCCGATTACACACATCGAAATATTTTTGCGCTAATCAAGGAGTTTTTGCCGCAATTCACTCTGTTGCGCGCAGAAAATAACCAGAAGCCAGAAGAAGAACGAGACCCAACTCTTGTCGAATTTGGACGACTTACCCAACAGGGAACAAACGACTCAGGGTCAATGACACAACGTGCAGAGATATTAATCAAATTCTTTTTGATTCATAATCGGGATGTTCAGTTGAAAGACCAACGGCGAGCATTTAATGAGAATGAAAGATACGCAATATGGATTCGTGCAGAAAAAAAGTGCCAGAGTTGTGGCATTTCTTTGCCGAGACTCGAGGAAATGGACGCAGACCACGACTTACGACATGTTGATGGCGGACAGACCAGACTCGCGAACGCGCGATGTCTCTGCATCAATTGCAATCGTGCGGACCACGATTCATAACATCTCTCCAGGCAGGTGGGGGCATAGGTGGGGTACGCCCGTCAAGTCAAAATGGATGGTGACTACTCACGTCTAAAAACTTAAAATTGATACCTCATTTACTTTCCGATACTGCTCAAGCGCATTCGGGCTTCTATATGCAATATGTCGTGCGAGCCTTTCGCTTTGACTCTCAGTTATTGTTCCCGATTCAAACAAGTTCTTAATTCGTCGACCATAAATCTCGAGATATGAATCTGTTGGACACACCGATTCGGCATCCAGTTCTAAAGCTGATTCAAGAATTTGATTAGCTGTTTTTAACAGTTTTGCTTTTCCACCGTTTTCATCATCTTTCATTGGAGAACACCTAAAGGGTCGTTTTCGTAGCGATAATTCATGCCTTTCACCGAGTAACTGGATTTCCTGAAGACTTCGTTTATCGCCGTTATTCCATCTGTATCCGGCTTGCCTTGAGCCGCTTTTATTTATCTTGTAAGTAACTCGCCTGCGGTCTACAAACTCATTTCGGTGTGCTTTTCGCCAGGCTTTAGTAACTGCATAGCTACATTCCAAACACCTTGATTGAAGTCCATTTCGTCGAGACCTATCTGGACCAAAAAAAGATACGTGTTTTTGTGTTTGACAATTCCAACAATGTTTCAAACTAGGAATAGGCAGTTCTTCGATTTCGGATGCTGTACGAGATATGCGGCGCATAATTTCGCTTGACGGCGAATATGCGCCTTTTTCCCATTTGGAGATGAGTGAAATGCTGCAGTCACATTTGTCAGCAACCCACTGCTGTGAAAGCTTTCTACTTTTACGGAGTTGTTTAAAGTGCAGGGCATCTAGTTTGTTGCCGACATCGGATGACTCCGATGGTCGGCTGGTTGTTGTGTCTAGGTAGGTATCTGTTTCCATACCTATAGGTCAATTCGTTACATTTTTGGGGTTTCGCAGACCTCGACTGTTGAAAAGCTAAAGGCTTACACATCAATCACAAGCCCTGACAGGGGCGATTTAACTGTCTTTTGCTCGACGGTGCCACGCACCAAAGGTGCTTGGCACCTAGAGCTATTGGCGCTCTTCATCTATCGCTTGTGTATGCAATTGCCAGCTCGCCCGAAAGGGCTAGAGCTGGCGTGTAGGCCCCCTTCCTAAAAAGGTTTCCCCCAACCTCTATATATGTCGCGCTATTTGGTGCAAACCCTGAAACTTGATTACGAATAGCGCAATATCGCTTTTTCAATTGCAGCCGTAGAAATTGCTCCACGAGAAACAGTTTCCGTGAAGCCACCTTGCGGCATATCGGCTGGTCTCAAAAACGGTGGGAGTTTAAGTTCATCCCTGAAATACTCCAAGACAGCGCTTTCGGCCCTGCCCGCTAATTCGCCAGTCTTGAATTGCCAAACCTTTATAACTCTCCAGCCGTGTCGAATATGCACGTCAATGCGGTCACTGGTGGATTCCGCAATACCGATTTTTGCGGCCCGAAGTTCTGGCTGCTCTATCAAATAAAGAGTCGCAGGTTTTCTTAAATCGAGACCATATGGGGCACAAAATTTGCAGCCCGAACCCTTTTGGACGGTTGCAAAGTGTGGCATCACAATCTGCTTGCACTTTTTGCATTGAGACTTCCATGGAGAGTGAACAGTCTGATATTTCTCAAGCGGAATAAGACCAGCCTTCTTCATTATTGCTACAGCATCTTTTTCATCTAGGCGCTTCTTCGAGCAATATGCGCAACCTGTGACTCCACCAGTTGCAACTTGTCCATACCGTGGCTTGACGGTTTTTTTACAAATATTGCACACACATTTCCATGGTTCATTAGCGCCAGGATATTTAGTGAGCGGCGTCAGACCGTTACTTTTCATCGTTCTTATCGCATCAATAGGGTCAATCGCGACACCAGCACAAAAGCGGCAACTGCCGCCACCTAATACTGTACCTAATGTTGGTGAGACTATTTTTTTGCAGAGCGAACACTTTGATTTCCACGGTGAGTCAAAACCTGGATAGTTAACCAAAGGCTTCAAGTTCGCTTCTTTTAATTTACTTTCTGCTTCCTTACTCCTCCATTTTCGGCCCGCACAAAACAGGCAACCATTTTGCCCGGAAAGAATGCTGTCTCGTCGAGGAGTGACATTCTCACCACACTTTAAACACCTACATAGCCACGGTGTACTCGCGCCAGGGTATTTCACTAGAGGTTGCAGCGAGGATGAAATCATTTTTGATACAGCATCTTCATCATCAACTCGAACTCCAGCACAATATGGACAGCCGTGGCCTTTCAAAACTCCGCCCGCATCTAATTCCAAAATACGGTGGCATGATTTACATTGCAGTTTCCATTTGCTTCGCGATTTCGGATACACCGAAATCGGAACGAGACCAGCCTTATGTGCCCGCTGATTCGCATCTGCTACATCAATCTTCTTTCCCGCGCAATACCCACAGCCACCACCAGTTCTCAATGCCTGCCAGCTCACCTTGAAAGTACGACCACAAACAGAGTGAGTGGCGAGAGTTCTCGTTCTCGTGTTTACATAAGACTGGTGTAATTGAAAATTTGCTTTTGAAGCCAAATTTTCAGCAGCTTTCTTCGATAAGACCTTTCCGCTGCAAAATTTGCAAGGAAATCGCTCATGAGCAAACAGCGTTCGTGAAGAAATTTCACCACACTTTAGACAAGTCGCCTCCCATTTAGCGGCCGAACCGGGGTACGGAGATTTAGGTCGAAATCCTGCAGCCTTCAGACGTTTCGCAGCGACAGATTCTGAGACTTGAATGTTCGCCATAACTATCAAGAATACGTCAGACGCAAAAATTGACTCCTTAAGACATCCTTTGCCTACGCTTCATTTGGCATGTCTAAAAAGCTTGACTCCAACGAAGTCGACAGGCTGTTTCGGGCATCAGGCATGGAACCACTCGGCCCCTATATTGGGGCGAGCAAACCAAGAAAGTCGAGATGCCTAACCTGCGGAAAGATTGGCGCACCTACATACACAACATTGAGAACTGGGCACCTCGGCTGTAAAGACTGCGGATACAAAATTCTCAAACAAAAGCAAATCGACCTAAAACGAGACTTAAAAAAAATTGAACGTATATTCCGCGCAGCAAATCTTGAGCCGCTAGAAGAATTCTCAGGTGCGAATATCCCAAGGCGGTGTAGGTGTCTAATCTGCAAAAAAATTGTTTCGCCCGCGTACGGCAACCTTCAGCAGGGGCAGGGTGGCTGTATCAATTGTGCGGCAAAAATAAGGGGCGAAAATCAGCGAACTTCACAGGAAACTGCTGATGCAGTTTGCGCCTCAAAAAACATCTCACCACTTGAACCATTTATATCTGTTGATGCACCCAGGAAGTGCAGATGCAATGTGTGTGGAAAAATTTCTAGTTCAAGACTTAAAGAACTAGTTTCGGGCCATGCATCTGGATGTAGATTTTGCGGTTACAAAAATGCGGGGTTGGCAAGAAGATTAAATAATGATTTCGTTGATTTAGTTTTCATCGAGAAAAATCTAAAACCTAAAGAGCTTTACCGAGGCGCAAAGACTCCACGATTATGCGAATGTTTGATTTGTGGAGCCCTTGTGAAGCCACAATACGCGTCACTGCAATCTGGGCAAGGCGGATGTTCATCATGTGGCCATAAAACGAGAGCTGGAAAGAGGGCACTCCCTGAATCAACGGCGATAGAGATACTCAAGCGAGCAAAACTTAAACCTCTTGAAACCTACCCAGGCAGAGAGAAACCATGGAGGTGCATCCATGTCACTTGCGGTCGCGAAGTTAGACCTTCAGTCGCAAGCATTTCGAATGGGCACGGGGGTTGTATCAAATGCGCAAACGAAGCATCAGGAGCCCGACAACGAACACCAAAAAGTGTTGCAATCGCAATAATGAGCAACGCAGGCTTCAAACCATTAGAGGAATACAAATCACGGGTAAAGCCGTGGAAATCAATCCATCTCAAATGCGGATATGAGGTCACACCACGTCTTGCAAATGTGGCAAAGGGCTCTGGTTGCAAATACTGCGCCGAGACAGGAATTGATTACAAAGCACCCGGAATCCTATATCTCTTAAAACACGAGAAATTTCAGACCCTTAAGGTGGGTATCTCATCAACGAAAGCTAAAAAAGTTCGAATACCAACTCACAAAAAATACGGGTGGAAACTAATCAAACAATGGAATCTAGACACGGCTAACACCGCTTTAACAATCGAAACCATCGTGATTTCAAAATGGAGAAACGAAATTGGTGCTCCTGTAGCCCTGACACCTAAAGATATGCCCCAGGGAGGTTTCTCCGAGACGGCTGCATTGGTTTATGTAAACCTCGAGGACACTGCTAACTACATCGACCGACTGGTGTCAGAACTAGCAATCTAAGCAACTCCAACTTCTTTGGAATTCCTCCACCGCCAATTCCCCAGATAAAGCACGCGTATATCGGGCCACCATTGCCCCACTGGACCATCTCTCAGCCACAGGTATCAACGTTTTTGGTCAGAATCTACTTTCGAATTTTATAGCCTTTCGGACATTGAGATTTTTTACCAAAAACTTTTTTAACAGCAACTCCTTTAATACAAACTTTTACGATTTTGTCAGTCTTCAATGATGCACTTACTTCCGTAGCAATTTTTGCGTCGGCTTCAGCTTTTGCTTTTGCTTCAAGCTGCTCTTTGAGCTGGAACTCTTTTAATGCCTCCTGCGCTGTCACTAACAAGGCATCTTTGAATGCAATAGCCGAACCACTTACTCGATGAGGTCCTCCTCGAACACCATACGCACATCCCTCTCTTGTCGCACTCGAAGTTGGCCCTATATAAACCATCACATCGTTTTCAATAACATATGACGGCCCTCCAGAATCACCTCCACAGATATAAGAAGAATCACTTGTGTACTCAACGGAGAACGACTCATTCGGAACGTTGTTGTGATTAGAGACAAATTTATTGATAATTTTTAGTGGCGTGTTTTGCATACTCTGACTTAAAGCGTTTGAACCATAGCCGAATGTTACGACTTTCGGGTTCGTCATTCTAAATCTTTCTATGTCGTCCTTGCTTGCTAGTCGCACGTTTCCTAGTACAGGGAGATTTGTTGCTGTAATCACTATCGCTAAATCGTCAGAATTAATTACGTACTTGCCTGGTGTCGTAATAACTTTTAATATTTTCGCAGTCTCAAATGTTTTGTTTAGGTCAGAGCCTGGAAAAGCAATTTCTGTAAATGAACCTAACGAGTGCTCAGAGTTATACATTGGAAAACAATGTTTTGCGGTTACAACTAGTCGCGGTGCAATTACAGTACCCGAGCAACTTTGATGAAATTGATTCGACGAAGAGCGTTGAATCATCGTGATTACATTTTCTCCAATTGCTGACTCTCCTCCTTCAATCGCATAAGTGATGCTCGCTGGCAGAATTGCGTGCAATAATGCGAAACAAATAATTAAAAGAGTTCCCTGTTTTTTAATCACAAGTTCAGATTAGTGATTCCAACTTCTTTGGAATTCCTCCACCGCCAATTCCCCAGATAAAGCACGGGTATATCGGGCCACCATTGCCCCACTAGACCAGCCTGCTGCAGCCCTAACTGATGTTTCAGACACACCATTCCTGAGTGCTTGTACGGCCCAGCCTCGACGCCAAGCATGTGCAGATGGTGCGTCAAGACGTTGCAACAACAAACGCACAGCGTTTGGTGTCATACCAAACACCGAGCCCTGTGTTCGCTTACCCAAGTGTTTACGTAGTGCGTGTCGAGCCGCTGGTGACAGCGGAACGACACGAGGACGACCTGTCTTGGAAGTTCGCACAACAAGAAATCCCTCAGCAAAGTTCACATCCTCAGCGTTCAGTTTTGTAAGTTCGCTTCGACGTAACCCACACGACCACAACACCTCGATAACAGCACGGTCACGCAAAGACGAAACCTTTTTGAGGATTTCCAGATAGTTACTCTCAATTGCTGTGTCCTGTGGATGCTCAGCTTCTCGTGCAAGATGCACATGCTTCCACCACGAAAACACCTCATAGCCGTTTGTGTCTGCCCAAGAACCAAACGCTCTCACCGCTTGCCCACGCTTTCTGCGAACAGAAACAGACTCAGATTTAGAAATCCACTCCTTCACCGACACAAGGTCCGGGTCACAATCAAACTCGGCAAGACTCAACAAAAACTTCGAATAACCAATTGCCGTTTGCGGGGCTTTGCCGCTCAAACGCCAATCTAAAACAAACTCACTTACAAGCGCCTTGAACATACTTTCTCCTTCGATAAGGAGAGGCTCACGAAAAACAAAACAGCATCAGTGGTGAGAGTGCCACCGCTGTGTTGGTCAAGTCCTAAAAGGACTTCACCACACTCAAGTGGAGCTAAGGGGCTTCGAACCCCTGGACTCTTCCATGCCATGGACGCGCTCTACCAACTGAGCTATAGCCCCAATGAGACTTGTTCACGCTACCCGATCGAACAATTAACTGACGAGGCGCCAGCTGACAAGCGGTACATCGCGATAAAGGCGCTCGATCTCGTAAAACCTGCGCGTGTCGTCGTCGAAAATATGAATAACCACGCTGCCGTAATCGATAAGAATCCATTGTTGCTGCGACACGCCCTCACTTGACAGGGGCGAACGACCAGTCTCAGTGCGAACCGCATCTGTTATCGCATCACAAATCGTGCGAACTTGGCGTTTGTTGCCGGCGCTCGCAACGACGAACAGATCGGTGATTGCGAGAACTTCGCCGACGCTGAGCACGGTGATGTCATTGGCCTGTTTTTCATCGGCGGCTTGCGCGGCAATTTTCGCGATGCGTAATGCCTCTGGTTGAATTTGAAATTCTGTCATTCGTCCGGATCCACAGTAGTAGTCGGAATGTCGGGATTACTCTCAAGAAACTGGGCGAATGTCGCACCGATAATGATTTGTAAGTCGATGCCCTGGGCCCGCTCGTTGGTGCGGTTGACTGAAACTTCGCCAATGAAATCAGCCAAGTTATTCGCCCCGGCTAGAACGCTGCTATCCACATAAAGCAAACGAGTCACCTCTTGGGGCGGTCCGGGCACCTCGCGCACAAGCGCGATATTGAACCCCGCTGCCAAAAGCCTTCGCACGATTTCGCGGCTGACAACGGCATTATTGAACGGGCTGTCAATCTGTAGGGACAACTGCCCCGTTAAGCCTGAACCGGTAATCGATGTTGGCGCAACGCTGGCCATGATCATCGTCACTTCTGACTTGTCGAGTTGATACATGTCTAATGGTTTTGGATTCAAATCGCCCCTGGGCACTGCCGTTGCGGAAAACTGCCAAACCTGAACTGGTCCCGAAATCAGCCGCTGAAAAAAAGAACCGATGTCGGTGGGCGAAGCAAGAGCCGTGGACTCGGTTTCAAGTGCGAGACCGAGGCCGACCGTGTTGCCGATCGCGGTCAACACCGACTTTTGATGATTGAATCGCTCGGCTTCGCCTTGATCAATTTGACGCGCCAGCAGAACGTCGACCAGTACCGCAGTTTCAACGGTCGTACGACCAAGTTTACTGACTATGCGCAACGCGCCGTCTGCCTCGGTGTTGCCTACATCAGAGTCCAAAAGAATTTCGGCAGGTCCGATTGGCTTGAACAACTCATTCAACTCTGCCCGACCCAGAATGCCGACTGCCGAAAACGAAACATCGAGCAAACCCTCGACATCGGCGACAAAAGCCGAAGCGTCGCCACCCGCATAAGAATCTGAGACTCGCCGTGGCTCTTCACCCTCAAGGACTTCGGCCATTGACTTTGCCGGAAGTGAAATGATCGTGCCGCCGAGACTGTTGCCAGAAAGAGCGATCACATTAATCGATGTGATTTCGCTTGATGTGTTCACCGTGGCGAGCAATGCAAGTGGCGTGTTTAAGATTTTTAGCGTCTTGACGTCGTTGGCATTCGTACCGCTGCCCGAATTAAGAACCGAGTTGTAACCAACCGCAAGGCCAACCGGCACCATCAAAGCGGCGGCGGCGCCACAACAAAGCGCGACGATTGTTCGTTGCTTTTGCCGCTGCGGAATTGCTGTCACTTTTTTGAACCGTACAAACCACGAGCAGCAATGACTTGCATGACCTGATCCGAGATCAAATATTCGAGTGGTCGACCATCGATGAAGCGTGCACGCAAGTCTGACGAACTGACTTCAAGTCGCGGAACCTCGACACGGTTCCAGACAAATTCGCTTGGCGGCACCATTGGCGACCCGGGTCGATCAACGACGACAAGGGTTGACAACTCGGCGATTTCTCTGGCCCGTTGCCATGAGCCGAATTTGGCGGCAGCATCGTCGCCGACGATCGTGAAAAGTTCGGCGCCCGGATAGCGCTGGCCGAGTGTGGCAAGCGTGTCGGCGGTATAACTTGGACCACCACGGGTGATTTCGTCGTCGCCGGCGACTAATCCATCAACCCCCGCAATCGCCGCTTGGACCATGGCTAAACGGTCTGGTGCGGTCGCCACCTCGCGAATGCCGTGTTTTTGCCAAGGATCGTTGGCCACCATCAGAATCACACGGTCAAGTTTGAGCACATTTCGCACGTTTACGGCCGTAACTAGGTGACCTAGGTGTGGAGGGTCAAATGTTCCCCCGAACAGTCCGACACGCATTGGCACTATCAAAGTGTATGAGTCTCAGACCGATCTAACCACAATCAACCCGATGAAAGGCTTATAAAACTTGGCTCTAAAAAATTATGAAAACTTTCACTAACCCCTTGACAATTTCTGCCGATGCCCTAAAGTATCAAGTCCCCCGAATCCCCCCGAATAGAAAGAAACCCTAATCCCCCATGTCTGACTCAATTGGTATCTACCTGAACGAAATTGGCAAAGTTGCGTTGCTCAACGCCGAAGATGAGCGCGATTTGTCGAAGGCGATCGAAGCTGGCCGCGAAGCAAGGAAGCGCCAACAAAAAGGTGAACGAAGTGCCGTGATTCGTGCCGACATTCGCAACGCTGCTCGCGCCAAAGATCGCTTCATTCGTTCAAACCTTCGCTTGGTTGTCTCGATCGCGCGTCGTTACCCGTTGCCGCAAGGCATGGACCTTCTGGACCTAATTCAAGAAGGCAACCTTGGTCTTGAGCACGCGGTCGACAAGTTCGACTGGCGACGTGGTTTCAAGTTTTCGACGTACGCAACTTTCTGGATTCGCCAAGCGATCGGTCGTGCGCTTGACCAAAAAGCAAGCTTGATTCGAATTCCCGGTGATCGTTCGGCGACATTGCGCGCAGCATTGCGTCAAGGCTCGGGCGATGCCGAAGGTTTGAGTGCAATGAACGCAGAGTTGCATCGTTTGACGACGCCGGTTTCGCTCGACAAAACAATCGGCGAAGATGGCGACGCAACTTTGGGTGACCTCGTGCCAAACGAAGACATCAGTCCTGAAGATGCCGTAATGGGAATGGTCGACACAAACTTGCTTGACCGTTTGCTGGGCACTCTTGACGAGCGTGCACGCTACGCAGTTGAAGCCCGTTTTGGCCTGCATGACGGCGAGCGCAAGAGCTTCCGTCAGGTCGGCGAAGAACTCGGTGTTACCGCAGAAGCAGCCCGCCGCCTCGTAAGCCGAGCCGTAGATACGCTTCGCGACGACGCCGGAGAAATCCTCACCGTCTAACGCACTTTGCGGTAATAGGGTTGTCATCATGAATGCCCGCTGGACACCATCTTCTTGGCAGAACAGTGTGGCTGCTCAACAGCCAAAATGGCCCGATCAAAACGAACTCGAGCACTCGCTCAAGCAGATCGCCTCGTATCCCCCGCTTGTTTTTGCCGGTGAAGCCCGATCGCTCTTGGCGGCACTTGGGCAAGTTGCGAGTGGCAATGCATTTTTGTTGCAGGCCGGCGACTGTGCCGAGAGTTTCGAAGAGTTCACTGCCGTAAACATTCGCGAAAAACTTCGCGTGATTTTGCAGATGGCACTCGTGCTGACATATTCGACGGGTGTTCCGGTTGTCAAGGTTGGTCGCATCGCCGGACAGTTTGCCAAACCGCGTTCGAGCGACACCGAGACGATCGGTGGCGTCGAGTTGCCGTCATTTCGTGGCCACATGGTCAACGACCCGGCACCACACGACGAATCGCGCGTGCCGAACCCGCAACGTCTCGTGCAGGCGTATCACCAGTCAGCCAGCACACTAAACCTGTTGCGCGCCTTCACCAAGGGTGGCTTCGCCGACCTCAACCGTGTGCACGCCTGGAACCAAGAGTTCGTCACGACAAGTGCCGAAGGGTTGCGCTACGAACAAGTTGCAGGTGAAGTCGAGCGCGCACTCGCGTTCATGCGAGCGTGCGGTGTTGACACCGAGATCCACAGCGCGCTGCATCAGGTCGATTTTTATACGAGTCACGAGGCCCTGTTGCTGGGATATGAAGAAGCGCTCACGAGGCAAGACTCGCTCACGGGCAACTGGTACGACTGCTCGGCGCACATGTTGTGGATTGGTGAGCGCACACGTCAACTTGATGGCGCGCACGTCGAGTTTTTGCGAGGCGTCGGTAACCCTGTTGGTTGCAAGATCGGTCCCGAGACGACAACTGATTTCGTTCTGTCGTTGTGCGAAACTCTTAACCCCTCGCGAGTGCCGGGTCGTTTGACCTTGATTTCGCGAATGGGCGCCGACAAAGTTGAGCAGGGTCTGCGTCCGTTGATTCGTGCGGTTCGCGACGCCGGGCACCCTGTTGTTTGGGCATGCGACCCGATGCACGCGAACACGTTCACCGCGTCCAATAATCGCAAGACCCGCCACTTCGACGACATCATCCGCGAAATCACAGGTTTCGTTTTGGCGCATCATGCCGAAAAAACGTGGCCAGGCGGCATTCATATCGAGTTGACAGGCGACAATGTGACCGAGTGCTTGGGTGGCGCCGAGTCGGTAAGCCAAGAAGATCTTGACACGCGCTACGAGACGGTTTGTGATCCCCGACTGAATGCCCGACAATCGCTTGATCTTGCATTTCGCGTCGCCGAATTAGTTCGCGCGGCAAAATAGCCCCGATGCGGGCATTCGATCTCGTCCGCGAATGGCCCGCGAGCAACACTTCAGTTTGCGTAATTGACCGTCACGGCGTCGCTCACCCGTTTGGTGACACATCGCGAACTTCGCGAGTTGCTTCTGTCTCAAAGTTGCTGACCGCATGGGCAGTACTTATCGCAATCGAAGAGGGCTCGACAACGCTCGACGCACAAGTTGGCCAGCAAGATTGCACGCTCGCCCACCTGATGACGCACGCCGGTGGCTACAGCTTCGATGGCGCGGTGCCAATCGTCGCCCCCGGGCGCAAACGAATCTATTCGAACACAGGCTACGAGTTGATTGCCGGTCATGTCGAGCGAGCAACCGAAATCAGCTTCAGCGAATATCTGTGCGATGCGATTTTTGAACCACTAGGAATGGCGAAAAGTTTTTTAAACGGCTCAGCGGCACACGATGTCGTCTCATGTGTGGATGACTTGGTCGAGTTTGCTCTCGAGATGCGCAACCCGAGTTTGATTTCAAGTCACACCGCAAGTGCTGCAACTGCAACACAATTTGCGGAACTCGAAGGTGTCGTGCCCGGCGTGGGCAGATTTGATCCGTGCAATTGGGGTTACGGACCGGAAATTCACGGCACAAAACATCCGCATTGGATGGGATCACGCAACAGTGCATCGACGTTCGGGCATTTCGGTGGCACTGGTTCTTTTGTTTGGCACGACCCTGCCGCGAATATCTCGTGCGTCGGACTCTGCGAAGTAGAGTTTGAATCTTGGGCGTTGCACCACTGGCCGATATTTTTTGACGCTGCGCTCGATGAGTTGTCGAATTGATTTGAGATGAAACAAAAACAACGGGCTGATTTGCCGCTGTTGTTGTTCAGCGTTTTTTCGACTGCCGCTGCCAACAGTGTCGTATTTGCATCCATGTCCGAGTTGCAAGAGCAATACGAATATGCCGATTCGGCGCTGGGTTTGATCGCTGGCACAGGTTTCGCGATGGGGCTGCTCGTGCAGTTGTCTGTTGCTCCGTTGGCCGACCGCGGGCACGGCAAAAAATTGATTCAGGCTGGTCTTGGGTTGGCGGCGCTTGGCTCGATAATTTTTGCCCTCGGCGATTCGCTTGCCGTATTTATTGTCGGTCGTGGCATTGTTGGTGCTTCGATTGGCTTCACATTTCCGGCCGTTCGTGCTTTGGCGGCACATCTAGACGAATCTCGCAGTGCCGAGCGACTTGGTGCAGTTTCAGGAATGGAGATCGGTGGTTTTGTTTGTGGCCCGCTAATTGGCTCGCTAATCATCGGGCGTTTCGGACTGGATGCAACCTTTTTATTGTTCGGTGCCCTGGCCGTTTTCGCACTCTTTGTTATCAGCCCACGCAAGTTTCCTGAACTCATGTCAACCACAGAATCTCAGCGACTAAGTTTCGACTTGCTGCGAATTCGCGACATCAGGGTGGCGTTGATTTTGATGCTTGCGATTACTTTTCCGACCGGGATGTTTGACGCGCTGTGGGATCGATTCTTGGACGACCTTGGCGGCAACAACGCGATGACGGGTTTGACATTTGCGGTTTATGGTTTGCCGTTCATTCTCTTTTCGGCGCGGGCTGGCAAGTTGATCGACAAACGCTCGCCAATCGCCGTGGTGCTATGGCTGGTTATTCCAATAAGTTTGCTGACGATTTCTTATGGCCTGGTCAAACAACCATGGGTGATTCTGGGTATCGGACTTATCGAGGGAATCTTGCAGGCAACGATGATCCCTGCGGCGTTGTCGGCGATCGCCAAGGCGGCCCCACTTGGTCGAGCCTCAGCGGCACAGGGCTTGTCGGGTGCTGTCACCGTTCTTGGGCAAATGATCGCTGCATTTATTGCGCCGTCTATTTATGGCGCGTATGGTGCGTTCACAACTTTTTTTGTCGTTGCAGTCGGCATTGCGACCATCGCCGGCATCGCCGGCATCTTGCACCAGAGAAATGTCAGAAGTTTGCGTTAACGCAAGCTAATTTATTTTAAACGCTCGATGATCATCGCCATGCCTTGGCCGCCGCCAACGCACATCGACTCGAGACCGAATCGCTTGTCGGTGTGCTGCAAACCGTTGATAAGTGTCGTCATGATGCGAGCACCAGTCATGCCGAATGGATGACCGAGCGCGATTGCGCCACCATGAACGTTCAGTTTGTCCATTGGAATACCCAAATGTTTCGCCGACGGAATAACTTGGGCGGCGAACGCCTCGTTGATCTCGACCAAATCAATTTGATCGATCGTCATGCCCGCACGCCTGAGTGCTTGACGGCAAGCCTCGATTGGTCCGAGTCCCATGATTTCTGGATTCAAACCCGAGACACCAGACGAAACGATTCGCGCCAGAGGTTTAATGCCGAGTTGTTTGGCTTTGGTGTCGCTCATCACGACGACCGCCGCAGCGCCATCATTTAATGGACACGCGTTGCCAGCGGTGATTTCACCGTCGGGGCGAAACACCGGTTTGAGACCCGCGAGTGCTTCAACGGTTGTACCGGCACGTGGGCCATCATCTTTTGCGACGACGGTGCCGTTCGGCAAAGTAAGAGGTGTGATCTCGCGATCGAAGAAACCATTTTCTTGGTTGGCAACCGCGCGTTGCTGACTGCGTGCACCGAACTCGTCCATCTCGCGGCGCGTTACGCCTTCGAGTTCGCGAACATTTTCAGCGGTCTGACCCATCGCGATATACATGTCGGCCAAACCACCTGCTGGCGACCAAACACCTTGACCGCCTAAGGCGCGTGCTTTGGTGCGCTCACCTGATGGTTTGAAAATTGCATTCGGTGCGGTGTCGCTGGCACCAGATGCATAACGGCTCACGGTCTCGACACCGGCTGCGATGAAGCAATCGCCTTCACCCGACTTGATTGCGTGGGCAGCCATGCGAATCGTCTGCAAACTCGACGAGCAATAACGATTCACAGTTACACCGGGCACATTGTCGAGCCCGGCGAGCACGGCCACGACGCGAGCGATGTTGAAACCGCCCTCACCCGCAGGCTGGCCGCATCCGAGCATCAAATCTTCGACATCGTCGGCCTTGAGCTGTGGCACCTTGGCCATCAGCGCGCGCACGATTTGCGCCGACATGTCATCGGGACGCAATTCAGTGAGCGTGCCCTTGTTCGCGCGACCAATTGGGCTTCGGGCTGTGGCAACAATAACTGCTTCAGGCATGACTCTTGCTCCTTAAGAACTCGCGACTTAACTCTGCAAAACCCTAGCCGTTTGCGCAACAGACTGCGAAGTCAAGCTGTCTGATTCAGAGTTTGGCATGGCAGAGTTCTATTCTTGGGGCATGCAGTTGTTTGATGTACGACTTGAAGACATCGACCTTTCGGCCCCCGAGTTTTGGCAGGCTCCGCGCGACTTTCGCGAGTCTGCGTTTGCCAAACTGCGCGACGAAGACCCGTACCGATTTTACGAAGAAATGGAATTGGCGATCGCCCCGAAGGGACCCGGCTATATCGCTCTCACCCGCCACGACGACATTTGGCATGTGAGTCGTAATCCGCAACTTTTCTGCAGTGGCAAGGGTTCGAACATCATCGATCTGTCCCAAGAACTGAACGAGTTCTTCGGTTCGATGATCAGCATGGACGACCCGAAACATTTTCGACTGCGATCGATTGTCTCGAAAGGTTTTACACCACGCGAGATTGTGCGCATCGAAGAATACGTAAAAGTCAAGGCGCGTACGATCATCGATTCAGTGTTGGATAAATATGCCGACAGCGAATTCGACTTCGTTGATGCAGTCGCCGCCAAGTTTCCGTTGCAAATAATCTGCGAGATGATGGGCATACCCGAACAAGACGAACGACAAATATTTGAATGGACGAACACGATTCTGGGTGCAGGCGACCCCGATTTTGGTGGAACCATCGAACGGCTGATGGAGGCCGCGATCGGCATGTTTTCTTACGCCAAGGCGTTGGGCGAAACACGACTCGCCAACCCGACCCAAGATTTGACGAGCGTGATGATGCACGCCGTCGTGGACGGTGAACGGCTCACCAGCCAAGAATTCGGCAGTTTCTTTATTTTGCTCGTGGTGGC
>SXGQ01747842.1_pt1 | contig 16687 bp, 15 predicted proteins | sample 3178371 | NCBI WGS metagenome assembly SXGQ01 (sample SAMN11356859, study PRJNA531348) | freshwater metagenome | isolation source: freshwater sample F1-20 | place: China: Fuxian Lake, Yuxi | collected 2017-12-25
AATACTAATAGAAACCAAGATTACACTAGAGAACGCTCAGTGCAATATCAACCATCGCAATTATTATCTGATTCTAGACCAGAAAATATAGAGAATGCATTTATACCAAGACCAGTATTGACAGATTTTAGTTCATTTGGTATGTAAAATTATAAAGTTTTTAAATAAATTATTAATGTATTGTCATTACGAGTCAATATATTAATATTTGTATATACTTGTTTCTCAAATATTATGAATCTATTAAACAATAGTTTTATCATAATATTTTCATATAAGTATTATTTTTAATAGTTTTTAACAAATTTTTTAAATACCAGGTATGGTTTCTCCTCATCCTCCACTTTGTTTTCTATATTTATTTCTTCGTGTAAGTTTTTTTACTAAATTTAACAACCTTTTTTTAGATAGCCTAGCAAAGTTTTTAATGCGTGAAAATCTTTTTGAACGACTGTGTTTCATTTATATTATAAAAATATTATAAAAATATTATAAAAATATTATAAAAATATTATAAAAATATTATTTTAGTTTTTATTTATGTTTTAAACATCTTTTATCTATATTAAATGTTTTACATTTTTCTTCTTGTGGAACAATTTTTATTATACATTTTGATTTTTTTCCATACATAGGTGTTGTGCAACCTTTTTCTTTGGTTTCTACATTTTTATTTTTTTTTGTATAATTAAATAGTTTGGGTTTATCAATAGTACATCTCGATCTAAAATGTTCATAATTGTCACGCACCTCACAATATGTTAAACCTGAATTTTTACCTAACAATTTATTAATTTGTTCATGTAAATTAAAAATATAACGCGAAAAATTATTTCTATTTTCAAATATTTTATCAATTAGTGGAAATTTCTTGAAATTTTTTGTTAAGTTCATACGACAATATTTACAAGGTAGCGTATATTGAAAATTTAATAATAATTGTTTATATTTTTGTTTTTGTATTTTTGTAGGATTAATTGGATAATTAAAACTCATTACATGTAAATAATGCCATAAACTAGGTCCCCATACACTTGTTAACATTCCATCGCCACTTTTATAATCTTTACTATTATATATTGATTTGTTAGTATTATTTTTTTTAGATTTTTTCATAGCTATATTTTTTTTATATGTTTTTGCCATAGTATTACTAATAATTAATAATAAAATAATTATTAAAAATAATATGTTAAATACTTATAAAATTATTTATTAAACATATATAAATAATATGCTAACTCAAAAATTAAATATTTATTTAGAAAATTCAAAAAATACTTTTACAGGAATTATTAGAGATAAAAAATCTCTATTATTATCAGCAATACTAATTATAATATTTTCAGGTGTATTTTATTTTGTATACAATAATTATATTAAAAATAATATTTTAAAAAATAATTCATTAAATAGAGAGTTTGTATCTAGAGACAATAACTCTAGTAATGATGTATTAATATTGTTTTTTTTTACAGAATGGTGCCCTTATTGTAAACAAGCATTACCAGAAATAAAAAAATTTGAAAATCATATAGAGACTCAAAATGCAAAGAATGATTTTATAATTACACTAACAAAAATTGATTGTGATAAGAACTCAACTATTGCGGATAAGTATAAAGTAGAAGGTTATCCTAGTATAAAATTAATTTATAAAAAAGAAGTTTATAATTATGATGCTAAACCGAGTAAAGATAATTTAATAAAATTTTTAGAAACATCTATTGCATAATTATAATATATATAATTATTTAGTATATTATACTATTATTCAATATTGTCTTCATTAACACTTTCATCATTTTCATTAACACTTTCATCATTTTCATTAACACTTTCATCATTTTCATTAACACTTTCATCATTTTCATTAACACTTTCATCATTTTCATTTATCTGTATTTTGTCTTCATTTATATTATAATTTAAAGACATTAGCGTGCTAGCAAATTTTTCTCCTTGTTTTTCACCTAGTTTTACTAAATACTCACGCTCACTTTCTGTTTTAAATACATATGACCAATATTTCAAATCTACTAATTGTTCAGCCAAGCATACGTTTATACTATTTTTAATTGTAATCAGATTTTCATTTTCAATTATAGAAAGTTTATTAAACAAGGTTTTTATAATATAAATTAAATATTCAAAAAAATTAGCATCTTGAGTTAATTGATAATTAATAGAATCATAAGTATAATTATTTTCCTTATAATAATTATTACATAAATCAATAGGATATCTTCTATCATTTGTAAAACATAATATTTCATCATAAGAACATGTTTTTTCAAATATACATTCATTTATTGGACAATTTATAAAAATACCTCCATCTAAATAATAACAATTATTAATGTATAATGGAACAAACATTACAGGAACACTAGCAGACATATATAGTGCATCTAGTAATTCCAAATTAGGCGTATTAATATAATTAAGTTTCTCTTTTTTAAAACTGCTTAAATTACAAGTATACATGTTAAATTCAATAGACGTTAAATTATAAAATTCTAATAATGTAATTGTTAATGGTATTTCTTTAGCAAGAAATAAAGGTTTCAAAGCATTAATAATGATTTTTTTATTAACAATTCCTTTATCATAAAAAATGTTTAAATATGCACTATAAGAAAAATTTATTAACTTTTCCCACGGTCTTTTTATAAAGAAATCATCTATCCATGTCCAATCAAAATTTAATATATATATAAATGCTATAATACTTCCAATAGATGTGGTATAAATTGATTTAATATTGGCAAGATTTATAATGTTATTAACAGTTAAATATTTTAATGCTCCGTATTCAACCAATCCTATTGGACCACCACCACTTAAAACTAAATGTTTAATTATTTTCATTAATTTAATAATTAATGAAAATAAACTTTTATATTTTTATATTTTAAAATATTAAAAATATGTCATCAGATTTTTTTTATAATTTTTCAAATAAAATAGATAATGAAGATGAATCTTTAAAATTAAATTTAGATGAATTATATAATAAAAAACAACAACAAGATTTAAATGTTTTAAATAATTACAATAAAATATTACAAAGAATACATAATAAAATTAAATATGTTTCAAAAAATATAGTTAACGATAACTGTTGTTGGTATTTGATGCCCGAAATGGTAATAGGTGTTCCAAAATATGATTATAAAGACTGTACAGCATACATTATAGATAAATTACGAACAAACGGATTTGTTGTAAGATATACGCATCCTAACTTATTATTTATAAGTTGGAGACATTGGGTTCCAACATATGTTCGTAATGAAATTAAAAAGAAAACAGGTAATGCAGTTGATGAATATGGTAATATTGTTAATAATGATGACAAAAATACTAATATTACTTCGAGCATAGAAAATAAAGATATTAAAGACAATTTATTGTTTTCTAATAACAAACAAATTAAAAATATAAATACTTCATCAACTAAAGAATATAAAGATGTCAAATCATATAAACCATCTGGAAATTTAATATATAATAATAGTTTATTGGAAAAATTACAAATTAATTAAAAATTAATTAAAAATTACTTGTATTTACTCGTATTATTTATTTTTTCTACGCAAAGTATTTAATTTCTTAAATTTATTTTTTCTACGCAAAGTATTTAATTTCTTAAATTTATTTCCCATGCCAAGTGGTTGAATATAACCTATTCCATTTTCATCTTGACTTATATGTAGCCACTCGGTCGTTGTGCCATCTTCATAAATAACTCTTACAGATAAATGAGGAGGATTTGGGAATGACACATGCATAGAGCCACGTACTTCAAAAGTGACATTGTCCTCTAAATAATTATCAAAATACCACCGTGCTATCCATTCAGTATTATCATTATATATTGAATTTTTAAATCTTGTAAGAATAATATTATAATGTCTTAGTACATTGATTGTTTGCATATTTATTATATATATATAATAAATTCTTTAGTACTAGTTATATTTTTTAGTTTTTTTATGATGTTTTCTATTATGTTTTTTATTATATTTTTTTCTGGTTTTACCTCCTTGTAATATAGGTTCCTGTGGTTTATATAAGTTTGCCTCAATCTTATTATTATCATTAAAGTGTTCACCATATTTTCGTAATATAGCTTCTCTAATTTTAGTAATAATATTATTTAATGATTCAAAAACATTACTATGTAAATTTAATAATATAGTTTTTGTTTGATTTGTTAGTTTTATTATATTTTCATATGTTAAATTTGGATTAATATTTTCTATTTCATTAGTCATATAATTAAATTTTATTAATTTTTTTATTATGGAATCGTATAAGGTATTTCTAGTTTTAAAATAATTATTTATCATTGTTTGTAAAATACCTTTAACACTACTTAAAATACTTAAATTTGTTAAATCTAAATTTTGCATATTTGAATAGTTTTTCATAAATACAATATTTTGTTGTGAAAAATATTGCTTTGTTTCTTTTAATTTTGTAGCGCTATCAAGTGTGTATTTTTCATCTATTTCTTTTAAATAAAACATAGCATCGTTTTCTAAATTATCAGATGTTTTTAATCTTAAAAATTTAAAATTATCATTATTAAATATTAGCGAATTTTTTAAAAAAGAACGCGGTTCATCTAAATTATTGGATAGTATATAGTCTAATATGTATGGTAATTTTGCAAATAATGTTTCAATCTTCATAGCTTTCACCCTATCATTTAAGTAAGGTGCTGTAAAATTTTTAACTGTTAATTCATTTTCAAATAATATTACAAATATTGAATAAAAAACATTGTTTGATGTTTGTAGTTTTATTACTCTTTGAAATTCCTCTCTTGGAGGGAGTTCATTTTGTTGACTTTCATTTTCTTTAGAAAAAGGATTAAGAAAACTAAAAAATCCACCACCACTTAATGGATTATTAGGTTGTTGTTGTGCATTAGCAAGTTGATTTTGTGGTGCATTAGCAAGTTGATTTTGTGGTGCATTAGCAAATGGATTTTGTTGTGCATTAGCAAGTTGATTTTGTGGTGCATTAGCAAATGTATCTTTTGGTGCATCTTCTTGTATGTTAATTCCTGTATTGGTTTCTATATTGGTTTCTATATTTGCTTCTTGTATGTTAGTTCCTGTATTAGCTTCTATATTAGTTTCCATATTGGCTTCTGTATCATCTTGTGTATTGTCTTGCGTAATGTCTTGTGTAATGTCTTGTGTAATGTCTGGTGTATTGTCTAATGTAATGTCTGGTGTATTGTCTAATGTAATGTCTGGTGTAATGTCTTGTGTATCGGTAATTTGATTTATAGGTTGTTGAAACAAAGTACCTGAACTAGTGTTTTTATTTTTAATTAATGAATCATAATTATTGAATGTTTGAAATATACTTTTAATAATAATATAAATTTTAATAAAACTTAATGAAATAATTTTACATAATATTCTTTTTTTATTTAATATTTTGGTATCTTCGTTACTTCTTGCTAAATTTTTTGATTGTAATATTTTGTTTAAATCTTTTAAATCAAAAAAATATAATACTTTATTTTTATAGTTAATATTGGAATTTTCTTTGCCTTCACTGTATATAGATATATTAAATGGAATTTTAACTTTATTCATATAATTTTCAAAGATTTCACTGGTTAATATATATAAATTTTCGCACTCATCACATTTGCTGTTGTTATCATTTCTCCCATTAGTTTTATAATCTTCAAAGTCTGAAACAAAATTTAATAATAAATTTGAATTATTTAAATAATATGTAAATTTCTTATTTATAAATTTATCTAAATCTTCATCTGTTTTTGTTGAATTAGAAAAAATATTTATATTAAAATTATCTGTTATAAAATTCATAATATTATTATATAGTAATATATTAATATTATTAATAATTAATATTAATAGTATTAATAATTAATATTAATTATAATTGAAGTAAATAAGTTTAAAAATAAATTATTTAATAAAAGTGAGAATTAAATGTTAGAATCATCACAATGCAATTATGAGAACTTTATTAATAAAAGTCAAAAATGTACTAAGCAAGAAACAAGAAAAAATAAATTGAAAGAAAATAATAATAAAAAAATATGGAACATTTTTGATGAAGAATGTCTCTCTAATGTAAATATAGAATGTGTATATATTAAAGAAGAAGATGCGCTTCTAAATGATAATTTGTGTGTTAATTGTAATGAAACTTTATTTGTAGGAGAAGATGGGTTTTTAACATGTTCCAATAATAAATGTGGTCTTATTTATAAAGATAATTTGGACCAAACTGCAGAATGGCGATTTTATGGCGCAGATGATAATAGTCATAGTGACCCAACACGATGTGGTATGCCGATTAATCCATTATTAAAAGAATCTTCTTATAGTTGTAAAGTTTTATGTCCTGGCAAATCAAGTTATGAGATGCATAAAATTCGTAGATATACAGATTGGCAAGCAATGCCATATAAAGAAAAGTCGCGCTATGATGAATTTCAATTAATAGTTAATATTTCACAAAATTCGGGAATTCCTAAAATTATTATAGATGAAGCAATGAGATTACATAAGAAAATATCAGAAACAAAAACATATAGAGGATTAAATCGTGATGGAATTATTGCGGCATCAATATATATTGCTTGCAGAATTAATAATTATCCTCGAACAGCAAAAGAAATAGCAAATATATTTAATTTAGACAATGCTAGCGCAACAAAAGGTTGTAAAAATGCTTTATCTATTATTAATGAAATTGAGCACAATAATAATGTAAATGAAGATATTACATCATTAAGTAAAACAACTCCTTCCTCATTTATTGAACGTTTTTGTAGTAAATTAAATATTAATAATGAATTAACAAATGTATGTAAATTTGTAGCATTTAAAATTGAACAATTGGGATTAATTCCTGAAAATACCCCACATTCTATTGCTGGTGGTATTATATATTTTGTATCACAAGTATGTAATTTAAATATTACAAAAAGTTCAATAAATAATGTTAGTAAAATTAGTGAAGTAACAATTAATAAATGTTATAAAAAATTAGAAACATACAAAACAACTTTAATACCAGAAACGATTTTACTTAAATACAACTAATACTTTAATACTTTAATACTTTAATACTTTAATATTTTAATACTTTAATACTTTAATATTTTAATAAATTATATTTAAAAAATTATAATATATACTATATATTATAATGGAAACTATACCTAAAATTATTTTTATTGTTCCTTATCGGGACCGTGCTGCAGAAAAATTACATTTTTCTATTTACATGAAATATATTATGGAAGATTATAATAAAAATGATTATGAAATATATTATAGTTATCAAATGGATTCAAGACCATTTAATAGGGGTGCTACAAAAAATATAGGTTTTTTAGTTATGAAAAATAAATATCCAAATGACTATAAAAATATAACTTTTGTTTTTAATGATATAGATTCGGTTCCTATAAAGAAAAATCTGTTTAATTATATAACCACTAGCGGTGTTGTTAAACATTTTTATGGATTTACTTTTACATTAGGTGGAATTTTTTCAATCGTTGGTAGTGATTTTGAAAAATGTAATGGATTTCCTAATAATTGGGGTTGGGGTTTAGAAGATAATGCTATGAATGACCGTGTTTTATTAAATGAATTTATTATTAATAGAGAACAGTTTTATCCACGAAATACAAAAGCAGTTCTTTCTTTATTTGATAGTCCCGAAAGATTAATTAATAACAGAGAACCTGAGAATTATTTAAAAGCAAATTTAAATGATAATTTAAATAGTTTACACGAAATAAATTATATTATTGTTCCAAATAATGAATCTAGTACAGAAAATAACACATTAACAAGTGATAACACATTAACAAGTGATAACACAATAAAAAATATTATTAAAGTAAGTGCTATAGAGCAAAAAGAATACATGATAAATATTTCTAACTTTACAACATTTGTAAATCCTGCAAATGAAATTTTTTATACGCAAAATACATTTTACAATTCAACACTGCAACCCAAAGTACATGAAACTAGAGAACATAGAAAAAGATGGGGATTACAAGCAAATTTTTTATAATGTTAGTTTATGTAATAAATCTATATAAAGTTAAATTTATATATTATTTAGAATGCCTTATATTTTAGAAGTGCAAAAAATTGCTTGGAATTATAAAACTCGACATATAGGATATATGAATAAGATTTTTGAAACACAAGAAGATGCTTGTGCTTATTATAATAAATTTAATCAGCATATGCTGCCAATGAGTATAAAAAATAATTATTGTAGTGATTGGGATCCAGATACTTACTTAATTTATATTGTAAGAGAGCATTTTTATGAAAATTTACACATAGCACCTTTTGAAAATAATAATAACAATGTTGCCAGTAATAATACTCTTATATAAGAGTTATTTTTTACTATATTTCTTACTTATTAAATTTTTAGCCATATATATAATTATTATATTTTTAAAATAAAGTAACCCTTTAAAAATATAACACTTTAAGTGAAAATATAATTATTCAACAGTTACAACTTTTGCTAAATTTCGTGGTTTATCTGGATTTAATCCTTTGGCAATAGAAATTTCATAAGCCAATTTTTGTAATAACACAGTAAATATTACCTCATTATAATAATCTAATTTATATAATAGTATATATTTATTGTTATCTATTTGTAATTCATCTATAACATTTTGTGAATTTGTTATAACAAATATGTTTGTTTCGCGTCCAAGTATTTCATAATAAGTAGATTTTATATTAGCATAATTCGTAATATCATTATAGTCAATTAATAAAAGAGTTAAATTAGTATTATCTAATAAAGCAAATGGTCCGTGTTTTAATGAACCTGCTGAAAATCCTTCACAATGAATATAAGTAATTTCTTTTATTTTTAAGGCACCTTCACATGCTATTGAGTATAGTTTATGTTTTCCTAATATAAATAAACTATTTATATTATTACTAATAATAATATCTCTCAAAATAATAATCTTATTTGTAATTTTATTATCATTTAATAATTTGGTTATAGTAGTTGGAAGAACTCTTAGACAATCTAATTTTTTCTTATTATTAAATTCATTATCTATAAACCACATACTAATTAAACTTAAAACTATTAACATACTAGTAAAAGATTTTGTTGATGCTACGCTAATCTCTGAACCAGCATTTAAATATACCCCACAATCAACTTCGCGCGCTATTAATGAGTCTACTTTATTTATAATTCCCATTGTTAAACATTTTTTTTGCTTACAAATTTTTAAACAATTATATACATCTATTGTCTCTCCTGATTGGGAAAGGAAAATACATAAAGTATTAGAATTATTTCTATTATTTGGCAAAGTATTTTCATTGAATTCACAAGCATTAACAGTTTTAACATTTACAAAACAGTTTATTTCATTAAAATATATTTCTCCTAATATAGAAGCATTATAACTAGTTCCACAACCAATCAAATAAATAAAGTCAATAGCATTAATATTATTTATTAAGCGGTTAAGTCCTCCTAATGTTATTTTATTATTATTAATTCGTCCTCCATAATTATATGCTTTTTGTATTGTTTCTGGTTGTTCCATTATTTCTTTTAACATCCAATGTGTATAATTTTTTTTAGCATTGTGAAAATCTTCATATATTGCTTTTTTTACATTCTTATTATTAGTATTGTTATTTGATAAATCATATTCACTATTTTCATCCAAAAACTTGTAACTATTATTATTAATTTTTACAATTGTGTCATCGCTCAATGGAATATAATCATACACTAATCCTATAAATCCATTTGTTTCCGAAGCACAAATTATATAATTATTATTATATCCTAAAAGTAATGGAGAACCTTTTCTTGTTATATAATATGTATCTGGTATTTTTGTATAAATTATAATCAGTGCCCAAGTTCCTTCTAGTTTTTCTAGACTTTTTTTAAGTGCTTCTTCAAAATTGTCATGGATTACTGTATAATATTCAATTAAATTAGCAATAACTTCACTATCTGTATCACTATAAAATTTATAATTATTTGCTATTAAAAATTCTTTAATCGCTAAAAAATTATTGATTATACCATTATGAACTAATATAATATCTCCATTTTGTGAATAATGTGGATGTGCATTATAATCAGTTTTACCTCCGTGAGTTGCCCATCTAGTATGTCCTAGAGCAAATTTAGAAAAAAGGTTGCTTTCTAAATTTTTCTTTTTATATATATTTTTTAATAAATCAAAGCAATCTTTTTTGGAAGTGGATGCCTTTTTTAATATGTCATGCTTATTTGTATTTGAATTTAGATAACATATTCCCATTGAATCATAACCTCTATTTTGTATTAATTCTAGACTATTAAAAATATGCTCTAAAGCATTTATATTTTTTATAGAATATATAAATGTTATTCCACACATCTTATAATTGGTGTATTAGTTAATGTCATAGTTTTAATTATTAATATTAATTATTTTATTAATATTAATTATTTTATTAATATTAATTATTTTATTAATATTAATTATTTTATTAATATTTTTAAAAATCCTCTCCAAATTCAAAAGTATTTACTTTGGAATCTTTTGTTGCGAGAGAATATTCACTTACACGGTCTTCAAAAAAGTTCGTTTTTGTTTCAATACTTATATTTTCCATCCATTCAAAAGGATTTTTGCTTTCGTAAATTTTATCACCTCCTAATTGAAGACTTAGACGATCAGCAACAAATTCAATATAATCTTTCATCAATACTTGATTCATGCCAATTAATCTACATGGAAGTGCTTCAGTAATAAATTCGAGTTCAATTGTCACTGCTTCACTAATTATTTCATGGATTTTTGGTTTTTTTAGTGGTTTTAATAATTTACTATGTAATAATACAGCAAATTCTGTATGTAATGCTTCATCGCGAGATATTAATTCATTTGAAAAGGTTAATCCTGGCATTAATCCGCGTTTTTTTAACCAATAAATAGCACAAAATGCTCCTGAAAAAAATATTCCTTCTATGCAAGCAAATGCAACTAATCGTGTAGCAAAATTAGATTTTTTATCATTAATCCATTTAATAGCCCACTTGCCCTTTTTGTTAATACATTCATATTCATCTAGTGCATTAAATAATTTTGACTTTTGCGTTTTATCTTTGATATATGTATCAATTAAAGTAGAATATGTAATAGAATGAATATTCTCCATAGCGATTTGTAATCCGTAAAATGCACGTGCTTCACTAAGTTGAACTTCACCCATAAAACGAACTCCTAAATTTTCTAATACTATTCCATCACTCGCAGCAAAAAATGCTAAAATCATAGATATAAAATGTCTCTCGTCATCGGTTAAATTTTCCCAATCTTTATTGTCTTTTGATAAATCTATTTCTTCAGCCCTCCAAAATAAATCTTCTGCTTTTTTATACATTTTCCAGATGTCTTGGTCTTTAATTGGAAACATTACATAACGCTTAAGGTCTTCTTGTAATAATGGCTCTACAATATTTTTGTTCATCCTAAATAATATATGTATAGATTTTTATATTTTTTTAATATATATTAAAAAAATTATATTTTTATGATATATAATATATGAAATTGAGATTACCAAAAAGTATTATTCCTGATAATATTTTACATATTTTATCATTTAAAACGCCAAATTATTTAATACGATAATTCTTTATATTTATGGTCGTGTGACACATTTAATATAATATTATGTAAGTTTTCTTCTCCTATACCATAACCCATAATTCTTTCATATATTCCTGCAATGTGACCAAAATGTTGTGCATTTGGTTTTTCAATACACCAAGGATACATTTTATCATATAATTGTATAACCCATTTAAGTACTTTTTCATATGTTTCAATTGGAATAACAAATGAATTATTTAATGGAATTTTATTATTATATTTGAACGATTTTTTGTAAAAAATCTCATAATCTTTAATTAACCAATTAAGTGTAGATGGTTCATTCCATGTAGTATAACTGCAAACATCGAAACTAAATAACTCTAAACTAAATAAAGTGGGTGTATGAGTTGCATTTTTTTGTATAATTTCTATTATATTATCATTGAACACCATATCATATTGAAAAAAACCTATATATTTGTAATCTTTATGTAAATTATTAGCGTATACATGATATATCGCAGAATTTTCCTTGTATCCTCTCTCTTGAAATTTTTTATCATAAATAGATAATTCCCATTCGTTAATAATTTTATATTTATTTTGAGTATAACTCTTTTCTATATTTTCATTAACAGCAAAAAATGTAAAATATTTATGAAGAATATCATCTGGTATATTTTTATAACATTCATCAAAGATATTTTTATGAAATATAATAAAAATTTGAATATCCTCAACCTCCATTAATTATATCTTTTTATCTTTTTATATTTATATTTACATAATTTATATAATATGAAATTCAAATTTCCAAAAAATATTTTTTTCTAATACTGTTTTTAAAAATGTCTTATATTTAGTAAGTTTAGCATTGGTTGTAAGTTATATTATAAATGAGCAAAGTTTAGCACTTATAAGTTTACTTGCAATTGCTTGCGGAGTATATTTAATGAAAAAAAGTCTTATTATTGCTTTGTTTATATCAATAATTGTTACTAATTTATTGCTATCAATAATTGTTACTAATTTATTGCTATCAATAATTGTTACTAATTTATTGCTATCAATGAATTATTTAAACACTTATAATGTTTATGAAGGGGTAGATAAGACACTAACAAAAGATAAAAAACCCTCAACAGGAGGAACCTCAAACAATGACGGCAGCGGCAACGTAATAGAAAGCACCACTCCACAATAACCATATACAAACATAATGGGTGGTTATTAAATTGAATGATTAAAGTAATAGATTACTAATTAATAAAGTTATTAACATCCACATTTAGACAAGTAATAACATAATATGAAAATAAGATAAGAATATTAAATAATGTGTGTATAAATTTATATTTATATTTATATAAGTATAAATATAAATATGAAATTCAAATTACCTAGAAATATTATTTCTAATAATGTTGTTAAAAATGTGTTATTTTTGATAACTTTATCGTTAGCAGTAAGTTATATTATAAATGAGCAAAATTTAGCACTTATAAGTTTAATAATAATAGCTAGTGGAGTATATGTATTAAATAAAAGTCTTGTTATTGCTTTGTTTATATCAATTATTATTACTAATTTATTGTTATCAATGAATTATTTTAAAAATAGTAGTATAATAGAAAATATTGAAAATAGCGACAAATGCTGTAATGGGGCACCATTTTATACTTCTAATTTATTAAACTATAATGCCATAAGTGAAAATATAAATAATAAGAATACTTGTCTTAGAATGGAAACTGATATTACTGCACATCTTAACACTATTTCCACTAATGATACACAAAAAGCAAGGTTTTTCTCAATGTTATATTCGAATAATAATTATGCAAAAGCAACAAGCATATGCAATACAATGGACCCTTCTAGTTCTACTTATAATATTAAGGGAACATTATTTAAAAAATCAGAAACTAATATCAATATATTAGAAAGTCCAAATACATTACCTAAAGATATATTAGATATAATAGCATTTAGTAATATTAGAAATAATTTAAATAGTAATGACAAAGATATTTTAGAAAAAAATATAATCGAACCATTACAAATTCTGAATGGTGATTTAATTGCTTACAGAAGACAAAATAATTTGCAAGCACCGATAACTATTTCAGATTTAACAAATGTTCAGAGAAGTCAATTAGCTAGTATAAAAACTATACTATTAGGATTATATAATACATCTAATACACCATTAACAACAACAACAAAAAAAGATACAACTTATACATTAATAGGTAAAAATAATAGTACAAATACTTATGAACCAATAACTAATAATGGAACACAATATATATTAAATATAGACCAATTTTTTGATTGCTCAGGTGTTGTTCAAAATAGTAATAGTGGAACATTATCGGCATCTGATATAATAGACTTAAGTAATAATAATTATTTTGGAACAGCTGGTCGCTCTATTATTCAAGGTGGATTAGGAGATGCCAGTTATAATCCTTATGGAACTTTAACACAAGCAGATTTATACCCAAGCAATAAAGATTTAGAAATGGAATTACGTAGATTAGAAACAATACCATCATCAGGAAATGCTCCTGTTAATATAATAAGTAGTTATTTAAATGCAATAAATAGTTTTTATGAAAAACAAATACATTATTTAACTGGTCTTAAAAGTAACACATTTACTCAAGATTCAATAGAAGATATATATAGCATTAAAACAAAAACACCTACATTTTTTACATATACTAATACTTATAATAATGAGTATCAATGCGAAGATAGTATAACAGGAAATTCAGCATTTAAATACTGTGGTCCATCAGCATATTATGAAATTCCCAAATTTTAAATTCCCAAATTTTAAATATAATAACTTAATTAGACTTTTTAATTATAATCATAATGAAATATTAGAAAATATATAATTGAATATAAATAATGCTTCACTACACTTAATCCAGTAATAAATTAATCCATTAATATTTAATAATCTTATATATAATTTTTATTTATTTTATATAATTATATATAATATGTATGGTTATGACCCTATATTTTTAGAAAAAAGAAAAATAAATGAATGGTTACAAGAATCAGATGATAATATTTTAGTAATTTTTAATAAAAATAGTTTGAAATTTTCTGCATCACCAAATGATTCTATGAAAAATAAATCACAAGAAAAAGTTTTTTGTTTGAAAAAACAATTTTTATTTAACCCCGAAATAAAAGACATTTTTGTAAAATGTGTTTTAGAAAATGAACAAGTTATGGTAAAAAAGACATATGCTAATAAAACTACTTATAATAACATAGGATATTATATTAATAAAAATGTGTTACTTGACATCAAAGCTATTAAACCTTCATTTCATAATGAACGTATTTTTAAAGTTTCAATAAATACAGAAGACACAAATGTAGATGGAGAGAATATGTATATTTCAAAAGAAACTTTAGCACTATCTAAAATTGGACTAGTTAAAAACAAAGAAATAAATGTAGTGGCTAAAAAAATTACTAAAAAAAATATACCATATAAAGAAGATGTTTATTTTGAAAAGTTATTATCAAAAGCATTGTATGATTATTCTTTTAAATGGGATGGACCAATAAATTCATATTTACGATTACGTCTCGATTATTTTAAAAGTGCTATTTTTAATCAAACATATAAAGTTTATGGAGACACAAAAAATAGTGCTGTTGAAGCTATTTTTGATAAAATTTCAGATTTAGATAGAGCATTTTTAGAAGCTGCACCAAGACATGAAGACTTTACAAAAATATATTATAGAGGAATGAAGCAACCTTTTGAGAATTTTAAAAATGTAGGTGATTCAATAACAGTTCCTAATTATATGTCTATTACTACAAACCTTAAGGTAGCAGTAGGATTTTCAGGAATAGGAAAAGTTGGACTAGCAAAATGTTGCGTATATAAAATGATGATATCAAATGGTGTGCCATATGTGAATATGATAAATACAACTAAATACAAACACGAAAATGAAACATTATTACCAAGAAATTTAAAACTAACTCTTATAAATAAAGAAATATTGCCGTTTCAGTTTTATGGTGAAATTCCACTAATAGTTATAAAAGTTTCATTACAAAGCAATGATCAATTTAAAATACATACTGGGTGTAAGAAATTTTATATAGGAAAACTAATTAGTGTTAAGTCGTCATATTTAGACTTACTTATTAAATCTAATAGTGATAACATTACATCAGAAAAACAGATGCCTAAAAAAGTAATAAAAGAAAAAGTAATAAAAGAAAAAGTAATACAAGAAAAAGTAATAAAAGAAAAAAAGACATCAAAGACACCAACAAAAAGATGCCCAAATGGAACTCGTAAAAATAAAGCAACAGGTCAATGCGAACCTACTACAAATAGTACAATTATAAATACTAAGAAAACTGATGCGAAAACATTAAAGCAAAAAACAAAAATTAAACGATGCCCCAATGGCACACGTAAAAATAAAATATCTGGACTATGTGAAAAAATTATTTAAGTCTAAAGTTATTTATTTTAATTTAATTTTATTTTATAAATAATAAAATTCTTTAATATTATTATTTATAAAGATTATGAGAGATTGTTGCGTTAGTTCAAAAAGAGCAAAAAAATGTAAAAGAAAAGACGGGAAGCTATTTAGTCTTCCGCGAAAATTTACAAAAAAACGATGTGCTCATGTTAAAGGTTTTACTATGCGTTCATCGTGTGCACCATATAAATATTGCTAAAATTTATTTACTATAAGTATAAAATAAATATGCTCCAGTGGCACCTAATAGTTGAGCAATTATATATACAATAAATTTAGAAGCATCTATTTTTTTAGATAACAACATCATATAACTTACAGCAGGATTGAAGTTGCCACCTGAAACTTTGCCGCCAAAATAAATAACTGATGCTAAAGTAATACCTATTGCTAACGGATCACCTGACATTAAAATTACTGCTAAGAAAATAAAAGTTCCTATAAATTCTGTGAAAAATTC
>SXGQ01167041.1_pt1 | contig 16685 bp, 23 predicted proteins | sample 3178371 | NCBI WGS metagenome assembly SXGQ01 (sample SAMN11356859, study PRJNA531348) | freshwater metagenome | isolation source: freshwater sample F1-20 | place: China: Fuxian Lake, Yuxi | collected 2017-12-25
CCCACGATCCAACATGATCAGCGCGCGTCAGCCGTCCTGTCTGTTATAAATCAAGCCTCCTGCTGCAACAAGCACAACCCTATGGCGCACGGCAGCAAGAAGCACCTGACCAAGAAGGAGCGCAAGGCATTGGCAGAGGAGGCTCGTTTCGATCGAGCTCTGTCAGCTGTCACGGCCAGAATGCGCGACTCCAAGCATATGTGTGTCGTGGATGGAGAGCCCTGTTCGAGCATGAGCGGCGTGAGGATCATGTACAACGAGTTGATTGATAAAGGTCAGATTTCTCTGGACGATGCCCTCTTAGCCTTGCAGGTTCTGTACGCCACGACAGACACGCACAGAACAGTGACCCCTTGCTCGTTCTGTGGAAAGAAACTTGGCGTCGAGATTTGCTCTGGCTGTCCCAAGACAAGCCATATCAGGTACTGCTCTCGCGAGTGCCAGACTGGAGCATGGCCCAAGCATAAGGCTGTGTGTTCATCCAGGCTAGTTCTGGATGTTGAATAAAGCTGTTTCTTGTGTCTCAAGCCCCCACAAGCAACCCCCCGCCCACGTACGCAATGCCGAGCACCGCCACGAGCAGTTCCCTTGTCCCATCATAAGCCAGTTCCACACACAAGGACAGGTAGATCCCGTCCATCAGCAGGGTGGGCTGGTGTTTCTGGTGGGGGTGTAGGAGCTTGGTCCTGCCAGCAAGGCATGCCAGTCAGCCCAGAGCTTGATCGCCTGATCTTTTTTTTCTGCTTGTGTTTCTGGCTAAACTAGCATTCTAGAAAAAATCTAGACAAACCATAATAAGACTAGACACTTTCCTTTCCTACCCCCTCCCCTCCCCCTCTAGACCTCGAGAAGTACCGTACCGTACCGTATGTACCGGTACATACGGTACGGTACGGTACCCCTAGTTACTCTTGGTTGGCTGGAGGGAGGAGGCTCCTAGTTTGGTCACGTTACTTTTTGCTCGCTCTCTCATATGCTGTTGGTCACGTTACCAGCCCCTGCAGGCGAGGATGGTGATGAGGACGAGGTTGTACGGGGTCTCCGCGGCCGTGTAGAACCGGCAGGCTATGAACTGGAGGGTGGCCACGATGACGTTGTAGACCGGGTAGTCTTCTTGAGTGTCTGTTTTGTCCTGGGCCTCCTGCTTATCCAGCATCATCCAGCCGGGCAGGAACTTCCAGAGCCACCTGTTGGCGAGGTGGATGGCGAGGTAGACCAGGACATACGAGGCGGTGCTCCAGTAGAAGACCTGGTCGGCCGAGGTGATGTAGAGCGTGTCCCCGTCGGCCAGGACAATGACCAGCGCTATGAAGGAGGCGAGGAGAGCCGGCCATTGAGCCTGTTTTTCCTGTGCTGCCGGCTCCCAGAGGTTCTTGATGTTATGACTCAGGCAGCGGACGAGGACCACCGCCAGGATGACCAGCGCCCAGTACTCCCAGGTCTGGAGGGAGTTGTGCCGGTGGAAGAGCATGCCCTGCGAGTACACCAGGTCCAGGCCCTCGTCGAAGATGTCGCACGCGCTGATGTCGTACAGGCCCAGGCTGGTGAGGGTCTTGCCGGCAGACCGCGTGCACGCGAGGTCCTTCCAGCCGTCTGCAGTAACCTTCTGGCTGTCCTCTGGCATCGCCGGCCTGGACCATGGCATGGCCTGTCCCACGTCGGACGCGCACAGGGCCCAGGCGCTCGCGTTGCACGGGAGGCCGTGCCAGTCGGTCTTGTTCAGGTCGCGCAGGATGGAGTTGGGCGGGTACGTGTAGACGGCCCGGAAGTTGACGCGGACGGCGCCGGCGCTGGCCAGGACAAACGCGGGCCCGCCCTCCCACCACGCGATGGAGGCGCTGTCCGTGATGGATAGGCCGGGCCTCGCGTTGTCCTGCAGGCTGAAGAGGGCCGGATGGCAGAGGGTCGGCAGCATCAGGCTTGTTAGGGCGCGGTGCATGGACAACCAGGATTTCATAGCAGCTGACCGAGGTTATATAACCGGAATGCCCACATGGCCTCGGCTGTCAGGCACAGGCCAATGAGCCGGCACAGGGCCTCCTCTGTGGTCCTCATGAAGATCAGGGAGGCGAGCATCTCCAGTGCAGTCTCTGGGAGTGTGCCTGCTTTATAACAGGTAGACCTTGCAATATAAAACCCGTGCGGCACGCGTTCCGGACCCGCTATGATCCGCGACTTCGTGATCCCCCTCGCGACCCTCTGTGCCTGCTCGATCGGGAGCATCGTGGGCCTGGACCGGCTGTGCCTGTTCCACCAGACGTACCAGACCATGGTGTCCAAGCTGGAAAGTGAGCGCTGGCTCCTCCAGCAGTGTTCGGACCCCCACTTCTTCTCCAAGATGCACCAGCATTCGAACCTGTGCTTTCAGGTCTGGCCTTGAGATGCCCTCCCCCTCCTTGCTGTTTTCCCGCTGACCCTGGTTGTAGGTCGAGAACAACGCGCGGGTCGGGGCGTTCATGCTGGCCCTGCGGCAGCTCACCCAGTCCGTGCTCCTGCCAGAGGTCCTGGCGGGCTTCATCCCGTCGCGCCTTGTGTCCTGGCCGTGGATGGCGGGCCTGGCAGCGCTGTTGTTGCTGGGACCCTCGTGGCTTGCCCGGAGCTCCAGGGGTCTAGGCCGTGGCTGGCCCGAGTGTGCTGACGGGCACTTCAAGAACGCGTGAATATCCGAATCTCCAGATGTATTTAAGGGGTCGTGATGGCTCAGGCCTACCTTGCATTTATCTGCAGGCATGAGCCAGTCCCGTCCTCACGGTTTTTCTGCGGTACCCGGAGTATATGAAATTTCGCCTGCGCAACTGGACGCGTTCAACAGGGCAATGGTTCAGATGAACCGTGCACCTGAAGGAATTGCCCCTCCTTTGTCGCATGGTCCGGCGGTGCCGCTACAGAACATGGCCGTTACAAGTGTTCAGATGGTCCAGGGTCCGGTGCAGGGGGGGAACGTGTATGAGCCAAGAGTGCTCAGGCTTAAGCCCGCAAGTGAGTATCTCCAGACTGTGAAGGAGCATTACGAGCTGCTGATGCATCTGGATGAAGCACGTGATGCTGAGAACAGTGAGCTCCTTGATCAGAACAAAAAGCTTCAAGCCGAAGTCGCGAGATTGAAAGCTGAATTAATTGCTCTGACCAGACAAAATCAGCGTCGTGAGCGGGAGCTGGGGGATGCAAAAAGCTTACTGGAGGAGCGTGTTAAGGCTGAAGTTGCGTTCACTGCGGCTGTGGATGATGCTGGTGGATCGGATGCTAAAGATTGGGTGCATGCTCTTATAGAGCAGCATGGGTTGCGCCGTGCGGAACCAGAAGTTCTTGGTGTGGCAGGCGCCGTTTGAAAAAGCGCATGCTTGTGGCGCCCGAGTGGGCAAATTTATTCCAGGCGTGGATGATTAAAATTCTTCAAAAACCAAACCATTAGCATATATTTAAACCCTGCGCGGTAATTCCGGTAGATCCCGTAGTTGACGGGTTTGTCGTAACATGATCGATCTCAAGGAGAAATGTATTGATCAGTTGGAAGTACTGTGGAAGCATACAGATATCACTGTGCAAAAGCAGTCCGTTCGTGCTGTGATCCACTTCATCGACAACGGTAAAATCTCTGCTGGCTCTCGCATTGTGAACGACATTCGTAATCAAAACTGGGCCAGTGTCGATAGGTTCTTTGATCTTGTCAGGACAAAGCAGTCGGTTCACGAGTTCGCAGCCGTGGATTGTGGGTTTTCTGATTATGCCGCTACGCATGTCCACCTTTTCGGTCCGTCCCGACAACCACATGTCCAAGTGCGTGCCCCCCCCAAACCGGCTGTGCCCCCCCCACGCCCACCCCGCCCGGACTATCTCAAGGCCCTGAAGGGATTGGGCATGCTCATCGGGATCTTGTGCCTGCTGGTTTTGACGATCTGGGCCACCCGCGTCCTGTTGGTGACGTTTGGGTCGGGCCGGAAGCAGGAGGAGCCGTCCTGCCGGGTTATGCTTGAGGACGTCAAGAAGCTCATGGCCGCTTCTGAGGACGTCAAGAAGCTGATGGCCGAGCAGGCGGCGACCACCGTTAAACTGGACCAGCGCGTCACGTTGTTGGAGACCGGAGCTGCCATGGCAGAGGCGGTCCGGGACGAGAAGCAGCAGCGTGTCTTGATCAAGTTCGAGAGAGATGCAGACGGCCTGCTTCAGGGGATCCATACGAGTGTGAAGCTGCTCGGGGATCGTGTCGGGGAGGTCCAAGTCGCTCTGGCAACAGCAGAGCTGCAAGTCAAAGGCGCGGGTGACAAGGTTGACAACTTGGGGGAGAAGGTGCAAGAGATCAACGATCAGATTCCAGCTCTTTCTACTTCCTTGGCTGAGACGAAGAATCTGGCCTCTGATCTGAAGGGCCGGGTGAATGGTATGGAGAACGCGCTGTCTCAGGCCTCTAACCGGCTCGAGGACGCCAACAGCAGCTGGCTGTTCATGTTCGTCGCGGGGTGTGCGTTTGTGACCCTCGTGTGTATGGGGTCTTACTGCAATATGAAGACCACTGCCGATGAGGTGAAGGGACTTTCTTGCCTCACGACCAGCCACCAGCTCTCGGGGCGCGTGATTGATTTGGAGACTCGCGTGGTGGTCTTGGAGAGGTCAGTCCAGGGTGCGGATGCCTTGGAGAGGTCAGTCCAGCGTGCGGGTGCCCAGGAGGAGGACAATGAGGCTGCTCCTGTTCCAGATGGCCCTGACCGTGCCCGTGCCCGTGGCCGTGGCCGTGGCCGTGGCCGCCTTATCTAAGCCAGCCGTCGGAAATTCCCGTGAGGGATGGGTTCTGCACGCATTAAAACGGGTTTAACTGCCGCTGAGCGTGAGGTGATGAGAGTGCACGCCCGCGCGCGTATAAACAGGCGGTGGGTGAGGGTCCAGCAAAATGTCCGTCATCGGGTCCTGCTTGATGGGCCTGTTCGGGGTGGGATACTGCGGGATGGGCGTGTGCATGCTGGTCCCCGGGATGAACAGGAAGTGGGCCTCTCCGGTGGGGCAGGGAGAGTGGGCGAGTCTGGGCGCCCTGTACCCCTCGCTGTTCAAGCGGTTCCTGCAGACCGAGCTGGCCGAGTCAGAGAACGGTGGGAAGGACAGTGAGATGGGAACGGGTGTGCGCGAACTGGTCGAGCTCGTGAAGGAGGACCTGGCGTACCGATTCCTGGCCTACTTTCTCGTCCTTCTGGGCTGCCTCCGGTTGTTCGTGGCGCTTCATTGGGGGTGTGGGTTCGTGTATCTCGGGTTGGGGACGTGCCTCGCCGAGATGGCCGTCGTGGGGCACGAGCTGCTCCGGCACGACGCGGTCCGCCTGCATCGGGGGATGAGCGTGCTGGCCGAGATCGGCGTGCTGAGCCTGGTCTTCATCGGGACCGCGCTGCCCCACTGCATGTAGGTCAGGTTTTTCAGTCCGCGTGAGGTATAAAGCACAGCCTGCCTCTGCGGAGGCAGTCATGAAACCCGCGCCGCCCGATTCGGATACGGTGGCGTCCGGCTTCATCACGGCGCTCATGGGGGCGGTGCTCTCGTTCGGGCTCTACTGTCTGTGCCTGGGGGGCATGTTCTCCAACGTGGACTCGCGGCTGATCCTGACGGTGACGGACACGTTCGGGGGCCTGGCGGAGATCCGGGACGTCCTCAACGGCACAGCGAGCTACCTGGCCCCTTTCAATCCGCCCGGCGTGGACCACGTCCCGTTCCCGCCCGGGCCCGAGACGCGCGAGGAGCTGGAAGACCTCGTGCGGCGCGGGCTCCTCCCCGGCGACGCGCTGGCGAGGTTCCGGACCCTGGATCCAAGCGCGGACCCGAGCCTCCTGCACAGGATCATGGTCTCCTCGTGGTGCTCCTCCGGTCCCGGGATCCCCAGCGTCCTGCCCGCCAAACGGACGCCCGGGTGCGCCTGCATCGCCGACGCGTACCTGGATCTGGTCCGGTCCACCCGCCCGCCCAACCTCACGGACTACACGGCGTCCGGGTACAGCCTGGTGGGCGGGGTGAACACGACGGCCCTCGTCAACGGGACCAATCGGACGGTCCTGGTGAACGCGATCAACCAGACCGTCTGGGCGCCGACGGTGGTGCAGGTCCCCGTCGACGTGCGGTCCAGGGTGTCCTCCAAGGTCTATCGGTGCTGGGACCAGCGGCTGGTCCGGCGGTCGCGGGCGTGCGGGGACGCGTGCAAGACCCACCTGCTCGGCCTGCCGCTCTTCGCCAACATCGTGCTCTTCCTGGTGTGCATGTCCTACCTCGCCTTCGTGCAGCTGGGCAGGAGCGGCTGGAACCTCTACGTGATCAAGTTTCTCGTGTTGCTCCTGGGCGTGGTCCTGTGCATCCCCTTCTACGTCCGGTACGCCGAGTCCAATGCGCTCAACTTCGCGGGGGTCGTGGTGAGCCTGTTCTACATCACGGTGAGCCTCCACGGCGAGCTGGACGTGAACAAGCCGTATGCGAAGGAGGTCAACCCCTTCAGCGTGTGCTTCCTGGTCAACCTGCCCCTGGTCCTCTCGGCGCACGCGATTCAGCTTGGTGTCTCCGGCTACGGACGGGACCTCTGGGTGTCGCTCAGCTTCGGGGCGTGTGGCGGCCTGCTGGGCGTGCTCTTGCAGGTGCTGTTTGGTTTGTCATATTCTTACTCGGGTTGTTCCGGCTTGACCCTGCTGTTGGACAGAGGTACGTCTGGGTGTGCCGCTATTTGATCCTGCCGCAGAGGGGCGACGCCACGCAGGTCCGGCTCCAGGCGGTTGCGCGTATCGCCCTGTCGTGGGCCTTCGTGTGCGTGCAAGTCCTGTTCCTCCTGCTGTTCCTGGCCTACCGGAACGACAGCAGCCCGTATGGGGGGGCGCACTGGGTCGTGCAGGTTTGCTTGTGTGCTAGTAGTTGTCGTTTTCTGCGACGGTGTGTGAGCATTTTCTGTCTGCCCAGGTCTTCTACCAGGCGTTCCTGTGGTTGCTGGCGTTCCTGTACCAGCGGGACACCAACGACTGGGAAAAGTACGACACTGAGTTCGGGTTGTTCACGTTCCTCCAGAGCGCGGCCGTGTTCGCGACCGTCCTGGCCAACGTGGGCATGACCATCACGGCAGTGGTCGATGTGGCGGGCCATCCCGGATGAGCAGCTAGCTGTTGAAGCAGAACTTGTTCGTGGCCGGTCATCCAGGATGAGCTGTTAGCTGTTGAAGCAGAACTTGTTCGTGGCCGGCCGCGTGATGAACCCGGACAGGATAATCAGGGGTAGCGGGAACTTGGCCAGGACGTTGAGGATGTCCAGCACCCATGCCAGATGGTGCTTGCCCATCCCCGTGATGTAGACGGCGGTTGGCGCTATCCCGAACAGACTGTACGTGAGCAGAAGGTTCCAGATGAGGGCCAGCACCAGGACGGGCATGTCCCAGTCAAACAGGATGTCTCGTGTGAGGAAGATGAGCCCGCACATCGGGACCAGCAGGCAAACCCAGGCCGCCTGGAGGAGGCAGTTCTGGTTCACCCCGGGGTCACTCCTGCTTGCTTTTTACGTTCAGTCGAGTGAAACACGCGTGCGAAACGAGCAGTGACTCACCAGGGGTTGGCGAAGAAGAGGCGCACGAAGAACCCTCCCACTCCCCCGCTGTCCTTGGGGGTCCTGTCCTGCTTGTGGCTCCAGAAGCAGGCGTGCAGCGCGACCCCCACAGCGTTGCATGTCACCAAGAGCCAGTACCCCGTCAGGAAGAGCCAGGCGGGAGCGTCCACGACCATGAGGCACACGACGGCCAGGAACAGCAGCGGGGCCGTGATGCAGTACTCGAGATACCGGACCAGCACCCCCCAGCAGTTCTCCTGCTCCCGGTCGACCTGACCTACCTCCCAGGCCGGCTCCGAAATGTCGGACGCATCCCCTTGCGCGAGCCCCCGGTACCGCAGGCCGGACACGGTGCGCGGGACCCACCAGACACGGCCCTGCAAGACCTCGTACCCCCCCTCCCTCGTGGCTGTCATGCGGGCAGCGGGTTTGACGGGCTCCGGAGTGGCCTCGTCCTCTTCTACCAGCGAGAGGTAGGCGATGACCGCGGAGAGCGCGAAGCTGGCGAGGACCGTGCAGAGCATGGCCACGCAGTACCCGCCCGAGTTGGTAAAGGTCCAGATGAGGAACATGAAGACCCCGAGTGCCAGCCACATCAGCCAGGCCTGCGGTAAAGGGTTTAGCGAGTTGAATCGAAGGGGGGGGGGGTGGCATTTTTAGGACCTGCATGAGGCGGGCGTTGCTGGTCATGAAGTACATAAGCGGCCTGAGGGCGAACCCCGCGGTGAGCCATTCGAACACGAAGATGAGCGCGAACGGGTTCCACTCGTGCGTGATGAACTCGCCGCCCTCGTCCCATGGGTAGGCGGCCAGGAATGCCTTGTCGTTCCCCCAACTGAAATTGGCGGCAGGGGGTAAGGGCAGGCGGTACGGGACGCGCGCGGTCTGCTTGGCCCGTCCGGTATCACAGGCAAAGCTGAGGGACAGGGCCAGGATCGCCCCAAAGGCGTGCAGGAGGGGCAGCCCGCCGTAGAAAAGCTCGCTGAAGTTCACCATGCGGGCGGGCGAGGTGCACGCAGGTTTATATAACAGGGGCGCTAGTTGTCCTCGTCGATAGTGAAAACGCCTGGCATGGGGGCGCGGATCTGGAAATTAGGCGCCTTCTAGTGGTCCTCGTCGATAGTGAAAACGCCTGGCATGCGCGCGTGGATCCAGAGATCGGGCGCCTACTAGTGGTCCTCGTCGATATTGAAAACACCTAGCATGCGCGCGTGGATCCAGAGATCGGGCGCCTACTAGTGGTCCTCGTCGATGCTGAAAACCCCAGGACGACTGGGGTCATGCTGCTCGGGTGGGGAGGGCTTGTTCATGGCCTGCATCTCGATGTCGTTGTACTTGCTGCTGGAGTACTCCTTGAAGCGCATGAACTTGAGGTTGGTGTACGTGTTGACCGTGAGGTCCGCGAGCATGCGGATTAAAACGAAATCCATCTGCGTCATCGCGAGGAACATGCCGAACACGCTCATCAGGTTGCAGTAGACGGACCAGAGCTGCGAGATCCCCAGGCAGACGTACTTCGGGTACGGGATGAACTTGCTCTTGTGGTCCGTGATCGTGTTGAGGATCCAGGGCGAGATGGCGTCGGACATGAAGTCGTTGATTGACGTGTTGACCAGGGTGAAGCACGCTACCATGCCCCACTTGTACCACGTGTCCAGGACCACGCCCATGAACTTGGCGGTGGGGGACGGCCCGAAGGCCATGAAGGACGTGTCCAGGAGGCCAATGTCCTTGAACACGGTCAGGACCACTGTGAGCCAGGCCATGAGAACCGTCACGGCCAGCCGCTTGTCGTCGAATATCCTGTCCATGACGCGCATCAGGCACATTCGTTTTGTTTCTGGGCGGCTTGCCAGGCTTAATATCGTGATCGCCAGTTACGCACGGTCTTCGGCTATCAGGGCCTCGGTCGCAGGGTCCGCCAGGGGGGTACGTGCGCTGCGTCCGCCCCGTTGCGCCGGGCGGTCTGGAGCAGGCCCTGCACCAGCGAGTCGTTCTGGAAGAACCGGTGGGTCTGCGGCATCTGGCCCAGGATCGCGTGCCAGTCCACGACGAGGGGGTCAAACAGCTGTTGGTGCATCCGCGAGCCCAGCGAGGCAAAGACGCTCCGCAGCTCCGGCATCTTGATCGCCAGGAGGTCCCCGAAGCGCTTGTGGCTGACCGCGCGGTACGTGGAGACGGTGGTCATCTGCTTGTAGCTGGCGTTTCGGCCGCCCCTGGCCTGCTCCAGGCTGGTCCCGTAGAAGTGCAGGCACGTTGCGAACTCGGCGGCGGTGGGCTCGAAGCGCATGAGCACCCGGGCGAATTGCATGTGCGTGAGCTTGAAGGTCGGGGGGAACCAGGCCTCGATGTACGGGTAGAACTCGCTCGCCAGGGCCTCGGCCGGCGCGGTCACGGCGGGTGTGAGGGTCTTGTAGTGCTTTTTGACCCAGGCCTGGCAGAAGGCCTTGTGCTTGCGCAGGGCCTCGTCCGCCACCAGATTCGTCGCGGGCCCACCCTCTGGGTCAATCCCGTCGTAGAAGCGGCCCAGGTACTTGGCCATGAACTGGTCCATCACGGCCGGTCGGTCGCTCGGGTCGTAGTCGGGGTCCAGGCAGTCCCAGGTTACCTGGTTTGCAAGTTTTCTGTCAGATTCAAGTTGTTTTATGGCTGCGAGGAAAGACAAGCATACCTGCGGGGCCACGTTGCCCAGGCCCTCCATGCGCCGCGCGAAGGCCAGGTCAAGGGCCTCGGCCTTCTCGAGCGTGTTCTTGAGGATGTGCAGGCCGATCTCGTAGTACGCTGGGGACGTGCCAGGCAAGGAAGGCACGGTGTAGTGGATACCCGCGAGGCAGAAGCGGGGGTCCGGCTTGTTCCTGGTATCCCCTGGCAGTGTGCCTGGGCAGTTTCGGTCGAGATTCTGTTGAGCTTCAGGAAAAGCCATCTTGACGTCGATCGGACGGACGAACCCGGGTCTGTCCGTGATGTCCACCGTAGTGACCAGGTAGTGCCCCCATATGCCTGCCCTGGCCGGCGCATCGTCCACCCGCGGGCCCTTCAGGATGTAAAACGTTTTCTCGTCCACCTGAAAGTGCGGTGTAGGAGGGAACGCCTGCTGGTATGCCAGCGGGTCCGGCGGCAGCGGGCCTGCAACTCGCCCATCCCGTATGCGCGCGAGCTCCTGCAGCTGCCGGTCGATGAGATCAGACCGCCGCTGTATCTGGGCCGCCTCGTCCACGCCAGGATCCAACACGCCTTGCCAGTCGGCCCCTAGCACGGGAAAGGCGCCCTGCATGCCTGGTTAGTATAAGTGCCGGACCGCCCGGCTTTATACCAGGCTGCCAGCATGGACCGGCTCCGCGCGCTGATCCTGCGGCTGGCCAACGCGGAGCGGGTCGGCGGGCGGGCGAGCATCGTGGACGCCCAGACCATCATCCTGTACGACTGCACGCACTGGGGCTGCCACTGCACGGACACGGTGGTCGCGCAGTTCCCGGAGGTCCAGATCAGCGTGCGCGCCTGCCGCCAGAGCCTCTCGGGCTTCACGGTGATCTTCCACCGGGCCGACAGCGTGCGGCGGGAGCTGGCCTGGTACGTCGTGATCGGCCTGGGCCTGGCGTGCTGCACCTACATCCTGCTGAGACCCCCCTGGTGGGCCAGCGGGATCCTGCCTATTTAAGGCTGTCGGGCCGTGCGGGCAAACAGCATGGCCTCCTCGGACTACCTGCTCCCGTTCCAGCCCAGTCTCGCCCAGGCCACCAATACCCGCCTGGACTCGGCCTGCAAGCACATCCAGCAGTGCCGGGTCGCCACCGACGAGATGCTCAATTTCGTGCAGGACGCCGAGGAGATCCAGCGCAACAAGTACCGCTACTGCGTGCACAAGGACGAGCTGGTCGTGGGCCTGGGCCGGCCGTGGTAAGGACCTGCATCCTCCTGCCTTTCTTTCCGCCCTGCCTGACGCGCCCGCCCGCAGGGACACCTCGCGGGTCGTGAAGCGCACGTCCAACTCGGCCTACCCCAAGGTCATCAGCAACCTAGGAACCCTCTCGGACAAGGAGGAGACCAAGGTGGCCATCACGATGATCCGCTTCATGAATCACTACGCGCGCAACACCAGGGAGCGCAAAGCCATCATCGATTTCTTCGTGAATGACGCGCATAGCACGGCGGGCTACTACGAACGGAACCCAATGGGGGTCAGGACCCTCGTGGAGTTGACGCCCAATTTCCAGGCCTTCCGAGACCAGGGTGGGAAGCTGGGCACCCAGGCGTACATGCGGTTCATGAACGACTACTTCACGGTGGGATTCGCCAACACGCTCGGGTACGCGCACGCCAACAGCGGGGACACGATGACGTCGGTCATGATCGGCGGCCTGCGCACCGTGATGAACGGCGACTTCGAGATCTTTGCGGGCGACCTCGTGCAGTTCTACTGGACCTTCGAGAAGGACGACTTCGAGCAGGACGGGCGCCGCAAGGCGTACAAGGACGTCTGGCACGAGAATGGTTCCCTGTGCAACCTCGACCCGTCCTTCTCGATACGCGTCGCCGGCCAGAAACGCAACGCGGCGGGCCAGCCGGTCCAGGGGAGCGGGGAGAGCTGGCAGACCCCCCGGGACGCGCAGATCCGGCAGGCCCATTACGACCTCTCCTACGGCCAGCGCGCAGACAGGAAAAAGATCGTGGCTAAGATCAAGCCCTACTTCCGTGACGACGAGAACCCCCGCCTGATGGATTGGTACCGTGTGTTCGGGGTCGCCATCGCCAGCGCCCGGCCCAACGAGATGTGCGACATCAAGATCTCACGGCAGAGCATGTAAAAAAAAGACTCGTTCACGCGTGAGCCTGTATTGCCGTGCTGCTCGGGCAGTTGAGGCATCATGGGGCGCTATTCCGGGGTGGGGAGCCGGCTGCGCAAGCTGTTTCAGGACGTGCCCGAGTCCCTCCTGCCCAAGCCAGAGCGCCCCTCGCGCCTGACGGACGAGGACTTTCGCCAGAATTTCAGGTTCTGTCCAGGCGTGCCCGGGGGAGACCGCGTCTGACGCTGGCGAGCAGGTTTGTCCAGGACGATGTTACGCCGGTTGACTCGTGCGAGCTCCTGCACCGCGTGCGCCGCGGGGTCAAGCCCGTCGCGACCGTGCTCATCAAGCTGCAGGAGATCCGGTACGCGACCGATCGCGCGGTCCTCGGTGCCGCCAAGGGCTTCGGGCTCAGGTCTGGCCTTTTTTTTCGCGTGTCGTCTTGTACGATGCAGGCTGACACGCGCAAAAACCAGATGCCTCCTGTTCTACGTGAAGGGCGGGAGGCGGGAGGCGGCCGTATTCCAGGACGCGGCCAAGCTGTCCGATTTTTACGACCCTGACGAGGTCATCGCGCGCTACAAGACAGTGGGGGTGACCCTGGACCCAGCGATCTTCTCGACGCCCATGGAGGCGCTCGCCCGGGCAGTGGTGACCCAGAACCTAACAGACGAGCTCGTCCTGCCTGTCACCGGGCTCTGTCTTGGATATCCGCTCGAGTCTACCCTTCAGCTCGTGAAGGACCGGAAGGGAAAGTGATTATCTCAAGGAGGCCAACACGTCCTGCTTGGTCATCCCAAACATCCGGAACAGCGTGTTCGGCGGGATCCCCTCGGCGTGCGACCGGCGGAACCCGACCGACGCCCACATCATCAGGGTGTACCCGAAGAGGTTCATGGTCTCCGCTGTCAGCCCGAGCCCCAGGAGGTCCTCGTACGTCACGCCCATGCGCGACAGGATCTCGTGCGGCCAGTGCAGCCCTACGAGGTCCGCCAGGTCCGCCTTGAAGTCTCGGATCGGGTGCGCGTCCCACGCCCGCATCCTCGGGCAGTCGGCCAGGACCGCCTTGCCGGGGCGGACCCAGGCCTGGAGATCGGGCTGCAGGACATACAGGTCCTGCTCGGCGAGATTGAACGACAGCAGCTTTGAGAAACCCAGGCCGTCCTGTGTCAGCACGTCCCCCCATGTCAGCGCCTGCCGCGCGCGCCACCATCCGTGGATGGAGACCGCCTGGCCGGGAGTGAGGGAGATGCGCATTTGGTGCTGGAGGGGCGGGTACGGACGGGCTTATATCCTGAAGCTGTTGGTTTAGGGTGGATATTTAATGTTGGGAACTGGCTCATTGGCCAGCGAGCTTGGAGCTCACTTTTTGGCAGCGAGCTTGGCCTTGAGGGCTGCAAGCGCGATGAAAGCCGCGTTCGGGCACTGCTCCTTGAGGTCGGTGCAAACGCACATGCCTGGCATGCGGTCGATGGCGGCCTGGCTCGCCGCAATGAGAGTGACGGACGGGTCGGGGCCGGGCGCGATGGTCCAGCCCAGCTTGGCGAACTGTCTCGTGTACAGCTGGGCCTGGGTCGGGCCCACCTTATCGGCGAACAGGACCTTGTGCGGGAGCTCCGGCTCGGCCTCCATAACCTCGGTTTCCGGTTCCTGGTCCTTTTCCACGACCACGATTTCCGGCACCGGGCTGGCCTGGCGCTCGACCGGCGGGGGCGGCTGGAACTCCTCCCCCAGCTCGCTCATGAACTCGTCCCAGGGGAGGCTGGCCTGCGGCGCGCTGGAGCGGGAACGCTTCGTGTGGATCTCCAGGGATGCCTGGGACTTGCGCTTCTGCGCGGCCCGCTTCTTCTCGGCACGCCCGATGGCGTCGGCGAACTGGTTGCTGGCGGCCCGGGTGCTGCGAAAGTGCGGGTTTCCCTCCGCCACGTTCTTGAGGATGGAGAGGGCGGACAGGTCCACAGGCTTGATGGCCATGTCGTGGATCTTGAGCCCGATGGGGAAGCACCTGTCCTTGCTCATGTTGCTGCACGATGCAGTGAACATCCTGAAGTGCCCCAGACGCTGCTGGCACTGCTGCTTGGTGAGCGTGTAGAGCGCCACCTTCTCGTCTTTGGTCGCGAACGAGAACGCATGCGCGGCCGCGGGCAGCACGGCGGCAAGACGGACGTGGGCGGTCTGCTGCCCGGCGTACACGATGCTGCCGTCGGGGGCGAGGCCGTACGTGTAGATCATGGATTGCTTGCGCTTGCCGTCCTTCTTGAGGACCCTGCACGCCATCAGGGTTACCGAGAACTCCCGTTTGACCTTGACGGCGGACTGGTCCCGCACGCCGTACTGGTTGATCACGACGGCCTTGTCGGTAAAGATCGTGGGGTCCGCCTTGAGGACGTACCCCTCGATGCCGCTGGCGTCGGCCAGAGAGATCAGGTAGTCGAAGAAGGCCTTGCTGCCCCTCGCGACCGTCTGGCGGCCGTCGGCGGTCAGGAACTCCAGATCGTGCGTCCCCTGACCGGCGTCGAACAGTTGAGCGCGGAACTTCGTGCTTTCCACGGGTCTGGTCAGGGGGTTGCCAGACACGACGAACGCGCCCAGCAATTTGTCAAGGTGTTCCTGGGGGAGGAACTGGCACCCCCGCGTGTCCTCCTTGGGGGGATTGACGGAGTGGACGCCAAACGGGCTGAGCAGGAGCTGGAACTTGCCCACGTTCTGCATGTTGCTGTCGCGGAAACGCTTGAGCATGGCCAGGACCTCGAGGAAGCCGAGTTCCTTCCCGTCGAATAGGGCGCGGAGCTCGCACATGAGATGGGCCCGCATGTCGCAGGCCAGCTGGGTGACCCAGCGTCGGGCGTCCTTGCCGTCCAGCAACAGCTTCTCCTTGTCCGTGCGGGAGTAGATGCAGAACTTGTTTCCGTCGTGGCACTCAAACATCACGGAGTGCCCGTCGGCCTTCACGCCCGCGGTGACGTGGGTGAAGTCCTTTTCAGTCCCGAGCAAATGCTGCACGATGGCCTTGGCCCAGTCGGGGTACTCGCGGACCTGCCTAGGCTTGAGCAGCCTCAGGATTTTGCTGGCGGTATTGTCGGGAATGAGGTCGAGCAGCTGCTTCAAGTCCGACATGGCCTGGATGTACAGGACGTTCAGGCTCCACGGGCAGAAGTGGCTTTAATAGGTCAGCCAGGGGCGTGTTTCCCCGCTCGGCCAGGCAGACAGACAACTGGCTTTATTGACTATCCTTGGCCCGCTCGGCCATCTAGTGCCGCGACCGCCCGAGCATCCGCTCAAGCACAGCCACGTACCGCACGCTCAGCCGCTCGAGGGAATCATCCAGTTCTCGCGCATACTGGCCCAGCTGGATCCGGAGCTTGAGCTGCTCGGCCAGGTCCAGGGCGGTCTTGGTGTGCATCGTGGTCGCCGCGTGGTGGGGCCCGCGGATGTGGAACACGGCCTGCTTGTTCCCCGCATGCTCGTCCCGCTTCGCCCGGGCCAGGTCCAGCCGCTCGTCCACCCGGTCCCGGTGATGCCGCGCCGTCATGAGGTCCAGCACCTCCTTGACCTTCCCCTCCACCTCCCGCAGCTCCTCCTCGTCCAGCTCCTCGGGGGTCTTCTCCTGTGGCTTCTTGGACATTTGCCTGTGCGCCGGGGAGGACGGGATAAATACCGCTACTGGCCCTTCCTGCCCTGCTCCAGCCGCCGCGCGCGCACCTCCTCGACCCACTGCTTGAACTGCACGGCCACCAGCAGCATGAGCACCACCTTCTGGGCCAGGGACGCGAGGGCGGGGCTGTCCTCCAGCGCCACCAGGCCCGTCCGCGGGTCCACCACCAGGCCGCACGGGCGCTGCCACGCGTCGCCGGCCGCGCTCGTGAAGTTGCCCAGCACCGCCAGCAGCAGCACCCGCAGGAGCTCCGGGTCCGACCGGGCCCGCAGGGAGCTCACGTTGAGGGGCAGGCTCGGATCATCCCCTAAAACGCGCTTCACCTGCTGCTCCAGCGCGCCCACGGCCTGCACGCTCAGGTCGGGCCCGAACGAGGCGCCCCCTTTCAGCCGGAGTGCCTGGTTTGCCACGGACGCAAAGTACGCGGGCGCCGCGCGGGCATGCAGGACGCATAGGCACACCAGCAGCGCGCGCATCTCACAGGAGGCAGCCGTTCGTAAACGGATTTTAATACGGGTGGGGACGGACCACGCCGGAGCGGGCCGACCAAGACCAAAGAACCGCAACCGTTGCTGGGTTGTTTAGGATGGGCGTGAGGCGATGCAGAGTAAGGCGCTGGACGTGTGTCTTGCGCGGTTTGGTCGGGACACGCCTGTGGCTTGCCTGCTCAGGCGGGGCCGGGGCTGCCCTTGCGGGAG
>SXGQ01079907.1_pt1 | contig 16682 bp, 16 predicted proteins | sample 3178371 | NCBI WGS metagenome assembly SXGQ01 (sample SAMN11356859, study PRJNA531348) | freshwater metagenome | isolation source: freshwater sample F1-20 | place: China: Fuxian Lake, Yuxi | collected 2017-12-25
GGCGCAGGACCTCGCTCTTTTCGGCCGGCCGCTGGCCCTGGGCCTGGTGAATCAGCCTGTAGGCATCGCAGATGGTCTGAATGTCGGCGTATTCGATGCCGTTGTGCACCATCTTGACGAAATGGCCTGCTCCGCCTGGCCCCATCCACAGGCAGCAAGGCTGGCCATCGTCTGCCCGCGCTGCAATGGCCTGTAGCAGGGGTTCGATCAGGGGCCATGCAGATGGGTCACCGCCGGGCATGAGCGCGGGTCCGCGCAATGCACCTTCCTGGCCACCGCTGATGCCCGCTCCCACGTAAAGGATACGGTGCTGCTGTAGGCTCTTCAAGCGCCGCTGTGTATCCGTAAAGAGGGTATTGCCGCCGTCGATCACGACGTCGCCGGCCTGCAGCAGGGGTCTCAATGCCTCCAAGACCGTATCAACGGCCTGACCCGCCGGCACCATCAGCAAGATGCGGCGGGGGATTTTGAGATCGGCCACCAAAGCGTTCAGGCTCGAGGCGGTTGCCGCTCTCAGGCCGACGGTGCGCTGCTCAAAGCTCAGCCGTTTGGCGGCATCGGTATCAAAGCCACAGACACCAAAGCCATGGCGGGCGAAGTTGATCGCCAGGTTTTCACCCATCACGCCCAGACCGACCAGGGCGATGTCTTTGTCCTGCATGCAGACTGGGTCGGTGGACGTGGCTGCGATCTGACCTTCAGCCACGGCCCACGTAGGGCATGTTGGTGGCCATCACCGTGGTGAACAGGATATTGGCCGAGAGCGGCAGGCGGGCCATCGTCATGAGCGTTTCGACCACGGCCGACATGTCCATGCGCGGTTCGGCCTTGATGGTGCCGTCGGCCTGGGGAACACCCTTGGCCATGCGCTCGGTCATGTCCGAGGCCACGTTGCCGATATCGATCTGACCGACCGCAATGCCAAAGGCCCGTCCATCGAGCGATGCAGCGCGGGTCAGACCCGAGATGGCGTGTTTGGTGGCGGTGTAGGCGATCGAGCCGTAACGCGGCACATGCGCGGAAATCGAGCCGTTGTTGATGATGCGGCCTCCCTGCGGACTTTGCGTTTGCATGAGCTTGAAAGCGTGCGACAGGCAGTAAAACGCGCCATTGAGGTTGACATCGACCATGCGCCGCCAGTCATCGCCGCTGACATCGCCGGGCAGGGTGGTGGGCATCGAAATGCCGGCGTTGTTGAACAGCAGATCCAAGCGGCCAAAGCGCTCGCGCACCTGTTCGAACAGGGCCTTGACCTGGCCCTCGTCGGAGACGTCTGCGGGCATGGCCACGCCGTGGGCGGCCTTGTCTCCTGCTTTCGCAAGGGTTTCACGCAGCGCATCGACACGACGCCCGACCAGGGCCACATGCCAGCCGTCTTGCAAAAGTGCGAGGGCGCAGGCCTGGCCGATGCCGGAACTGGCGCCTGTGACAAGAGCAATTTTTCTCACAGTCGATCCTTGAATCAAAAAAGAGGGAAAAGCCTCAGGCGGCTTCTGGCGCAAACTGGATCTGCACCTTGAGCGATTGGCTCTTGTCGGCCGCCAATTTGAAAGCCTCGATGGCCTGGTCTATGGGCAGCACGCGGGTGATCACCGGCTTGCCGTTGATCAGGCCTTCATTGAGAAAACGCACCGCTGTTGCAAATTCGGCATGGAAGCGGAAGGTGCCCCGCATGTCCACCTCTTTGGCCACCAGCTGTGTCATCGGCAGGCTGATGTCGCCGCCCATCCCCACAGTCACCAGCACACCCCGGGGGCGGATCAGGTCCAGTGCGGTGCGCAGCGCAGCCTGACTGCCCGAGGCCTCGAAGACCGCATCGAACTGACCTTTTTCGGCTTTGTAGATTTCGAGCCGTTCGGCCTGTGTGCTCAGGTCTATGGTCTCGTCGGCACCCATCTCGCGGGCGCAGTTCAGCGGCAGGCTGGCGATGTCACAGGCCACGATCCGACCGGCGCCAGCGCGTCGCAAAGCGCCGATGAGAAGCAAGCCAATCGGGCCGCAGCCGGTGACCAGGACTTGCTGCCCCAGCACGCTGCCGGCGCGGCTGATCGCATGCAGGCCAACCGACAGGGGCTCGGCCAGCGCCGCTTCGGACAGGCTCAGGTGGGCGGCAATCGGGTGGGCTTGGTAGCGTTCGATGATGATCTGTTCGCTAAATGCGCCCTGAATGTGGGGAAAGGGCATGGCGCTGCCGTAAAAGCGCATGTTCAAGCAGTGGTTGTGCTGGCCCGCTTGACAGAAACGGCAGTGACCGCAGGGTCGAGAGGGTGAAATGGCGATGCGCTGACCGCGCTCGAAGCCACTGACCTGGGACCCCCACCCATCGACGATGCCGGAGACTTCGTGACCCAGGGCCATGGGTTGCTTGATGCGCACCGATCCGAAGCCCCCGTGCTGATAGTAGTGCAGGTCCGAACCGCAGATTCCACCAAAGGCGACCTTGACACGCAACTGTTGGTCCCCCAGGGGCGGCAGTTCGGTGGTTTCAAGGCGAAGGTCCTGGGCGCAGTGGCAAACGACTGATTTCATGGCGGGGTCTCGACGTAATGAGGATGCAGTTTAAAGCGTGGCGGTGACACCGCCGTCGACGTAAAGAATGTGGCCATTGACGAAGCGCGAGGCATCGCTGGCCAGGAACACGGCCGCGCCGCCGAGGTCTTGCACGTCGCCCCATCGCCGGCTTGGCGTGCGGCCCACCAGCCAGGCGCTGAATGCGGGGTCGTCGACCAGTTTTTGGTTGAGTTCGGTTTTGAAATAGCCAGGCCCAATGCCGTTGACGTTGATGCCATGGGGACCCCAGTCGATGGCCATGCCTTTGGTGAACATTTTCACGGCACCTTTGGTGGCGGTGTAGGGGGCGATGCCCGGCCGGCCCAATTCACTCTGGACGGAGCAGATGTTGATGATCTTACCCCGGCCACGGGGAATCATTTTCCTGGCCACCGCCTGACCGACAAAGTAGACGCTGTCCAGATTGGTCTTCATGATCATTCGCCAGTCGCTGTCCGCGTAGTCTTGCAGGGGACCTCGGATTTGCATGCCGGCGTCGTGGACCAAGATGTCGATCGGGCCCTGGGCTTCGATCTGATCGACCGCTTTGCGCACGCTGTCAGGCTCGGTCACATCGAAGACCTGGGCGCTGGCCGACAGCCCCTGCGCTTGCAGGGCTTGCAGGGCTTGATCGACCTTGCTGGCCGTGCGGCCGTTGATGATGACATGGGCTCCAGCCTGGCCCAAAGCCTGCGCCACGGCCAGCCCGATGCCCGCTGAGGAGCCGGTGATCAGGGCACGCCGGCCCGAGAGATTGAAAGAGTCGAGAACGTTCATCGGGCGAGCAGGAATTTAAGGGGGACCATGACCAGACTGGGGAAGGCAATGAGCAGGCCCATCACCACCACCTGCGACATGAGAAAGGGCATGACGCCACGAATGACGTCGTGCATGGGGATGCGCCCCACGCCGCATACGACGTTCAAAACGGTGCCCACTGGTGGCGTCAACAGCCCAATGGCGTTGTTTATGATGAACAGGACGCCGAAGTAGACCGGATCGATGCCCGCTTCGCGCACCAGGGGCATCAACACCGGGGTGAGGATGAGTACGGTCGGCGCGAAGTCCAGCGCCGTGCCCACCACCATCACCAAGAGCATGAGCATGACCAGCAGCAAGGTGGGGTTGTCTATGAATGGGCGCAGGATTTCGACGATCTGCCGTGGAATATTGGCCACGGTGATCAGCCAGGCGCTCACCAGTGCGGCGGCAACCAGGAACATGACCACGGAGGATGTTTTGGCCGCAGCCAAGATGATGCCGTAGAGCTGGCGGACCTTGATCTCACGGTAGATGAACAGGCCCACCAGGAGCGAATAGACGACCGCTACCACCGCCGCTTCGGTGGGCGTGAAGATGCCCATCTTCATGCCGCCGATGATCACGATGGCCAGGAGGTAAGACCAGAAGGCGTTGGCGGTGACCCGCAGGCGCTTGATCAAGGGCACGCGTTCGCTCACGCGCACCTGATCTTTGCGGGCCACAATGGCCCAGGTCACGACCAGTGCCAAGCCCATCAGGATGCCCGGGAAAATCCCCGCCATGAACAGCTTGGAAATCGACACCCCGCCGATCACGCCAAACAAAATGAAACCGATGGACGGCGGGATGACCGGTGCGATGATGCCGCCGGCAGCGATCAGGCCGGCCGAGCGGTCCATGCGGTATCCGGCGTCGCGCATCATGGGCATCAGAACGGCGGCCAGAGCCGCCGTGTCGGCAACCGCCGAGCCGGACAGGCTGGCCATGACGATGGCCGCAAAGACGGCCACATAGCCCAGGCCGCCCCGGAAATGACCCACCCAGACCATGGCCGATTCGACGATGCGCCGGCTCATGCCGCCGGCATTCATCAACTCGCCGGCCAGCATGAAAAACGGCACGGCCATCAACGGGAAGTTGTCGGCGCCGCTGATGAGGTTTTGCGAGACGATCTGGGTGTCAAAGTTGTCCAGGTGCAGCATCAGCGCCACGCCCGAGACGATGAGTGAAAACGCCAGCGGCATGCCCAGGGCCATGGCACCGAGCAGGGAAACGATGAAGACCAGAACCGTCATTTTTTTGCGCCTGTGGCCTGCATGATGGCCGTCTCTTCGGAGTCCTGGATCTGGATGAGGTCCGATTCGCGGAACTGTCCGCGGGCAAGGTTCACCAGTTTGCCCAGGATCATGCATCCCATGGCCAAGCTGGTGATGTAGCCAATCCCATAGACCCAGCTCATGGGAATTTCAGTGACCGCCGAGCGGGTGGTGGCGTTGATGCCGTGCTGCTTGAAGGTGCCGTAGAACATGAGCGCGCAGCAGCCAAGCATCAGCACGTTGGAAATGGCAAAAGCCACCTTCTTGCCGCGCAGGCTGAGCTTGCGCACCACGGTGTCGAGCCCGAGGTGGGCGTTTTCACGCATGGTGACGATGGCACCTAAAAACGTGATCCAGATGAACAGGTAGCGCGAGAGCTCTTCGGAGCTGATGATGCCGTCGTTGAAGCCAGAGCGCAGCACGACGTTGCCAAACACCATGATCACCATGGTCGAGAGCATGATCACCAAAGTCAATTCGGCGAGCTTGAAAAACAGATCGTTAAGCTTTTTCATGAGCCAGGCATCAAAAAAGCCCCCTCGGGTGAGGGGGCGTTTGACTTTATTGCATCACTTGGTCTCTTCGATGGCCTTAAGCAGGGCCGGACCATTCTTTTCACCGAAGGTTTTGGCGATTTCGGCCGAGACGATCCTCTGGAATGGTGCCATATCGACGTTCTCGATGATTTGCATGCCCGACTTCTTCAGGTCGGCCACGACCTTGCCAGCGTTCTGCGCGTTCAGATTGCGCTGGTAGGTGGCCGCCTCGCGCGCTGCATCAACCATGATCTTTTGGTAGTTGGCCGGCAGGCTGTCGAATTTGGCCTTGTTCATGGCCACCACCAGCGGCGAGTAGACGTGGTTGCTCACGGTCAGGTGCTTTTGCACCTCGTAGAACTTGGACGACCAGGTCACGTTGATCGGGTGCTCCTGCGCGTCAAAAGTGCCGGTCTCCAGGGCGGTGTAGAGCTCGGCGATCGGCATGGGCGAAGGATTCATGCCCAGCAGCCTGAAGGCCTGAATGTGATAGGGGTTGGGCGTGGAGCGGATTTTCAGGCCCTTGAGGTCGTCGGGCTTGGTGACCGGACGCTTGTTGTTGGTGAAGGCGCGCCAGCCGTTTTCCCAGTAAGCCAGACCCTTGAGGCCGTGCGGAGCCAGTTCATTGAGCACGCCGGTGCCCACTGCGCCGTCGAGTACGTTATAGGCGTGCTGCGCGCTGCGAAACACAAATGGCAGTTCCATGGCGGCCGTGTTGGGCACGATGCCGTTGAAATTGGAGGCGCCGCTGGAGACGATGTCGATCGTACCGCCGCGGGTGCCGTTGATCATGGCCGCGTCGTTGCCCAGCTGGTTGGATGGGAAGACCGTGATTTCAACCTCACCGTTGGTGCGCTGTTTGACCAGCTCGGCCAATTTCATGGCTGCTGCGTGCTGACCGTCTGTGGTGTTGACTGCGTGGCCCATTTTCAAGTTGAACTTGGCGGCCATGGCCGTTGAGCCGACGGCGGTCATCAGGCAGGCGAGAAGGATGCGGGAAAGTTTCATGGTTGGTCTCCTGGTTTGAAGGTGAAGGGTCAATCGGTGGGGAGTGCATATTCGTCTGCACTGAAGACGGTGTGAAACACGGTGCCATCAAACATGGCAATGAGTTCTTTGGAAACTTCGCGGCTCTTGTGGCGAACCTCGGAAGCCAGCGCCACCTCAATGGATTCGCGCGTAGGGTAGCGGACCGACAGCACCATGCCAAAGTGGGGCTGGTTTACGTCGCTCTCGACCTGCCTGAGCACACGCACCTCCTGTGCGCCCGGAAAGCGGGTCCACAGAGGCACCAGCTTTTCGCGGATGTACTGGTTAAACGCTTGCTCCTGGCCTGGCTTGACCTGACCCTGAAAAAATGCACAGCGGATGAACATGGGCGTCCTTGGTTGATCAGATGTCTGTGGGCAACGTACGCAGCGCCAGCAGGGCACTGACCGCCGTCTCCACCAGGCGGCTGACCGGGTCTGTGATGGGCAGTGTGATCACGTCGACTTCTTCAGTGGTGGGGCGTTCGAGCGTGCGAAACTGGCTCTCGAGCATCTGTGGCTGCATGTAGTGGCCCGAGCGCCGCGCCATGCGCTGACTGATCAGTTCGAAGTCGCCGTCGAGAAAAATAAAATGCAAGTCACCGGCCTTTGCGCGGATGCGGTCGCGGTAGATCCGGCGAAGCGCAGAGCAGGCCACCACCTGGCCGGGTGCGCTGCCATGGGCCAGATGGTCGCCGATGCGATCGAGCCAGGGCCAGCGGTCGGCATCTTGCAAAGCAATGCCGGCGCGCATTTTGGCCACGCTCTCGGGCAGGTGCAGGTCATCGCCGTCCAGTACCTCAAGGCCCAGACGCTGGCCCAAAGCCGCGCTCAGCGTGGACTTGCCGCTGCCTGACACGCCCATCACGACCAAGCGCAGTGGGGCGTTCAGTTCGGTCATGTCAGCGCGCATGAACGGCCGTCCATTCGGGCACGGGCGTGATCAGGGGCTGGCCCTCCAGCGCGGCGCGCATGTTGGCAAAAGCCAGGTCGGCCATGGCCTGCCGGGTTTGCGCGGTGGCGCTGGCCATGTGCGGGGTCAGAACGACTTGCGGAAGGCTCCATAAGGCCGAGGGCACGCGCGGTTCGTCGGCGAACACGTCGAGTCCGGCTCCCGCGATCGTGCCTTGCTGCAGGGCCTGGATCAGGGCCTGTTCGTCGACCACGCTGCCGCGCGCGACATTGATCAAAAAGCCCTGGGGTCCCAGCGCTTGCAGCACCTGGGCATTGATCAGGTGGCGCGTGCCTGCGCCGCCGGGGGTGATAACCACCAGAAAGTCGCACTGGCTGGCCAGACTCGCAGCGTCGGGGAAGTAGCGGTGGGGCAGGTCGCTCTTGGGTGAACGCGAGGTGTAGGCAATCGACATGCCGAATGCCTGAGCCCGCTGTGCAATGGCCTTGCCGATGCGACCCATGCCCACGATGCCCATGCGTGCCCCAGAGACCTTGCGGCCCAAGGCCAGTGGGCCTTCGGGCCAGCGCCCGGCGCGCACGAACTGGTCGGCCAGGGCAATCTGGCGGCCCACCGCGAGCACCAAGCCCATGGCCAGGTCGGCCACATCGTCGGTGAGCACGCCGGGTGTGTGGGTCACCGGGATGCCTTGCTCGATAGCGGCTGTGACATCCACACCGTCGTAGCCGACCCCAAAGACAGACACCACCCGGGCCTGGGGCAGTTGCCGCAGCAAACTGGCCGGCACCAGAGCCTCACCGGTAGCGGCCACGCCCAGGATGCGTGGGGCGATCGTCGCGAAGGCCTGGGGGTCGCTCTCGTGGGTGCGGTCGTGAACCGTGTAAAGGCTGTCTAGGGCCTGTCGGTAGAAGGGGTGCAACTTGGCCACCGCCAGCACATCGGGTTTGGACACAAACTTGCTCCTGAGAAATTTTGGGATAGCGCTATCCAGAATCGCCGGGCGTCATTGCCTGTGGCCTATAGCGCAGCTTTCAAAGGTCGATTTTCTGAAATATGGGGCCCTGGGGGTTTGCCCGGGTGGAGCTCGCCAAAGAGCTGGGACAGCGCTATCCTAGCGATCTACGGGCCAAAGCCCACTGAGGATTAACCCTTGCCTGCAGATCGTCCATCGCCCACACCGCGCCACCGGGCCACCGGCCGGGTCACGCTCAAGGAAGTGTCCTTGGCCGCTGGCGTGAGCACCAGCACGGCCTCACGCGCCTTGCGCGGCGAGCGTGCCGTTGCGCCCGAGCTGATCGAGCGGGTGCAGGCGGCCGCCCAGCGCCTGGCCTATGTGCCAGATCCAGCGGCCCGCGCCCTGGCCTCGCGCCACAGTGACCACGTGGCGGTGTTGCTTCCGCTGCTGTCCAACGCCTTGTTTGTCGATTTGCTGGAGGCAGCGCAAAACACGCTGCGCGCCCAGGGCTACCAGACGCTGATGGGCGTGACCCATTACGACCGCCAGCAAGAGGAGCAGCTTTTGCGTGAACTCCTGCTGCACCGGCCGGCCGGCTTGTTGATCACGGGTCGTGACCACAGCCCGGCCAGCCTTGAGTTGATGGCCATCAGCCGGGTGCCCTGCGTGCACCTGATGGATCTGGCCGACTCGAGCGGGCCAACACCCGGCTACAGCGTGGGCTTTGACCAGGCTCAAGCCGGCGCCGAGATGACAGGCTTCTTGTTGCGCAAGGGCCACCGCCGGGTGGCTTTTGCTGCCGCACAGCTCGATGCCCGGGTCATGCAGCGCATGAGCGGCTGGCGCAGTGCTTTGCAGGCCGCCGGCGTGTACGACCCAACCCTGGAATGGCTCAACCCGGCTGCCTCTTCGCTGGCATTGGGCGGGCAGATGTTCGAGCAGATCGTGCAGCAGCGTCCGGCGGTTGATGCCATCTTCTTTTGCAACGACGACCTGGCTCAGGGTGCGCTGCTCGCCGCTTTGCGCCGCGGCATTCGCGTGCCCGGGCAGGTGGCCATCGTTGGCTTCAATGACTTGACCGGCAGCGACCAGAGTCTGCCGCCCCTGACCACGGTGCGCACGCCGCGCGCGCGCATCGGTGAGGCGGCGGCGCAGATGCTGCTCGGTCTGATAAAGGGGCAGGCGCCTGAGCAGCCCCAGCTCGATTTGGGCTTTGAGTTGATCGAGCGGGGCAGCGCCTGAGCGGCTCAGTGGAGTCGATTGATCAGCGGCTGACCCGCAATGAGGCGCTTGATGTTGTCGGCCAGGGTCTGCTGTCTGCGCCGCAGCGTGCCTGCGGTCCAGCCCGACATGTGCGGTGTCATGACCAGGTTGTCGAGCGCGGCAAAGTTCAGCTTCGACGGCGAGGCCGTGTCGTGACCGGCCTGCGGGTATTGGTACCAGGTGTCGATCACCGCCCCGCCTATGCGTTTGGTTGAGAGCGCGTCAAAAAGCGCCTGCTCTTGGAGCACCGCACCGCGCCCGACATTGACGATCACCGCATCGGGCCGCATGGCCGCCAGTTCTTCACTGCCGATCAAGCCCCGGGTCTGCTCCGTCAGGGGCAGCGTGAGCACGATCGCATCGGCTGTGCGCATGAAGCCCTTGAGATCGCTCAAGGTCCATGCCTGGTCGACGCAGGGGTGCGCCACTGGGCTGCGGTTGCAGGCATGCACCCTCATGCCAAAAGCTTTGGCCCGCTCGGCCACGGTGCGCCCGATGTGGCCCAAGCCGATCACGCCCAGGGTCTGCGCGCCCAATTCGGTGCGCGTCGCGCTGGCCGAGCCGGCCCAGTGGGTCCAGCGCTGCTGGCGCAAATCGGCGTCGGCCTGATGTAGAGGCACGTGGCGGGCGAGGAGGGCGGCCATCACATATTCAGCGATCGCGTTTTCATGGCCGAAGCAGTTGCACATGGGGCAGCCCGGTGGCAGCAAACGGGTGTCAATGCCATCGGTGCCCGCTGCCGGCGCCATGTAGAGCTTGAGCCCTTGCGGGCGTGGCAGATCGGCCTGCAGCCGGATGCCGATAACCACGTCAGCGGCCTCAAAGGCGTCGCGCTCACCGGGGCCCTCCAGACGATCGCTCAGGGTCCAGATCTCGTGGTCAGTGCCGATCAGTGCTTCCAGGCCGGGCCGGAACTGGCAGGCGTTGGGGCCGTGAAAAACAATGAGCAGGGTCTTGGAGTTCATCTTGTCAGCGCCGCCTTGACCTGCTCGATCCGGTCCTGGCCCCAAAACATCTGATCGCCCACAAAAAACGTGGGCGCGCCAAAAACGCCACGATCAACCGCTTGCGTGGTCACATCCTTGAGTCGATCCTTGGTGGCTTGCTCGTTGGCCAGATTGAGCATTTCCAGTGGATTGAAGTGGGCTTTGCTCAGCACGCCCGACACGATGTCTGGCTCATTCATGTTGAGCGCGTCCACCCAAATCGCCCGGTAGATCACATTCATGAACTCATGCATGCGCGGGTCGGCGCGCATTTGCAGGCCGGTGAGCATGCGCATGAGCGTGGTGGTGATGATGGGGAAATGCGGGTTGGTGTTCAGGGGCACGCCGTAGCTGTCGGCGAAGCGCTTGAAGTCGATAAAAACATACCTGCCTTTGGCGGGAACGCTGACCGGGGAGGCGTTGCCCGTGGCCTTGAATACCGCGCCCAGCAGCATGGGCAGATAGACCGGGCGGGCGCCGGTGTCGGCCTCGATCTTGGTCAACTGGGTGTGTGCCAGGTAGCTGGCCAGACTGCCAAAGTCAAAGTAATAGTCATAGGTTTTCGCCATGAAGAGATTCCTCGCGGTGGATCAAAACTTTTCCATGTAGGGACGCAAATCCAGCTCGTGCGTCCACGCGTCCCGTGGCTGCCGGTGGAGCATCCAATACGCGTCAGCAATGTGTTCGGGGTTGAGTATGCCGCCGAATTCCTTCAAGGCATAGCGCTCAGGAAACTGGCTGCGTATGAACTGCGTATCAATTGCGCCGTCTATGATGGTGTGAGCCACATGGATGCCTCTGGGGCCGAGCTCACGCGCCATGCTCTGGGCCAGGCCACGCAAGGCCATTTTGCCGCCCGCAAAGCCAGAAAAATTTGCGCTGCCCCTGAGCGAAGCGCTTGCGCCAGTGAAGATGAGAGTGCCTCTGTGCTGCACCCCCCGATCCTGGCTGCTGCCTGACTCGGCCCTGGCGATCATGCGCTTGGCCACTTCCCGCCCGGTTAAGAAGCCGGCCAGACAGGACATCTCCCAGATCTTGGTATAGCGCTGCGCTGTTTCGGTGAGGATGCTGTTTGGGGAGTTTGCGCCGATGTTGAAAACCATCACCTCGATCGGTCCGATATCGCGCTCGATGTGCTCGACCAGGGCCACCACCTCGTCTTCCTTGCGTGCGTCAGACCCAAAGCCGTGGGCTGTGCCACCGGCTTGGCGGATCTGAGCGAGCAGCGGCTCGAGTTTCTCCAGGGTTCTGCGGGTGACGCAGGCGGTGTAGCCTTCCCGAGCAAATCGCCTTGCCACAGCGCCTCCTGTGGCATCGCCTGCGCCAATGACGAGACAGACTTTTGATGGGGGCATGGATGTTTTGAGTGCAGAGTTCATGGCTGTTTGGAGTCCGCCTCAATCAGCGCAATCACCGCGCTGATGTCCTGCTCGCCCATGCCCTGGCTCAGGGCGCGGCGAAAGTAGGGAGTTGCAGCGTCGAACAGGGGGCTGGCGCAGCCCAGGCCACGGGCCATTTGCTCGCCCAGGTCCAGGTATTTGGCCAGGGTGGTGAAGGGCCCCGGCGCGGGTGAGAACTTGCGTTCGGCCATCATTGGAGCCCTGATGGAGAACATGGTGGAGTTGCCCGCACCTTGCGCGATCACTTTGGCCACCAGTGAAGGGTCAAAGCCGGCCCGCGCGCCCATGTTCATGGCCTCGGCCGCGGCCAGGGTGTGTATGGTCAGCAGGTAGTTGGCGATCAGCTTCATTGACACGGCCGATCCGTATGGCCCGAGGTGAAACTGACTCTCGGTGATGGCGTGCAGCAGGGCCTTGCATTGTTCGAGCGTCTGAGCCTCACCGCCGATGTAGAGCGCGGCCTTGCGTGCGCTGACCATGGGCGGTGAGCCGCTGACTTCGGCCTCGAGCACGCGTGCGCCGCGCTCGATCAGGCGCTGCGCCTGCTCGAGCTTGAACCCGCGGCTGTAGGTGCCCAGCTCGATCACGATCTGACCAGGCTTGAGGTTCGTGAGCACGCCGTCGTCGCCTTCGAGGGCGCTGCGCTGGGCGACCTCGTCGGGCAGGCAGAGCAAGAGGATCTGGCAGGCCCGGGTGACGTGCCCCGGGCTGCCCAGGCGCCGGCCGCCGGCCGCCTCGAATTCGGGGGCGGCCGAGCGGCGGTGGCCCGATACCGTGTAGCCCGCTTGCAGCAGGTTGCGGGCCACGGGCAGGCCGAGTTGGCCCAGACCGATCAGGCCCAAAGTGGGAAGTGCTTGTGACATGACAGAGTCCTCCTTGAACAAAACCGCATCCTGGCGAGGAGCTGATTTTGCATGCGCGGCGCTGGGGCCCGGCTTGGGGCAGCTTTGTCCCTGAGGGGACATGGCCCCTGTCTCCAGACTTGTCTGCCTGGCTCAAATGCGCGAAAGTCGGTTGGCCAATGCGCCGATGCTGACTGTGATGGGCTGATGATGAGCGAGACCTTCGACTATGTGATTGTGGGTTCGGGCCCGGCCGGCTGTGTGCTGGCCAAGCGCTTGAGTGAAGATGCAGGCATCAGTGTTTGCGTGCTCGAGGCGGGCGGTCCGGATACCAGCCCCTATATCCGCATGCCGGCTGGCTTCGTCAAGATGCTCGACAAGCCTGCCTTCATGGACTTTTTTTCCACCGAACCCATGCCGTCCTTGGCTGGGCGCAGCCTGCGAATACCGCAGGGTCGCATCGTGGGCGGCTCGAGCTCGATCAACGGCTTGGCGTACTCAAGAGGCCAGCATCAGGACTTTGACGATTGGGCCGCCTGGGGCAATGCCGGCTGGAGCTACCGCGAGGTGCTGCCGTATTTCAAGCGTTCAGAACGGCGGATCGGTGCCGCTGACGAGCGTTTTCGGGGGAGGGACGGCCGATTGCCAGTGACCAATCCGGACTGGAGCAGCGACTTGTGCGAGGCCTTCATTGCAGTAACTGGCCAGCACGGCATTGCCCGCAACCCGGACTACAACGGTGCTACGCAGGATGGGGCCGGTTATTTCCAGCGCATCATCGAAGCTGGGCGCCGGGTGAGTTGCGCCGATGCATTCCTGCGGCCGGCTCTGGCCGGTGGTCAGGTGCAGCTCAAGATGCGCGCACAAGCGCAGCGGCTGCTGTTTGAAGGCTTGCGCGTCACTGGTGTGGCCTACCTTCAGGACGGGCAACTGCGACAGGTTCATGCACGGCGCGAGGTCTTGGTCTGTGCCGGCACGATCAACAGCCCCAAGCTTTTGCAACTGTCTGGCGTTGGGCCGGCTCAGGCTCTGCAGGCCTTGGGCATTGCCGTGCTCAGTCATCTGCCTGGAGTGGGCCAAAATCTGCGCGACCATTACACGGTTCGCATGGCTGCGCGGGCCCGCGATGTGGCCACGCTCAATGAGTATTCCCGTGGCTGGCGGCTGGGTTTGGAGACGCTCAAGTGGTTGACGGGTCGGCCCAGCATCCTGGGCTTGAGCCCTTCGCTGGTCCATGTTTTTTGCAAAACCCGCCCGGAGATCAACCGCGCCGATATCCAGGTGCTGTTCACGCCGGGCAGCTACAAAGAGGGCCGCAGCTACGTGCTCGATGACCATCCTGGCATGAGCTGCGGTGCCCGACAGCAGCGGCCGTTCAGCACGGGCCATGTGGCCCTGAGTTCAGCCGACCCACAGGCAGCACCACGGGTGCAGCCGAATTACCTGAGTGATCCACGCGACCCGCCGGTGTTGTTGGCCGCGCTGCGTCTGGCCCGCCAGTTCTTGCACAGTCCCGGGCTGTCCCGGTATTTCCACAGTGAGACCTTGCCCGGCCCGCAGGTGCAAACCGACGACGAGTGGCTGGACTTTGCCCGCCGCCGGGGGTCAACCGCTTATCACCTCGTGGGCACCTGCAAGATGGGGTCGGCCGATGATGCAATGGCCGTGGTCGATCCCCAACTGCGTGTGCGTGGGCTGCAGCAGCTGCGGGTGGTTGATGCCTCGGTGATGCCCCAGGTGCCTTCTGCCAACACCATGGCGGCCACGCTGATGGTGGCCGAAAAAGCCGCCGACATGATTCGTGGGCGTGCGGCCGCTGAGCCCGCTGATGTGTAGTTGCAAGGAAATGATGCCAGCGGCGAGCAGGCCCCTGAGGCTACGCTGCGCTTGCCCCCGACGCCAGTCGGGGCGGCTGGAGAGCTGACCCTTAGCCGCTATGGGCTGGATCGAGGGTCAGTCGATAGACCCGCGCCGCAGTGCCACTGAACAGGGCCTGTTTTTCCGCTGCGCTGGCGCCGCTGCTCATGCGCTTGAACGCATTCCACAGCACCGCGTAACTGCAGCTGCCCTTGTCGACCGGACAGTTGCTCTCGAACATGCATCGATCAGCGCCGAAGAGCTCGATGCAGGTGTGCACATAAGGGGCCCAGAGATCGGCCAACTCTTGCGACGATGGGGGCCGAGCGCGCGCACTCAGATCAAAGCCAAACAGTCGCATGCCCATGCCACCGAGCTTGACGAACACGTTTTCACAGCTGGCCAGATCACGCATGGCCGTTGCCCACTCAGCGCGCACAGCTTCTCTGCGGCCCGCATAGGGGCCTATGCCGATCACGCCGCCGGCGTGGTTGACGACGATGGACGTTTGCGGAAATTGCCGGGCCAGAGCGGCCAGTTCGGTGATTTGCGTGTGGTAGATCCAAGCGTCAAAACTCAGACCCAGTGGAGCCAGCCGTGCGAACCCCTGCCGAAAGCGTGGGTCGTTCATGACATGAGGTGGGGGATTGGCCAAAGAACCACGTGCCTGTGGATCGGGATGCCAGACGGCTGAGTAGCGGATCCCCCGGAGTCGGTCGCCCCCAGCACGCATTTGCGCCTGCAGCACCGCCAGCACGTCGGCGCCGAGCAGCAGGTCCGCATGCCCCACGATGGCCGCAGCAATTTGGCAGGGACCGTACTGACCGCTGGCACTGAGCGCCGCAGAGCCATTGAGAAATTCCACCTCCCCAACGGGTTGCAGGGCCGCAGGCGCCCGACGGTTGTACATGGCGTGGCATTCCACCGCCACGGTGGCCCGGACGTTGTGACCTGTCGCCAGGTCTTCGAGCATGTCGGTGGCGAAATAGCGGTTGCCGGCGTGATCCCACAGGTGGTGGTGCGCATCGACGATGGGTAGGTCGGGCTCCATGACAGGCTCTTGTTGCAGGGCAAGCCATTGGGGTCGCACGGCCAGGTGCGGGGAGGCGGTGGCGGTGGCGGGGGCGGTGGTGGGGGGCGTTGAGGTCATGTATGAGGATGAAACATAGCTCTTTGGTTCTCCGGCCGCTGTCACCCAGGTTGCAGTCCCGCGCAGGCTGGCAGATGGCTGGCGCGAGCACAATGGAGCTTTTGAGGCGCCTGCCGGGCGCTGGCCGTTCAACACGACAGCAGGGAGACCACGCCGTGGAGTATCGCAAGTTGGGCCGATCGGGACTGAAGGTTTCACCGTTGTGCCTGGGCACCATGATGTTTGGGGGCTTGACCGATGAGCCGCATGCGGCCAGCATCATTGCGCGCGCCTTCGAGCAGGGCGTTAACTTTCTGGACACGGCCGATGCTTACAACGCTGGCCGTGCTGAAGAAATTGTCGGGAGGGCCATTCGCGCTCAGCGCGATCGTTGGGTGGTAGCCACCAAGGTCGCTTTTCCCCTCAATGCCGATGCCGGTGTCAACGAACGTGGCCTGTCGCGCCGATGGATCATGCAGGCGGTGCAGGCCAGCCTGCGCCGATTGGGCACGGATTACATCGACATTTACTACCTGCACAAGGAAGATCCGGATACGCCGCTTGATGAGACCGTGCGCGCCATGGGTGACCTGATGGCACGCGGGCTTGTGCGTTACTTTGGGCTGTCGAATTACCGCAGTTGGCGGGTTGCCGAAATTTGCCGGCTGTGTGATGACATGGGCATCACCCGGCCGGTGGTCAGTTCGCCGTATTACAACGCGCTCAATCGGATGCCTGAAGTTGAGCATTTGCCGGCTTGCAATTTCTACGGGCTTGGCGTGGTGCCCTACAGCCCGATCGCCCGCGGGGTACTGACCGGGAAATATGCGCCAGGTCAGGTCCCGGCCGAGGGCACGCGCGCGGGTCGCAAGGATGCGCGCATGATGCAGTCCGAGTGGCGGCAGGAGTCCTTGCTCATCGCTCAGAAAATCAAGCGTTATGCGGATGAAAAGGGGATCAGCACCTTGCAGTTTTCCCTGGCCTGGGTGCTCAATAACCGGTACGTCACTTCGGTGATCGGTGGCCCTCGGACCCTGGAGCAGTGGGATGAATATGGCGGTGGCGCCAGCTATGCGTTCACTGCGCAAGATGAAGCCTTTGTCGATGGGCTTGTCACACCGGGCCATCCTTCGACGCCGGGCTAC
>SXGQ01758038.1_pt1 | contig 16680 bp, 21 predicted proteins | sample 3178371 | NCBI WGS metagenome assembly SXGQ01 (sample SAMN11356859, study PRJNA531348) | freshwater metagenome | isolation source: freshwater sample F1-20 | place: China: Fuxian Lake, Yuxi | collected 2017-12-25
CCTCCACGATGGAGATCGTGGAGGAGGTGGCGGCTCCGACATCGTCCCCCTCGACGACGAGCACTGCGCCGTCGTCCACCACGACGACGGCATCCACCGACGTCGACGACGTGCAACCCGAGCGAGCGGCCCCGGGGACCGACGGTGGTGATGGTGGTGGTGGTGGCATGTTCGGATTGCTCCTCGCCGTGACCCTGGCGATCGTGGCCGTGGGCGCCGTCGTCGCACTGCGCACCCGCCGAGCCCGAGCGAGCGGCGCGTGAGGTGCCGCCGGCTGGGCACCCTGGCCATCTTGGCCGTCGCCCTGGTGCTTGCCATGCCGGCGCCGGCCGGCGCCGACCCGGCTGAGCCGACCAGCGACCGGTCGAGGGTGCGCGGCATCGACCCGCAGGATGCACCCCTCGAGGCCCGCGTCGTCGGCGGGGACGCCTTCCTCGAGGTCCGGGTCGAGGCCGGCAGCGAGGTCACGGTTCCCGGGTACGGCGGAGAGCCGTACCTCCGGTTCCTCCCCGACGGCACGGTGGAACGGAACCGTCGATCGCCGGCGACCTACCTCAACGAGGACCGCCTCGGAGCGTCTGCCGCGCCGCCCGGCCTCGACCAGGACGGCGAGCCGGAGTGGGAGCAGGTCGCGACCGGCGGCACCTACGTCTGGCACGACCATCGCATCCACTGGATGTCGCCCGATCGTCCGCCCGGGCTCGAGGCCGGCGACGTCATCGACGAGTGGGAGGTGCCCCTCGTCGTCGACGGCGATCCCGTCACGATCAGCGGGATCCTCCGGTGGGAAGAGCCGATCTCGCCGCTGCCATGGGCCGCGCTCGTCGCTGTGCTCCTTGCCGTGACGGTGGTCGTCACCCGGAGGCGGTCCGCTCTCGTCTCGGGTGCTGCGTCCCTGGTCTCCGGAGGGCTCGCTGCCGGCCTGGCGGTCGCCGAGCGTTCGGGCCTGCCGTCCGGGGCTCAGAGCGGGCTCATCACGGTCGTCGTCCCGGTGGTCGCGGCGGCCGCCGGGGCCGCCGCCGTCGGCCTCGGGGCGGCCGGTCGACGCGCCGGGGCGACGATCACCACGTTGCTCTCCGTCGCCGCCACGATCGGTTGGGTGCTGCTCCGGGTCGACGTGTTCACGGAACCGGTGCTGCCGACCACGCTCGACCCGGGAATCGATCGGGCCGGGACGGCGGTGGCGGCCGGACTGGCGATCGCCATCGCCGTGGTGGTGGCGGGATCAGGCGCTCTCGCCCCCGTGACGCCGGTCGGCCCGTCGGAGGCCGAGACGGTGGGGTGACCCCATCTCGGGGACGGTTTCCGGCGTCCTCCCCCAGGCGTGAGACACGTCTGCTCGGCACCGAAGTCCCGACACTCGCGGGTTGCGTCTCAGCCCAGCCCGGTGGACACCAGGGTGAAGAGGGCGAAGCCGACGAGCAGGAAGGCCGTCGACGTGCGGCTGTCCTCGGACGCCTCGTGCGCTTCGGTGATGAGGTCCTCGAACACGGCGACGGCGAAGAGCCCGGATGTTGCCACCAGGGCTGCGAACTGCAGCGCTTCGGGCTGGTCCCGAAGGGTGAGGTAGGACAGGACAGCACCCGCGACGACGGGGACGACGAGCAGCACGGCGAGCAGGAGGCGCGCGTTTCTCGTGACGCCGTTGGCCCGGAACGTGATCGTCGTCGCGGCACCCTCCGGGACATCGGCGAGCACCTGCCCGATCGCCAGCGTCAGACCGAGGCTCGCCGCCACCGCGCTGCCCGAGCCGATGAGGAGGCCGTCGCCGAAGAGATCGGTGGAGACCGCGAGGTAGATCATCCACATGCGTCCACCGCCCTCGGCGCGGCTGGCGATGATCGACTGCGCGACGAGGTACACCGCGCCGCCGACGAGGAAGGCGAGCGCGATCTGCCACCCGGCCAGCACCTCCAGCGCTTCGGGCATGATCTCGATGGCGACGACGGCGAAGACGATGCCGACCGCAGCGTGCAGGGCTCGGTTGCGCCATGCGTCGCTCGGTGAGAGCGTCTCGGCGAGGGCGGCGCCGGCGAAGTTCCCGGCGAAGGGCAGGAGGGCGAGGAGCAGGACCCGGGTCACGTCGTCGACGGCTGGTAGCGGTCGGGCGCAGACCAGAACCGCTCCTGGCAGGTCGCCGAGCAGAACGACATCGACACGCCGGCGACGGCGGAGGTGGGCGTGCCCACCCCTGGGGTGATCCGCATGCCGCAGACCGGATCGGTGACGCAGTCCTCGGGGTGGCAGAGCAGGACGCGGAAGACGGCAACGGGGTCGTGGAAGCCCCGGATCTCGGTGGCGCCGAGCGGCTCCACCTGCCACCCGACATCCGCAGCCGCCCTCGCTGCGTGCTCGGTGACGCGCAGCTCCCCCGGCGGAGCGAGGTCGGAGAGCCGAGCCGCCAGGTTCACGACCGCCCCCAACACGTCCTCGCCACGATCGACGACCGGGCCGCTGGCGATGCCGCCAGTGACCTCGGGCATCCGATCGATGTCGTGGAGCCGATGGCTCACCTCGTCAGCCAGATCGATGGCAGCGGCGGCACCCTGCGCCTCGAGCAGCACCCCGTCGCCGAGGGTCTTCACCAGCCGACCTCGACCAACCACTGCGTCGGCGACGGCCTCGACGAAGCGGTCGACGACCTCGGCGGCAGCATCGTCGCCATGGGCATCCGTGAGCGCCGTGAACCTCGTCAGGTCGAGGAAGACGATGGTCCGGCCGGGATCCGATGCCACGGGAGGGAACATGTCACGACGCCGGCCGGGCCGCAACCGGGCGATGTGGGGCACGGACTGGGCTCGGACATACTGGAAGTCCCCTCTCGACCCCGATGCGGCGCCACGTGAGCGCCCCGAGGAGTGACGTGTCGAAGAACCTGAAGCTGTCCCTGGCACTGGTGTTCGCCGCCCTGGTCGCGGTCCTGGTCGCCGCCAACGCAGGTGGCGGGGACGACGAGCCGGAGGTCGCAGCCGAGGACGGCGGCGCGCAGGTCGTCCGGCCCGACAGCCAGCGCCTCTCCACAGGAGCCTCTGACGTCACGTTCGTGGAGTTCTTGGACTTCGAGTGCGAGGCGTGCCGAGCCGCCCATCCTGCCGTCGAGGAGCTGCGGTCCCGCTTCGGCGACGACATCACCTTCGTGGTGCGGAACTTCCCGCTCCATGCGAACTCCGTCGCCGCGGCGAGTGCCGCAGAGGCCGCTGCAGCCCAGGGCAAGTTCGAGGAGATGTACGACCTGCTCTTCGAGACCCAACCGGAGTGGGGTGAGCAGCAGTCGTCCCAGGAGGAGGTCTTCTTCGGCTTCGCCGAGGACCTCGGGCTCGACATGGACGAGTTCCGCGCCGTCTACGACGATCCGGCCACGCTCGAGAAGATCGAACGGGACCAGGCCGACGGCGAGGCCTTGGGCGTCGCCGGCACCCCGAGCTTCTTCCTCGACGGTGAGAAGCTCGAGGTGGAATCCTTCGAGGAGCTCGTCCAGCGACTGGAGCAGGCCGTCGATGCTTGACCAGGCCGAGCGGCCCGTCACGCCTCCCGGCGACGACGGCGTGCGCCTGACGGCCGAACCGTCCCCGCCGGCCCGACGTACCCCGTTCGTGCTCGTCCTGGGCGGAGCGGTGGGCCTCCTCGCTGCGGCGGTGCTGCTCATCGAGAAGATCAAGCTGATCGAGGATCCTGACTACATCCCGAGCTGCAGCATCAACCCCATCCTGAGCTGCGGCTCGATCATGCGGACCGACCAGGCCGAGGCGTTCGGGTTCCCCAACCCCATCATCGGGGTCGCCGGGTTCGCTGCGGTCCTCACCGTCGGGTTGGCCGTCCTGGCCGGTGCGTCGCTCGCTCGCTGGTTCTGGCTCGGCCTGCAGGTCGGCGTGACCTTCGGCATCGTGTTCGTGCACTGGCTGATCTTCCAGAGCCTGTACCGCATCGGCGCCCTGTGCCCGTACTGCATGGTGGTGTGGGCCGTGACGATCCCGCTGTTCTGGTACGTCACCTTGCACAACGTCGGGCACCGACACCTCCGCCCGCGAGGGGTCGCCGCCCGGGTCGGGGTGGCGGCCCAGGAGTACCACGGCGTGGTGCTGACGGGCTGGTACCTCATCGTCGTCGGACTGGTCGCCCAGCGGTTCTGGGACTACTGGTCGACCCTGCTGACCTGAACGGGAGCACCATGGACATCGACCGCTACGTGCCACGGACCTGGCTGGCCCTCGCCGGCCTCGTCGGCGCGTTCGCCTTCCTCGGAGCCGCCATCACCTACTTCGTGATGGCGCGCGACGAGCGACCCCCGGACGAGTCCTCTGCCGACGTCGGGTTCCTGCAGGACATGCTCGACCACCACGAGCAGGCGCTCACCCTGTCGGTGTGGGAGCTGCAGAACGGGACCATCCCGGCGGCCCAGACGTTCGCCCGGGAGGTGCTGCAGCAGCAGTCCTGGGAGATGGGCCAGATGGAGCGTCAGCTGGACCAGTGGGGGTATGCCAGGCAGGACCGCGCCGACACGGCGATGGACTGGATGGGCATGGCCACCGCGCCGGATGAGATGCCCGGGTTGGCCAGCGACGCCGAGCTGAAGGCGCTCCGGGAAGCCGAGGGCCTCGAGGCGGATGCACTGTTCATGGCGCTGCTGGAGGACCACCACCGGGGCGGCGTCTCCATGGCTGCGGCCGCGGCCGAGCAGGCGTCCGACCCGTGGGTCCGTGATCTGGCCGGCCGCATGGCCCGCAACCAGGCGATCGAGATCAAGGAGATGCAGGCCGCACGCGCGCGCACCGACCTGGACGCCGCTCCTGACGGCTACGAGCCCGGCCCGTTCCCCGACCACGGGGACGGCGGCGAGATGTCCCAGTCCGAGGACATGGACCACTCCGACGGCTGACGCAGCCCGTCGTCGGCCTCACAGGTCCCGGTCGGCTGCATCCCGGCCGACTTCGAGCTCACACCCGTCCCGCATCGGCGGAGCCAGCTCGGCAAGGGCCTCGTCCGTCGCCTCGACCGCATCGATCGGCGATTCCGGCGTGGCGGCGTCCGCGGACAGCACCAGGTAGTCGATGACCCACCCGGTGTCGGGAGCCGGCGTGCCCGCCGAACCCGCGACGGAGTCCCGCACCTGGATGCGGACGACCTCGTCATCCGCGTCGATCCAGGCGTCGACGATCGGGGCGGCACCTCCGGCGACCACGAAGCGGAAGCCGTCAGCCAACGTGCCGTCTGGCGCGCGGAAGGGGTCGATCGGCTGGGCGTCGCTGCGCTCGAGCACCGCCGCCACGGTCGCACTGCCGTCGGGTGGAGGGCCGGACGCAGCGACGTAGGAAGCGAGGTCCGCACCGAGGATCCGAGTGAGCTGGGGCCGGACCCGTTCGACGTCCGCTCGATCGACCCGCAGCCAGGTCCAGCTGCCCTGGTCGACGGCGAACAGCTCAGCGCTGAGGTGGACGGCGTCCGCCTCGACGATCGCCGTGCCACGGCCGATCGGCGTCTCCGTGGTGAGGACCACCGTGCCGTCCGGGAACACGGTGCCTTCGAGCCGGCGGTTGGGTAGGACGCAGTCGAGCACACCCGTGCCTCGTGCGCGATATGCGAAGCGGAAGCCGTCTCGTGGCGCAGCCAGGCGTGCCTCGAGTCCTGGTCCGTCGAGGTCGTCGCCCCCACCGCCCGAGGAGGCGAATGCGTACGATCCGACCGCTGCCGCAAGGACCAGGAGGGCGGCGAGCGTGCACCTCCGCTTCCGGCGGCCGACGACCGTCGTGGCTTGGACGCCCTCGGTCAGAGCGGGCACCATTGGAAGATGGTACAGGGTGTCGCAGGTTGCCGCCGTCGGGTCGGAGATGACCGGTGACCGACACGATCGACATGGTCCCGTTCGAGCTGCGGGCCGAGGCCTGGCTCCTCGTGCTCGGCCTGGCCGTCGGCTACCAGTGGGCCGTGCGGAACCTCGGGCCTCGGCTCCCCGACTTCGACCCCGCAGAGGTGGCCGGTCGCCGGCGCCTCTTCATGGCCGGCCTCGTCGTCCTGGCGATCTCGGTCTCGTGGCCGATCGACACCATCGGTGACGGCTACCTGTTCAGCATCCACATGACGCAGTACCTGCTGATGTCGTTCGTCTCGGCACCGCTGCTGGTGGCAGGGACACCAGGTTGGATGCTCACGACCCTGACCCAGCCGATCGATGCGCTCGTGCGGCGCCTGGCCCGGCCGGTCGTGGCCATCGCGCTCTTCAACGCGGTGCTGGTGCTCAGTCACTGGCCCGCTCTCGTCGGCGTCTACCTCCGGGTGGACGCCGTGCACTTCGGCATGCACGCCCTCTGGATGATCGCCGGCTACGTGTTCTGGCTGCCCGTCCTCAACCGGGCTCCGGAGCACTACGGCAAGTTGTCCCAGCCGGTCCAGGTGGTGTACCTGTTCCTGTCATCGATCATCCCGACCGTGCCGGCTTCGTTCCTGACGTGGTCCGAGACCGGTCTGTTCGACGAGTACGCAGCCGCTCCCCGCCTCTGGGGTGTCACGGCGGTCCAGGACACCCAAGCTGCTGGAGCGATCATGAAGCTCGGCGGCGGGCTCTTCCTGTGGAGCCTGATCGTGGTGATCTTCTTCCGCTGGACAGCGACACAGGAACAGCCGGCTCCACGCCGCGTGCACAACGCCGACCCGGTGTCGACGTGAGCGTGGCCGCGGCCCGGTCGTCCACGTCCGTCGACTGCGACGACGGGTGAGCACCGAATGGCCGGTGACTACGGCGGTTGCCGTGTCAGCTCCGCCCGAGGGATCAGGGGGCGTGGGAGGCGCACCCGGCATCGCTGCTGCCGTCTTCCTGGCCGTGATCGTCGTCGCTGCCCTGACCGGACTCGTGCGCTCGATCCTCCGACACAGGTCCGAGCGTCGCGGTCCGAAGCCGTGATCAGAGCAGCACCAGCGCGGCGAAGGTGGTCGCGTTGAACCCGACGTGCACCGCGATCGCGGTTCCCAACCGCCCCGTCTTGACCACCGCAGCGGCGAACACGAGTCCGGCGGCGGTCAGTCCGGCGAACTGCAGCGGCTGGAAGTGCGTGGCTCCGAAGAACACGGACGACCCGATCACCGCGGCGAGCGTCCCCCAACGCTCGCGGAGCGTGCCGAGCAGCAGGCCCCGGAAGAACAGCTCCTCCACGATGGGCGCGATCAGCACCACGCCCACACCCATCAGCACGAGCAGGATGCCGTTGAAGTCAGCAAGCAGATCCTCAGCGGGACCAGACAGGTCGTCCTCGTCGAACCACGAACGGAACGGCAGGTAGAGCAGGGGGAGCAGCACGAGCTGCGTCGCCACGCCCACGACGAGGCCTGCCACGTCTCGCGGATGGATCTCGCTGTGGAGCGCACCCACGTGCCTCGGAGCCCCGGGTCGTGATCGCGCGAAGGCCACGACACCGACGAAGCCGGCCCAGAGGCCGACCTGGCCGCCGAGGATCGTGAGCGGGCCGTCGGCGTCGAGGGTGACGAGCCCGACGACGCCACTCGTGATCGCGGCGGCGACGAGAGCCAGCAGGTAGCCGAGGAGGACCTCCGGCACCGACAGCGGGCGTGCCGGCCATGATCCCCGACGTCCGGTCGAGCTCGGATGCCGGCGCTGCTGCCCCGCCCGATCTGGATCCTGGCTAGACGGCAACGATGGTCCCGGACATGAACGGGTGGGCGTCGCAGAGGAACTCGTACTCGCCGGGGTCGACGATCATGAAGGTCAGCATCTGCGTGACGATCCCGTCCTCGAGCTCGGTCATCGGGTCGCCGGGAGACTGGATGTGCAGGTTGTGCAGGACACCCCGGTCGCGGTTCTCGATGGTTGCCGTCACATCGACCCCCACCGGCACCACGACTCGGTCGACATCCCATCGCAGGTTCTCTGCGACGATGGTGAACTCCTCCACGGGCTCCTCGGTCTCGGCTCTGGCTCCGACGGTCGACGCTTCGTCACCGCACGCCGCCAGCGAAGTCACGAGCACGGCACCGGCTCCGAGGCGCAGGACTCGCCGCCGGGTCACGGGCTGTTTCGTCATGAACGCAGGCTCCCCGGATCGGGTCATGTGCTACAGCGTGTACGACCTCGACGTGGAGATGCCAAACGAGGTCGAGGGCGTCACGGCCGATACGACCAGTGCCACGGTTCCTGTGGGTGCACCTCGAGGCCGTTCCAGCCGCTGTTCGCCTGGAGGAACCGGTAGGCGGCCGAACTCCTATCGAGGATGAGGCTGCCCCCCGAGGTGAAGTCGATGGCAAGCCCGTACTCGTGGAGTGACTGTCCCACCTTCGCCGTCGGCGGGCTGCACGCGGACGCCGGTGAGTTGACGGGATCCGGGCAGTTCTGTGCACGCAATCGCCGCTGCGCGCCGGCGTCGCGATAACCGCCACCCTCGAGGGGGATGCCGGCGACCTCGGCCTCAGCCAGCAGGGTGCGTACGAAGGGAGCGAGTCGCTCATGGACCACGATCCCTCCGACGTCCTCCACAGCTGGAGGTCCGGTGGCCTGCTCGCCCGGAATGGCGAGCCGGAACGGTGCACCGACCTGCAGGGGAGGGAGGAAGTCGTCGGGGTCGAGCGGCGCCGGTCCCGGTGCACCCCCACGCTGCTGGGTGCTGCCTGCGGACGAGACCGGTGGCGGGGACGTCGGTGCAGGCGGTCGTGGCTGGGCGGTGCTGAGGCCCGGCTCCTCCGGAGTCGGCCATCCGCCGGCCGCCAGGACCGAGAGGGCGAGCACCAGTGCCCCGGCTGCACCGGCGGTGCGGAGAGAGGGGATGGCCGAGATCAGCTTGGACGCCACGTGCTCCACCTCGTCGCGCAGTCGATCGCGAGTTGCCCTCGGTGCGGTCGGGGCACGAACATCTGGACGTGCGACACGCTGTCACACGAAGCTGCTGGTGGCGAGTCGACGGCTGTGCTGTCGCATCTGGGCGCGCCTCGTGAGCCGTGCGACCGCGGGGCTGCTCGCCGCCGTGGTACTCGTCCTGGCGGGATGGCTGACCCTGTCCGTCGTCGCTGGAAACGACACGGACGCTCCCACAGGCGGTTCGGGAGCTTCCCCGTTGTCCGGGGTGTGCGGCGCCCTCATCGCCGCTCGTTCGGGCGACACAGAGGAGGCGCGAACCGTGTTCGTCGACGACGCCCACGACGGGCTCCACGACCTGGCCACGCGTACTGCCGAGGTCGACCGAGCAGCGGCTGGCGACCTGCTCCGAGCGAAGGAACGCATCGAGGCGCTCATGGAGTCGCGCTCCGCCGCAGACCTGCAGACCGCCCTCGCAGACCTGGCGGATGCAACCGCAGCCGCCGCCCGAGCCCTCGACCCGGAAGCAGCCACCTCGTGCCCGTGACCCGACCGTCCTGGATCTGCCTGTCCGCCGCCCTCGTCCTGGCCGGGTGCGGTGGGGACTCGGACCGTGACGCGGCCGCGCCCCCCTCGTCCCAGCTGGACGGGGCGGTCGTCGCGCAGGTCGCCAGCTACGAGCTCGTCGTCGACCGCGACCAGCGCTTCCTGGTCGGGCTGTTCAGTGACGAGGAAGGCATGGTCAGCCACGGAACCGCCGACCTGGCCTTCTCGTTCCTCGGCAAGGAGGGCGACATGCTCGACGAGCCGACGTCCGGTCCGGACGCCACAGCGACCTTCATCCCGGTCCCAGGTTCGCCGGAGTCGACGAGCTCGGAGGGGGCGGCCTTCACCTCGCCGTCCGAAGCACGTGGCGTCTACGGCGCCGAGGGAGTGCGCTTCGACCGAGCCGGCTTCTGGGAGGTCACCGTCGACATCGAGGTCGACGGCTCGCGGCACGCCGCCAGCGCTGCGTTCGAGGTCCGCCAGGAGAGTGCCGTGCCGGTCCCCGGAGATCCGGCGCCGCGGACGCAGAACCTCCTGCCCGGTGACCCCGACGCACCGCCCGACGCCGTCGACTCGCGTGCGGAGGACGACGGCACGGTCCCAGACCCCGAGCTCCACGAGGAGACCGTTGCGGCGGCGATCGACGCAGGGCGACCGGTCATGGTGGTCGTCTCCACGCCCGTGTACTGCGTCAGCCGCTTCTGCGGTCCCATCACGGACACCGTGCAGGACCTGGCCCGGGAGTACGGCGACCGGATGGACTTCGTGCACCTCGAGGTCTTCAAGGACTTCGAGGCCAACACCTTGAACAAGGCGGCCGTCGAGTGGATCTGGCCCGCCCGGCAGGGGGAACCCGCAGAGCCCTGGGTCTTCCTGGTCGATGCGAGCGGCACGGTCATCGAGCGGTGGGACAACGTCGCATCGGAGCAGGACCTCTCCGCAGCGGTGCAAGCGGTCGTGGAAGGAACAGCGTGAGGGCGCAGCGGCGCGGCATGGGCCAGCTCGAGGCCGAGGTGATGTCGATCCTGTGGGACACCGACGACTGGCTCACGCCGCGAGACGTCCTGGCTCGACTCACGAGCGACCCTCCGGTCGTGTACTCGACCGTCATGACGATCCTTCGCCGCCTGTGGAAGAAGGGCGTCGTCGATCGGCGCACCGTCGGGAAGGCGTTCGCCTACCACCCGATGAAGGGCGAGGGTGAGCAGACAGCCGAGCGGATGGCCGGGATCCTGGAAGCCGCAGAAGATCCGGAGGCTGCGCTGGTGCACTTCCTCGCCGGCCTCGAACCTCGACGCCGTCGCCATGTGCGCGCGCTCCTCGACGAAGGCCCCCAGCGGTGACGCTCTTGCTGCTGGCCTGTGGACTCCTCGCCGTGACCGCGCCAGGCATCCGTCCAGGGTCGATGTTGGCCGCTGCACCGCGATGGTTCGTCCGGCTCTCAGTGGCATCCGTCGGCCTCGGCACGTTCGCGATCGTCGCTGCGCTGGTGTTGTCGGCGTCGGTCGGCGCACTGCACCTGATGGTGGGAGGGACCGTGACGCCGGCCGACCACCTCGCGCCTGAGGGGGTCGTTGGATCCGCGGCTGCCGCTGCCGCGATCCTGTGGATCCTCGGTCGGTCCACCATCATGGCGTGCCGGGCCGTGCGAGGCCATCGGGCTGCCCGGGTCGACGCATGGTTGGGCGAGCACCAGAGGGCCGGGGACCTGGAGGTGGTCGTCATCCCGACTGACGCTGCCGTGGCCTTCAACGTCCCTGGTCGACGACCCCAGATCGTGATCTCGGAAGGTCTGCGCTCCCGGCTGTCCGCCGACGCGCTGCGCTTCGTCCTCGACCATGAGCGTGCACATCTCCGAGGCAGGGATCGTCGGAGCGCACTCGTGGCCACGGCCCTGGAGACCGTCTTCGTCTTCGTTCCCGGAGCGGCGCGCACGGCGGCAGCGTTGCGCGTCGGTCTCGAGCGAGCGGCCGATGAACATGCTGCGGGTGCGCAGATCGCCCGGCGGAGGACCATCGTGCAGGGCATCGCCGCGGAAGGAGCGCGCACCGCCTGCGGCGCCGAGCTGTGGCACTTCCGCAGCCGAAACCTGGTGGACGCTCCGCCCCCTGCACTCCCGGATCTGTCCCTCGCCGCATCCGGTGTCGCGGCGCTCGCCGCAGTCGGTGTCTCGGTCGCCGTGCACGCCTCGGCCGACTTCACCCCCTACCTCGCCCTGTTGTGAACGCACTGTCGACGTCGTTCGCCCACCAGGGGGGCTGGGATGAGAGCCTCTTCGCTCTGGCGCCGGTGGTCGTCTTCGCCGTGCTGCTCCTCCTCGCTCGGCGCCGGGTCGGCGACCTCGCAGACGAACACACCGAGCACCCCGAACCCGAGGACGAGTGAGCTACGGAACCTGGGTCGACCGGGCAGGACGTGCGGGTCGAGGGGGCTACTCGCCTCCCGGGCGAGCGCGGGACAGGTCGGACACGACCTTGAGGAGACCGTAGGGGTTGACGGGCTCGCCGCCTCCCGGGTGGATCTGGAAGTGGGTGTGCGGAGCGCCGCCCCGTGCGTTCCCACTGTCGCCGACGTAGCCCACGAGCTGGCCGGCGTTCACGACGGCCCCTTCGACGATGCCGTCTGCGTATGCCTGCATGTGTGCGTAGTAGTAGTAGGTGCCCGACTGGCCCTTGAGCCACAGCTTGGTGCCGCCGAGGACGTCGGTGCCGACACGCGTCAGCACGCCCCGCTCGACTGCGTAGACGGGCGTACCGAACGGCGCCATGATGTCGACGCCCTGGTGCCCGTGCTCGTACTCCGTACCGGTCATGCGCGGGTAGCCCCAGGAGTCGATGAAGCTGTAGGGCTCGCCCAAGGGGAACACGAAGCCCCGGATCACGATCTCCGACCCGGCGCTGAAGACGGCGAGCTGGAACTTGCGCTCGGTGTTGAGGCGAAGGGCGTCCTGCAGGCTGCGTCGGGCGGTGCGCAGCTCACGCCGGGTGCGGGCCACGGCATCCAGCGCATCCAGCACGCCCCCGTCGATCACGGCCTTGGCTTGCGTCAGGTCGACCACCGACTGGCTGTCGGCCTCGGACACCGAGGACAGGAACACCTTGCGCATCTCGAGGACCGTGGCGTCCTGGGAGGTCATGACCGTGTCGAGCTCTGCTGCGTTGCCGCGCACGACGGCGTTGGCGATCCGCTCGCGGAATCGGACCTCGGCCTCCCGCAGCTCCTGCACCTTCAGCTGCTGGGCGACGTCGAGACGGGCGAGCTGCTGCTGGAGGGCGGCGAGGCGGTCGGCCAGCTGGTCGACCAGGTCGGCGGCGTCGGCGACCTCCGCAGCACTCTGCAGCACCTCCGCCTGTGCGACCCGCAGCTCCCGGCGGATGAGGCGCTCGGCGTCAGCAGGATCAACGGGCTCGCCGGGCGGCGGTGGACCGGTCTCCTCCGAGAGCGGGACCTCCTCGGGCGGGGAGTCCTCGTCACCGGCCTGCTCGGGCGGCGCGGTGGTGGTGCTCTCCTGAGGAGGCGCTGGCGGCCCAGGCTCGGAGCCAGGCGTCGGTGGCAACGGGGTCGTCGGTGGTGCGGTCGCCACCGGTGCGGTGGTGGTCGACTCCGGCGGGGTGGTCGGGCACGGGTTCGAGGTGACCGGCGCCGTGGTCGTCGTCGCGCAGTCCGGCGCCTCGGTCGCCGGTGGCCCCTCCTGCGCGAACGCCGGGGCCGCCACCGTCACGAGGAGCGCGGCGACCGTGACGCTGAGGCGGAGGGACAGGCTGCGTGGCATCGACAGAGGTGCTCGTTCCGGACCCGGCCGGGGCTGGCCGGGCTCGGTGAGCCTATCGGCGGTCTCCGTGGAGCCACGCCCGACCGCCCGACCGATGCTGCCCTTCGCCCGATGACCGGCTCCGACCGCCGGCGCGCCGTGCGTCGTCGCGGCCAGTCAGCGGGCGGGGGTTCACGCCATCCCCGCCCGCGACCTGTTCGTCAGCGGACGCCGAGCGCTCTGCTCATGATGCGGGCGATGTCGGTCTGGTCGATGACGCCGACGACGTTGGCGGCCTGTGGTCCTTCGGCGGCGACGCGCAGCTGGGATCCGGTGTGCTCCTGGCTGGTCGGCGTGGACCCGGTGCCGTAGCTGAGCATCATCTCCTGGCCCTCGTCGGTCGTGAGGACGCTGGCGAAGCCGGCCGGGGTGGCATCGGGCTCGAGGATCTGGCTGGTGTGGGCGTGGTCGCCGGTGACGATCACCAGCGTGTTGCCGTCGGCACGCGCGAACTCGAGCGCAGCAGAGACCGCCTCGTCGAAGTTCACCGTCTCACCGATCTGTTCGCACGGCTGGCTCACGTGGTTGCGCTTGTCGATCGACGCGCTCTCGACCTGCAGGAAGAACCCGGCCTGACCGGCGGCACGTCCGTTGCCGCGCGCTGCCGGCGTGGACAGCAGCTCGATGGCACGTGTGGTCATCTCACCGAGGGTCGGCTCGGCCACCGCGGCGGGGTTGGTCTCGTTGCACCGTTGCGGGCCCGACGCCGGCTTGGTCGCAGGGAGGCCGGTCCAGCGCGTCGCCATGTTCCCCGTGGAGAACAGGCCGAGCACGGGCCGGCCCGGCGTCGCGGCGGCGAGGCCCGGCTGGTCGGTCACGACCTGGTAGCCGGCGGCGGCCGCGGCGGCCCGTACGGTCTGACCGTCGGCCGGGCCGCCGGTGATCGGCTGGTCGTAGCGACTGCGGCCGCCGCCGAGGAGCACGTCGACCCGGTGGTCGATGGACTGCTCGGCGATGGAGCCGGGGCCTGCGGGCTTCGCGTCCTGAGGGCAGGGCCCCATGTTGGCTGGACCCTGGCAGGCGCGGGCGGCGACGTGGGCCATCGGCGCTGCCGGCGTGGCGTCGGTGAGCTCGGATGTGGTGACGACACCGGTGAGCATGCCGGCGGCCTCGGCCTTGTCGAGGACGGTGGTGAGGTCCTGGTCGGTGCCGGGCGTCGTCGAGATGCGGCCGTCTGCGGTCTTGGACCCTGTGGACCAGGCCGTGGCGGTCGACGCCGACTCGGGCGTGTAGTCGGGCGCCGTCGGGTCGGTCTCGAGCACCGAGTAGGTCGTCATCTCCCCGGTCAACGGGAGCGTGTCGAGCGCCATGCGCCCTGCGGCACCGTAGGCGTAGTTGCGGGCTGCGGTGATCTCGCTGTCGCCCATGCCGTCGCCGATGAGCAGGATGACGTTCTTGGCCTTGCCGGCGTCGATTGCCGCCTTCACCTCTCCCGAACGGTCGGCATCGTTCGCCCCTGCGACCAGCGGGGCTGCGACCAGCGCCGCCACGACGCACGCGCCTGCGGCGAGGGTCTTCCTCTGTGGCTTCATCTTGTGATCCTCCGGATCTCGTTGGTGTTGCGAGCCATCAGAGCGGGGCGGGATGAAGCAGCGGTGGAGACAGGGCACACGCCATGGGGACCACCGGTGAACAGTTGGCCGGGCCGCTGCGGCGCCTGATCTCGGTCGACACCTTCACCGCCTGGCGACCGACGGCGCCGATGATCATGGGATGGCGGGATGCCGGAGCGCCGGTTGACAGGGAGGCTCAGACGATGGTGACCGCCGCGGCGGTGACGAATCCGAGATGGGCAGCGACCAACGCGGCCACGCCGGCCCGCGTGATCGCGTGATCGCGACCGAAATGGACGGCGGCGGCGTAGAGGATGGGCATCAGCGCGACGAAGGCAAAGGTGACCGTGACGAGGGCCGGGTTCTGCACCGGGACACCCACGAGGGCGAGCGGGAGGAAGCCGACGGTCAGGGCGACCGTGTTGTCGGCGATGGAGTTGGTGGCAGCGGACACGACCTGCCCCGATCGTGCCACCGCCCAGGTCGCGAACCAGGCGGGAACCGCCGTCATGGTGGCGGTCAGGAACAGGCCGGCCACCACGTCCTCGATCCCGAAGGCCGACGCGAGGCGCTGGGTCGAGGTGGTGATGAAGTACGACGCGACAGCGAGCACGGCCACCCCAGCCGACGCAAGCGCCGCCTCCCGACGAGACCACTCCACATCTTTCCGGTCTGAGCGACCACGGAGCAGCGCCTGGGCCAGGTAGGCGAGGTAGGCGACGGCCATGATCGCACCGTCGACCGGCTGCAGTCCCCGCAGCGGCGCCGGCAAGATCAGTACGGCCGCGAGCACGACGATGGCCAGGTACGGGGCAGCCTGCACCCACACGGCGCTCGGCGCGAGCTCGAGGTGGTGGCGTTCGACGTGGCGGTCGTGGTCTTCGGGAGGTCCGTCACCATCACCGATCTGCCGGCTCCGGGTGCCGAGGTAGGCGACGACCACCATCCCCGGTATCGAGACGACGTTGGAACCGAGCATGTTCCCGAGTCCGATCTCGGCCGCCCCCTGGATGGCGCTGGCCGTGTTGATCCCGATGTCGGGAGCGGCGCTGGCCAGACCGACCACGGCGCCACCCGCCGCCGCCGTCAGACCCCACTGGCGGCGGGCCTTCTGCAGCGGGTTCGCCAGCTGCTCGGCTCCCCAGTGGGCAGCGAACACGGACACCGCCAACGCGATCGCCCACAGCCAGGTCATCGTCGGTCCTCACCAGCTCGGTGGATGGCGGTCCGCCTCTCGGGTGAGGCGGTCGTAGCGCCGTGGGGTTCGGGGAAGGCCGAAAGGTGAAGCTCCCTCGCAACCGGCGTCGGTGCACTGCCGGAAGTCGCTCTCGCGATCGACGTGCACATCTCGGTCGACCTCCCCCTCACCTGGGCCCGGCTGTATGGAACAGATCGGAGGTCAGTCGGCTCGATCGCTCATGCGGCGAGTCCAGCCGAGCGCCACCGCCGCTTCGGCGACACCGAGGGCGCGGGTGGCGCCGGGATGGTCGGCGAAGGGCTTCATCGCTCGGCGGTACAGCTCCGGACCCTGCGACCACCGCCGCATGTGCCGCCGGGGCATCCAGGCGGTGACGATGCCGTCACCGACGGCCAGCAGGGCGAGTGTCCACAGGATCCGACGCATCTCCGGGACCTACCCGACCGGCGCCGGATCCATCCGCTTGCGGTATGCCAGGAGCCGCAGTGCGTTGGCGACCACGACCAGCGTGGAGCCCTCGTGGAACACCACCGCCGGTCCGATGCCCACGTAGCCGACGAGGGTCGCAGGGATGAGGAAGACGACCATGCCGAGGCTGAGGTAGAGGTTCTGGCGGATGATGCCGCTCGCCTTGTGGCTCAAGCCGATCACCACGGGGAGCGTGGCCAGCTCGTCGCCCATGAGCGCGATGTCGGCGGTCTCGAGGGCCACGTCGGAACCGGCTGCACCCATGGCGATGCCGACGGTGGCGTGCGCGAGGGCGGGCGCGTCGTTCACG
>SXGQ01673998.1_pt1 | contig 16673 bp, 18 predicted proteins | sample 3178371 | NCBI WGS metagenome assembly SXGQ01 (sample SAMN11356859, study PRJNA531348) | freshwater metagenome | isolation source: freshwater sample F1-20 | place: China: Fuxian Lake, Yuxi | collected 2017-12-25
AGAAACTTGTCATTTGCACTGTTTCGTTTGGCAAGGATTTTCTTTTGTATGTCGTCAAAGTAGTTCCAAGCCAAAGGTATAAACAGTATTTTATCAGTGCTATCATACTCATCCAAATGATCAATAGACACCACAGGAATACTCATGCCCGGACTATAATGATGCTGTTTTAGCTCATTGTCATCAATAATAAAATCCAGTTTGATCTTGCTAAAGTTAAGCAGTGTGTTACCCTTGGCAGCAGCGCCATACCCACCTAGCACATAGCCCTTGTTACGATACAGTTCCACAAACACCTTGAGATCAGCTACTAACTTGAGAGTGTTAGCTGCCCAGGCAGCATAGGTTTCGTCTGTGTACAAACCTTGCATGCGTTCCATGGCAATGATGTTTTTAACTCTCTGCTGCCGTGGACGCTTGCCTAATATAAACACATAACTCACACCATGTATAGGAGTCTTGATTGTGTCTATAAGATACAGTCCTGCACGTTCTGCTAGTGCTCGCATGCTGTTCACATTGAAGAAACTGATATGTTCATGATAGATAGTGTCAAACTCATTGTTTAAGATCATGTCCGCTTGACTGGTGCTGATAAACATCAAACTATTATCATGCATGGTTTGATTTACCAGTTTTAAATAAGCCAGTGGATCTGGTATGTGTGCAAATGCATTTTGGCTGGTGATTATGTCAATACCTTGTGAGCCGGCTGCTTGCAGCACACTGGATTGTGCATCTTGATTCCAAAAGTCCACAACCACATGATGTCCACTGCGTGAACTGATTGAGTGCAAATTAAGTGCAGGATCTACTCCAAAAGTTTTTAGTCCATCATCAGCAAAGAAATTCAGTTGACTGCCATCATTACATCCAATGTCTAGCACAGTACCAGGCAATCGTCCTGCCATGGTCATGAATGTTTCTTGAACAAACTTGCTATACCAGTGCATGTAGTGTAGATAGGTCTGACTGGTACCACTCACATAAAGATAGTGTTTGTATATTAATTTTGGATCCACTGCATGTGTGAGTTGCAGATGATGACAGTTGGTGCACATGTTCACTGCCAAAGGAAAAAAAGGTTCGCTGTCAGCAGTGTCTTTTTTAAATGCATTTGCCAAAGGCTGATCATTCAGATCAAGAATAGGAACCAAATGTTCGTTACCGCATGCCAAACAGCTGGTAATTTCAGTTACTTGTGATTTCATCATGTTTTGTTTTTGAATTTATGGCCTGTGTTAGGGCGTTGGTAATTTCTTGAAAATCAAAACTGCGATTGCATAGCCATTCTTTATCTTTAGGCTGTTCGCATACTAGGTTTCTCACTGGAGCGATCTGTCTTGAATAACAACCTGTACATGGCACACGACTTTTTACAACCTGCACTCCTTTACCAAACTCTCCGTCTCTCCAGGGCAAAATCTGTTCAGGATCAAGATGACTGAGTAAGGCCACAATAGGAGTGTCTGTTGTGCATGCAATATGATAAGGACCACTATCGCCACCCACAAAAGCCTGTGCATTGGCAATTAGATGTCGTATTTCTCCAATACTCAACTGCTCCACAAGATCAATGTATCTATTGCTCACTGAGGCAGGAGCTCGCATGTCATATTGTGCTCCTACCGTGACAATTTTCATATCTGGGTATGCAGCTTCTAACCAGGCCATGATCATGGTCCACATCTCAGGATCCATGTTTTTGTTTTCCCATGCCCAACGACGCATGTGAAAAACCACATAGTCAGAACCAATGCTAGCAACAGCTTCATCCACTGCTGCCATCTCTTCTTTTGAGCTGGTTAAACACAATTGTTTGTTAATGTTTTCTATATCATTGCCAAATGCTCTATATAGATAGGCATCAACGTAGTGTGACTTGATGTTGGTTTCGTAGGCATCATTGAGATTGAAATACATGTCCCAGGGATCTTCTTTTTTCATGTTTGCCGGAGCGCACACTGAGTTGATGTCAGTGTTGTTTTCTAGCACTATGGTTTCTTCTGTGACCACCTGAATAAAAGCATCTGGACCATAACGTTTACGCAGTTCTCTGAGAACTGGAGTAATCATGATCACATCGCCTACTGCTTTTCTACGATCTACTAGAATCCTAATAGGACGATCAATCTGTAATTTCGCTGGTTTCAATTGCATATTGTTCTCTTGGATATGTGTTTTCAAAATGCCAACCTGGTACCAGTTTACCTGGAGTGGAGTGTAGCTCTGTCCATACTGGATTTTTACTTCCAATCCAGGCTTCGTGTTCATAACGGAAGTTGCCGTCGTCAAGTGTGGCATTTATATACTGACTAGGTTGCCCCCAAGGCAAATTGTCAGGATGAATCATGGCATCTAATTTGCGAATATAACTGGCTCGTGCCCACCAGAAATTTCCTGAATAGTGTGGCCAAGGCGCTTCAATAAAGTTAGTGCCCACAGTGTCCATGCCTTCGTCAAGTTTGGCCACGTTGTCTTCCCAACGTTCAATCTGCCAATACTGCATGTAGTTACGCCAATCAATCACTCTTTCATCGCCTAGCCTACTCAACCCTTTCAAATGAAAGTAGCACACATAAAATTCTTCATCTGTGCTGTCACAATCTGTTTTTAACTGATTCAACGTGGGATATTCCCAAAGTTTAATATTGTCACTGGTATGAACAAACTTAACATTAGGAAAGTCCGTTTGATTTAGAATTTCTTTAGCAGCGTTAAAACTGCTTTCTCTACCGTTTGTACATAATACCACTTCGTGAGCAGCATCTAACAGCCCTGACTCACTGGCCAGGGTCATTTGTTCGCTCATGAGCTCAAAGGCTCCTGGTAAATCATTTAGATGTACATAAATTTTGATTTTCATTTTATTCCTTTGTAAACGCTTTCTGCTGTAGCCACTTGACTACGCATTTTGATCAGTTCTAGAATCTCTGCATCGTTCTTTTGATCTTCTCTAGGCACAAATAGTGCTTTGCCTCTTGTGCTAGCATCCGCAGCTGGTTCTGTAACATAGTAAACCGCGAGACTTTGTCGCATGACACCTTCAGGGCAAACGAGATCTTGGGGTAAGCCGTGCCATGAATATTGGGTGGTATCAAAGAGCACTGCACGGTTGAATTTATTTTCAACCGTGGTAACAAGTTCTTTGGCTGTGCCTTTTTCATGATCATGACTCCAAAATTCCAATCCACCACCCCAGTTAGGATTCCAATCTGGTGTGATATACACTATGAGGTTATAGTGTCTTTCTAATTGTAACTTAGGATGTATGCTGTAGTCAAGATGCACATTCAACTTTCCAGACGTAGTGTGTGCATGTTGACCGCCACCGTGTAGTCCTATGTCTGCCTGTACACCTTGAAAGCCTGTGATTTCTGATATAATGTTCTCAAAACCTGCGCTGCACAAGTAATAAAGCACTGCATAGGTAGTAGGAGAAAATTTATCCCAGTGATTACAGGCCTTTTTGTTTTCAATTGCATTATTGTAATGTGCGTTCCAAACTGGACTATCATATGCTGGAAATTCTTTAACCAACTGAGCAGCCACTTCAGGTAAAAAGAAATTGTCTATGATCACATGATTAAATGGTTCAGCTGATAAAAACTTCTGTTGCAGCTCTCTCCAATTTCTATCTGTTAAAAATTTGTTCATGTTAATTTACTATTGGCTGTCCATTGGGTGCTATGGTTCCATACACACCAACTTCATCAACTTCTAGCACACGATCCTGAGGCAGAGCATAGAACAAACAGTGTTCAATATCTGCATAACCTCCGGCTCTCATGCGTTCTCTCATGTAATCACGAGCGTTCACATAGTAACCGGCCATGTCTCTCTGCATGTGACTGGGCCAACTGAGCAGTCTTGCCATATACTGTTCTTTTAATAGTGTGATCTGATAAGGAAATTGACTGGCGCATCTACGACCAATCACAATTTTATCCTTGGCCTCAGCGGTTGAATAAAAATCCAAATTGAACTTGTCATTGAGTAGATAGCGTCCTGACATCTTGAACACTCTATCAATACCATCTAGTTCACCAGAGTCCAGCAGGCTGTATAGGCTCAACGGAAACGTGGTAAGTTCGGTAAGATTCTTAACCACATCCCAATTTTCAAACCAGGCCTTGTTATTGTAAATCCAATTCACTTCGGTGTTGGTAGTGAAATCCAAAAAGATATCACAGGCGTCTAACAAGGCATTTTCACGCTGTGACTGGATGCCATTGCCGCTGACTTCATTGACTACAATTTTAACTCCTGGCACACGTTCTCGTAGATTACTAATAGTGTCCAAGGTCATTTTTAGACGTTGGTCAGCACTGTATATGCCAAAACGACTTTCAACTGCACTGGTTACAATTACTAGTGTATTCATTTACGTAACCACCGATCGTTTGCCAAAGTCCAGTCTACCACTTCCTTTACTCGCTCGCTGAGTTTGATCTTAGGAATCCAGCCCAGGCTTTCCAACAGTCCACCATCAAGTGCATAGCGTAGATCGTGCCCCGGACGTGAACTATGAAAGTCAACCATTTCATATTTGAGCTCTTTGCCTTGTGCTCTAGCAATGATCTGTGCCAGCTCAAGATTGTCAATTTCTTCAGGTCCTACTAGATTAAACTTAGGACACTTGGCATGACCATAGTCGCCTGAGTGTTTGTATTCTTGTAGGTTATCTAAAATAAACATCAGTCCATCTGCCACATCCTTGGCATGGATGTAGTGGCGGCTACCTGCTTGTGTTTTGGTAGGATCACTGTGTACAGTTACCACTTCGCCATCACGCACCTTTTGAATCACCATAGGAATATACTTTTCTGGATGCTGACGTTCACCAAACACATTCATGGTGTGTGTTACCACGATAGGCAAGTTGTATGTGTTTTCAAATGCCACACACAGTTCTTCTGCTGCTGCCTTGCTGGCACTGTAAGGATTGGTACTGTTATAGCGATCGTATTCTTTATAGTTCACGCCATGTGGTGCAGGGCCAAACACTTCGTCTGTGGAAAAGTAAACAAAACGCTCCAACTGTGTGAGTGTGCGACTCCACTGTAATAGGTTAACTGTGCCTACCACATTGTCCATCACAAACTCCATGGGATACTCAATTGAGCGATCCACGTGTGAACCTGCGGCAAGATGCAGTACATAGTGTACTTCACCAATCATGCCTGCGGTAAGTGGTGAAATTTCTGCTTTGAGATCGTGCCATACCACACGCACACGTTTTCTAACTTCTGGATCATGATCCTGCATCATGTCTGCAAGACGATTTAGGTTGCCACTGAAATCCAACCTATCCAAGCATACCACGTTCCAATCTGTGGTACTTAGAATACGGTCAATCACGTGGTGAGCGATGAACCCGGCACTGCCGGTTATTAAGACATTCTTAGACAATTTGAATTCTCCAATGAGTAATTGATGGTGTATTTATTGTTGCAATTTTACTTGTATTTTGTTTTTGTAGCAAGAGAGTGCTGCTCCAATTACCTGATGCATGTCATAGTACATGTATTCGCCCAGGCGTCCTCCTATGATTGTGCGTGGCTCTGCATCTGCCAGTTCTCGGTATTTGGCATATCTTTCTCGGTCCTCGGGTGTGTTCACAGGATAGTACACAGTATCATCACCTTGTGCAGCACGTGAATATTCTATACCAATCACAGTCTTATCATCTGGGTATTTGCGTTCTGGATGAAAATGTCTGTGTTCAATCACACGAGTGCAGCTTATGAGTTCATCTGGATAGTTAATCTGAGTTACACCTTGGTAGTCTTTGACCATTTTAATCTGGAAGTCAATGTCTATGGTACGCCAATTCAGTCTACCAAACTGATAGTTGTAATAACGATCAATTGGACCTGTGTACACCACCAATTGGTCTTTGGCCTGTTCTTGTACTTCAAACCAGTCTGTGTTCAAGAACAGCTGGATGTTTTCATGATCCAGCATGCGTTCAAAGATAGGTGTATAGCCGCCTACAGGTATGCCTTCGTAAAGGTCGTTGTAATAGCGATCATTGTAGTCTGTGCGCACAGGCAGACGTCTAGCATAGCTGGCAGGCAGTTCCGTGGGATCAGTTTCCCATTGCTTTTTAGTATAGCCTTTTACAAATGCATGATACAGTTCTGGGCCAATCAAGGCCATGGCCTGCTCTTGAAAGTTCTCAGGATCTTTGTGCTTGTGATTTTCTGTCATTTTGTCTAGCCAAGCACGAGCTTGACTAGGCGAGTAGTTGGTATTGTAAAAACTGTTTATGGTACCAAGATTGATTGGCATGCTGTACAACTTGCCGTTGTATGCGCTTAGACACCGGTGACGATAATGATTGAACTCTGTAAACTGATTTACATAATCCCAAATTTCTCTGTTGCTGGTGTGAAAGATATGAGGTCCATACCTGTGTACATTGATGCCTGTGGTGGCGTCATCTTCGGTATAGCAGTTGCCAGCAACATGTGATCGTTTTTCAATCACAGCCACACGGTATCCTGATCTACTGGCCCGTTCGGCCACCACACTGCCAAACAAGCCACTGCCCACCACAATTAGGTTGAAGTTATCAAACATGATGTATTATACTACTAAATATTCCAGGAGTCTAGCATGAACATAAAAATTTATCAAGCCTATTATCGTGAAGATCAAAAAGCTCATTTGGACAAAGAATTTGAACCATTTGACAATACCAAGAATCCAGTTAAAAACCTATACGAACACTATATCTATCATGAAGTGCGCAAACGTGCGCTGGCAGAAGGAGTGGATCGTTGGGGAGTATTCAGCTGGCAATGGAGAAAAAAGTTACAGCATGTTGAACCAGCTGCTATTATAGGTATCACTGAACAAGCGCAAGATTCAGAAGTGTTGATTTTCAATGCTTATCCCTATGACGAACTAGTAGCCTATAATGTATGGGAACAGGGCGCTTGGAGCCATCCATATATTGTGGTACTTGGTAGAAAATTACTAGAGCTCATGGGAGAAAATCCAGACATAGTTTATTTGCCCATGGATCGTAGCACCTATTGCGCTGCAAATTACTTTGTTGGCACAGCCAAATTTTGGGATGGACTATTGGAATTTCTTGATCGATTTGTAGCTGCAATAGACCAGCTTGACCAGGAGTACAAACAAATGTTATATTCCAGTGCAGGATATGAACCAAATCCAGCTTTAGATTACACAGGTTTCATCTGCGAGCGTCTGATCAGTACCTATCTAGTCAAACAACAATTTAACATGCGCATCAATGCTTTTATTCCGGGCACACATGCACTAGGTGATCTCAAACACGAAGCTGTGCGTACTCAAAACAAAGCAAAAATTTTAGAATGGAATGAACTTAGACCTGCCAAGGGAATCAAATTAGCCACAGAATGGATAGAAAAAGTATTTTAATTACCGGTGCTAATGGTTTCATAGGATCATTTCTGCGAAATCACTATGCCAGATCACACACTGTGTATGCCCCTAGCCATAGTGTGCTAGATCTAACCAACGGAGAAAGTGTTGATAAGTTTTTTGACCAGAATAGTATTGATATTGTTATCCATTGTGCTTTGGTGGGTCGTGATAGAATTAATGCGATTGATCAGATTCTAACTGTTCAGAACCTGGAGATGTTCACAAATCTATGGCGCAATCGTCATAGATTTGAAAAACTGATTAACATGGGCACAGGCAATGAATTTGACACTAGTAAAAATATTCACATTGCCTCAGAACAGGAGTTGTACAATCATCTACCAAAAGCCAGTTACGGTTATGCTAAAAATCTCATAGCCAGGGTTATTGGTAACACGCCAGATTTTTATAATCTTAGACTGTTTGGAGTGTTCCATCATACTGAATCAGAAAAACGTTTTTTCAAACGCTTGTTCGCTGCCACAGATCAATCCCCTTTAAGAATTTTTCAAGATCATTATTTTGATTTTGTGAATCTGGAAGACCTAGTGCCGGTGATAGATGCTATTATAGATCGTCAGTTAAATGACTATGATTTAAATATTGTGTACAAACAAAAACATCTGCTCAGTGAATACGCTCACATGTTTGCAGATGTTCATGGTATCTCACACAGTAGAATTATTGTAGACCACACTGGCTCAAATAACTTTACTGGACGCGGTGATCTATTGGACAGTCTTGAATTGCCCAGCAAGGGCTTGTATCAAGGTTTTAAACAGTATGTCAATTAATCTTCAGCGGTGGATTCATTGGCACCAAGATGCTGTTTAACAGCTCGCATGAGCTTGCGAGAAGTATCATAAACATACTCGCGGGTGTCACCGTCCTCAGTATTCAATACCATAATAAAACCGTTGGCTACTTTTCTTAATTCGATAGTTTCAAACATTTTGATCCTCAAGAGGTTGTAATAACTGCCAAAGTATACTACAACCTCAAGGAATTGTCAATCTATTTGATCTTCTTCGTACTCCTCGTCTTCATACTCTTCTTCCCATAGGTGATCAGCAGGAGCATCTTTGCCTGAATCATATATGCGATAATAATGCTCATTTGGCATTAATTCTCTAAAAGTGGTTCCTGCCATGGCCAACCCTAGAGCAGTAAAATGGCTAGGTATCATGATGTCTGTAATATAGAAGTGACTGCTACATGCTCCGCCAATGCTCTTGATTGGACCATGTTTGATTTCTAAATCTTTTATGTATCGTCGCAGGTCACCAGCATCGCGGCCTTCCTTTACAATCACCCGTGTGATACCTTTCTGTTTGTTATGCAAACGAAATTTGTCATCTATGGTAAGGGGTCTTATTTGCGCCTGATTGTTTTCATCAATGGTCAATAAACAATCCTTGACCTTGATACTGCCCTTGGTATGGCTGTTATCAGGAGTTTCCTTGGTGCTCCAAGGACTTTGACAGTCCACATGTTCAACATAGTAGCTCTTGCCACCTGTTTTTAAGATCCACATGGGAACGGAAGAATCTTGCAAGTGTTTTTTATTAAAATGAAACACTACATCTCTACAACCTAGTTCAATCTATGACATTTTATTTTCCTTTCAGTGATGAACACATCATTTCAAACTCGCTTTGTTTTGAGGCAACCTGACCATAACTGGCCTTTGGATTACGCTCTCTATACTGTGCCTTTTGTTGCTCCAAGCACTCATTGTATTTATTACCACAACCTACAAGTATAAGTGATAAAACTAATGCCAACTTCATTTTTATATTCCTATAAAAATGTATGACTCTGGTTATTCTCACCATCAACAGAGCCTAACGACTCCACCTGCCGAACAATCGTTACGGACATTGTTAACCCCGAGCCATTTCTTCACGCAGCTGGCCAACTTCGCCGATCAGTTTACGTCTGTCGGGAACGACGGAGAATTTGGTGCACCAGGTGGGAGTCGAACCCACTACCAGAAGTTTTAGAGGCTTCGGCTATCCGATCAGCTTCTGGTGCATGGAGCGGGGTAGGAGAATCGAACTCCCGGCATCAGCTTGGAAGGCTGAGGTATTACCATTATACGAACCCCGCATACTACTATTTAATCAGCGTAGGCTGTACAGCTTTACGCTCTTTGGCAGCTTCCATTGCAGCAGCATCTTCAGGTGAAATTTTGGCTGCAATATATGTGAACACCTTGATAGGACGCCAGAATCTAGTGAACATGTTATTGATCAGCAGTATTGCACCTACAATAATAATGATACCAAGACTGATCAACAGTGCGCCTGTGACAAAGTTTGCCGCTTGAATTACTTCTACTGCAATTTGATTTTCCATCTTTTCCTCTTTGATTGATTACCTGGTAGCCCGTGACAGAATCGAACTGCCGTAACCGCCGTGTAAAGACGGAGTTCTACCATTAAACTAACGGGCCTTAAATGCCTATGTTTTTTATCTACCTCTACCTGTGTTTCGCATGACTTTTTGTTGTGGAACTTGTACTGCTTGAGTTTTCATTGCTGTGTTTTTTTGGATCTGTTGATGTGGTGCCTTGCTCTCTTTGGTCTTTGCTGCTTTGTTTTTAGAACGTGGATCTCCCATACTATATCTCCTTGAAAAAACTTGGAGCGGGTAGAGAGAATCGAACTCTCAACTAATCCTTGGCAAGGATTCGGGTTACCATTACACCATACCCGCTTGAATTCTTGTCAGGCCACTTGATCCCTCAAGCCCCTGACTGAGCTGTTACTCTGTCCGCTACATTTACTTCTGGCAAGGTGTAGTACCCACCTACGATTTTTCTATCACCCATGTAAAGCGGGCTTTGGGGCTATCATCGTACGAGCCCTGGCATTATGGTGAAGCCAATTTACCCCCTATTATTAACGAGTAGGGACCCCGGGATTCTTGGTGCTGGCGAAAGGAATCGAACCCTCAACCTACGGATTACAAATCCGTTGCACTACCGTTGTGCTACACCAGCCATGAAACTATTATAGCACGTTATTTATAAAGATCAACCAGTTCTTTGTATCAAGTGCCAACCAAATTGTGTTTGCACAGGCTCGCTGACTTGACCAACGTCAAGAGCAAAAGCAGCATCTTCAAATGGTTTTACCATCATACCTGGTCCAAACACTCCAAGATCTCCATCACGTGCTCTGCTAGGACATGAACTATGAGCTCTAGCTAGATCGCCAAATTGGCTACCTTCATTTAATTTTGCTCGCACAGTCAATGCTGTGTTTAAATCTGAAACCAAAATATGTCTTGCACTTACTTGCATAGTATCCTCTCTTATGGTTGCGGAGCCCGGAATCGAACCAGGATCTCGAGCTTATGAGACTCGCGAATTACCGTTACTCTACCCCGCGTCTGTTATTCTTTACGACCGCCAATCAGTTGCAGCAGCGCAATAAATATATTAATAAAATCTAGATACAAAGTCAATGCACCTAGTGTACGAATTTTACCATCATCTGCTCCACTGTAGTATACCTCCTTGAGTTTTTGCACATCATATGCAGTGAGCCCAACAAAGATTATAACTGCCAACACATTGATCACTTGTGCCAGTACCGGTAGCGCGAGCCAGATATTTACCACACTGGCAATAATGATGCCAATCAAGCCTACCATGAGAAATGTTCCCATACTGGTAAGATCTCGCTTGGTAGTATAACCAATCAGTGCAAAACTACCAAAGGTCACCGCGGCCATTAAAAATGCTGTAAAAATACTAGCACCCGTATAAACCAAAAATATACTGCCCATGCTTAGGCCCTGCGCAATAGCAAATCCCAAGAACAGCATGATCAAGGTGTTGGTACTGAAACGTTCACTGCCAAAACTCATGGCCAATACAAATGCCAACGGACTCAAAATAATCAGCCAGGTAAGAATACCGCCTGTGTACAAAAACGGCATCATACTTGCCAGTCCAGCTGTCACAGCACTGATTGTGAGTGCTGCTGTCATGCGCATGAAAATGTCTCTAAAAAAGTTTTGTACACCAGTAGACGAAAGTTCAATAGTGTTTTCCAAAGAAAGGCTCATGTGTTCTCCTTAATTTTCACATTATATTTACAAATTGTACACCTGTCAACTACATAATTGGGCCGTTGCCGTTTTTGAAGCCCACTGTGCCACCTTCTGCTTCAATGCGTTTGATCACATCTTCAAACAAGATGGGTGCAAAGTCTGTGTGCTCCACACACACGCAATGATAGCGAGGATCAATCCATTCTCTTTTGCCACGCTTCATGAACTCCATCAGGCTACTGGCCCGCTTCATCACACGGTTGGCATGCAAGTGTCCGTGAATGTTCACCCCAAAACGACCCAACGATTCTTCATGGATGGGAATGTGACTCAAAATCATGCCGTTCATCACATGGTAGGCTCGCAATTCACGAAAGTATTGTCTGTACTCGTCATCACGAAAGATATCATGATTACCACGGATCAATACCTTGTCACCATTCAAACGAGCCAAAGTAGGCAATGCACGACGGTTGATAACCACGTCGCCCAAATGATAAACCTTGTCGTTGGGACGCACACGATCGTTCCACTTGGCAATCATGTCTTCATCCATCTCCTCTGGAGTGGTGTAAGGACGCAATTTGGTCACACCGTCGTTGCGCATGAACTTACACACACCCAGGTGTCCAAAATGTGTGTCACTGACTAAAAATACTGCTGGCATGATTACCTTTCAATTGCTCGTCTAAATAAAATTTCCTGTTTGGCAAATGCTTCAAGCTCCCAAGGACAATTTAGATATTTGGTCCTATTAGTATAGCGTTTGCCACGCCAATACTTAACTCCGTTTTCTGCTCGCAAAATACCACGTGCTAACTGTTTCACGTGCACCATTTCATGTGCTAGAGTGATTCCCAAAAGATGTGCTGGCGCTGGTTTCACTGTAACCACTATGGCATCAATGCTGGGTAAAGGAACTGTGCATCCATCATTGTTTTCACCTACATCATTGCTGATTTCAACTAACAAAAACTTTTTGCTTTTTGTTAACTTTAATTGTCTAATAATAGAAGGAAGAATAGCTTCTACAATGATCTTGCATTTTTTGCTACGTGATTTCACAGCAAATTCCATAAAGAATCCTTAGTTTAGCACATTATAAATTAATTATATACTAAGGATTCTTTACAGTCAACCAAGTTTAGGAAGTTGCAGCTTTTATAACAACAAAATTGAACACCGGTTGTTCTGTGCTTGTGCCGCCAGTGGTAGCAAAGGTTATACGGAAACTGCCATCTGTTATATTGGTCACTTGAATAATGTATAAATCTAACCCAGATCTTTGGTTCACAATAATCACATCATTGGCCGATACTGTGTTGTTTGTTACACTGAATGAGGTGTATGCAGTTGTTCCTGCTGCTGACGCAAGAGTGATTGATCCATTGGTTTTGTTTATGGTTACCCCGCTGGTTCTAAGGTTAGCCTGAGTAACTGTACCACCAGAACCAGTAGCATATCCAATAGCACCAGATCCTGTTGCAAGAATAGCACTGTTTGCAATGATATTACCACTTACACCAAGGCCTCCTGATACCACTAGAGCGCCTGTGGTTGATGTGGTACTGGCTGTGCCGCTGCCTGCGACCACATTACCACCAAAGATGCCTACACCAGCTATACCCATGCCTCCTCGTACGACCAATGCTCCTGTGGTGGTTGAAGTAGAAACTGTGTTGGCGTTGACCACCACATTACTGGTAGTGCCTGTGCCTAATATGACGTTTCCAGCCACATACATGTTACCACCAATACCAGCACCGCCAGCTACTATAAATGCTCCTGTGGTACTTGATGAAGAAATGGTCGTGGCATTTGCATAAAGATTACCGCCAGCAAGAATATTTTTAAATGCTGCTATACCACCGTTGGTTACTATTTGTCCGGTTGATGTACTGGTAGTTTCCACTGTGCCAAGAGCAAATAACGGAGATGAGACTCCTAGTGTTAACCCGCCCCCAATACCCACACCACCTGTTACTACCAGTGCGCCTGAAGTGGCTGTTGGTGCAGATGTGGTTGCACTTATAACCACGTTGCCTGCTGCATTTAAATTGCCGCCTACTCCAACGCCGCCTGTAACTACTAGTGCTCCTGTGGTACTACTGGTGCTGGCTGTGGTGCTGTTTGCTACCACGTTGCCGGTAGTGCCTGCCACTCTTAAACCAATATTGGCGTTGGTTCCAGGATAAAAAGCCAAATCAGCTGTGGACAATTCTGATCTTAGTCCCACCGCAGCGTTTGCACCCGCCACTAGAATCAGTCTGCTTGGTAGAACTCCAACTCCTACCACATCGCCAGATGCACCTGTGGCTAATGTAACTGATGCAAATACATTTAGATTGCCAACTATGCTGGTGCCACCTTGAACAACAAGAGCTCCTGTTGAACTTGATGTACTGTTGGTGGTACTGCTAAAGTAAACATCGCCACCTACATTCAAGCGAGAGCCAAATCCTACCCCGCCTATCACTTGTAATGCACCTGATACAGTGTTAGTACTAGGAGTATTGCTTTGAATTGAAACGTCACCGCCTGCATTTATACGGCCAGTAACACCAAGCCCGCCATTGTTGGATATAACCAGTGCTCCTGTAGATGATGTAACACTTGCTACACCACTGGATAATGTGACTATGCCATTAGCGTTAACAGCTCCGCCTATTCCAACACCACCTGCTACAACCAAGGCACCTGTGGTGGTGGTTGTGCTTGCTGTGTTACTTGTTACAACTACATTGCCACCAACGTTAAGAACACCGCTTATACCAGCTCCGCCTTGTACCACAAGTGCGCCTGTGGTTGATGTGGTACTGGTTGTGCCGCTGCCTGCAACTACATTACCACCAAATATGCCAACACCTGCCACACCCATACCGCCTCTTACGACCAAAGCACCTGTGGTGGTAGAAGTAGAAGTTGTGTTGGCGTTCACTACCACATTGCTGGTTGTGCCTGTGCCTAATATGACGTTTCCTGCTGCGTACACGTTGCCAGCTATGCCTGCTCCGCCAGCAACCACCAATGCACCAGTTGTGTTACTTGTGCTTGCCGCACTGCTTAATACCACTATGTTTCCGCTGGTGCCTGACACTTTCAAACCAGTCGTGGTTAATGTGCCAGGATAAAGCTGGATATCTGCTGCCGCGGACTCTGATCTCATGCCCACAGCAGTGCTTGACGATCCAAACAAGTATAATCTATTTGGTGCCGCTCCAGCAGAAACTAGATCCCCTGCGGCTAACACTGTACCCAGTTGTGCTTCGGCCCCTACAAACAGATTGAAATTACTAGCTATTCCACCATTTACTACCAATGCACCTGTGGTAGTTGATGAACTTACTGTACCATTTCCTAATGCTACTGATTGACCTACATTTAATTTACCAGCGATACCAACACCGCCTGACACAACCAGTGCACCTGTTGTGGTTGAAGATGATTGTGTCTGAGAAATAATTACTGTGTTGCTAGTAACAGTGCCGCCTAGTTTGATTGAACTGCTTTCCATGGCAATGGTGTTAATCAAACCAAGATCGCTGCCATATATGCTGAACTGTGCTCCAGTGGCCACTGGATTGGCACTGATGAATCGTAATTCGTTGCCTTGTGTTACTGAAAGTAGAGCTGTGTTAAACCTAATATTACCAAAAGCGGCTAAAGATATAGTACCTGCTACTCCAATACCGCCCCCAACCACCAAGGCTCCTGTGGTGCTGGTAGTGCTGATAGTGTTGGCCACAACCACTAGATTGCTGTTGGTGTTAGTACCTATCTTGCTGTTAGCATAGGTTTGAAAAGCTCCAAGGTTACCACTGAGTCCAGTACCACCTCCTACTGCCACAGTAAGACTGCCAATGTTGGCAGATATATCTCCAACACCAGGTATGTTTACTGCTCCACCAACATTTAGCGCACCACCAATACCCACTCCGCCTGTTACTACTAAAGCTCCGTTATTCGTGGCTGAACTAGCGGTGGCATTGCTTATTGTGGTTATGCCACCAACATTCAGCTGAGACACTATGCCCACTCCGCCAACTGCCACCAAAGCACCTGTGGTAGTGTTAGTGCTTGGTGTACCACTTCCGGCTACAATATTGCCAAAACCAGTCATTGATTGACTAACGTTGAGAGCCCCAGCGATTCCCGCACCACCTGCAACTGCTAATGCGCCGGTTAAAGGACTGGTACTTATTTGAGTGGATAGAATAACAACACAACCACCAAAATAACCAGCGGTGGCTACACCTATTCCGCCTCTAACAACCAAAGCTCCTGATGTTATACCTGCCGATGTAGCTGTTGATGCGGCCACAATATTACCACTAACCTGTAACCCACCGTCAATACCAACACCACCGTTAACCACTAGAGCACCTGTAGTGGTACTGACCGTAGCGGTGCCACTGCGAGCCACAATGTTGCCAGCTGCCTGTATTACACCGCCAACTTGTAGCACGCCACCAATGCCTACTCCACCTGTGACCACAAGTGCACCAGAACTAGATCCAAGAGTTCCTGTTACACTAGAAAATAAAACGTCGCCGCCAACATTCAAACGTCCACCAATGCCTGCACCACCTGTCCCACCTACTACCAGTGCACCAGTAGCAGTGTTTGTACTGGCAACTTGACTCATTGCCGCAATATTACCTACTGTTTGTAAAGCACCGCCAACTTGAAGTGCACCACTGATACCTGCGCCACCTGCGACCACAAGTGCACCAGTGGTTGTACTGGTTGTATTTGTTCCACTGCCTGCTACTATATTACCGCTAAAAAAGCCAACACCTGCTACACCTAGTCCGCCTCTTGACACCAATGCACCTGTGGTTGCATTAAAAGAAGCTGTGGTGGCTGCTGCCACGATGTTGCCAGCTGCTTGTATCACACTGCCAACTTGAAGTACGCCTCCAATACCTGCACCACCAACTACGACCAAAGCGCCAGTTGTACTACCAATCGTTCCAACACCGCTGGCAGCTACTATATTACCACCTACCTGTAGTACTCCACCAATGCCTGCACCACCTGACCCAGAGACCACTAGTGCGCCTTCACTAGGAGATGTGCTCACTGTGCCACTGGCAGCCACAAGGTTTCCGCCTGCTAGTATCACACCAGCAGCAGCTATTCCTCCTCGCGATACAATAGCACCAGAGGTGGTATCTGATGTCACGGTG
>SXGQ01244669.1_pt1 | contig 16670 bp, 14 predicted proteins | sample 3178371 | NCBI WGS metagenome assembly SXGQ01 (sample SAMN11356859, study PRJNA531348) | freshwater metagenome | isolation source: freshwater sample F1-20 | place: China: Fuxian Lake, Yuxi | collected 2017-12-25
CACCATTCGACCCAGTCGCCCGGTGCGGCCGAATTGCACGAGGTGTTGGTCCGTGACTCCCCCTTTGAAGACAAGGTGGCGGTGATTAGCATGGAGGGGGTCATTAGTGGTGAGGTCCTCTCGGACATCGGCTCTTCGATGGTGGAGTTGGTGGGCGACCAGTTGGAGCGGGCGGCCGTCGAGGGAGTGGCAGCAGTCATTTTGAAGGTGGACTCTCCGGGTGGCGAAGTGTTGGCCAGCGATGAGATCTACCTGTTGATTGAGAAGTTCCAGAAGGAGCACGATATCCCTGTCGTGGCTTCCATGGGCTCCCTGGCAGCGTCGGGAGGCTATTACATCAGTGCCCCCTGCCGTTGGATCGTGGCCAATGAGTTGACCATGACCGGCAGTATCGGCGTCATCTTCCACAGCTACAATTATCGCGGTCTGATGGACAAGGTGGGCGTTCGGCCGGACATCACCAAGAGCGGTAAGCTCAAGGACATGATGAGCGGTGAAAAACTCCCCGAAGAAATCCTGCCTGAAGAACGCGCCATCCTTCAGGGGATGATCGATGAGAGCTTCGCGAAGTTCAAAGACATCATCCGCACCGGGCGCAACCACGCGGCTGCGTTGAACCTCAAGGACGGGATCACCGAGGGGCGCAAATTGGCTCCCAATTGGACCGAGTTCGCCGACGGTCGGATCTTGTCGGGGCAACAGGCTTTGAATCTGGGCTTGGTCGATGAGTTGGGAAATTTCGAGGTGGCGCTCGATCGGGCCCTCCAGTTAGCCAGTTTGGATGGCGCCAAACTGGTCGCCTACCAGCCGCACTTCCGTTTTCCGGGTTTCCTCTCGCTGCTGGGCCAGGCCCGCTCCGGATCGGTCAAGGTGGACTTGGGATTGCCGCTCCAATCGCGCTTGCCGGAAGGGCGACTGTACTTCATGTCCCCGCTGCACCTGCATTGAGCACCGGACTCAAAGTCAGGGGACGGCCGGGGCTCGACAGCGGGGTAGGCTGATTTCACGATGGGCCCGCTTCCTATGGCTCAACGTTCGCTCCTCATCGGCATTGATTCCGGCACGCAATCCACCAAGGCATTGATTGTCGACGCGGGCTCCGGCCGCGTCCTCGGGGAGGGCTCGGCCCCCCACAGTCTCTTGTCTGGGCTTCCGGCCGGAGCCAAGGAGCAAGACCCCGCCCAATGGGTGCGGGCCACAACCCGGGCCATTCAGGCGGCTCTCAAGTCGGCCAGGGCCAAAGCGGCGGAGGTCGTGGCCATTGGTGTCAGCGGCCAGCAGCACGGATTCGTGGCGCTCGATGCGCAGGACCAGGTGATCCGCCCGGCCAAGCTGTGGTGCGATACTGTGACCGCTCCGGAGTGCGCGGAAATCACCGCGGCGATGGGTGGTGCCAAGAAAACTCATCAAGCCCTGGGCAATGCCGTACTGCCCGGGTTCACCGCTCCCAAGATCCTTTGGCTCAAGCGACATGAGCCCGAGAACTTTGCCCGATTGGCCACGGTTCTCCTACCGCACGACTACCTCAATTTCTGGCTCACGGGCGACAAGTTCATGGAGTACGGCGATGCCTCGGGCACGGCGCTCATGGATGTCCGTCGTCGTCGATGGTCTTCCGCGGTGATCCGGGCCATTGATTCGGAGTTGGAAGGCAAGCTCCCCGCCCTGTCACCCAGCGACCGTGCCGCTGGTCGCTTGTCGGCCAAAACGGCCAAGACTCTGGGGCTCAATCCCGGGGTTGTGGTCAGCGCCGGCGGTGGCGACAACATGATGGGGGCCATCGGCACCGGAAACACCCGCGAGGGCGTCATCACGGCCAGTTTCGGGACCAGCGGTACGATCTACGCCTGTGCGGAGAAGCCGGTGGTCGACCCGGCGGGTGAAATTGCGGCTTTTTGCGATTCGACCAACCGGTGGTTGCCGCTCTTGTGCACCATGAATGTCACCGTGGCCACAGAGATGGTCCGAACCGAGGCGGGTCTCGATCACGCCCAGTTCGAAAAGCTAGCGGCCAAGGCTCCGGCGGGTTCCGACGGTCTGATGCTCCTGCCCTATCTCGAAGGCGAGCGCACCCCCAACATCCCGGACGGGACAGGCGTGTTCTTCGGGGTCCGTCCGAAGACCTTCACCTCATCGCACTATGCCCGCGCGGCCATGGAAGGGGTCACTCTTGGAATGAACTACGGTTTGCGCCGACTGGCCACGCTGGGGGTCACTGCCCAGCAAGTCCGTGCGACCGGCGGCGGCGCGAAGTCCAAGCTGTGGCGCCAGATCATGGCCGATGTGTTCAATGCCGAGGTGGTCACTCTGAAGGTCGCTGAGGGAGCCGCCTATGGCGCGGCCCTCCAGGCTCTCTGGTGCTGGCGGCGGGAGAAGGGGGAGAATGTGGGCATTTCCGAAATCACCGACCGCTTCGTGTCCGTCATAGCCAACGAGACCACGGTTCCCAAACCCGCCAACGTGGCGGTCTATCAGGGCCTTCAGGAGTTGCAGGAAGAACTGGCCCGGTCGCTGCGTCCAGCCTTTGCCCAACACCGCCGTCTGTTGGGTTGACTCGTGTCCCAGGGCGTCGCTCCATGCTCGCTCTAGTCCGGTGCCGCCGTTCCCTTGCGAGGGCGACGGTTGGCACCGCCAGGGCTGATTGAAAGAGCCATTGATCGTCATCTCAGCAGGGATGCCGAAGGGTCGATAACCAGCTGGGGCAAGAAGAGCGGAGGCAACCCGATGTTAAAACCAATGGAGGGAAAACGAACGGGAAGGAAATCGATCGGAGAGGGAAACGAACGATAAAGAAAACCTGGTGCACCCGCCAGGAGTTGAACCTGGAACCTGCTGATCCGTAGTCAGCCGCTCTATCCAATTGAGCTACGGGTGCACAAAGGAGCCGCGAAGCTAAGGACGAGGCAGTCGGGGATCAAGCGTTTTTCAATAGAGTTTTTATCTCGGAGGCGCGACTCGTCGGTCGCCTCCGGGTCTTCGGCAGAAGCCGCGCTCCGTCGAGTCACTCCTTCCTGCGCATCCAATTGTTCTTGCGACGGCCTCGTGGGGCCAAGGCTGCTTTGAGATTCGATCCGCGTGATGTCGAATGCGAGAAATCCCGCGACAAGACTTCGAGAGAAATCCCGATGGGAGACTCAGGCGGCCTGGATTTTAACCGTGAAGATCCCTTCGTCTGCGAAGACCCAAAGATCTCCCGAACCGGGTTCTACCAACAGCGTCCAGCAGCGGAATAGTGGGGGCGGTGTATCGCCTCGATTGGGCAAGGCCTGCGGTAAGTGCTCCCCAGAGTCGGTCCACAAATGAAAGCGTGCTTCGGCCTGTCGGGTTGGTTCGCTGCCCGTGAGGAAAAGAACGGAGTTCAGGGTCGGGTGATAGATCGCTTTTCGCAGTCCCGTTGGGGTCCATTCCTGCACTCCCAGCAACGGACGCCACTGTTGGGTGGTCAGATCGAGTCGCCAGAAATCCCCCAACGGGTAGAAGGTGCCGGTGAACGATTTGAGGCCTGTCTCTCGCGAGCCTTCCTGCCCCTCCCGATTTCCGAAGCCACCCAAAATGAACCAGGTCTTGCGATCCTTTCCTGGGAACAACTGAGTGCCTCCCCGCGGCCAAGGCAACTGGGGAGAGGTCTCGGAGACTTGTTCCCACCGTCCCGTCTTGGGGTCGTATTCTTGGCGACGGTTGTGAACTCGGAAATTGCCGTATCCGGCAAACATACCCATGCGTTGGGTGATCGGGTTGACATAGCCGTTACCCGTGAAATCCAACTGGTTCAATGCCTTGGTCGGGAGGGGCTCCGGCGGGGATCCATCCAGAGGCATTCGGAACACCTGCCCCGAAACCGATTCACAGAAGATGAGTTCTTCCGACCAGGGCGAAATGGTGCAGAAGGGGATGCGATGGGGGCCCTTCGGGTGGGCGGTGTATTTCCATTGAAAGCGCTCCAAGTCGTAGCGCTGAAAGAAAGACCCTCGGGCATCGGCCGTGACGCAGTAAAGCATTCGGGTCTTCCAGTCACAGGTCAGTTCGTTGGCGTTCCATTGCTCGTAACCGAACCGGGCCTTGGACCGGTGGTGCCACACCGCATGGTGGGACGGCAGGTGGCGGACGATGAAGAATCCGCCGGCCGCGGCACCCAGGGTCAGCAGCGCTGCGGCCGCCTTGCGTCGGGAAAGGCGGGTTCGCCCCTCATGGGCCTCGGAAAGCATCTTTCCGAACTGGGCTGCCTCGGAGAAGCGTCGGGTGACTCGCACGTCCGTCGCCCGGATCAAGGACTCGTTCAATAGCCAGCCATGCGATTCCCAGTCCGGGGCATTGAGCACCCGAGCGGGCAGGGTTGGAAAATGGTAGCGCTCAAAGCCACTCCAGACCTCATAGAGGGTGCGTCCCAGCGCGAAGATATCGAGCGCGTGTGAACCCTGTTTGTCGGGAGGGTAGTACCCGTCGGAGCCCATGTGTCGGTGGGGCTGTGCCGAGCGGTTCAGCGATCCGTAGTCGCCCAGGACCGGAAGCCCATCGAGGAAGAGAATGTTCGAGGGCTTGATATCCAGGTGGAGGAACCCCTCTGCGTGAAGCGCCGTCAGCGCCGAAGCCAAGCGGATGCCCCAGGAAATCACGGTCCGTGTCGCCACTTCGGGGTTCAGCCGACACCGCTCGGCCAAGGTCATGGGGCGGTAGTCCGCGCAATCTTCGGGTAGGGCCCCGGTCACATCGTCGGCCAATGGAAATTTCTCCCAGAGGATTCCGGTGTCGGTATTCACGCCCCAATCGAGCATCGGCAGTAGGCCGGTGTTGCTCTGGGATACGCGCATCAGCGCATTGCGGAAGGAGATCTGCTCCTGCAGTTGGGTCGGGTCGTTCGAGTAATTCAGCTTGAGGCAGCAGGGACGGTATTGGGCATCCCGAACCAGCAACACCCAGGAGTTCCGCTGCTGGGAAATGGATCGGATCAGCTCGTAATCAGGGGGCAATGCGGGGACGGACCCGATCATGGCGTGGGAGGGATCATCTCCTCACTGAGTAGTTGATTGTAGCACTGGCGAGCCACCTTTTTGATGCGGTGGGCGATCAGGCGGACGTTGAAGTGACTGGTGTTGAAGCACTGAGCGACTTCGCGAGAGGGCAGTCCTTGGATCACGTAGGCGTCAAAAATCTGCCAGTGATGAGGCGACACCTGGTTGCGGGCCCGGTTGAGGGAAAGGGTCCAAAGGTGGGATTCGGCTTCCATACGTTGTTCCGGCGAGATCCCGTCCTCCGTGGTCGGTTCCATCCATTGCTGCACCAAAGCCAGCACCTTGGGCGGGAGGTGTTGCTGGGGAGCGTTTTTGACGTGGTCGATGATGTGCCGGTTGATGACGTCGGTGAGCCAGGCACGCAGTGTCCTGGGTTCCCACTGGCCCCCGGTCTTTTCAATTTGCAGGGCCAGTTGGTGAAAGGCTTCTTGAGCGATCTCCTCGGCTTCCTGAGGCGTCAGGCCACTTCTGGCGCAGTGGTTGAGAATTGGAGCTCTGTAGGTGGCCGAGAGCTGCTCCCAAGTTTTGTTGTCCGCGAGATCCTTGGCTGCATTGAGCCATTGGGCGTTGGTGGTTGGAGCTTCGATCACAAAAATACAAAAATTTTAGATCTGTCGTGATGTTTTACATCGGTTGGAGATGGAGTTGCGTGTAGAAAAAATGCATTTGGTGCATTTTATTTTGTAACGCGCTGAAGTTCTCAATGGCGACGGTCAGGGGTCGCTTTTGACCGGGTATCTCGCTGGCGCATCGGCGTTTTTGAGGTCAGCCTGAGCCCCATGGATCGGCGAGCGTTTTTGGCATCAATGGGGTGGGGTGGTGCTTGGCTTGCGGCTTCAGATTTGGACGCTGCAGAGCGCCGGGCTGTCTCACAGTCCGCAGCAGTGTTGATCGTCGGGGGAGGGTTCGGGGGTGTCGCAGCCGCCTTGGCAGCGTGCCGTGCGGGACAGCGGGTGGTGCTCACCGAGGAGACCCTGTGGATCGGAGGTCAACTCACCTCCCAGGCGGTGCCCCCCGATGAGCATCCTTGGATCGAGGAATCGGGCTGTACCCGGAGTTACCGCCAGTTTCGCGACGAGGTCCGGCTGCACTTTCAGAGGGATGCTCGGCTGAACGCCGCTTCGAGGTCTGTGGCGCGGATCAACCCGGGCGGTGGATGGGTTTCGCGGTTGTGCCATGAGCCGCGGCTGGCCCTGGCTGTTTTGGAATCGATGCTGGCTCCCCACATCGCCAACGGACGGCTGACTCTCCTGCTGGGGCACCGTCCCGTCGCCGCCTCAGTGCACGGGGATCGAGTCGAATCGGTGACCTTCGAGGCAGTGGCCGGAGGTCGTCGGCGGGTGGTGTCAGCGCCGTGGGTGCTGGAAGCCACGGAACTCGGTGACCTGCTGCCGTTGGCTGGAGTGGAGCACGTGACGGGGGCCGAATCTCGGTCAGAAACCGGTGAGCCTTCTGCGCCGGAGAACGCCGATCCGCTCGACCAGCAGGCCATCACCTGGTGCTTTGGTCTGGAACACCATGCGGGCCAGAACCATGTGATCCAACGCCCGGACGACTACGCCCGGTGGCGGGACTATGTGCCTCAGATGATGCCACAGTGGCCGGGTCGATTGTTTGCCTGGGAACATTCCCATCCGATCACCCTCCAGCCGCGGACTTTGCCGTTCGATCCGGTGGGAGAAGGGGCCTTTCCCAACTTGTGGACCTATCGCCGCATCCGCGATGCGTCCCGCTTTCAGGATCCGAAGGCCTTCCCCTCGGTCTGCTTGGTGAACTGGCCTCAGAACGATCACTGGCTGGCCCCGCTAGTGGGTCCGGGTGTCACTCTGGAGCAGCGTCGACAGCGCGAGGCCGAGGCCAAGGCGTTGAGCCGCAGTCTCATCTACTGGTTGCAGACCGACGCGCCGCGTCCGGATGGCGGGACGGGTTGGCCGGGCCTCAAGCCCAGTGCCGGTGTGCTGGGGACTCCCGACGGGTTCGCCCTGGCTCCGTACATTCGCGAAAGTCGCCGCATCCGCGCGAAGTTCACAGTGACTGAACGCCACCTTTCCACCGAGGTTCGCAAGGCCGAGACCGGGGCCACCGCCGAGACAGTCCGGGCTACGCCGTTTGCGGATTCCGTGGGAGTCGGTGCCTACCGCATCGATCTGCATCCGTCGACCTCTGGGCGCAATTACGTCGATGTCTCCAGCCTGCCATTTCAGATTCCGCTGGGTGCGCTGCTGCCGCGGCGGGTGGAAAACCTCATTGCAGCGGGCAAGTGCCTGGGGGTCAGCCACATTGCCAATGGGTGCTACCGATTGCACCCGGTAGAGTGGAACATCGGAGAGGCCGCCGGGGCATTGGCCGCCTTCTGCGTGGATCGCAAGCTCACGCCGGCCGCTGTCCATGCCCGGGCAAACCTGACGGCCGAGTTTCAGAAGCGGCTTCGGGAGGACGGGTTTGAGTTGGAGTGGCAGGCAGGCATTCGGCCTTTGTGAACGCGGGCCCACGCGCGGTTGTCGAACGAAACCCTTGGAGCCGGGGCAGATCCTGGTGTTCGATGACCCGACAATACAACCCATGAAGCGCATGCCCTCCAAGAAGTCGGCCCGCACCGCCAAGGCGGTTTCCCGCCCTCCGGCTCAGCCCTCTCCGGCGGCCATCCAGGCGACTGCCAAGAGCGTCCAGGCAACCAAGACGGCCAAGGCCATCCCCGCGGCGACATCCCGGCCGGTGTCCCGAAAGAAGTCTTCGCCCGCCGCACCGGTCGCCCGCAGTGGGTCGGCAGACCGCTTCGTCATCATCATGGCCGGTGGGCGAGGCGAGCGGTTCTGGCCCGTGAGCCGAGAGAAGACTCCCAAGCAACTCATTCGCCTCTTGGGGGGGCGTTCCTTTCTGCAGCAGGCCGTGGATCGGGTACGACCGTTGGTGCCGCTGGCCAACATTCTCATCATCACCAATGCCGTTCAGGCGGCCGAGGTCCGGCGGCAGTTGCCGGAGTTGCCCAAAGAAAACGTCATCGGCGAGCCGGTGGGGCGTGACACCTGTGCCGCGGTCGCATTGGGGGCGGCTGTGGTCGGGGCGCGTTCCACAACCGCGGTCATGGCGGTGCTACCGGCTGACCATGTCATCCACGACGAGAAGGGTTTTCGCCAGGTGCTCTCCGACGCCTTGGACGTGGCCGCGCGCGGGCAGGTGATCGTCACCATCGGGATCCAGCCCACGGGCCCGGAGACCGGCTATGGATACATCCATTCCGGGAATGCCTTGCCGGCACCCGCAGCGGGCAAGGCGCTCAAGACCCCCTTCTTCAAGGTCGAACGGTTTGTCGAAAAACCCTCCCTGGAAAAGGCCCAAGAATACCTCGCCTCGGGGCATTACCGCTGGAACGCCGGCCTGTTCGTGTGGTCGTTTGTGACCCTCACCAACGCGTTGTCCGTGCACCAGCCGGAGATGCACCAAGCCTGCCAGCGCTGGTTTGCTGCGGCCGCCAAGGGGCCCAAGCGCCTTGAAACAGTATTGGCTCAAGAATATCCGGAGATTCGGAAGATCAGCGTTGATTTCGCCTTGATGGAAAAGGCTCAGAACGTGGTCATGGCCGATGGGCGTTTCGACTGGGATGACCTGGGGGCTTGGCCGGCACTGGCCCGCCACCTCAAGCAAGATGCCGAAGGCAATGCCGCCGTCGGCGATCTGGTGCACGTGGATTCGGCTCGCAACATCGTCTTCGATGGTCGCACGCGCGGGCGCACTCCCATCACCCTGGTCGGGGTGAAGGACAGCATCTTGGTGCTTACCGATGATGCCACCTTGGTGGCCTCCAAGTCCGAGTCCCAGAAGATCAAGGACCTGGTCCGTAAACTGGCCGCCGACCCGCGCTGGGCCGACCGGGTTTGAGTCACTTCAGGGGCACGAACCGCAGGCACACCGGAGAGCCGACCTCCCAGCGTTGCTCCGTTGGCGTGAGCTTGCCGGTGCTCGGATCGATCCGGAACGAGCGGATGTCGTGCGAGTTTTGTCCGGCCGCCAGCAGGAATTGACCCGAGGGATCAATCGTGAAGTTCCGAGGCGTTTGACCGCCGATCTTGCGCACTTCCACTGGGGTCAGCGCCCCGGTGGTCGTATCCCGCGTGAAGACGGCGATGGAATCGTGGCCGCGGTTTGAGCCGAAGACGAATTTGCCGGACGGGTGAACCCTCACCTCGGCCGTCGATACCCCCTTCATGTCAGTCCCGGACGGGACCGTGGAAACCGATCCCACTTCGGAGAGTTTGCCGGTGGCGGGTTCGTGCCGGAAAGCCGTCACCGTGCAAAGCATCTCGTTGATGACGTAGGCGTGATGACCGTCGGGGCTGAAGGCGAAATGACGGGGACCACTTCCGGGTGTCAGGCGGGTGTCGAGGTGGGGTTTGGCAGCCGTCAGCCCTCGGGCCGGGTCGAACACATAAGCATGGATGCGGTCGGTGCCCAGGTCGGCGACATAGGCGAAACGGTTGTCCGGCGACAAATTCACCGAGTGGGCGTGCGGTTCCTTTTGTCGGGCCGGGTTCAAGCTCCCGCCCGAGTGCTGCGAGAGGAAGGTGTGTCGGCTCAGGCCGCCATCGGGTTGGATGGGCAGGGACAACACGCTGCCACCGCCGTAATTGGCCACCAAGACGTGATGCCCGGTGGCATCCACCGACAGGTGGCACGGGCTGCCGCCCATTGTGGACTGCTGGTTCAGTTCGCGCAGTTTGCCGGTGGCGGTGTCGATGGCGAAGGAACTGACGGACCCGCCGGGCTTGCCCTGCCATTGGTCCGTCTCATTGACCGCATACAGGAAACGCCCATTGGGATGGGTCGCCAGGAAGCTGGGGTTGGCGGACTTGGCCGCCAGACCGAGGGGTTCGGCGGTTCCGGTGCTATCGTCATAGCGGAAGGCGTAAATGCCCTCGCTCTTCGGGCCGGTGTAGGTGCCGACGTAGAGCAGGTGTTTGGCGGCGGAAAGGGGCAGTGTGGCCAAGGCGGCGGCAGTCATGAGCGCATGGGTCAAGGAAGCCATCCCGGGAGTGAACCCCAACGGCGCCGGCAGTCCAGCCCTAGTGTGAGGACGGCGGGCTTCCGCATTCGGGTCGGGTGATTCAATCGCCCAGTTGGCTGGGGGACAGGCCGAGCCCGACAATGCTGCAGGCGCGGATGACCGGCAGTCCCAAGCGTTGAGCCTCCGCGACCACCTCCAGGCTGTCGGTGCCGGGATTGAGCCAGAGTTCGTCACAGCCCCTTTGGGCGATGGCGGGCAGAAGCCCGAGCAAAATGGGGGGTGGCAAGTAGGCGCTGATCACCTCAGGTCGGCCCGGCAGTGAGGCGATGTCGCGATAGGCGGGGTGGCCGGCGATGTGCGGTTCCTTGGGGTTCACTGGCCAGACCGCGTAGCCCTGACGGGCGTAAGCAAGGACGGCCTTGTGTCCGAATTTGGCAGGGTCGGCGGAGGCTCCCAGGATGGCGGCGGTCTTCATGGTAGAAATTCCCAATCGGTGAACGAAGCGGCTTGGCCGGCGAAAGAGCCCTGCGGGTCGCGCAAGTTCCACACCACGGCCTGCCGAATTCGAAATCGCTTTCCGGTCCGGGAAATGCGGATCCCGGCGTAATCGTCGATGAATCCGGCCCGTGTGACCCGGTCCAGCAGTTCGGCCCGTTCCTCCCGGAGGGGTGCTTCGGCGGTGTATCGGGAAGGGGTTCGCGTGAAGGATTCCCAATCGAGCTCCCAGAGCCTCAGGGCTGCTTGGTTTCCGTACCAGAAGATCGGGTCCTCTTCGATGCCGTGGGAGACCAAGACTCTGGGCATCGACCACACGGTTTCGTATCGATCGGGGGAGCCCATCGCGGGCAGTTCTGGGACCAGATCGCGACCGGTCCAGTGACGATGGCTCTCCAATGCGAGGTCGAGTCGCGACCGGATTTCAGGGGATTGCCACGGATCCATGGGGGATAGAGGGAACGGCAGACGAGGCGTCGGGGGCGATCACCGATTCCTGTTACGGTTTCAAGCCTTCAGGGTTGGCCGTGGTGCGCAGGTCGAGGCAGACCAGGCGGTCTTCGCTGCGCAGGTAGAGGAGACCGCCTGAAAGGACGGGCCCCGCCCAGCAGGGGTAATGCAGCGAGGGTACCTGCCAGCGTCCGAGTTCCTCGCACCGGCCTGGGTTGGGTTGGAAAAGCCCCAGCAAGCCGCCTTCGCCCAGGGCCAGGAGCCGGCCTTCGGCCAGAATGAAGGATCCGCGGCCGAAGACCGGGGGTTGTTCGGCACTGTGGGGCGGCCAGCGTTCGCTGCGCTCCCAGGCCACCGTGCCGGTCTGGTATTCCACACAGCGCAAGACCGCATCGGGCTCGTTGCGCCCGCTGAAGCCGTAGAGGTGGGACCCGACCCGGATGGGTTGACTCCAGTGCATCTCCAGCCCCAGGCCGGACCAGACCTCGGTGAAGTTCGTGGCCCCGGGGCTTCCGCGCAGCAGCACCGACCCGGAACGGTAATAGGCGCTGGAGATGAGCACGTCGTTCCCGATGACCAAGGGGGTCATGGCATTGACCGAATCATCCACCCGGGCGCGGAACCAGCGACTGAAGAGCACCTGGCCGTCTTGGGGATCGAGCACCGCGAGTCCCTGACGGGTCAGGGCGTGAACTACTCGCCGCCCGTGGATTTCCGAGGCGATCAGGGAGGCGTAGCTGGCGGTCTTCTCCCAGCGTCGCCACTGGACCGTCCGTTCACCGGGCCATCCGAGCATGGGTTGGCCGGTCCAGTTCTTCTCACCCACCGATTGCCACAGTGTTTTCCCGGTCTTCGGATCGAGCGCGATCACCGTCGCGTCGGGTTGCCCGCCCACCATGACCAGCAGCTTCCCGCCTTCCATCAACGGGGTGCTACCCACGCCGAAGAAGGCCCCGGGGATCTCGAATTCAGCAGCCGTATTGCGCTGCCAGAGCTCTTTACCCGTCTCGGCGTCGAGGCAGCTCAAGAGCCCTTCAGCCCCGAAGGTGTATACCCGGTTGTCGTGAACAAGCGGCGAGCAACGGGGGCCGTTGTTGTAGCCATAGGGGTCGCGGTAAGCGCTGGGTTGCGTGTGCTTCCAGATTGGGGTGCCTGTTTTTGCATCCCAGGCCTCGGTGAGTTCTTGGTTTCCTTGGCGGTGAAAGAGAAACAGGCGCCCTTGCGCGATCGACGGCGCCGAGTACCCGGTGCCGATAGCTTTGTCCCAGCGCACTGGCGGTCCATTGCTGGGAATGCGGGTCAGGAGTCCGCTCTCGGAGCTGGTGGCATTGAGCCGTGGACCCAGGAGTCGGGGCCAGTCTTCCGCCAGGAGTGGGCTGACCCACAGGCAAAACGCGAGGACGAGTCGGTGAGGCACACCGCGTTGATGGACGATGGACGGGGTTTGGCAAGCCCTCGATCGCGGCCTTCGTCGAGGTTCAGCCCCCGGAAGCACCCCGATTCACCCCGGGCAGAACGACTCTAGAAATTCCATAGTCCGCACCTCCGACCAAAGATCGCGCCGGGACCCCCAGCGGTTCATGAACCCGACATGGCCGCCGCGCTCGGGAGTCTCCAGATGCACCCAAGGGCTGTGACGGGCGAATTCGTGGGGGAAGCAGTTGGGGGCTAGGAACGGGTCGTCCGCCGCATTCAAGATCAGGGCGGGCACCCGGATCGACGGCAGGAAGGCGTTGGCGGAGCAAGCCTTCCAGTAGGCCTCCGCATGGGCAAACCCGTGGAGTGGTGCGGTGAATGTGTCGTCGATTTGCCGGAAAGTCCGCTGGCGGCGGGGGTTGATCTCTGGGATGAGCCCCGGAAACACCGCTTTTTTCAGAGCCCATTTGCGCAGGATGTCCCTCTGGAATCGGGACATGTAGGGCCAGACCTGGAGGCTTTCCATGGCTGCCGAGGCCGCCGCCAGGTCGCACGGGGTGGAAAGGGCGACTCCAGCACCCACGGGTATCTTCGATGCGTGGCGTTCACCCAAGTATTTGAGCGTGAGATTGCCACCCAGACTGAATCCGGCGAGCGCCATCACCTCGAATCGGCTGGTCTGTCCCGCGTGGGTCACGACCGCGGCGAGGTCTTCGGAGGCCCCGCTGTGGTAAAACCGCGGCAGGCGATTGAGTTCCCCGGAGCAGCCCCGGAAGTTCCAGGCCAGCACCGACCATCCGCGGCGGGCCGCCGCCCGCGCCAAGCCGGCAACGTAGGGGCGGCGGGAGTTTCCTTCCAGACCGTGGGAGACAATGAGCAATCGGCCTTGCCCAGGGTTGAGCCAATCCAAATCGAGAAAATCCCCATCCAACAATTCCAGCCGTTCGCGAGACCAGGGCAGGGGAGGGATGTGTCGCGCAATGGCCGGAAGGACCGTTTGAAGGTGGGGATTGCCCAGCCCTATCAGGGGTCGAAAGGTTGATCGGGCCACCAGCGGCATGGCGTCGACCATCCCCTTGGAAAGGTGGGGAATGCATGCCGAAAGTGAGGGTAAATCGGCAAGGTGCAGGACAGTGGCCGCGATTTCTCTGAAAAATCCGGTTTGCATCTCCCACGCCTCCCGCTACAACCACGGGCTCGCCGGTTGCGGTCGGCCCATTCAAGGGGTCGTCATCGCCGCCAGCGGAACATCCGATTTTATGTCGCAGCACAACAGCCTACGCGCCTCCGGGTCCACCGGGGCCAAACGTAATGTCCTCAAGCGCTTTGAGCGCGTCGCCGTTCTCAAGGACCGTTCCCAGTGGAAGCCGGGCGATCGCGTGACCGGTCTGCGCAAGACGCGTCCCCCCGAGTGATCGGTCGGCCTGCCCGGCCGCAAATGCCCTGCATTTCCGATGCAGGCTCCGATTTGCCGCCGATTGGCTGAGCCGATGCCCAGAATCACGGACTCCAACTCCAATGACGCCGATCGTGGGTGATTCAGGAAACCCGCAATCGGCGTCGCTATTTTTTATCAGCCCATGCCCTCTGTCCGACTCCAAAAGTTCCTCGCCGATGCCGGTGTCGCCTCGCGGCGCGCCTCCGAAAAGTTGATTGTCCGCGGGGTGGTGACGGTCAACGGACGTGTGGTCACCGAGTTGGGGTCCAAGGTGGACCCGCTCCACGATGCCGTCTCGGTGGAGGGTGCGCTGGTGCGGACCCGCAAGAAGCTCTACATCGCACTGAACAAGCCGCCGGGCTTCATTTGTACCCGGATTGATCCGGAAACCCGCCGTGTCGTCTCCCAGCTTCTGCCAGCCGAGTGGTCCAACTTGTTCACCGTGGGGCGCTTAGATCGGGACAGCCAAGGACTCATCTTCCTGACCAACGACGGTGATTTCTCCCTGAAACTCACCCACCCGCGGTATGGGGTTCAGAAGAAGTATGTCGCGGTGGTCGAGGGGCGACTGGAGTCTTCACAGTTGGCCCGCTTCACTCAGGGGGTCCAGCACGAGGGCGAGACCCTGAAGGCCGAACGCGTTCGATTGGTCGACGCCAATAACTCCCACAGCGTGGTGGAATTGGAGTTGGCCCAAGGCAAGAATCGCGAGATTCGACGCCTCTTCGAGGTCTTGGGCCATACGGTTTCCGAACTGCGGCGAACCCAAATTGGGCCGATCAAACTCGGAGAATTGCCTCTGGGCAAGTGGCGCGCATTGACGCCGACCGAAATCCGGTCATTGCTTTCGAACGCATGAATTGTTCGTCCGTTTTGGCCCTTTTGTCCCTCGATCTTCGTCCCCGATTCCTTCTCCTCGCAGTATTGACCTGCGCGACGATCCCTGTGTTGGCGGACACCGTTGTGATCCGGGGCGATCGGGTCAATGTCCGCTCTCAACCCTCCCTCGAGGGCGAGGTGCTGGCCTGGATGAAACGCGGTGAGACCGTGGAAACCCAAGCGAGCAGTAAAGACGGTTTCATCCGCATCGCCTTGCCTCCCAAGGTTGCCGTCTGGGTCTACGGACCGTTGGTGGATCGGGTTTCTCATCAAGTCAAAGCTCCTGAGGCCCGGTTGCGGGTAGGGCCTGGTCGCAATTACGGCGAGTTGGGGGTGCTCAAGAAAGGGGCGACGCTGACCGAGATTCGTGAATCCGATGGCTGGCTCCAAGTAGAACCGCCCGCCGGCCTGTCGGCCTACGTGGGGGCCCAGTTCATCGAACCCTCGGTTGCTCCTGTGGCCAAGTTCGCGGCGGTCAAGACCGGCGGGATTCTCCCGGCGGACGGTGATCCAGTTTCGCGGACGGTTCCCGATCCGGCTCTTTCCAAACCTCCCGCGATCGCTGGGGCTTCTGTGACTTCTGTATCGACGGCGACCACCCCGCCGCCGTCGGCTCCGGTGATCTCCATGGATCCGGTCTCGTTCAACCCCGGGGCATCGAGGGCGACCTCCGGTGGTCAGATCGGTGATGTGGCTCAGTCATCGATTCAATATTCTTCCGAAAAGGTTCGCGTCGTGACTCGGGTGGGCAAGGTGGCCCGGAGCCTCGAGCCCCAGTCGCCTTCCCATTACCAATTGCGCAGTCCGCTGCGGGGTGAGGGCATGCTGGGCTTCTTGGTGGGTCAGGATCCCCAGACACCGATCGCGAAGTTTCGTGGCAAGACGGTCCAAGTGGTCGCTGAGGAGTACGTGAATCCTGGCAATCGCACCCAGGTCCTCCTGCGCGTGCAATCCATCGAAGAGGCACCGCTCCGTTGACGGGGCCAAGCGCGGCTCAGCACGGCCTGGGCAGCGGTCTGATTACGGTCCAACAAATCCCATGAATAATCTCATCGACGGTCGGGCCATTGCTGCCGACATCCACCAAGAGACGCTCGTCCGGGTCTCAGCTCTGAAGCACCGGGGCATCCAGCCGGGCTTAGCCTTTGTTCGGGTGGGAGAAGACCCCGCCTCCCAAGTGTATGTGGGCATGAAGGAAAAGAAGGCTCGGGAGTTGGGGGTTCTCTCTCACACCACGGTGCTTCCCGAGACGACGACCCAGGCCGAATTGTTGTTGCTCATCGCCCACCTGAATGCCGATCCGCACTGCCACGGCATCCTGGTCCAGGCTCCGCTCCCCCGGCACATCGATGCGGCCGTGATCTACTCGGCGGTCCTGCCCGAGAAAGACGTGGACGGCTTCCACCCCGTCAACGTGGGGCGACTCATGCTGGGTGACGCCGGAGGATTCCTTCCCTGCACGCCGGCCGGTGTTCACGAATTGCTGGTGCGCAGTCGCGTGCCGCTCAACGGAGCAGAGGTGGTCGTATTGGGGCGCGGCAACATCGTGGGCAAGCCCATGGCAGCCATCCTGATCCAAAAGTCGCATCGGGCCAATTGCACGGTGACGCTGTGCCATAGCGCCACGCGCGACATCCATGTCCACTGTCGCCGGGCCGACGTGATCATCGCCGCCATGGGGGTCCCTGAGTTTCTTCGGGCCGATATGGTTCGCGAAGGTGCTGTGGTCATTGACGTGGGTGTCAATCGCCTCAGCGACTCCACTAGCAAGACTGGAACACGCCTCGTTGGCGATGTGGCTTTTGCGGAAGTGCAACCCAAGTGCCTTTGGATCACGCCGAACCCTGGCGGGGTGGGTCCGATGACCATCGCCATGCTGTTGTCCAACACCGCCACAGCCGCTGAAAGACAGTCCGCAAAATTTTCAAAAAATCCGTTGACGCTCGCTTGAGGCCCTGACAGAACTTCCCCACACACGGAA
>SXGQ01526410.1_pt1 | contig 16669 bp, 6 predicted proteins | sample 3178371 | NCBI WGS metagenome assembly SXGQ01 (sample SAMN11356859, study PRJNA531348) | freshwater metagenome | isolation source: freshwater sample F1-20 | place: China: Fuxian Lake, Yuxi | collected 2017-12-25
AGGGCGGCGGCGAGCGCCGGATCACCGTGCCGCCGCAGCGCGAGCACCGCTGCGAGGCGCACCGAGCGGTCGGGGTGCGCGATGAGCCCGGCGAGCGTCGGCCGGTCGGCCGCCCCGAACAGCGCCATCACGAGCGGGTGCCGCGCGTGTGGATCGGAGCCGCCGTCGCGCGCCCCTTCGCGGCTGATCCGCGCGACGATGGTGTCGATGATCGCTGGGCGGCCGGCGAGGTCGGGTGTCCGCCCGGCGACGCGGCCCAGCGCCGTCGCCGCGGCGCCGCGGACATGCGGATGGTCGTCGTCGAGGGCGGCGACAAGTGCCGTGCAGGCCCCCGAATGAATGACACCGAGTTCGCCGAGGCAACGGGCCGCCACCATGCGCAGCTCCCACGGTCGATCGACGAGGCTGGCCGCGAGATGGGCGGCGATCGCCTGCCGCAGCGGATCGGCGGGGGGCATCCGCCGGGCCACCTGCTCGAGCCCCCAGGCCGCGTGCACGCGGGCGATCGTGCTGCCGGCGGCGACGAACACCTCACGGAGCACAGCGGCTTCTTCGCGCCGGGCGAGCTCCCACTGTGCTTCGAGCCGGACGCGGCGATCGGCATGGCCGAGGAGCACCGCCAGCCGCGCTGCCGGCACGGTCCCCCAGTCGCCCCCGAGCAGGCCGCCGACCTCGGCCACGCTCCGGTCGCGCGCGTCGGCAGCCGCCCCCCCCTCCGGGCGCGGCACGAAGCGCCACAGCCGTCCCTTGCCGAGACCGTCCCAGCCATGCACCCAGTCGCTCACCCAGATGGCGCCGTCGGGCCCGACCTCGACGTCGGTGGCGAGCACGTGGCGGATGGTCTCCTCCTCGTCGAGCGCGGCGAAGGCGCTTCCAGCGGGTTCGATGCGGAAGCTGCGCACGGAGCTGGTGGCGGCGGCGCCGCGGAAGTCGGCGAGGAGAAACCGGCCGCGGAAGGCATCGGGCAGCCCGGTGCCGGGGCAGGCTGCGAACCCGGCCGGGCCGGCGCCGATGTGGGCCAGCGGTGGCACGATGAACGCCGCCTGCCCGGGAAACGCGGTGCGCCACAGCTGTTCGCGGTTGAACGGCCCGCGGTCGGGAAGGTACTGAACCGGGCCACGCCACCCGGAGTCGCCGCCGGGCACGATCCACACCAGGCGCGTGCGGTCGCCGCCGTCGGTGTTGTTGTCGACGGTGAACAGGTTGCCGAGGTCGTCGAAGGCGAGCTCCTGGGGATTCCGCAGGCCGGTGTGGACGACCTCCAGCCCCGAGCCGTCGGGCTCGCAGCGGAAGACGGCGCCGCTCTCGGGGTTTTGCAGCGCCGGGCCCCCGCCGTCGATTCGATAGCCGCGGTCGCCGATCGAGAACCAGAGCCGGCCGTCGGGCCCCATCACCAGACCGTGGAGATCGTGCCCCTGGATCGCCACGCGCACGCCGTAGCCCGTGTGGAGCGGCAGGCGCTCCTCGGCACGGCCGTCGCCATCGTCGTCGCGGAGGCGGTAGAGGGAGGGGATGCAGGCCAGCCACACCGTGCCCCGCCGCGCGAGCACGCCGGCGGCATGGCCGTCGACGAGCCGGTTGAAGCCGTCGGCGAACACGCTGGCCGAGTCGGCGCGCCCGTCACCGTCGGCATCGACGATCCGGCGGACACGGTCGGTCTCGGCGACCCAATCGCCGGCCCGCTCACCGAGCAGCCGGTGCATGAAGGCGAAGCGGTCGTCGACGGAGCGCGAGGCGAGATCGGCATCGAGCCAGGCGTCGTCGTTGATGCGGACGTTGTCGCCCACCCCCTTGTGGGCGCGGAACGCCTCGCACACGTAGACCGTGCCGGTCGCGGCATCGATCGAGAACGCGACCGGGTTGGCGAGCAGCGGCTCGGCGGCGAACAGCTCCACCGCGAACCCCGGCGGCACGCCGAGCGCGGCGGCGGCGCTCGTCGGCTCGTCGCTGGCAGCGGCGACCCGCGGCTCCCGCGCCGGCGGCGGCGGCTCGATGCCCGGTATGGTCGGCGGCGCGGCGTCTGCCGCACACCCCACCAGGATCGCACCGACACGCGCCACCCGCCGCACGCAACGACCGATCCCCACCACCCCGGACCCTGATTGAAGACCCATGCCGACGATTCCTCCGCTCGCTGCCCGGGTCCATGCCGCGGGCCTCCACCGCCACGAGTCTAGGCGCCTCCAGGAAACAGCCCGCCCGGGGAGTGCCCGGCTGCGGTCGCGAGAGCGGAACCGCCGCGGAAACCGCAGGTCTCCCCGGACGCTGGCCGGGGATGCACCGTGTCGAGGGCTACTCGCGCGCCGGCCCCGGTGCAGAAAGCTCCTTGAAGACGTGCTCGATGTTCTCGGTGCGCGATTTCGCCTCCTGGCCGGTCCATTCGCGGTAGAAGGGCACGTCGAGCGACTCCTTCACCTGCTCCAGCGACTCGCCGCGGCCGATCGCCCTCCGCACCCCGGCGCGGAGTTCCAGAAACCAGCGCTTCTGGTTGGCGAGGATCTCCGGACCGCCCATCTCGCCGTGCCCCGGGCAGACGGTCTTGACCCGCATGTCCTCGAGGGCCCCGAGGACGGAGATCCAGCTCTCGGTGTTGGAGTCGCCGGTGTAATTGAAGGCGCCGTTCACGCAGGCATCGCCCGTGAACAGGATGCCGTGCTTCGGCAACCAGGCGACGGCATCGCCGGCGGTGTGGGCGTGGCCGAGGAAGAGGAGTTCCACACGCTGCTGGCCGTCGTCGAAGACGAGCTTGTGCGAGAACCACAGCGATGGCACCTCGTAGGAGAGGCCGCCGTACTCCACCGCGCGGCTCTTCTGCGCCCCGGCGAACCCGTCGACCCCCTTGGTCTCGAAGAGCGGCTGACTGCGCTCCTGGGCGACGACGGTGGCCCCGAGCTTCACGTACTGCATGTTTCCGTCGGCGTGGTCGCCGTGGTAGTGGGTGTCGAAGACGTAGCGGATCGGCTTGTCGGTGCGCTCGCGGATCGACGCGATCACGTTCTCCGCCTGGCCGGGGAAATTGGCGTCGATCACGAGAACGAAGTCACGGAAGACGACGAACCCCTGGTTGCAGCCGGTGAACACCGGCTCCGTCTGCGCCTTGCGGAAGAAGACGTCGGGGGCCACCTCGGTGATCGTCGTCTCCGCCGGGGCCGCCAGGGCGGCAGCGGCAAAAAGCCCGACAAGGCACAGCGCGGCGGCACGGACGGCGGGGCGAATCATGCGAAGGCTCCGTGATGGATCGGGCCGCACCGGGGCACGGCGGCAACCGGCTGGTGACAGGATACGACCCGGGAAAACGCTCCGCCAAGCACGGCCCCGCCGGCGCTCCCGGCACCTCATCCCTGAGGTGCGGCAGGCTGCTGTTCCGCAGCCTGCGGGCATCGCGTGGCCAAAGGCCATCCAGGGCCCTTGGCCACTCGAAACGCTGCGCGTTTCACGGGAGCTACGCTCCCGGCACCTCATCCCTGAGGTGCGGCAGGCTGCTGGTAGCGGTAGGCCGGCTTGATCGACATGTCCTTGAACGGCTCGCGGTAGAGCACCGAGGTCGATGCCGATACCGGCGGCACCAGCCACATCCACCGGCCGTGCGGCTCGCGCCCCGCAGCCTGCTCGTTGCGGCAGAACTCGAGGAACTCGTGCCCCACGGCATGGTGATCGGCGATCCGCACCCCGGCCCGGTCGAACGAGTGGAGCACCGCCTCGACGAGCATCAGCAGCGCCTTGTCACGCCACAGCGTGCGGTCGCTGCCGATGTCGAGCCCCATCCGCTCGGCCATCTCGGGGAGGAGGTTGTAGCGGTCGGCATCGGTGAAGTTGCGGGCCGCGATCTCGGCGTCGAGATACCAACCGTTGAACGGGGCGAAGCGGTAGGTCACCCCGCCGGCATCGAGCGCCATGTCGCTGACCGCGGGCACGGCATACCACTTCAGCCCCCGCTCGGCGAGCCACGGATGGTCGGGGTGGGCGATCGCCACCTCGGGGCGGCAATCGGCGGGCAGAGGATAGAGGCGTGGTCCGGTGGCGGGCGTCTCGATCACCAACGGCAGGAGGTCGAAGTCGCTGCCCGGCGGCTCCCAACCGAGGTCCATGATCCGCCGCGTGAGCTCGTTCTGCGCCGGGTCGCCCACCTGCCGCCCCGAGCGGAGGCGCACCCCCGCATAGCGGAGCAACTGGGGATTCCAGATCCGTGGTCCCGGCCGATCGGGCATGTCGGGGGCGAACACGCTGATCGCCGGCCGGATGTCGCCGCCGTTGAAGGCGAAGCGGAGGTGGTCGAAGAGCGCCTCCGCGATCGAGTCGGGATCGTCGAGATGACGGCAGTCGCGGAGGTGGAGCCCCTGCCAGTAGAGCCGGCCGACACAGCGGCTCGCGTTGCGCCAGGCGACGCGCGCGGCGAAGCCGAGCTCCTCGGGGGTCTTCCGCCAGGTGCCGTCGGTGGCGAAGGCGGCGCGCATTTCGACGATCCGCGCCGTGGGATCGACGTCGGGTCGCTGCTCGGCAAACCACTGGAGCAGGAAGCGCTCCGCCTGCTCCTCGGCCGATAGATCGGTCGCCAGCGGCACCATCCCGCCGGCCGGGCAGACCGGCACGAATGGCCGCCGCCGCCAGCCGCCGGGGCGCCCCACGCTCCCCTCGCCGCGCAGCGGATGATCGAAGCTCTCCGCCACCACATCCACGCCGACGAGCCCCTCGAGCGCCCGGGCCACTTCGCCGTTGAACCCCGCCGGCCCGCAGACGACGGTCTGGCAGGGGCCACACGCGGCGATCCGCGTGCGGAGCATGTCCGGCGTGAGGCGGCCATCGGTGCCGGTGAGCCGCAGCAGCAGCCCGATCCGGCCCGCGGCTGCGGCGGCCTCCAGTTCCTCGAGATAGGCGGCAGCCTCGCGCGACCGCGCCGTGTAGATCACCTCCACACGCCGGACGCCGGCCAGATGGCGCACCGCCGCCACCGCCGGTGTCACGCCGATGCCGGCGACCACGTAGACCAGCGACCGCGGGTCGGATGCCATCTGGCAGACGTCACCCTGCGGTGGCAGCACGCGCACGAGCGTCTCGCCATCGGCCGCGGCCAACCAGCGGGAGAAGAGCCCCCCCTCCTCGAGCTTCACCCCGAGCTCGTAGGTCTCCGGGCCGACGGCGGTGAGCGTGTAGGGGCGCCCGACCCAACGGCCGTCGATCAACCCCTCGACCCTGACGTGCTGACCGACGGCGGCCAGCGGGAGCGGGCTGCCATCGACGGCGCCGAGCCGCGCCCGCACCGCGCCGCGGGCGAGCGGCTGGATCGTCACGCGGCACAGCGTGAACCCGGCACCGCCCAACAGCGTCGCCAAGCGCCCACGGCATCCGCCGCACACACCACCGGCGCCGGTGAGGCGGATGAGATCCTCGACGGTGGCGGCCCGGCTGGCGGCGGTGCGGATCGCCGCCGCCGTGGCCTGCGTGCAGCTGCAGACGATCTCGGCACCGGTGGGCACGCGCTCGGCGGCCGCCTCCGCCAGCCATACCCCGGTGGCGAGGAAGGCGCGGCGCTGCCACTCGGCCACGGCGCCGCCGCGGAGGAGGAGGCCCATCAGGTCGGGCAGGTGCGGCCAGGCCCCGTTCACCGCCAGGCCGACGAGACGATTCTCTCCACCGAGCATCAGCGTGACGGTGCCGTCGGGTGAGGGGAGCATGTCGCGGGGGGCGTCGGCCTGACCGGCACGCACCGCCTCGGTGCGCGGCCCTGCGGGAAAATGCCGCACGCGCACCCGCCCTGCGGCCGACCCCGAGTAGTCGGTGACGATGCACGACTCCTCGCCGACATGGGCCAGATACCGGTAGGCGGTGCCGAGCGCGGGCAGGTCGTGCGCGGTCGCCAGCCCCTTGAGCATGGTGGCGAACGGCCCCGTGCCCTGCCGCGAGCCCTCCAGGGCCGCCGCGTCGATGACGAGCAGTTCCGCCGCGGTGAGCGCCGCGGCACGCAGCCGGCGCGGCCGCCCGGCCAGCGTGCCCCGTTCGCCGACCAGCAATCCCGGGCCGATCGTCTCGCTCGGCTCGGGGCAGCCCGGATGCCAGAGCCCGATCTCGCCGGCGAGGACGAAATACGCATGGGTCGAGGGATCCCCAGGCTCGAAGAGCACCTCCCCCGCCTCCAGCTGGCGGGAGGCGGCCGGGCCGGCCTCGGTACCCCCGGCAAGTTCCGCGGCCAGCGCCTTCCACTTCCGCCAGCCGTTTTCCACCGACTGACGGTGAAGCAGCGCCTCGGCCACCGGATCGGAGGCGACCCGCGCGTTGAAGATCGCCCCTGGCACGCGCACCACCACCGCCGCATCGAGCGCGATCACGGTCGCGGTGCGGAAGTGCCGTCCCGTGACGAGCGCCTGCTCGCCGAGCAGGGCGCCGCGCCGGTCGACGCTGTCGATCCGCCGCAGGCCGCTGCCCGCGCCGCGCAGGTAGATCCCGAACCGGCCGCCGAGGAGCACGTAGGCATCCCCCGCCGGGTCACCCTCGGTGAGGAGCACCTCCCCCTCAGCGACGTCGATTCGCTCCGCAGCGGCCACCAGCGCCGCGACATCGGCCGAAGGGCTGGAGGCGAACAGCGCCGCCAACGCCCCCTGCACGAGATCGCGTTCGGAAGCCGACAGGGTGGCCATGGGGGGATGAAAACGAAGCTGCGTGCCGCGGAGAACCGACAACGCCGGCAAGTGTAGCCAGCCCCTGCCACAGCCGTTGCCGATTCGGCTGGGACGCCACGACTGGCTTGCCGCGGGCCTGACGACAATGCAACCCGACAACCCCTCCCGCGGTGCGGCGATTGCCTGCCCGGAAGCCCATCCCCGAAGCGGATGCCCGCGCCCGGAGCGCCTTCACGACTCGCATGCCGGCCGGAGCAGCCGGATCCGCCGACGCCGCTCCTTGAGCATGTGCCATCCGGCCATCACCGCACCGATCCCGGCGAAGACCACTGTCGAGGGCTCGGGCACGACCACCATCTGACCGGCCTGCTGGTCGAAGGTGAGGTACTGCCCGGATGCCGTCATCCCGCTCACCCACGTATCCGGGTTGTTCGGGTCGAACCCCTGGGTGAACGACAGCGTCGCGCCGTCGTAGGTGGCGGTCACCGCGCTGAAGTTGCCGGTGGCGGCTCCCGCCTGCTGCTGCAGGATCTGGAAGACCACCGGATTGAACAGGTCGGCACCCCGATAATCACCCAGCAGGTTCGCGGCGAGCGTTCCACCGAATGAAGAGCCGTCACCATACCCGAGCAACTGGGTGCTGTTCGGATCGACCAGCAACGTGAATTTCGTCACGCTCGACGACCCGAGCGTGAGCGATTCATTGACCGTCATCGACCCGATCACGTCCATCGTGCCCGACAGGTTCATCGAGCCGACCGTCACCGACTGGCGACTCGCGGCGGCCGGATCGATGGTGATCGTCGAGGTACTCGACACGACGAAGTTGGCGGGGATCGATCCCTGCAGATCGAGGATTCCCTCCGACACCCGGAACGTGCCGTTGAAGCCGTGACCGGTCCCCGGCGGATTGTCGAGCACGAGCCGTCCGCTGCCGGTCTTGCTCAGCGTCACGGCGGAACCGCCGTTGATCTGGGCATTCATGTCGATCGTGCCAGATCCGGTGTTGATCGCCCGCGTCGCCGCGGCCGTGCCGTAGTTGAGCACGAGCTTCGTACCGGTGGTCGTCCCACCGATCGTCTGCAGGATCCCCGAGTCGTTGACGACGTCACCGAACATGTTCAACTGCCGGCTCGACGAGTTGCCCTGCATGGTGAAGCTCTGCGCGCTTCCCGTGAAGGTGATCCCGTCGAGGTTGTAATTCGCCGTCGCGGTGTTCGTCGGCCGGCGCGCTCCGGTGAAGACGAGCCGGTGCGTCCCGCTCGTGGGCAACGTCCCCGGGAACCAGTTCGATCCGCTCCACGCCGATGTCGTGGTCGATGCGCCGTTCCACGTGTAGGAAGCCGCCGACACCGGCTCGGTGACGCACAGGGCCGCGAGGCCGATGATGCCCCGCCACCAGCCACCATTGATGCGCCGACGGACGCGAGGATCGGTCGTGCCATCAGGGCCGGGGGCCGGCTCGTAGCCGAGCATGCGATTGGCGGCCATGTCGCTCAGTGGGTTCCAAGGCGTATTGGGGCCGTTGCCGCTCCCGCCCGTCCCTGCCGAACCCCCCGGCGCGAGCGTGGCCATCGCACTGTCGCGCGGAGTGAAGGGGCCGGGGTACGTGCGGGGAAGCGGCCCGACGTTCGCGAACGCAATGAAGGCTGCCATGGTCGTGTCTGCGGTGATCGAGTCGGGGGGGGATGCCACGACGGCGCCGCTGCCGTCGGCCGCCTGAGTCCGGCCGCCGGCGGCCGACGGCCTTCGTGGCCCGTCGGGGATGAATGCGCGATCGGAGGGTCGAGAGGGTCACGGAGTTCGCGACCAATGGAGCCGCCACGAGAGAGGGGCCACCAGCGCGAACAACGCCGAGATCGGTGACCGCACCCGGCCTGGGCTGTGTGGCAGGCCCCGCAGACGTCGCCCGATCTCGTGCAGCGGCGGCAACCCAGCAACGACGCCGCCGCGCGGTGGGAGTTGCGAGGTGGTTGCACCCCCTGTAATTTGGCGAGAGACCGTAGGGGTGGAATGGGCGAGATCAGGGTTTGGTTACCCGTCTCCATTCCATTCGGCTCGTCTTCCTTCAGCCTTTTTCCCTTCCGCGTGTTGCGGGCCTGTTCGGCGTTTCACGCAGTTCGTTGGGCCCTTCTCCAGCAGTCCTGGAACCGCTCCTGCAAGCACGATGACAGCCGGTTGATCCGCGGACCCCGGGTCCACTTCCGGCTGTGCTTCTGCCGTGGTCTCGAACCGACCGTCCACCGGGCCGGTCGGTCGGCAGACTGATCCAGGTGGTGTTTTTGATTCCACCCCATCCGGGTCGGGATCGATTCCATCGCGGCGCGGATCGATGTCTGCGTGCGCGGTCATCAACCGACATGGCGGCCGGGTTGCTCCCGACCGCCGGCAGCGACTTCGTGCCCCCGCCGCGCACCGGCGGGGGGCGAACGCCGATCCGACGACCCTTTCCCCGTTTCCAGGAGTCGATCCATGAGCACCCTGCATCCGTCCTCTTCCGTCCCCTTGTTCACCAAACACCGTGGATCCCGTCGACGCCGAGCCTTGCCTGCGGCGCTGATCCTCGCAGTCGCGTCACTCGCCGCGATGCGCGGAGCGGTGGCAAGCACCATCTCGCTGTTCTCGACCGGATCGTCGAGCATGCCCTTCACGGTGACCGGGACCGTGTTCGACGTACCGACCGGCCAGTCGGGCACGCTCGAGTACACCGGGGTGTTCGTCCAGGAATACCTGTCGTCGTCGGACGACCAGGATGACTACCGCATCACGACGACCGCCACCTACCTGCGGAACATCAGTCCTCCATTGGCCAACAGCGTCGTCAACGGCATCATCGACAAGCTGATCCGCGACTTCGCCCCGAAGGCCCCCAAGCCCCCGGTGCCTCCGGTCCCCCCACCGCCGCGGCCGCGGGAGACGGTTGCCAGCCTCACGGGGGACGATTTCCAGTTGGACTACGACGTCACCAGCACCGCGTTGACGATGAGCGGCACGGTCACCGCGACGCCGACACTGTGGAACTTCGGCTTCGACTGCCAGTTCCTCCAGCCCCTGCCCGACTTCACCGGCGACGTGGTCGTCGACATGGAGGCCGAAGGGCTTCTCGAGAGCGTGGACCAGGGCCGAGGAACATCGTCGGCTTGGAGTGACAAGCCTGGTGGCGGAGGATCCACCGGGCTGTTCTCCGGCAACGCGGCCCCGACGCTCAACGCCACCGAGTCGGTCGCCCTGACGCTCACCCCGATCGGCCGAACGGCGCTCGATCTGACGCTCGACATCAACGCGTACTGGAGTCCCGACTACGGGTATCTGCCCTACGAAGCAGAGCGCACCACGGTGACCAGCGTGTTGACGAACACGTCGACGACCTGGGACTCGACCGGCACGACGTCCGGTTCAGGCGTGCCGGAAATCGATCCGTTGTCCGCCGCGAGCAGCCTGGGGGTGGCCGTCTCGTTCCTCGCGATCCTCGAGGGCAGACGGCGCGGCCGCGGCCGGCGCCCACCAGCGGGATCACTCGCCGTCGGGGGCCCAGTCGTGGAGATCGCGTCCCAACCAGGCCTTCGCGAACCGGAGTCGCCGCTTGGCAGTCTCTCGTGAAAACCCGAGTTCGTCGGCGGCCTCCTGGACGGTGAACCCGACGATATAGACGAGGTTCACGAGGTGGGCTGACTCCGGCTCCTCGGCGCCGAGGCGTTCGACCGACTCGAGCAGCGCCGCGACGTCGTCGCGCGCTGCCGAGTCGCCGACGTCAATCGCCTGGACGTCGTGCCGTCGGAGTTTCCCCCCCGCTTTCTCGGCACCTTTGTGACGGGCGTGCTCGATCAACTGGCGCTTCATGGCACGATAGGCGGCGCCGAGAAAGTGCCACTTCGACTCCCACAGCGGTTCGTCGAATCCACCGAGTCGGAGAATGCCCTCGTGCAACAGCGCGGTCGCCTGGAGCGAGTGGTCGGCCCGCTCCCCCGCCATGAAGCGCGCGGCCCGCTCGTGGAGCCGGTCGTAGACCACGGGGCACAGTTCGCGCGCCGTGTACTTCCGCGCCGGCGATGCGGCGGAATCGTCAAGATCCATCGGTCGGTTCTCCGTGGAGCGGGGGTCAGCGGGGCTCTGCCTTCTGATCCGAGGCCGGGCGCGGCGCCGCGGGCCGGTTTCCCCCGACCGGCAGCGGCGTGATCGTCCGGGCGATGCGGAAGCCGACATTGATTTCCGCGCGAGCGGCCTGATCGTAGTTTCGAAACGCCACACGCGTCTTGGTCGACGGCAGGCTGTAGTCGCCGCCGCGTTTGGACCGGAGTTGATCCGGCGTCAGGGGACCGTCGCCGGCACCATCGGTCCCACGTTCCGAGTACAGGTCCTGCGTCCAATTCCAGACGTTGCCGAGACCGTCGAACAGTCCCAGATCGTTGGGTTTCCTGGCGGCGACCGGTCGGGCCTCCTCGGCCTCACCGCCGCACACGGCGTATGCGGAGAGCAAGGCGGTCGACTGCCCGTACGACCGGCTCGTCACCGCCCCGGCGCGGACGGCGTATTCCCACTCCGCCTCCGTCGGCAAGCGATATCCCGACCGCGACGCGTGGTCGGTGTGGAGGCCCGTGACCGGGCGGCCCCGCCCGGCCTGCACGTAGACCAGTTGATCCTCGGAAAGGCCCTCGATTCTTCCCAGTTCATTGCAGTATTTCGCCGCCTCGAACCAGGTGATCCCCACCATCGGGATGTCGTCACCCGGCTTCTCGGCGGCGTCGATGCCGAAGAACATCTTGGCGAGGTACGGGCCCGTCTCCTCCGGCGCCCCGATGACCTGGCGATACTGCACGCGAGTCACCGGCGTCGCTGCCAGCGCGAACGTCGTCGGGATGCGCATCCCACGCTGCCGCTCGTCGGTCCGACGGCTCTCCTCAGACTCCGGTGAACCCATCGTGAACTCTACCGGACCGGGAACGACGACGAGCGTCTGGCCCTGGCTGTTCACGAACCAACCGGGTTCGGCGGGGGCGCCCGGATGGGGGGGTGACGGGCCCGGTGGAGAACCAGCCCCGATGGCGGTCGGTTCCGGCGGCGACGGCTTCTCCCGACCGCCGGCCGGTGACGGGTCCAGCGCGCCCTTGCGCCACTCCTGGATCCGCGCCCAGATCCACTTCCGCTCCCCGAGTTGGCGGAGCGACCACTCGGCCGCGGCATGAAGCCCCGGATCCGGGTCGGCCGTGTACATCGTCCGCAGCACGGGAATCAGGACATCGTTGAGGCGGGACCGTTGGGGGCTGTCGGGAGCGGTGTCCGCGGCCATCTCCCCTAGCGCCAGCACGAGCGCGCGCTTCGCCGACACGTCCTTCTCCACGCCGAGCCGCTCGGCGAGCAGCGCCGGATCGACACCGAACGGCCCGACCAAGTGGATCAGATGGCTCCGCACACGTGGGTCGGGCGCATGGACGAACAGCGGCCAGGCGTGCGCCGCTCGGCCGTACCGGAGGAGCACGGCGGCCCCCTTCGCCTGCCGGACTGCGAGCAACTCGCGCTCGGGAGCCGCCGCCGGCATGTCGGCCGGGAGCGTCTTGGCGGTCTCGGCTTCGAGCAGCGGCGCGACGCCGTCCAACACCTCGCCGACCGAATCGGCAAGCGTCGTGAAGTGACTCGGCTCCGTCATCATCACCACGTCGGCCAACACCGCCGGATCGTCGGCGGCGTAGGTGGAGAGGACGTCGGCGGCGAGCGAGCGCTCGATGTCGCGCCGGGCGGGGTCGGCAAACAGTCGCACCAACTCCGGCATGAGCGCCCCGCGGACGCCACGAAATGCCTCGAGCCAGGTCGCCAGGTGGACCGCCGGGACATTCACCAGATCGGTGGCCACCGTGGGCGCGATCCGCGGCCAGTCGGAGCCGTCGGGCCGATACGCCGCCAGGGCCGCCGCCGCTCGCAGCCGCCGCGGCCCCCCTGCCGGATCGGCAGCCGCGCGCCCGAAACGCTCGGCCAACTGCCCGGCCTGCGGCTCGAGCGCCGCGACGATCGCCCTCACCTCCGGGGGCTCGGCCCTGAGCAGCCGGTCGGCGAGGTACTCGGAGGCCTGCCGGTCCATCCCGCCTCCCGTGGCCCTCGCCAGCGCGGCCAGTCCGAGCGCCGCACGCAGCCTCCGGACATCGCTCCCGTCCCCAGCGACCACGTCACGGAGCGCCGGCAAGGCGCGCGACGCATGGCGGGGCAGGGCGGCGATCGCGGCATCGACCGCGCCGATGTCCGCGGCGAGGAGCGTGCCGACGGCGCCGTCGGCCTCGAGGGCGAGTTGCCGGCCGGCGACACGGCTGCGGACGCCGAGGCCGCCGAGCACGACCGCCAGGGCCAGGGCCGCCGCAACGGCGCCACGGCCGGCATGGACACGATCGGCGCGCCCCATCATCCGCAGCTCTGCCTGGCGCCAGTCCGTGGGACGAGTGAACCAACGGATCTGCAGCCACTCGAGCAGCGTGGGGAGCTGCTGCGTCTCCTTGCGCTCACTCCAGATCGCCGTCCGATCGGCGAGCACCAGTTCCGCGCGCCCCTTCGCCGTCCGACGGCGGTCCCCGGTGAGCCACTCGCGCAGTGCAGGCACGAGGTAATCGTGCGTCAATTGGTAGTGGGCATCACCGCCGATGGCGGCAGCCGAGCCCGATGTCGACTTCCCCGACGGCGGGTCGGTCGGCGTGACCAACCGCAACTCGCCATCGAGGATCCGCATGAGGGTCGCGAAGTCCCCGGGCTGGTCACCGTATCCCGAGATGGCAAGGAGCTCCGCGGAGGAGCGTTTGTGACCACGGATCGCGGCCCCCGCTTCGGGCAGCAGGGCCTCGAGGACCCGCTTGGCGGCCACGGCATGGAGCTTGTGCGACGGTGTCGCCGAGCGCGCGTTGAACGAATCCTCCAGGAATGCCACCCCGACGCGGTCGAGGAGACGGCCGGCGCCCGCCGCCGCCCCGAGGGCCTTGAGCGTCGCCATCGTCCAGGGGCGCGTCCGGACGAGATCGACGAACAGCGCCAACTGCACCGGCACGACCCGCTGTTCCACGCCTCCGAGGCCGGCGGTCGCAGCCTCGACGAACGCCACCTCTTCGGCCGACATGTTCTCCGTCCGGCGTGGCAGCCGCCCCAGTCCCTGGCCGAAGCGCACCAGCACGCCGCGCGCGTGATCGACGGTGAACAGGTCGACGGTCGCGAAGTTGGACCCTTCCTCGATCGGCACCTCGAGGGCTTCCATGAAGCGGGCCGCGCTCATGGCGAAGTCGTCGCGCACCAGGACGAGCGCCTGCAGGCGGCAGCCGTCGAATTGGCGCAGTGCCGCCACCAGGGGCTCGCGGGCGGCATCCGGATGTGCCTGGAGCCACTGCTCGAACTGGTCGAGAACGACGACCAGCTTCGCGCCGCCAGACTCGCGCGCGGCGGCGAACGCCTCGACAAGACCGCCCCTCGCCGGCTGACCGCCGACCGCCTTCCGCAGCGCCCGTGCCAACCGCGCCTCCGTGTCGTCGGACGACGCGTCGAGCACGATCGGGCAGACGTGCGCCCCGAGCCGGGGCACGATGCCGGCCTTCACCAGCGACGATTTCCCGCAGCCGCTTGGACCGTAGAGCAGCCCGATCGCGAACGTCCTCTCGGGATCGGTCTCGTCGAGTTTGGTCTTCCAGAACCGCAGGCTCTCGGGGAGACCGTCGCGGCCGCGCGAACCGGGGAGCAGTGGGAGAAACGCGCCGGCATCCGCTGCGTCGAAACTACGCAGCCCCTTGGGCTCGATCGGCAGGTCGACGACGGTGTCGTCCGCGCCGCCGGCGACCCAGCCCTCGAGATCGTCCGCCAGCGCCGCCGCCGACTCGTAGCGATCGCCGCGGCGTTTGGCGAGCGCCTTGCCGCAGATCCGGTCGAGCTCCGACGGAACCGCCGGGTCGCAGTCGTGCGGTGGCGGCGGATGGGCCGAGGCGACCGCTTCGAGGATCTCCAGCGTCGTCGAGCCGGAAAATGCCCGGCGCCCGGTGAGCATCTCGTAGAGGATCGAACCGAGGGAAAACACGTCGCTGCGGCCGTCGAGCCGGTGGGCCTCCCCCTTGGCCTGCTCCGGGCTCATGTACGCCGGCGTCCCGGCGATGCGAGTGTCGGCCAGCGACCGGGCCAGGGCGACGGCGACGCCGAAATCAGTCACGAACGGCGCGTTGCTGGTCTCCTCGATGAGGATGTTGCGCGGCGTGACGTCGCGGTGAATGACGCCACGCTGGTGGGCATGGTGGAGCGCCCGCGCGACGGTTGCGATCAGCCGTGCCGACTCCTCGAACGGCAGCCGCCCCTCGTCGAGGACCGCACGCAGCGGGCTGCCGGCGATGAATCGGCTGACGACATACACCGATCCATCGTCGAGGTGTCCGATGTCGTGGACGGGGACGATGTTGGCATGGCTCAGCGCCGCCGCGAACCGGGCTTCGGCGAGGAACGACTCGGCCGCCTCACTCCCGTCGATCCGACCACGGCGCGGCACCTTGACCGCGACGGGGCGGTCGAGCTCGTCGTCGTAGCCGAGCCACACCTCGCCGAACGACCCGCTGCCGAGGAGTTTCTGAATCCGGTAGCGGCCGATCCTCTCCGGCCGTCGCCGCGGGTCGGTCGTCGCCTCGGATGCCGACTCGGGAGAGGCCGGCCAGATCACGGGGGGTGGCGACTGCCCGAGCAGCGGAGCCATGACATGCGCCGTCTCCTCCTGGTCGGCTTTGAGCAACGCCTCCACCGCGCGCCGCTTCTGCTCATCCCCGGCACAGATGGCGGCGACGAGCCGCTGCCGGGCCTGCGGTTCGGGAACCGAGGCCGCCGCCTCGAACAACTCGCGCTCGGACGGCGGCCGGCCGCCGGTGAGAAACGCCGACAGCCGGTCGCGCAGGAGCGGATCGACGACCGCGGCGACCAAATCGGCAAGGCGAGCATCCGGGCCGTCCATTCGTGCGTACCCCACCCACGAGCCGGCCAACCAACATTGCGGCACTTCCCGGAGATTCTACAGGGCCATGCCGCGGAGTCGCCGCCGCGGTCCGGCCCGCCGGGGAACCGGGTTCCGGCCTGGGCGGTGGCCGCGGCCGCCGCGCTGGGGGCGAGCACTGTTTTCTGACCGCGTCGCAGTCACGCCGCCGGGCGGGTGACGGGCTGGCGAGCGACTTTCGGACCTGCCAGTGACGCGCCCTCAGTCGTCGTCGGCCGCGGCTTCGCCCGAGTCGTCGTCATCATCCGCGTCGTCGGCCCCGGAGCCGTCGGCGGAGGCGTCGTCCTCCCACGCGTCGTCCGAGCCCTCGGCGTCGGCAAACGCGTCGACGTCGCCGTCGGCCCCGTCGGCTTCCGCCTCGAACGCATCGTCGTCGGTATCGCCGCCGGCTTGATCACCGCCGAACGACTCCACCTCGTCGTCCTGCTCCTCTTCCTCCTCGTCCTCGTCGGCCTCGGGGAGGGGCAGCGTGGGTGCGGGCCGCGATGCGGCGGTGCGGGCGGGCTTCGCGGCTTGCTCGTAGGCGGGCTTCGCGGCTTGCTCGTGGGCGGGCTTCGCGGCCGTAGCCCCGCCGCGCGGCGCTTCGCCATGCGGCTGGATCTTCAGCTTCCGCGGAGCGGGATCGGCAGGCGGCGCCGCCACCCCCTTGCGATCGGCCCACTGCTCCATCGTGATCAGCACCTCGCGGGCCTGGCTACCGGCGTATTGGCCGACGACCCCGTCCTCCGCCATGAAATCGATCAGCCGGGCGCCGCGGCCGTAGCCCACGCCGAGGGCCCGCTGGAGCAACGACACACTGCCGCGTCCCTCGCGGATCACCACCTCGACGGCGGCGTCGTAGAGATCGTCCTTCTCCTGCGGCGATCCGGTCGCGGCCGGGGCGTCGCCCGACGGGGCGGGCTGGAGGTTGACCAGCTCCAGGGCGTACTGCGGATCGTCGGTGCCGATCTCCGCCATCACGCGGCCGATCTCGTCGTCGCTGACGTAGGTGCCCTGGCCACGGAGGATCTGGCTGGTGCCGGGGGAGAGGAAGAGCATGTCGCCGTTGCCGAGGAGGCGCTCGGCCCCCATC
>SXGQ01316697.1_pt1 | contig 16665 bp, 11 predicted proteins | sample 3178371 | NCBI WGS metagenome assembly SXGQ01 (sample SAMN11356859, study PRJNA531348) | freshwater metagenome | isolation source: freshwater sample F1-20 | place: China: Fuxian Lake, Yuxi | collected 2017-12-25
CGTGCGCAGCGGCCCCGGCGCCTCCAATCCCACCGTGGCCGGGAGTCCCCTGGCGCAGGGCGCGGCCGTGCACGGCGGCGAAACGCGGGACGGGTGGATGCGGGTGGTGGCGCAGGGCTCCGGCGTCACGGGATGGGTGAGCGCGCAGTACCTGCGGCCGGCGGCCGCGCAGCGGTACACCGTGACGGCAGAGAGCCTGAACGTGCGCAGCGGCCCCGGCACGGCCAACCCCACCGTCGGCAGCCCGCTGCCCAAAGGGACGACGGTGGAGGCCCGTGGCGCGCAGGGCGGCTGGACGCAGGTGGTGGTGCAGGGGACCGGCGCCACGGGCTGGGTGAGCTCCAAGTACCTGCAGCCCGCCGTCCCCGCGCACGCCTGAGCGGCGACCCTGGGGGATGATGGACGGCGCCCGTCGAGATCGTCTCGCCGGGCGCCGTTCGCGTGGGACGTAGGGGTACACCGCGCGCCCATCCGTCATTCCTGAAGGCGCCGGCGCGGCCGGCCGGCACGGAGCCTGCCCGCCCTGCGGGCCCCCGTTCTGGAGATGACGAGATGAAGCGATACACGGTCCTGCTGCTCCTTGGCCTCTCGGCCTGCTGGCCGTTCGCCCGCGAGGAGGGCGACGAGGACCGGCGGCCGCCCGAGCCCCTGATGCTGTGCGTGCAGAACGCGGCGGTCGCGTACGGCAGCCTCGTGGCGCGGGCGGGGCTGGTGCGGTTCGACGTGATGCCGGGCGAGCGCGTGTGCAAGCGGCTGGCGGGCGCGGGTCCGGCCATCGGCCTGACGGCGGTCACGACGGGCGGCGGGCTGTCGGGGCCGCGGCGGTACTCGGCGCGGCTGGACGTGGGCGGCTCGCGCTGCTGGCGCTGGCGGCTCACGGACTCGCCCGCGTCTGCCGTGGACCTGATGCCCTGCGACCTGGTGGACGACGACGGGGATGCGGACGCGGATACGGCAGCCCCCGCGGATTCGTCCCGCGCCGCGGACTGACGGGAGACTCGCGGCGCCGGGCTTGTCGCCGCGGGCCGGCCTGCGCATGTTCCACCCGGGCGCGACAGGCGCGATGGACTGCTGAACCAGGGAGGTGTGGGATGTGCCGCAACATCAAGGTGCTCGCCAACTTCGAGCCCCCGGCCACGGAGGACGAGGTGCACGCGGCGGCGCTGCAGTTCGTCCGCAAGATCAGCGGGACCACGCATCCGTCCCGCGCCAACGAGGACGCGTTCAACCGGGCGGTGGAGGAGATCACGGCCTCCGCGCGCCGGCTGATCGGCTCGCTGGACATCAAGGCCCCGCCCCGCGACCGCGACGAAGAAGCCCGCAAGGCCCGCGAGCGCAACGTCCGCCGCTTCGGCTGACGCGCATCCGCAGATCCCGCCCCATCCCCATCGCTCGCGCCTGCGCGCACCCCTCTGCCCAAACGACGACCCCTCCCCCGACGTCGGGAGAGGGGTGGACGGCCGTTGCGAGGCGTCGGGTGAGAGGCCCCTCGTCGCGCAGCCGCGGGCATCCTCGTCTACGAAGCCGTCCTCTCCCGTCCGACCTCCGCCCGCCCGGCTACGAATCCCCCCGCATGCGCAGGTCCGTGCCCGTCATGGCCGCCGGCTGCGGAATGCCGAGCAGCCCCAGGATGGTGGGCGCCACGTCGCACAGGGCGCCGTCGCGCAGGGCCGAGGCCGTGCGCCGTCCCTCCGGCTCCACGAGGATGATGCCCACGGGGTTCGTGGTGTGCGCCGTGTGGGGGCCGTTGGTGGTGGGGTCCCACATCTGCTCGCAGTTGCCGTGGTCGGCCGTCACCAGGAGCGTGGTGCCCGTGTCGCGGCAGGCCCGCAGCACCTCGCCCAGGCCGGCATCCACCGCCTCCACGGCGGCCACGGCGGCCTCCATCACCCCCGTGTGCCCCACCATGTCGGGGTTGGCGTAGTTGCACACCAGCGACGCGTACCGCTGCGACCGGATGGCATCCACCAGCCCACGGGTGACGTCGGCCGCGCTCATCTCCGGCTGCTGATCGTAGGTGGGCACCTTGGGCGACGGCACCAGGCGCCGGTCTTCCGCGGGCGGCGGGTCTTCCACGCCGCCGGTGAAGAAGTAGGTGACGTGCGGGTACTTTTCCGTCTCTGCCGTGCGAAAGCTGGCCAGCCCGTGCGCCGTGAGCACGTCCGACAGCTTGTCGTTCAGCGGCTGCGGGGGGAAGGCGGCGGGGAGGGGAAAGTCCTCGTCGTACTGCGTCATGGTGGCCACGTCTACCCGCGGCCGATCGGGCCCGCGGTCAAACCCGTCGAACGCGTCGTCGGCCAGGGCGCGCGTCATCTGCCGCGCGCGGTCCGAGCGGAAGTTGAAGAAGATGACGCAGTCGCCGTCCCGCAGCCGGCCCACGGGCTCGCCCGCGTCGTCCACCATCACCCGCGGCTGCACGAACTCGTCGGTCTCGCCCTGCGCGTACGCGTCGGCGACGGCCTGCACGGCGTCGTGCACCGGCAGCCCCCGGCCGTGCACCATGGCGTCGTACGCCTTTTGGGTGCGGTCCCAGCGCCGGTCGCGGTCCATGGCCCAGTAGCGGCCCATGAGCGTGGCGACCTTGCATCCATCCCCTCCACCGCAGCGGCCAAAGAGCTCCGTGAGGTAGGCGCGGGCGGACTGGGGCGGCGTGTCGCGGCCGTCCAGGAACATGTGCACGCGGGTGCGGGGGATGGCGTGCTGCTCCGCCAGCTCCACCAGGGCCAGCAGGTGCTCGTCCACCGCGTGCACCCCGCCGGGGCCGATGAGCCCCATCAGGTGCAGCGTGCTCCCACGCCGGCGCACCGTCTCCAGGACCTGCAGCAGGACGGGGTTCCGCGCGAACTCGCCGGACTGGATGGCGGTGGCGATGCGCTGCAGCGACTGCATGACCACGCGGCCCGCCCCCAGGTTCAGGTGCCCCACCTCGGAGTTGCCCATCTGCCCCGGGGGCAGGCCCACGGCGGGACCGTGCGTGGTGAGCCTGGCGCGCGGATACGCGCCCGCTTCCCACAGGTGCGTCCACGTGGGATTGCGGGCCACGGTGACGGCGTTGTCGGGGGCCGGGTCGCGCAGGCCCCAGCCGTCCAGGATGACCAGGCAAACGCGTGGCTGCGTCGTGTTGGGCATGGTGCGGAAGCGTGGTTGGGACGTTTGGATTGACAAGGCCGCGACGGAGCGCCTATCTTGGCCGTGATCCCGTTGAAACGCAGGCAATCTGGAGCGCGCCCGGAGGGTTTCGCCACCCCCCGGTCCACGTTCCGCCGCGCGTTTTGGCGACGAAGCGTTTTTCGGCCGCTCCACCGCCCGCGGCGCCCTGGCGCGCCCGGCCCTGCCGGACCTTTCTGCGCCTTCTGGCGCGCCGCCGCACCGCCGGCTTCGGTCCGCACGAGCTACCCCGAGACCATCCATCGCACCGGGCGCTCCCTCGCGCCCGGCCAAACCCGCAGTCCGCAGGCTCGCAGGACTACCAAGGAGTTTCCATGCACCCTCGCCGCCGCACCGCCACCACCCTCGCCGCGCTCGCCCTGGCGGGCACCACGCTGGGCATGTACGCGCCCAGCAAGGCCCTGCCCCCGCTCACCTGGGGCTCACCCACGCCGGGCGCCGTGGTGGAGCACGGAGGCGACGCCGCCGTGCGGGTGGCCAGCCGCGTGTTTGGCCACAGCGGACGCCTGCGGGTGGTGATGTCGGACCCCAGCACGACCGTGCAGCTGCCCCTGGAGTGGATGGACGTGGCCAGCCCCCTGGACGTGTCGTACAGCTGGCACCCCGTGGCGGGCACGCAGCTGCGGATGCTCTCGGGCGAGGGGCGCCTGGCGCACGGGCTGTTCGCCCCCGGCTCGGCCGGCATCTGGCGGCTGCAGCTGCGCGGCAGCGACTGGAGCCAGTCGCTGGAGAACCTGTCCGTCATCACCCGCGTGCCCTTTGCGGAAAAGCGGGGTGGATACCTGAACGGCTACCGCATCGGCACCTACCCCACCGAGAACGCGCCCCGCGGCGCCAGCTACGCCCCGCCCCCGGGCTTCATCGAGGTCACCCCCGAAAACCAGGACCTGGCCGTCAGCGAGCACTTTCGCCTGCGCAACTTCCTCACCAAGGACCAGTTCAGCGTGTGGCCCAAGTACCTGGCCCTGGACCTGCGGCTCATCGACAAGCTGGAGCTGGTGATCCAGGAGCTCAACGCCATGGGCATCCGCGCGGAGCACGTGGCCGTGATGAGCGGGTTCCGCACGCCGGCGTACAACATCCAGGGCGTGGGCGAGGGCGGACGCGCGCTGCTCAGCCGGCACACCTACGGCGACGCCAGCGACGTGTGGGTGGACAACGACCGCGACGGCTACATGGACGACCTGAACGGCGACGGCCGCCGCGACACCGAGGACGCGCGGGTCATGCTGCGCGCCGTGGACCGGGTGGAGCGCCGCTACCCCGAGCTCACGGGCGGCGCGGGCATCTACCGCGACAACGGTGCCCACGGTCCGTTCATCCACATCGACGTTCGCGGCAACCCGGCCCGCTGGTAGGACGGCGGTCGCGGCCCACGCGGTGCGACGACGACGGCCGGCTTCCCCCACGGGAGGCCGGCCGTCTCATTGCTTGCCGATCCGAATCCCCTTCACACCCCGACGACCATGCACCCCGAGCCCGCCCGTCCCGCCGACTTCGCCGCCGTCGTGCGGCTGCTGGATGATGCCGCGCTGCCGCGCTCGGATCTCACGCCGGAGCACCTGGCGCACTTCCTCGTCCTGCGCGATGGGGACGCCGTCGTGGGTGTGGTGGGAATGGAGGCTGCAGACGACGCGGGGCTGCTGCGTTCGCTGGCCGTCGCGGGGCACCGGCGGGGCGGGGGATGGGCGTCGCGGCTGGTGGATGCGCTCGAGACGCGGGCGCGGACGTCCGGCATCCGCACGCTCTACCTGCTGACGACGACGGCGGAGGGCTTCTTCGCGCGCCGCGGCTACGCGCCGGCCGACCGGGCGGCCGTGCCCGCCGCGATCCTGGCGACGGAGGAGTTCCGCGGCATCTGCCCCAGCACCGCTCTCTGCATGGCGAAGCCGCTGGAGGATGGGGTTCCGGCGCGGTGAGCAGGTTGGGTTGTGCGGTTGCCTGGCGATTCGCACGCGGAGGGATGGGCCCGGCGGCGATGGGCGACCCGCTGCTCGAAACTGTCCGCGGCTCTGGCTGACTTAAGATTCCCACGCTTCACGGGTCAAGAGATCACTGCCCGCCCAGTTAAAGTGGTACGCATTCTACCACCAAGCAGAAGCACCCATGCCGCCCCCGAAGCGCGTTCCTCGTCAGTCGGATACCGGCCGCTCACAGTGAACCCGTCTACGTCCACGATGAACAAGAACGCGGCTGTGTCGATGGCCTGCACGTCGACTAAGATTGGTTCGCCTCCCCCGAAAACGAGCACTCGTCCATGGTCGGCAATCGCGATCGCCTCACGCCCCAGTTCACCGACCCACCCGCCTGTGAGTCGAAGATGATTCTTCTCTCGCTCGTACTCTTGTGCTTCGATCTTCTGGCAGTGGATGACAACTATTGAACTATTCTCCGTGGCGGAGCAACGCACCGGGACCACAGTCGTAAGAAGGTCTGCGGCCTCGAGATCTCGAAGCACGCGACCGTCCGCGCCGATTAGAACTTGGTCGGGCTCGATCGGCACGCCGAGAGAAGCTCGTAATGCTCGAATCGCGAGCAAACCGGCAGTGCGATCTACGGCTTCGTCACGCTCTTGAGCGCACAAGTTCGAACCTCCATAGAGTAATCCATTTGTCACAAGCAGCAAAGCGAGAGCCGCCCTGCAGAAAGCGGTACGAATGTCCATTAGCGCCCGCCATAAAGTAGGGATTGAGAGCTGCTTGCGAAGAAATGACCGATACCGGTTTCACAATCCACCATCCCTATCGCAGGAACTGTTCGGTCTTCCGGGCCAAATGCGATCAAATGTCCACTAAAAAATGCAATATTTCCACGTCCAAGCTCCCAGTGTTGAATCGTCCGCAAACTCGGTCTTGTGCGTCGTACTTGCCAGGTTAGGCGATCGACCATCACGGTAGGCCATTCGCCTATACGAACATGAACTTGGCGCTGTGTGAACAAAATTTCGTTCATCGAACAGCCTCGCCATTCGGGACGGGACTCGGTGTTACGGGCGTAGTAACGTTCCTGATGTACAGCAGAAAATCCGCCCTCACGGGCATAATACTCGTCGTGGGTCAGCCCGCCAGGGCATACCTTCTCCTGATCCTGGTGTCGGGTGCTCGGTGCCTGCTGGACCTGGCTTGCCGCACATAGCCCGAAAGGATCATTGTACGACACCGGGTCGCCCGCCGCGTAGCCGTAGACGTTCAGGCCGCCGGCGATGCCGATGGGGTCTTCCTGCGTGAAGCGGCCCGTCTGCGGGTCGTAGTAGCGACGGTACATCAGGCCGCTCGCGTCACGCATCTCGTTCAGCAGCCCACCCATCCAGTCTCCCCGGCCCGTCGCGCCGCCGCCGTTGTGGAACACGCGGTCTCCTGGCCCGGCCAGCGCACGTCCAGCCCCGCCGCCTGCTGGGCTGGCGCGTGTATTTGACAATCAGGGTTGGGGCAGCGAGGTCCGGGGACCCTGGAAGCCGCTGAGGCTCGACATACACACCTGATCCGCTCCCCCCTTCACTCGTGGTTCGGAACGGTGCCAGGTAACGACCAACCGTGCCGTGCCCGCACGAGTAGGTCACTTTCTCGTGTCCGTCAGCCTCCGATGCCGCCGTTCAGTTCAAAGCGTACAACTCGGGCTCGGGCGGGGTCGTACTCCGCCGAAAAGAACCAATATCCGCCATCGCAGGAGCTAATTGCGCTGGTCCTCCAGTGAAGGCTGTCTTTCTCGAGCTGTACGGCATTCCGTTCGAGTCTCCGAAGCCTATCTAGGTGACCCCGGTAAAACCCATTCACGTGTACCATTTGCCTGCCCCTTCGATACCTTAGACCTACGTATTGACGGTAATAATCACTGGCTTCTGGCACTTCATCAGTTCGTTGCGCGACCTGTTTCAGGGCACGGTCGAGTCTCGAGGGGAGTTGGTGGTCAATGTCATCTAGCACTGAATCATCGGGTATCCACAGCCCTGACACATCTCGTGGCATGGAACCGCTACATGCATTGAGTGCTGCTTCAGCAGCGGCGCCGCTAAGCACGGTTCTGGTGTCGCGTGGCAAAGGTTTGGAGGCAATGTGGTCGGCTGGCTTCTCTCCGTCGCACCCTGTTGCGGCCCAGACTAGCAGCAGGGCACCCAACGCACTGCGCGCCGGATGAGACATCCGCGAGCGCCGAATGTAGCGTGGCATTTTCTGCATGATATGTCGCTGTAAGCTGGCCTGTTTCCTTACCCGGCCGGCTCCCAACGAATTCGGGGCTCGACCTCTTCGATCGTCTTATCCGCTAGAACATTGAACTCCACTAGCCCGCCGGTGGTTGCTACCGCTTGGTAGCAGCCTGGAACAATTGGACGGGGGCCTTGTTCGCTGCGGTACCCTGGTGGCGCCTCCCCGTACGTTACGCGCTGGATGGCTGGACCGTGCTCATCCTGTGACAATACCCACATTGCTCCTGCACCGATCTGTGAACCATCACACGCAGAAACACGTAGGACACCGAATTGCTCTACTGAACCTCCCCCGCGAGATCGTCTGAGTCCAAACACGAGGTGATCCGCTGTGGACCCGGGCTCAATCCATAGCTCGTTCGCTTGAGACCTACAGCTCGTCATCACGAGCCAGGAAAGCGCGGTAATCCAAAATATCCGCTGCATCATCGGGGAGGCCGATAGGGGGATAGGATGCATGCTTCAGCACTACCAGCGAAGCAGTTCTGAACTATCTGTCCTTGTTGCTCCATCCCGTAGTCTGACCAACCGTTGGTTGTGGGTGCGCAATCTGCCGCAGAAACTTTCACGTCTCGCACTACTTGTTTGCCAAATGAAAGCTCCGGCCTCCTCCGTGAAGCGGCCCGTTGGCTACTGCCAGTATCGGGATTGGCTTCTAGGCGCCGTCCTCTCGGTAAAGTCTATAGCCATGCCGGAATGGGCGAAGGCGAAGTAGACCGAGTGGTGAACCGCCTGCAGGCGCAACCCCAGCCCGCAATTCGATACGTACAACTCCGGTGGTTGAATCCATTTGTACGATGCCGATCAAACTACTGTCGCTCATGGCTTTTTCCCCTGCTACCCCATCTTGCCAGAAGCCGTCGAACAGTAAGAGATCCCCTCCTAGCGCTTGCTGCCGCAACTGAGTTTGCTGGCTGATGAGCACACCCACAGTCGTATTCTCAACTACAACTCTCGAACCGGGAGGTAGTTGACTTTGTGCCGGTGCGTTTGAAAGGATTTGGGGAAGCGAATCGGCGGCGACTCGCCATCCTCGAAGTGTGGTCTGTCCGAGGACGAAAAGGTAAGCGATGCTTAGAACGAGGATGGTCAGCCCTCCGCATCCAAGAACCCTTGTGGCGGGACCCCACTGCGTTCTGCGCTCACCATTGGTTGGGTAGTCCTGACCGGAGTTATTCATTGTCAATCCTCTCTTTTCTTCCAGCCTGCCGACTGCGCAGTGCAGAGAGCCGTGGTGCTTTCAAGCACTCAGCCACGAGTCCGTTCGATCGTCTCCAATTACTGGATCGGGAAGCAGAGTCTACTCACACCCAACTTTCCCACACCATGCACCAGTATCGTGTTGCTCTCGCTCGCGCGGGGAGCGTGACGCATTCGCTTTGTTCTCCGACGAATCCGAGAAACATAAGCCAACACCGCACACTCTGCCTTGAAACTCTCCGGTTTTAAAGTTTCCGCTGGCTTCGACCCACACGAGATTGGGTCCGACGCGTCCGAAGGCATCGAATTCGCCGGTATCCACATTGACCGCTGCGAGAGTGATGGCGATGTGACTGGCTCCCTCCGGAAGAAGGTCGGTCTGCAGTTTCAGCCCACCTTGCATGAAGAGTACATACTGGCCTTCATCGTTAAAGCCCCCTCGCACTGTCGTGTCCTTGGTCGGGGTAACCACGATGTCGATCGGCCACGTGAAGTGTTCGCGCCTCCCCTCTCGGAACTCAGCAACGGTGATTGCGGTCTTTGGTCCCCTACCGGCTAGGCAACTCCAGACTGGCGGGCATAGCCCATACGGATCGCTGTAGCTCACCGGGTCGCCCGCCGCATAGCCGTAGACGTTCAGGCCGCCGGCGATGCCGATGGGGTCCTCCTGCGTGAAGCGGCCCGTCTGCGGGTCGTAGTAGCGGTTGCGACGGTACATCAGGCCGCTCGCATCCCGCATCTCGTTCAGCAGCCCGCCCATCCAGTCGCCCCGGCCCGTCGCGCCGCCGCCGTTGTGGAACACGCGGTCGTCCTGGCCCGGCCAGCGCACGTCCAGCCCCGCCGCCGACCCCGCGGGATACGTGCCGAGGTCGAACCGGCCGCGCCAGCTGGCGTGCGGCACCACCAGGAACGCGCCCGCGCTTCCGTACTCGTTCGCGTACCCGTCCCGGTACACTCCCAGCGGCTGGTCGATGCCGCCGCCGTGCGTGTACGTCACCCGGCCGTGCTGCCGGCCCGCGCCCGACTCCGCCTGCAGGGCCGACTGGGTGAGCGCGTGCGCCCCGGGCCCCGAGGGCAGACCCGGCCGATCGCTCAAGTTTTGAGTTCAATACCCACGGGGGGCCGACATCTCGTACAGGTCGCGATCACTCGCTACTCACATGGGCGTACCGAGCGTGCATCATGGATTATATACCCGGCTCGGGCTCTCCCCGACACTTCGATTCGGTACGCAAGGTAATCGTCGCCGTGTACAACGTCATCGAACGAGTAACGTCCTGGGGCAACTCGGGCTATGACCTGATTGGGTTTTGGTCGCGAGGATGGATACCCTTCCGGATACGGGTGCTCAAGCAACGGGGAAGGCTGTATAACTGCGATACAGCCGGTTTCCGTACAGGCGGTAATCCCTGCGAGGAGAAGAGCCACCGCGGGATAGAGTGTTCGAGTCATGGGCCACTGGACGTCCAAGGTGCATTGAAACCCACGGCCGGCTGCGATGGCAGATAGAGCTTATTCTTCTTGTGAAGGCCGGAGCCCATCAGCGCTCCCCATAATCCGGGTCGGTGAAACATTCGGGCCAAGTTGGTAACCCAAGCTCTCTAGAGCTTGTTCGGGGAGGTCGGCACAATTCCTTAGGAGAAAATTGTAACTTTCTCCCTCGAACTCCATCATCGAAGCCACGAAGCGCTCCTCCTCCTCCGGGGTCAGGTTCAACACCATCGAATAACCGGTTCGGAACGAGTTCCTTCGCAGATAATCCTCCCGCGACCGGACGTCGAGCCCCGTCCGTCCGAACGAGTATGAGGTTCCATCCACCATGACTGACACATGCCCGAACGAAGATCCTCCCCTTCCGATTGCTTCCCACCAAATAACCTCTACAGTATCTGCTCTTAACCCGTAGGGATCGGAGTATGTAACACCCCTCTATTGTGATCGGCTTCAGAATCAGGGTTGGGGGCCGGTTCTTCGGAGGCGCTTCGGCGTGCTGATCTCAATGGGCTCCTCTGCCCAGCGGTTCGCTTGCCGTGGCAGGCACGCGGCGAGGACTACCCCGATCTTGTGGTACGGGTCACAGCCCGGGGTGCGGTGTACACCGGAGGCGGTCCGGCCATGCAAGGGCCATTAAACTGGATGATCTGCACGTCTCGAAGCGGACCTTAGCAGGTCAGGGTCCCATACCGTGATTGCGACAACCGGTAGGTGGAGTAGTTCATGGGACGGAGGGTCATCCTCCGACAGTTCAAGTTCCACTCCAGCGACACCGGCGCAGAGAACGAGATCCTGCCCCTCATCATAGTAAAAGCGGGAATCTGCAGCGATCACTTCCGCCAAGAGCATACCCGGTGCGATTACGCTGAACAGTTTACCATCGTAGCCCGGATATGCACTCAGCTTGAAGACAATCCCCGTCCGAACGTCAGCGAAAACGCCCACAGCTCCATCCGCAAGCCTATACCAAGCTTGGTATGGCATCAGCAACTCGTATTTGGTTGGATCCGGCACCGACACTCCAAAGAGAGGGTCGGAGATATCTCCGATCCGAGCGCCCAGTCGGATTCCGCCGAGGCTGGATCCAGGATCAATCGGTGCATCGATTCGAATGTTCATCAGGTGCTCAGAATTGCGGGCCTACCCGGGTCAACGTCTGTCCATCACTCACGGCCCAGTAAGGCTCGGGTCCGTGATGACCTCCTCCCGGATGCCACCGGGCCACCCTACCCGACAACCTGCCGTTCGGCATGACTTCTCGAAAAGCACGAACTTGCGTCATATGTGCTCCTTTAGTACCTGCTGTTTCAACCCAAGCTCCACCTGCAATCTTCGCGACTTCATCTGGGTGGACGACCCCGTTGCCAGCACGCAAGATCTGCGGATTCCGCAGAATGTCGTCCATTGATTGCGCAGCCAAGCGGCCTGCAGCTCTTCGACCCAGCAGACTTGTCAAACCGCCTGCGAGTCTACCGAGCAGAGGGCGTGCCCCTGCCGCCAAGCGCCCTATGGGCATGAAGTTTAGCCCAATCTCAAGACTGACGTCCTCGACACCGCCTTGAGGAATGGGTGCTCGGCAAAAGCCGATCTCCGGGATAGTGTCGGATGCACTTTGTGCACACAATCCATAAGGATCAGAATACGACACCGGGTCGCCCGCCGCGTAGCCGTAGACATTCAGGCCGCCGGCGATGCCGATGGGGTCTTCCTGCGTGAAGCGGCCCGTCTGCGGGTCGTAGTAGCGGTTGCGGCGGTACATCAGGCCGCTCGCATCCCGCATCTCGTTCAGCAGCCCACCCATCCAGTCGCCCCGGCCCGTCGCGCCGCCGCCGTTGTGGAACACGCGGTCGTCCTGGCCCGGCCAGCGCACGTCCAACCCCGCCGCCGACCCCGCGGGATACGTGCCGAGGTCGAACCGGCCGCGCCAGCTGGCGTGCGGCACCACCAGGAACGCGCCCGCGCTTCCGTACTCGTTCGCGTACCCGTCCCGGTACACCCCCAGCGGCTGGTCGATGCCGCCGCCGTGCGTGTACGTCACCCGGCCGTACTGGCGGCCCGCGCCCGACTCCGACTGCAGGGCCGACTGGGTGAGCGCGTGCGCGCCGGGCGCCCGCATCTCGTGCAGCAGCTGGTCGCCGTCCCACACGTACCGCGTGATGGCGCTCACGCAGTCCTCTGCGCACAGGGCCGGGTCGTCCTCGCGCGCGCGGCTCAGCACGCGGCGGCCCAGCGCGTCGTAGCGGTGCTCCTCGTACGTGCCCGTGCCGCGCCAACCGCTGCCCGCGGACTGCTCGTACTGCTGGTACACGCGCAGCTTGTCGTCCGCGCCGTAGAAGCTGGCGGACTCCATCCAGTACGCCAGGGTCTGCTGCAGCCCCCCCTGCGCGTTGGTGGACGTGTACCGCCGCTGGGCCACGTACCGCACCTGGCCGGCCTTGTCGTAGCGCTGCAGCAGGGTGTCGGGGTCCAGCACGTACAGGCCGCCCCCGTCCGACGGCATCACCCGCTGGCCGTAGACGGCGCGCAACTGGTGCGTGCCCGGCACCTGCTCCTGCCGCGACGTCGTCTCCACGCCCAGCGGGCTGCGCTCGTACTTGTGGAAGACGTTCTCCAGCCCGTCCATGCGGTACTGCTCCAGGATGCGCCCCGCCGTGCCGCCCCGGCTCCAGTCCGTGGCCGTGACCATCCCCAGCCCGCTGTAGCGCGTCTCGATCTGCTGTGCCCCGGAATAGGTGCCGCCCGACACGCTCACGACCTTGCCGCGCGGGTCGTAGGCCAGCGCGTACTGGTGCAGCGCCGTCCCCTGCACGGTCTCGTAGCGGGCCGTCAGCCGGCCGTCGTCGTCGTACGCACGCGTTTCCTGGCCCAGGCCGGGAAAGGTGAAGCCCACCGGCCGGCCCCGCGCGTCGAAGCTGAAGCCGTACTGCCGGCCGTACAGGTCCGTCACGGACTGCACCTCGCCCGTCTCCGGCGCGTAGCCGATGGACATGCCGCTCCCGCCGCCCGTGGGCACCAGCTGCGCGGGGTAGGTGAGCCCCGTGCGCCGGCCGGACAGGTCGTACGCGTAGCGCAGCCCGTAGACGTGCGTGGCGAAGTCCGCGTCCGGATACGGCTCGCCGGGGAGGGACAGGATGCCGGCCTGCCGCTGCGGCCGTCCGGTCGTGTACGAGTGCGCGGGCCGGTGCGCGGTCCCGTTCATCCGCCCGGGGCTGCCGGCATCGACCGACATGATCTCGATGCAGCAGGGAGGCCCGCCGCCACCGCCGCCGCTCGCGACGGAATCGTACGGCGCGTACCGGCGGATGCGCAGGGTGTCCGTGCGCAGCAGCCCGTTGGGATAATACGTGCGGCCCACCCGCGCGTCACGGTTGTGCGCGGCCGTCATCCGTCCCATGACGTCGAAGGCGAAGGTGGACGTATCTGCCGGGATGACCAGCGCCCCGGCGGCGTTGCTGGCGTAAAAGGGAAAGCGGCGGCTGCCGCAGCCCAGCGGCTGGGCGTCGGGGATGCACGCCACGCGGTCGTAGGTGATGCCGGGGACGATGCGCTGCGTGAGCCGTCCCAGCGCGTCGTAGCGCAGGGTGATGACGGCGCCCCGCTTGGTGCGCTGCTCCACGGGGTTGCCGGCGGGGTCGTAGACGGTGCTGTCCATCCCCGTGCCGCTGACCTCGACCACCTTGCGGTTCGCGGCGTCGTAGCGCCACTCCGAGCCCACGGGCCCCGCCGTCCCCGAGTCCGGCAGCGCCGACCGCACCAGGCCCAGCAGGTTGCCTTCCGCGTCGAACGTGTTGGTGACCTCCACGGCCTGCGCGGGAGCGCCGTTCATGGCCGGCGCGTCCGTGCGCGTGTACGCAGGCAGGTCCGTGCCGGGCTTGAAGCGGGTGGCGCTGCGGGTGTACAGGCCGCCCTCGATCTGCGAAAGGACCAGCGTGTCGCGGCCGTAGGTGTCGCCGTGGTACAGCGTCTGGTGCCCCAGCGGGGTCACGGCCTGCCGCAGGTTGCCCAGCAGCGGGTCGTAGTACAGGCGCGTGGGGTTGGCCGCCCCGGGCTCCAGGATGGTGCTCACCTGGCCCAGCGCGTCGTACCCGAAGTGCACGCGCCGCGCGCTCGTGGGGCCTACCTGCTGCCACAGGCGGTTGCCCGTCGGCGCGTCGTAGCCCGCCTCGCTCACCTCGCCCGTGGGCAGGACGGTGCGGGCCACGAAGTCCGGCCACGCGGCGTCCCACGCGTAGCGGGTGACGGCGTTGCGGCCGTCGCCCAGCGGGTTCACGACGGAGGTGCTGTCGGGGTTGCCGCGGCCGTTGTACCAGGCGAGCGTGGCCAGGCCGTTGGGCGCCTCTACCCGCGTGACCAGCGCGGGAAAGCGGACGTCGCCGCGCGTGAGCTTCGTTTCCGCCCCCAGGGCGTCGCGGATGCGCGTGGGGGCGCCCCAGCGGTCCAGCCACAGCTGCGTGTGGTCCGCCACGTCCGTGCGGGGCCCGTCGTACAGGGTGTACGCGTTGGCGGCGGGGACGGCCGTGGCCCATCCCGCCGTCTCCGCGGGAGAGAACGTCTGGCGGATGGTGTGGCCGGCGGTGGGGACGGGCAGGCTGGACTCGCGCAGGCGAAGGGCCGCGTCGTAGACGAACGACGTCGCCGCGCCCCGGCGGTCCGTGCGGCCGCGGACGAGCGGGTCCGTGCCCGTGTAGCCGAACTGGACGCGCGTGCCGTCCGGGTCCACGATGCCCGTCACCCGGCGGCCGCCCAGGGCGTGCTCCAGGCGCGTCGTGCGGCAGTTGCCGCCGGGCTCCATGTTGCAGACGGAGGCCAGGCGCCCGCCCCCGCCGGCGTCGTCGTAGGCGAACATGTATCCGCCCGCCGCCAGTCCCGAGGGCCCGTTGGGGAGGATGATCTGCGCCAGCCGCCCCTGTGAGTCGTAGCCGAACCAGGTGGTGTGGTCCTGGCGCGTGACCGTGCGGTAGTGCCGCCCGTCGGGCCCGAACCACACGCGAGATCCGTTGCGCAGCCGGCGGTAGGCGTGCGGCTGCCCCGTGACCGTGGCCCGGTACAGCGAGTCCGGCCGGTCCACGCTCTGCGCCACCAGCACGCCCGGCGTGGCCGAGGGCGCGTACACCCGCGCGCTGCCGTCGCCGCCCACCACCAGCGCGCGGGTGCCGTCCGGGAGCCACACCAGCTGCTCCACGCCGGCCACGGCCCAGCCCGCGCCGATGGCGCTGCCGGACCGGTTGACGACCACCATCTCCCCGGACCACAGGGCCAGGCTGCGCACGCCGCCGTTCACCGTGCCCAGCACCTCCAACTGGTACGCGTACACGCCCGTGGCCTGCGCCGACGCATCGTAGCCCACGGCAAAGCGCCAGCCGCCGCCCTGCGTCCACGCGGGGTCCGACCACGACTTCGTGGCCTGCTGCGCCAGGGCGCCGCCCGCGGGGCCCACGCGCAGGACCGCCGTGACGGCGCTGGGAATGCTGCCGGCCGCCATCTGCAGGTCGAACGAGAACACGGGCGTGGGACGCGCGTGGGCGGAGGTGTAGAGCAGCACGGGGGTGCGCGCCGTGTTCAGCACACGCGTGGTGGGGAGCGCGTGCACCAGCCGCAGGTCGCCGCACTCGTACGCCGCGCCGGGGCCCACGGAGATGGACAGGCACAGGTCGCGGCGCACGGCCGTGCCGGGGTGGATCAGGGTCGCAGTCGCCTGCGCGTCGACCACGCCCGCGCCTCCGTTGGGAACCGGCGCGACGTCCACGCGCGACAGGGAGGCAGACGGATCCGCGGCATCCGCCCATCCCTCTCCCGCCGCCATGTCCGAGAAGCCCGCACGGGCGGACGCTGAGCCGCAGAGCAGGGCCAGCGCGGTCGCGAGCACGCGCACGAGGTGGGGCCGGGGACGGGATCGCATGGGAGGGTCGCGGATCGAAGGTAGATGAAGTGGACTGCGGGCGCGTGGATCAGCCCATTTTCCACACGACGTTTCTATGTGGCCGAATCTGACAGGTCCGCCTGAAACGCCTCTTTGGCCGGCGGCGGCTCAGAACAAGGGATGGGAAGGCGAAAAGGGGATGTAGCGAGAGAGAAAGTGCGGACGGATTGATCCGGATGTGTCAGCATGACGCGTGCGCCGTCTCGTGCGAACGCCCGGGTTTGTACGCGAAACGGAAAGCCGCCCGCGCCGGGTTCCGGCGCGGGCGGCTGGGTCCGTTTTGCCGTGCGGGGGCTACTGCTGGGCGTTTCGCGCCTCGTCCGCGGCGGCGGCTGCGGCTGCGGACGCCGCGGCGATGGCCGACGGCTGGAACGCGGTGGATACCGGCCGGCCCGTCCAGCGCGTGGGGACGGGCACGCCCAGCACCCACAGCGTCGTGGCCGCCGTGTCGTAGGTGTTGATCTGCGCGGCGATGCGGCCGGTCTCCACCCCCGCCCCCCAGACGATCCAGGGGATGGTCACGTCCTCGGGCGCGTCGGTGCCGTGGTCGCGGCCGTGGCCGCCGTGGTCCGCCGTGACGATCATCACGAAGTCGTTGCCGTAGGCCCGCACGGCCGCGCGGCGGATCTGCTCCACGGCGGCGTCGGCGCGGCGCACGGCCCAGCGGTAGGGCAGCGTC
>SXGQ01868932.1_pt1 | contig 16664 bp, 14 predicted proteins | sample 3178371 | NCBI WGS metagenome assembly SXGQ01 (sample SAMN11356859, study PRJNA531348) | freshwater metagenome | isolation source: freshwater sample F1-20 | place: China: Fuxian Lake, Yuxi | collected 2017-12-25
CACGGCACCACCGTGGCGACCAACATCGCGCTGACCCACACGGGCGCTGAGGTCGGAATGATCACCACGGATGGCTTCCGAGACATCCTCCACATCGCGCGGCACAAGAAGCCGCTCAACTTCTCGCTGCAGCAGGACCTGCCCTGGCAGACGCGCCCGCTGGTCAAGCGCCGCCACCGCCGGGTTGTCGCCGAGCGTGTGACCGCCCCGCACGGCGAGATCATCACACCCCTCGACGAGGACGCCGTGCGCCGCGAGGTGCGAGCCCTCAAGGAGGCCGGCGTCGAGGCGGTCGCCGTCTGCCTGCTCCACTCCTACCTGAATCCGGCACACGAGCAGCGCGTCGCCGAGATCCTCACCGACGAGTTCCCCGAGGCGTACCAGTCGATCTCCAGCGACGTCATCCCGCTCTACCGCGAGTACGAGCGCTTTTCGACCGTCGCGCTCAACGCCTTCGTCGGCCCCAAGGTCTCGACGTACCTCAACCGCTTCTCCTCGGCGATGCGCGACGCAGGCTTCCAGCATCGCGTCCAGATGATGCAGTCCTCCGGCGGCATGGCGACCGTCGAGTCCGCCTCTCGACGCCCGGTCAACATGCTGATGTCGGGACCCGTCGCCGGCCTGATCGGCGGCATCTGGGCCGGCAAGATGGCCGGCTACGACTCCGTGATCACGCTCGACATCGGCGGCACGTCCGCGGACGTGGGCGTGGCGGCGGGCGGCCAGATGCGGATGCGCCACCTGCTCGACACGAAGGTCGGCGACTACCAGGCGATGGTGCCGATGGTCGACATCGACACCATCGGCGCCGGCGGCGGATCGATCGCGTACGTCGACGAGGGTGGCGTCTTCCGCGTCGGCCCCCAGTCGGCAGGAGCGGATCCCGGTCCCGCCTGCTCCGGCCGCGGCGGCACGCAGCCGACCTCGACGGACGCCCAGGTCATGCTCGGGCGCCTGCGCCCCGAGCGCGGGCTCGTCGGCGGCGGCCTCGCGCTGCAGCGCGACCTCGCCCGGGGCGTCATCGAGGAGCTGGCCGTGAAGGTCGGCATGACACCCGAGGACGCCGCGCTCGGCGCCCTCCAGATCCAGAAGTTCGGGATGACCCAGAACATCGAAGTCAACTCCGTGCGCCGCGGCTACGACCCCCGCGACTTCACGCTGGTCGCGGCCGGTGGCGCCGGCCCGCTGTTCTCGTGCGAGGTGGCGCTGGAGCTCGAGATCCCGCGCGTCCTCGTCCCGCCGCACCCCGGGATCGTCGCGGCGACGGGCCTCCTCGTCACCGACCTGCAGCACGAGTTCGTCGGCACGTACCGCCAGGCGGTCGCGGAGCTCGACGCCGCTGGGCTCGACGCGAAGTACGCCGGGCTCGTCGCCCAGGCGGTCTCCCAGCTCGACGAGGATGGCGTGCCGGAGGACCGGCGCCTGATCCGCCGCCTGGCCGACTGCCGCTACGCGGGCCAGGGCTACGAGGTGCGCTTCGACGTGCCGACCGGCGACCCGTCGCGCGCCGGCTGGGCCGACGAGCTCGTCGAGGCCTTCCATGTCGCTCACGAGGGCGAATACGGCCATCGCTTCAACAACGCGCCCGTGGAGATCATCAACATCCGCGTCCTCGGCATCGGCCGCATCGACGAGCTCCAGTGGCCCGAGGCCGCAAAGGGCACCGGCGACCTGGCGGGTGCGCTGATCGAGACCCGCGACGTCGTCTTCGACGTGGACGGCGAGACGGTCACGCTCGCGACGCCGTTCTACGAGCGCGAGCGGCTCGGCGCCGGCGACCGCATCGAGGGTCCGGCCATCATCGAGCAGTACGACACCACGACGATCGTACCGCCGGGCTTCGTCGTCGACGTCGACCGCTTCGGCAACCTCGTGATCGACGTCACGCCGCGCATCGAGGTGCGTCGCGCCAAGGGTGGCGACGCCGGCCTGGCCCAGCCGATCCTGATGCGCGTCGTGGGCGGCGCATTCAACGCCATCGCCAAGGAGATGGCCGGCGTCCTCTACCGGATGTCCTACTCGTCGATCATCCGCGAGTCCGAGGACCTCGGTGCGGGCCTCTTCGATCGGGAGGGCAACAACATCGCGGAGTCGGACTCGACGCCGATGTTCATGGGCGCGATGCCGAAAATCGTCAAGGGCGTCATCTCCCTGCTCGGGGAAGACATCCACGAGGGCGACATCATCCTGCACAACGACCCGTACCTCGGCGCGACGCACTCGCCCGACGTCGCGATCGTCATGCCGGTGTTCCACGAGGGCGAGCTGATGGGCTTCACCGGCGCGTCGGCGCACCTCCTCGACATCGGCGGCGCCTACCCGGGCCTCGCCATCGACCTCGTCGACAACTGGTCCGAGGGCAACATCTACCGGGCCGTCAAGCTGGCCGACAAGGGCGTCTGGCAGGAGTCGCTGTTCAAGCACATCCTCGAGAACACCCGCACGCCCACGCCGAACCGCGGCGACATGGAGGCGATGATCGCCGCCTGCGAGCGCGCCAAGCACCGCTTCGAGGACCTCATCGCGCGGTACTCGCCGGCCGTCGTGACGGAGGCCGCCAATTACTGGATGGACTACGCCGAGTCGATGCTCCGCAAGGAGATCGCGAAGATCCCCGACGGCGTCTACGGCCCGGAGATCGGCTACCTCGATGACGACGGGCGCAACCGCGGGCAGAAGCTCCCGGTCCAGGTGGCCGTCGAGATCAAGGGCGACAAGATGATCATCGACCTGACCGGGTCGAGCGACGAGGTGCCGACGGGCTACAACTGCCCGTACGAGGGGACCGTGATGTCGGCGATGTCCTTCATCGCCCGCATGATCTTCCTCGACGAGGCGGCCTTCCCGGTCTTCGTCCCGCAGAACGAGGGCATGCTGCGGCCGGTCGAGGTCATCGCCCCGAAGGGGTCGATCTTCAACCCGAACTATCCGCGCGCGTGCTTCGCCCGCTTCTGCCAGGTGCAGCGCGCCGTCGACCTGGTGCTGCGGGCGCTCGCGCCAGTGGTGCCGAACCAGATCACCGCGGGCAACTCGGCCGACCTGCACTTCATCTCGTACTCCGGCTACGTCGTCGAGGAGGGCGAGTACTGGGTGTACCTGGAGGTCGACGAGGGCTCGTACGGCGGTCGGCCGGACCGCGACGCGATGGACTCGGTCGACAACCTCATCGCCAACACGCGCAACAACCCGATCGAGGAACTCGAATGGCGCTTCCCGATGCGGACGGAGCGCTACGAACTCCGGCCGGAGCCGGCCGCCGCCGGCAAGTGGCGCGGCGGCATCGGGGCGGTGCGCGTGAACCGCTTCCTGACGGACACGATGGTGACCTGCGAGGGCGAGCGGCACGAGTCCGACCCGCCGTGGGGCATCTTCGGCGGCCACGAGGGCCTCAACAGCTCCATGGTCCGCAATCCGGGCACGCCGTCGGAGGAGTCGTGGCACGCCAAGGTGACGGGCGCCCGCCTCGACGCCGGTGACTGCCTGCAGATCACCGTGCCGTCCGGTGGCGGCTACGGCGACCCGCTCGAACGCGACCCCGCCCTGGTTCTCTCCGACGTCCTCGACGAGTTCACCACGCATGACCTCGCCGAGCAGGACTACGGCGTCGTGCTCGTCGGCGAGGGCCTCGGCCTCGCCGTCGACCACGAGGCCACCAATCGCCTCCGCGCCGAGCGCCGCGGAGCCTGACCCGAACCCACCGAACCACCCCAGGAGGACGACCCCACCATGAGCGAACTGCAGGAGATGCTCGACAAGATCTTCGCGGAGGACTCCGAGCTGTACCAGCAGCGTGGCTTCCAGCGGCGCATCGGCTTCGGGGAGCGCCCCGCGATCATCGACATCGATCTCGCGAACGCCTGGACCCGCCCGGGCCACGCGTTCTCGTGCGACAACATGGACGTGATCATCCCGGCCATGGAGCGCCTGCTCGACGCCGGCCGCGCCAAGAACATCCCGATCGTCCACACCACGACCGCCTACGCGAAGAACGTGCGCGGCGAGTGGAGCGACATGGGCCTCTGGCACAACAAGATCCCCGTCGACGTCCTCGAGGAGGGCTCGTACGAGGCCGCGATCGACGAGCGCCTCCTGCAGGACGGCGACCTCGTGATCACGAAGAAGCGCGCCTCCGGCTTCCACGGCACCTGGCTGCAGGGCTTCCTCAGCTCCCACCGCGTCGACACCGTGATCGTGACCGGCGTGACGATGGCGGGCTGCGTCCGCCACACGGTCGAGGACGCGATCGCGTACGGCTTCCGGCCGATTGTGCCCCGCGAGTGCGTCGGCGACCGCGTCGCCGGCGTCGTCGAGTGGAACCTCTTCGACATCGACGCCAATTTCGGCGACGTGATGGGCGTCGACGAGGTGATCGCGTACCTGAACGGCATCGAGCCGTTCGACGGCAACACCCTGCCGTCCTAGCGCCTCGGCTCCCGGGGGGGCGGCGGACCGTCCCAGCTGCCGCCCCCGGGAGCCGCTTCGCGCGCCTCCGGCACCCCGGGGCAGGATCCACCCCACGGCGGGCCGAATGGGGTGCATGATGGGCCTGCCGATGCGACCCCGACTTCCGCTCGTCCTCGGACTGATCGTCCTCGGCCTCGCCGCCTCCGGCTGCGGCGCCACCGACTCCCTGAAGGACACGGAGACGGCGACGGAGGCCCAGGCGGCCGTCGTCGACACCGCCGACGTCGTCGAGGAGGAGCCGATCGAGGAGGAGCCGGCCGTGGAGGCCGCCGAGACCGCACCGGCCGAGACCGCGGAGGCGGCGGCGCCCGCCGACAACGCCGGTGCGTGGTCCGAGATCGACCGCGGCGCCCAGGCCTTCGCCGCGAGGCTCGACGCGGCGACGCAGGCCATCGCCTCCTGCCAGACCGAGGCCGCCGCGGGCGAGGACTTCGCCGACTGCCAGGGGGCCGCTTTCGAGGCGATCGCCGCCGCCGGCGACGAGCTCGTCACGGTCCTGGACGCGGCCGCCCCGCGCGCCGACGGGGACTGCCGGGCCGCGCTCGACCAGCTGCGGAGCGCCACGTCCGAGATGTCCGCGGATCACCGCGCGGCGGTCGGCGTGACGGACCTCACGAGCATCGAGACGGCCTACGCGGAGATCGCCATGGATACCGGCATCTACGCCGACGCGGCGATGACCGCGGCCGGGGCCTGCGCGGGCTGATCTAGGCCGGCGCCGGCGCGCCCGCGGCGACCCGGAGGCGCGGCTTGACCGTCTCGGCGAAGCGGCGGATGTTGGCCTGCACGAGCTCGTCGGGCATCCCGGACCAGCCGAACCGGAAAATCAGGGTGTCGCAGCGCAGCTCGTCGAGGTGCTCCTGCAGCTCGCGCACGCAGGTGTCGGGGCCACCGAGCACGAAGCGCCCGCCCGCCTTGAGATCCTCCCAGTCGCGGTCGAGGCGGTCCTGCGACATCACCTCGCTCTGGCCCCACTGCACGTACGCCTGGTACTTGGCCTGCAGGTACGACCGGGCCTCGGCCTCCGCCGCCGCGTCGTCCTCGCCGACGTAGATCTCCTTCATCACGGGCAGCTCCGTCACCGGCGGATGGCCCGCCTGCCCGCGCTCCTCGTGGAACATCGCGATCTGGCGCTTGAGCTCGGCGAGGTTGGCGTGCGGGTTGACGGTCCAGGTGTCGGCGGTGCGGGCCGCGCGGCGGACCGCGGAGTCCGCGTTGGCGGCGAGCCAGATCGGCGGGCGCGGGCGCTGGAGCGGCAGGACCGACAGGCGCGCGTCCTGCAACCGGTAGCCGTGGCCCTCGGCGGTCACGGACTCGCCGGCCAGGAGGCGCTTGAGCACGTCCATCTTCTCGTTGAAGACGCGCACCTTCTTCTCGGGCACGTCGAAGGCGTCGAACTCCTCCGACCGGTAGCCGAGGCCGACGCCGAGCACGAGCCGGCCGCCCGTGATGGCGTCAAGGGTGGCCGCGTTCTCGGCCAGCTCGACGGGGTTGAGCAGGGTCAGGAGCGCGATGTTGGTGGCGACGCGCATGTCGCCCGACTCGGCGGCGATGCGGCCGAGCAGGGGCATCGTCTGCAGCATCTGGAAGACGCCGGTCACGAAGTGCTGCCCGGCCGAGACGAGGTCGAAGCCGAGGTCGCGGCAGAGCGCCGTGTGGGCGACCGCCTGGCGGGCGATCTCGTCCGGCCCGACGGCGTCGGGCTGCTGGACGTTGAGGAAGATCCCGATCCGCGGCTCCATGCCCGCGCTGCCTCCTGGTCGCGTCCGGGCCACCCGCCCGGCCGGCAGGCAGCATAGGCCAGCACCGCCCGGCCCCGGCAGGAGCGGGACATCCGGGTGGCGAACCCGACCGCATGCGCAGCACCCTCGCGTTGCTCGTCCTCCTCGCCGCTGCGATCGCGCCGCCGATGGCCGCCGCCGACCAGGCGGACGGGCGCCTGCGGCTGGTCAAGACGATCACCGGCGACATCTCGCCGAAGTCCGTCGCCTCGAACGGCCACGGCCTCGTCACCGCCCAGAACATGATGTACACGCATACCGTCACGGTCTACGACAGCCGCCGCATGCGGCTCGTGAAGACCATCGAGGACGCCGTGGTGCTGTCGAAGTTCGGGGTCAAGGGCCACCCGGGCGTCTCGCGCGGGGCCCCCGTCGAGGCCTCGTTCTCGCCGGACGGCGAGCAGGCCTACGTCTCCAACTACGCGATGTACGGGACGGGCTTCGGCCCGGAGGGCACCGACACGTGCTCGCCGTCGTCGGGCTTCGACGACTCGTACGTGTACCGGATCGGCATGGACTCGTTCCGGATCGAGGACGTGTTCCGGGTCGGGGCCGTCCCGAAGGTGGTGGCGACCACGCCCGACGGCGCCTACGTGCTCGTCTCCAACTGGTGCTCGTACGACGTCAGCGTGATCGACACCGCCCGCGGGAAGGTGGTGCGCACGGTCCCCGTCGGCGCCTACCCCCGCGGGATCGCGATGGCCCCTGACGGTCGCGCCGCCTACGTGGCCCTGATGGGCGGCACGGCGCTGATCCGGATCGACCTCGCGACCTGGCGCACCAAGCCGATCGCCATCGGCACGAGCCCGCGCGCCGTCATCGCGAGCCCGAACGGCCGCAACCTGTACGCCACCCTCAACGCCCAGGGCACCGTCGTGCGCCTCGACCTGCGCACGGGCCGCAAGACCTCGGTGGCCACGGGCGACGCACCGCGCAGCCTCGCGATGTCGAAGGACGGCAGCGCCCTCTACGTCGTCAACTACAAGAGCGACACGGTCTCCAAGGTGCGCACGTCGGACATGCGCCTGCTGCAGACCATCCGCGCGTGCCCCGACCCGATCGGGATCGCCTACGACAACCCGACCCGCCGGGTCTGGGTGGCCTGCTACGGCGGGGCGCTGCTCGTCTACGCCGACCGCTAGCCGCGCACCGCGCGCGCGCCGCCGTCGGGCACGATCGCCATCGCGTCGATCTCGATCATCAGCTCGGGCAGGGCCAGCGAGGAGACCTCGACGATGGTGTCCGCGGGGTACGGCGGGGTGAAGTGCCGCTGGCGCAGCTCCATGATCTTCGGGAACTGCGACATGTCGGTCAGGTAGATCGTGACCTTGAAGATGTCCTCGATCCCGCAGCCGCCGAGGGCGAGGACGCGCTCGAGGTTCGCGAAGGTCTGCGCGGCCTGCGCGTCGAAGTCGCCGACCCCGACGAGCTCGCCGGAGTCCGGGTTGATCGAGGCCTGCCCGGACAGGACCAGCACGCTGCCGATCCGGTAGCCGAGCGAGATGTAGTACGGCGCGAACCAGTCGCCCTCGCAGGTCAGCCGCTCTGCCGTGGTGCCGTCGAACATGTCCACCTCCGCGATCGGGTTCCCGCAGCCAAGCCGCCCTCGGGCCGCCTGTCAACCCCGGCGGATCTGCGGGTCGACGCTACATCTGTGCAGGCTGCGGTCCCGTACGCTGACTGGGCATACGACGACGGAGGTTCCGTGAACGATTACCCCCTCTTGCACCTGCTCTGGACGATGCTGCTGATCTTCGGCTTCGTCATCTGGTTCTGGCTCCTGATCAGCGTCTTCGGCGACCTCTTCCGGCGCCACGACTGCGGCGGGGGCAAGAAGGTGCTGTGGTTCATCGTCGTCCTCGCCGCGCCGCTGCTCGGCGTCCTGGTCTACCTGATCATCAACGGCCGCCACATGGCCGAGCGACAGGCCACGGCGGTGCAGGCGGCGCAGAAGGAGTTCGACGACCACGTCAAGCAGGTCGCGGGCGGCCCGGCCGGCGAGATCGAGCGCGCCAAGGGCCTGCTCGACGCGGGCACGATCTCCCAGGAGGAGTTCGACGCGATCAAGAAGAAGGCGCTGGGCGCGTAGCGTCCCGGGGCGTCGCCGGGGCCCGGCCCCGGCGACGCCTCAGATCGCCTCGTCGCCGGTCAGGTAGCGCGGCTCGGCGAAGACCCGCCGCACCATCGGCTCGAAGAACTCGACGGGGCGGGACACGAAGGCCGGGTCGAAGCAGTTCTGGTCGTACCGCTCGCAGAACTCCGCGCAGGCGTCGAACCAGGGCGAGTCGCGGAAGCGGTCGCGCGCGTTGCGGTCGCCGCCCGAGTGGTGCGCGTAGTAGTACGACTGGAAGACGCCGTGGTAGCGGACGATCCAGACCACCTCCGGCCGGCAGTACGGCCGCAGCACGGCGCCCATGAACTCGCCGTGCGTGAGCGGCGCGAGCTCGTCGCCGATGTCGTGCAGGAGCGCCGCGACCACGTACTCCTCATCGCGCCCGTCGTCGTAGGCGCGGGTGGCCGACTGCAGCGAGTGCTCGTAGCGCGTCACCTGGTATCCGGCCAGCGACGAGCGCAGGCCCTCGAGCGCCTCGAGCAGGCGGTCCGGCAGGGTCTGCAGGTACTCGTCGGCGTAGCGGTCGAGGAGCGCGTAGTCCTCCTTCGTGCCGTCGGCCATCGCCGTGAACGTGACGGTCTCCATCATCCCTCCTGCGGGTCGCTGCCCGTGATCGTAGGGCGCCGCGCGCGGCGATGCCAGCGGGCCGCACCCCGACCACGGCCGAATGGCAGAATGGACTCATGGCAATGCCGCCCGAGCACCCGACCCCGACGCCGCGGGAACGCATCCCGATCGGCCGCGCCGCGTTCCTCGGCACGGTCGTGCTCGGCGCCGTCGGCGTGGCCGCCTTCTCCCGGCTCGGCGGCGGCGTCGGCGGGCTGATCTCCGATGCGAGCAGCGCGGTCGGCGTGGACGGGATCGTGCCGTCCAGCGGCTGGCGCATCTACAACGTGCAGGATCCGATGCCGACGTTCGACCCGGTGGCGTACGAGCTCGTGGTCGACGGCGCCGTCGCCAACCCGGTGCGGCTGAGCTGGACGGACGTGCAGGCCACGCCGATGGAGGAGCAGATCTGCGACTTCCACTGCGTGACCGGCTGGTCCGTCTACGACGTCACGTTCCGCGGGATCCGCCCGCAGACCCTGATCGACCTCGTACAGCCGAAGCCGACCGCGAAGCACGTGAACTTCCAATCGCTCGAGGAGCCCTACTTCGACCAGCTGACGCTCGAGCAGTTCCTGCTGCCGGACGTGATGCTCGCGACGGAGATGGACGGCAAGCCCCTGACGCGCCCGCACGGATCGCCGATGCGGCTCGTGATCCCGAAGATGTACGGCTATAAGGGCGTCAAGTGGGTCGGCCGCATCACGTTCGAGGAGGAGCCCACCCTCGGCTACTGGGAGACGCGCGGCTACGCGGCCGACGCCTGGGTGGGCACCGATGCCTACACCTGATTCGGCGGCCGGATCGGTGCGGATCCGTCGCTTCACGCCCGTCCAGATCGCCGCGCACCTCCTGCTGGCGGTCACGTTCCTCGCGATGCTCGGGACCGGCGCCTGTCTCTACTTCCCGGGGCTCGCAGAGGTGATGGGGCGTCCGCTGGCAAAGGCCGCCCACCTCTGGTCGTCGGGCGCCCTCGTAGCGGGGCTCGCCGTGATGGCCGCCTTCCGCCCGCGCGACCTCGGCCGCGTCGTGCGCGAGGCCGAGTCGCTCGACCGCGCCGACGTCGACTGGCTGCGCGGTGGCCCGCGCCGCGTCGTAGACCACCGTGGCGCCCCGGAGCAGGGCTGGCTGAACGCCGGCCAGAAGCTCGCGACGGCCGTGATGCTGGGCCTCCTCGTCGTCCTCTACGGCACCGGCCTCGTGATGTGGCTCGGCACGGGGATCACGTGGCTGCGGATCGGCTCCGGCGCGGTCGACGTGCACGACCTCGCCACGATCCTCTTCGTGCTGCTCCTGCTCGGCCACCTCTACCTGGCGCTGCTCAACCGGGCGACGCGGCCGGCGCTGCGGGGGATCGTCACCGGCGAGGTCGACCGCGAGTGGGCGCGCACCAACCACAGGCGCTGGGTCCGGGAGATGGAGGAGCGCGGCCGCTGACCCGTTCTTGAACGTCTGTTCAGGATTCGTTAGGATTTCTGCATCCACCCGGAGGAGGCAACCGTGATCGACTGCGATGTCCACGTGCAGATCGCAAACCCGGAGGAGATCCTCAAGTTCATCGACCCGGCGGAGCACGATTGGTACCGCGCCCAGGCCTACACGCTCGGGCTGCCCTCCTACCCCTGGTCGATTTCCTCGAACTGGTTCCGCTCCGACCTCCCCGTGGACCCGGACAGCGGGATGCCGGGCTGCGATGCGCAGTCGATCATCCGCGACGCCCTCGACGGGCAGGGTGCGGACATCGGCATCCTGACCGCCGACGATGCGCTGTCGGTCGGTCTGATGGAGAACGCCTACCGGGCCGCCGCGCTGGCCCGCGCCCACAACGACTGGCTGCGCGAGGACTGGTTCCCCCACGACGAGCGCCTCCGCGGCTCGATCATCGTGCCCCTCCAGGACATCCCGGCGGCCGTGGCCGAGATCGAGCGCTGCGCCCCGGATCGGCGCTTCGTGCAGGTCCTCCTGGCCGGCGGCAGCGAGCGGCCCTACGGCGACCCGCGCTACCTGCCCGTCCTCGAGGCCGCCGCGGCGCACGGCCTGGCCGTCGCGATCCACTCGGGGATGGAGGGCATGGGCCTCGCCCACCAGCCGAGCGGCGCCGGCGCTCCGACGTTCTATATCGAGTGGCACACCATCGGCTCGGCCTGCTCGATCATGGCCCAGCTGATGTCCCTGATCACGCACGGCACCTTCCGGCGGATCCCGGACCTCAAGGTGCTCCTGATCGAGGGCGGGATCGCCTGGCTGCCCGGGATGATCTGGCGCCACGACACGAACTGGCGCGGCCTGCGCGACGACACCCCGTGGATGGACGAGCCGCCGCTCGAGACGCTCAAGCGCCACATCCGCTTCGCGACGCAGCCGCTCGAGCACACGGACGGCAACGACGAGCTGCTCTGGGAGATGCTCGCCGCAGTCGGCGCGCCCGACATCCTCTGCTACTCGTCTGATTACCCGCACTGGGACGGCGACGAGCCCAAGTGGCTCGAGAACCGCCTGCCGGAGGAGTGGCGCCGGGCGGTCATGCACGACAACGCCGTCGCCTTCTACGGCGCACGGCTCGACGTCCCCGCGGCGCGATGAGCGACTGGCACGACGTCGGCGCCGAGGCGGAGATCCGCCCAGGGGCTCCCGCCATCGCCCGGATCGGCGGCCGCGAGGTCGGCGTGATGCGCGACCCGCGTACCGGCGGCCTCGTCGCGATGCGCAACCGCTGCCCCCACTCGGGCGCCCAGCTCTGCCTCGGCACGGTCGAGCAGCGGATCGAGGGCAAGTCCGGCGGGCACTATGAGTTCGTCGACCGCACCGTGGTGGTCTGCCCGTGGCACGGCTGGGAGTTCGATGCCCGGACGGGTGTCTGCCCCGAGGACGAGGCCTACCGGGTCGCCGTCTACCCCGTGCGGGTCGAGGACGGCCGCGTGCTCGTGCAGGCGTAGACTCCCGCCCATGCCGGAGCCCGTCGAGACCCGCCGCGACTTCCCGCGGGAGATCGAGGTGCGCTCGCCCGTCTGGATCCCCCTGCCGGACGGCAACCGCCTGCACGCGAAGATCTGGCTGCCCATCGACGCCGACGAGCACCCCGTTCCGGCGGTGATCGAGTACGGCCCGTACCGGCTCACCGACGGCACGGTGGCGAGCGACGAGCAGGAGATGCGCTGGTTCGCCGGCGAGGGCTACGCCGGGATCCGCATCGACATCCGCGGCACCGGCGAGTCGACGGGGCTCTGCACCGACGAGTACACCGAGGCGGAGACGCAGGACGGGGTCGATGCGATCGCCTGGATCGCGGCGCAGCCCTGGTGCACCGGCGCCGTCGGCATCACCGGCTACTCGTGGACGGGCTTCAACGGCCTGCAGATCGCGGCCCGGCGCCCGCCCGCCCTGAAGGCGATCTCGACGGGCTATTCGACGGACGACCGCTACGCCGACGACGTGCACTACCGCGGCGGCATCGTCGACGCCCTCGACATGCTGCACTGGTCGGTCTGCATGCACGCCTGGCAGGCGCGCCCGCCCGTGGCCGCGATCTACGGCGAGGGCTGGCGCGAGGCCTGGCTCGAGCGGCTCGAGCTCGAGCCGTGGATCGCGCACTGGATGGCCCACCCGACCCGCGACGCCTACTGGCGGCATGGCTCGGCCTGCGAGGACTTCGCGCGGATCGACGTGCCGACCCTGTGCGTGGCCGGCTGGATCGACGGCTACACGGACTCGGCCCTCCGGGTGCTCGCGGGGGTGCGGGGCCCGCGCCGCGCGATCGTCGGCCCGTGGGGCCACGTCGACCCGATCCACGGCCCGCCGACCCCGCAGGTCGGGATCCTCTCGGAGCAGACCCGCTGGTGGGACCGCTGGCTGAAGGGCGTCGACAACGGCATCGACACGGAGCCGATGCTGGTCGCCTACCAGCAGGACCCCGTCGTGCCCACGCCGCGCCTCGCCGACCGCCCCGGCCGCTGGATCGTGGAGACCGAGTGGCCGTCCTCCCGCATCGAGATCCGCGCCCTCGCCCTCGGCGACGGCGCGCTCGGCGGGGAGCCGGCGGCCGAGGACCTCGTCCTGCGCGTCGGCAGCGTCCAGACGATCGGCCTCGACGGCGGCGCCTGGTGCGCCGACGGCAAGTCCGACGACCTGCCGCTCGACCAGCGCGCCGAGGAGGAGCTCTGCCTCTGCTTCACCTCGGAGCCACTCGAGGGGGACACGGCGATCCTCGGCCACGCCGTGTTGCGTCTGGCGCTAGCCGCCGACCGCCCGCGGGCGCACGTGACGGCGCGCCTGTGCGAGGTCGCACCCGACGGCACCTCGCTGCTCGTGACCCGCGGCCAACTCAATCTCTGCCACCGGGACGGACACGACGCACCCGCCCTGGTCGTGCCGGGCGAGGTGATGGCGATCGACCTGCAGCTCGACGCGATCGCCCACCGCTTCCGGAAGGGCAGCCGCCTGCGCATCGCCATCTCGCCCTGCTACTGGCCGTGGGCCTGGCCCTCGCCCGAGCCGGTCGAGCTCGCCGTGTGGCCCGCCGGCTCCGCACTCGAGCTGCCCGTACGGCCCCCGTCGGACCTCGACGACGCGATGCGGCCCCTCGACCCGCCGGCCGAGCCGGCGATCCCGCCGATCGAGGAGGTGCGCCCCTCGTCGGGCGGCGGCCGCACCCGCACCTACGACCCCGCGACCGGCGTCACCACCACGACGTCCGATTGGGACGTCGGCGGAGCCTGGCGCTTCGAGAACGGGATCCTCTGGGAGGACTCGTCCCTGACGACGATGCGCATCGCGGACGGCGACCCGCTGTCGGCGGAGGTCGAGGTGCGCAACACCTGCCTCTACGACGACGGCACGCTCGTCGTCGACATCGTCGAGGAGAGCACAATGGCCTGCACCCACGATGCGTTCCTGGTCACCTGCCGGCTCGAGGTGCGGGAGAACGGCGCACCGCTGTTCGACCACACCCGGGACTACCAGTTCCCGCGCGCGCACGCCTGATGCAGGGCCTCCCGCACCTTGCGTCGCCGCCGCCCGGAGCCTAGGCTGCCGCCATCCGCAGCGAGGAGGACGGCATGTCCGAGCAGGAGTTCCCACCGTACATCGGCATCACCGACGTCACGACGCAGTCGCACGACCAGATGCTGGTCGAAGCCTTCATGGAGGGCCAGCACTCGATCATGGCCGACGAGCCGCAGGGCTTCGACATCGGCGACCCACCCGACCTCGTGGGGCAGTCGCGCGGCTGGACACCCGTCCACTACCAGCTCGCTGCGCTCTCGATGTGCACCTCGATCACCATCACCGTGGTGGCCCGCGACCAAGGCTTCGAGTACCGCAACCTGCGCACCGCCGTGCGCTCCCTGATCGACATCCGCGGCTTCTTCTTCGACCTGCACCTGCAGCCGAAGTTCGAGCAGGTCAACTACGACCTCTGGCTCGACACCGACGCCGACGACGCGGCGATCAAGGCCCTCGCCGACGAGTCCGACCGCCGCTGCCCCCAGCTCGGCATCTTCCACCTCGCCCAGATCCCGATGCGGATCCGCTGGCTGCGCGAGGGGTCGGAGGCGTGCGTCTACGAGCAGCGCTTCCACCTCGAGGGCAGCGAGGAGCCCGAGGTGCGGCTGCAGCGCGAGGCCGCGGAGCTCGCGGAGGGCTAGCCGCCTACATCAGGTGCCAGTCGAGGAACCGCTCGAGCCGGCGGTAGAAGTCGAGCTGCGGGTCGGCGCGCAGGAAGCCGTGCGCCTCCGTCGGGTAGGTGACGTACTCGAACGTCTTGCCGCCGAGCCGGCGCAGCTCGGTCACGAGCTGTGCGGACTGGGCGGGGCTGACGCGGATGTCGAGCAGGCCGTGGGCGATCAGGAGCGGCGCCTGCACGTTCGCAAGCCGATCGAAGGGCGAGCCCGCGTCGTAGCCCGCGCGGTCCGACGAGGGCGGGCCCATCATCCGCTCGAGGTCCTGGACGCCCTCGCGGTCGCCCTGCGCCCATGAGGTGCGGATGTCGCAGTCGCCGTACTTGCAGACGCCGAGCCGGAAGCGCCGCTCGGGGTCATCCGTGACGGACAGGAGCGCCATGTAGGAGCCGTACGAGGCCCCGAAGACGCCGAGCCGGTCGCCGTCGACCCAGTCGAGGCCCGCCAGGAAGTCGGCCGCCGCCAGGCAGTCCCTGGTGTCGCCGACGCCCCAGTCGCCGTGGTTGAGGCGCTCGAAGTCGCGGCCGTAGGTCGTCGACCCCCGGAAGTTGATCGCGAACCAGGCGTAGCCCTTGTCGATGAAGTACTGGGCGTGGCCGTCCCACTCCTCGCCGTAGTAGGAGGTCGGGCCACCGTGCGGGTAGACGATCGCGGGCGCCGGGTGCTCAGCCGAGGCGCCGGCCGGCCGGTACAGGAAGCCGTGGATCTCCGTGCCGTCAAACGAGCGGAAGACGACGTCCTCCGGCTCGACGTGCGGCGCCGCCACGACCGCGGCGGGCGCGGGCGCCAGCAGCACCTCGACGTCGCCGTTCGCGTGGACGAGCCGCAGCTCCGACGGCGTCGCGTAGTCGGTGTACTCGGCCGCGATCGCGCCGTCGCGGGTCCAGCAAGGCGCGGTCCAGGCGCCGCCCGTCGCCACGGTCGCGACCTCGCCCGTCGCCGCGTCCGCCGTGACGAGGTCGAAGCGCCCGCGCCGGGCCCGCGAGGCGGCGATGCGCAGGCCGTCAGGCGACCACGCGAGACCGGCGAAGTCGCCGTGGTCTCGGGTCAGCTGGCGGGCGTCCGTGCCGTCGGGGCGGATCAGGTGCACTTCGTTCCAGCCTGAGCGCTCGGAGGTGAAGGCGATCCAGGCGCCATCCGGCGACCAGGCGGGGCCCCGGTCGGCCATCGCCGGCTCGCCCGAGATGGTGCGCACGCCGCCCGTCTCCACGTCCACAACGCAGATCTCCATCGCCCGCAGGTCGTCGCGGCGCCAGAACACGTAGGCGACGGTGCGCCCGTCGGGCGAGACCGCGGCCCCCCACTCGTCACCCGTCTCGTCGCAGCTCGTGGTCAGCCGCCGCGGGAAGGGGTCCGCGACATCGACGACCGCGAGCCGCGTCGTCTGGTCGTCGCGCTCGACCCCGATCACGAGCCGGACGTCGTCGATCCAAACCGGCGCCGAGCCCTCGCACAGCCGGCGCGGCACGCCGCCCGTCGACGGCACGACCCAGACCGCGCCCTCGTCGCCGTAGGCGACGGTCGCGCCAGCGGGCGAGAGCACCGGCTGCGTGTCCTCCCAGAAGGGCGCGGGCTGGCGGCCCGTGGTCAGGCGCCGCGGCGTCGGGTCGTCGACCGACATCGCCCACACGTCGGAGGTGTCGCGGTCCCAGACGAAGACGAGGGTGTCGCCGTCCGTGCCGACGGCGAGGCTGCGCGGGCGCTCCGTCGCGACGACGGCCTCGAGCCGCCAGTGAGGCGGCGGGTCGAGGTCCTTGCGCGCCTGGGCGCGCACGCCCTCGTGCTCGTCGGTCGTGATCCACATCGGGTCGATCTCACGCATCGCGCGCTCCCTCCTCCAGCCCCTCGAGCGCGGCGACGACGAGCCCGCCGAGGGTGGCGGGATCGTACCCGCCCTCCTGGACCGCGACCACGGGTGCGCCGAGGGCCCCGATCCGCCGGCCCGCCTCGCGGTAGCCCTCTGCCGTCACCTCGAGCGGGCTGTTCGGGTCGCCGGCGGCGGCGTCGACGCCCAGGGCGACCACG
>SXGQ01165358.1_pt1 | contig 16663 bp, 30 predicted proteins | sample 3178371 | NCBI WGS metagenome assembly SXGQ01 (sample SAMN11356859, study PRJNA531348) | freshwater metagenome | isolation source: freshwater sample F1-20 | place: China: Fuxian Lake, Yuxi | collected 2017-12-25
TATGCGTGGAACAATGGTTGTTAATGGTAAGAAGGGGAAACCCGTGGTTGTTGAGGAAAGTTCTTCGGAAATTTCTATGTCTACTTTGTTGATTGACGAAGGGGGCAAATTCAACCAAACAAGTCTCTCAAACGCCCTAAAGAAATCTTGTGAGAGCTTGATTAACAAACTATCGGAGTAATATGAAAAACATTTTAATGGCAGTTCTTCTACTCCTGCCTATTTTCAAAGTAGAAGCGCAACCCGCACTCTCGTGGGCTGCAAACAATATCAGTACAAACGTAAATGGTGGTGTAATTGTCAAGAACGACACAATTGTAATGGAAGTGAAGTTGAATCCCAATGCCACTACCATTCGTTCGGTGTTCTTTGATTTCCAACATCAGAAGGATGCCATCACCTTGTTGGATGTGCAACGTGGTGCAAGCATCCCACAAGCTGCCAACTTCACATACACCAACAACTATTATCCAAATTGTAAGTTCAATAGAAACGGAAATAATACCACAAATAATGGATTTACCAACTATCAATACTCAAATTACACTTGTAACGTATCTACGGTTCCTTATCATGCCATCAATCGTATTCATGTAAGTGTGTCCAGTGGGGTAAATATGACACAGGACACTTACATCAAACTCCGTTTCAAAATCACCAAGACGGATGCAGGGTTTCCATACGATTCTGTGTACATGAATTTTGCCTTTGGGTATGATGTGAATGGTGGAACTATGCAAAATACAGAAAACACAGGAGCAAAGGGTGTCTGGATTCAACTATCCCCTAATGCAAACAACTTGGTCATCGGTGAAGTCAAGCATAGTGCCAATGTTTCAGCAGGATTGAAAAACTTGATGCGTTTGTCCATCACCGACACATTAGCACAACCCACAGAAGTCACCAATGTGGCGGTGGGTGGTAATGGTACATTCTCTTTGGCACAACAACTGCAAGTGAACACACCGTATCGTTTCCGTTTGACAGTGCCAGCGGATAGTTTGGCACCATTGAGTTTGGCAGCAACCACCATCTCTGATTTCACGGCAGCACAACAAGAATGGATTACCCAAAATCTTGACAAGACTTTTAAGAACAACAACATCAATAAGGGTATGAAGTATTGGGCAGCTGATGTGAACAATGACAATGTGTTTGATGGGGGAGATGTTCAAGTACTATTCAATGCAGTTACGGGATTGGACACCATTATGGTACCAGCCGCAGGATGTGCAGCAAACTGTGCGTACACCCTTCCAGTGTTTCGTGGGTCAGATTACGACAACATGCCATTGACCGACTGGAATGATTTGATGACGGGCAAGACCGTGGATATTATTCCAGGTCAAGTAGAATATGCCATCATCAATGTGAATGGATACGGTGCAGGTCAAACTCGTTTCTATGTGGATATGCGTGAGTTCCCAGCAGGTGTGGCACCATCTTCTGTGAAGTGGATGAACATTCTGGATGTGTATAGTGGGCCTGTCACCTTTATGTCAAGTGATGCTGCTTGGGCATTCTACAAGGTGGCATCAAGTTTCACAAAAGCAACCAACGGAACATCAGCATATAACAGTAGTATCAGAAACGTCAACAATCAAAATGTAGATTACGCAATTGCTTCTAGCGCCAAGTTCAGTAACAAGACACCATACTTTGTTCACGCACGAACCACCACAGGTGAACAAACTCTTGACATTCGTTACGCATTGAAGGGTGATGTGAACCTCTCACACTCATCATTGGTAACTGAACAACAAGCAGCCATCTATGGGTGGGGCAACTTGGTGGTTCCAGATGGTAGAAGTATTGATACAAAAGTCAACAATGTGGTAGTCACAGGTGATACCATCAATATTCCATTTAATGTAGATACGAAGGGAATTGTGTTGTCTGGGTTACAATATGAAGTCAAGTATGACCCAACATTGGTCAAGTTTGTCAAAATGAATATTGATACTCCAAGTTGGGTATCTTTTGTTCACCCAATGGCAGATGGAACCATTCGTTTTGGTGCAGTTGATAAAGATTTAAAGAACCCACTAACAGGAGCAAATCTCACCCCATTCAAGTTACAACTCGTGGCATTGAAAGCTGGTGTAGATTTAAACACCTCTGTAGTTTTGACACAGGTTATGGACGCAGCAGATAATAAAGGTAATCAGGTTGGTATTAATCTTTCCTCTACTGTAATCCGTTTGGTCGGTATCAGTAACTTCCGATAGGAGTAATATGAAAAACTATTTACGATACGGGATAATTTCCTTTTTGGTAATTGGTTGCTACGACAATAATATTTTGAGTCCAAAAGTGGAAGATACCCTTGATTTAGGAGTGAGTTCAACCTCTACCAAGTTTAGAACACAACAGGTTATGACCACAGACGGTCGCGCATCAGTATTAGTAGAAGTCACACCAGGTGCACTATACAGTTTACAACTTACCAGTATTGATGGTAAGGTATTATCGGTTGAAGGATTTACAGCAGATAAGGTCAATCCAGTTATTGACCTTGACTATAGCAAAATCAAAAATGGTTCTTACGACTTAAACCTACTGGATGTCTCTGGCAATATCGTCAAGATTCCAGTAATCATCAACAAACAATAGGAGAACGTTATGTCGGAAGAAAGTTCAGGCGGCGGTCTAAAAAACGCAATCATCGGATTGGTAACTATTATCATCACCGCAATCGCAGGTGTAGTTGGTAAGCAATTAATGGGTGGTGACGAAGCAGCAGTACCTGCACCAGCAGTTGCACCTGTTGTTATCAATCTTGAAAACAACAATACGGTGAAAGGGGGTTCAGGTGGTGGCGCAGCAGCACCGGCAGCAAAGCCAGCACCAAAGAAGGACGATTGGACAAAAGCTGAACCAAAGTGGTAATCGTATGACACCAGAACAGGTTAAAGATTACGGAGAGCGTGTAGAACAGATGGCTAAAAAAGAACCTGCGTATCCAGGCTGGGGATTCTTTTATTATAAATCAGTTTATACAAAACAGCAAATTGATTTATTAGAAACAAAAAAATACTAAACAGTTTGCGAAAATTAAAATACGGAGATTAATATGGACGCAAAACAAATTCAAAAAGGATTGTTATCAAAGTTTTCACAAATCTTCAAAGACAACAATGATTACAATGAAAAGACAGTAATTGGCTTCATGTCATTTGCTGTGATGACATTGTATTCTCTTGTGGATTTAATCACAGGTATTTATGGTCGGCCTTTGGAAATTCATGAATTTGTCTACAACTCATTCATGATTATCACATTGGGTTCATTCGGTATCGCCGGCCTAGAAAAGTTTTCACCAACTGCTGTGAAACAAGCTGAACAAGCACAGGAAGAATAATGAAAAAATTATTCGTATTATTATTACTCCCAACTCTTCTCTCAGCACAAGTTGTTGGAAAGACTGTTACCGAGGAATATAAGGCATCATTTGAAAAAAAGGTCAATATTGATTCATTAATGGATTATGACGGACCAAAGATTCCTATCCAATTATTAAATATCGGTATCGGTGAAGAAGTATTTGCGCAATATCCAGAACTCAAAGATAAGCGTGTTGGTCTTGGGGTCACAAATATCGTTGTGGAATACTTGGAAGAAACCAATCGTTTCACCTTTACCGAAGATAAGACAGAAATCAAAAACAGAATGGTGAAGCAATTTCAAGCATCACAATCTGGTATTACAGAAAACAAGTTAGATGGTCGTGGAAAGATTAAATTAGCAGAATATTTTGTATATATTGAAGTCTATGATTTTTCAGTTAGTGAAGATGAAACTATCAACTTAAAAGATGGTGTAAAAAATAAAGTGGTTACTCGTTTAGGTTTGCAGGTTAAGTTTGTTGATGCTGAAACTGGTGAATATTTTACTGGTTCTGGCTTAGGGGAAGCTAAAACAATTCGTGAGCTAACCTTAATGAACGATGATAACTTCGGTGAAATCAAGTTTAATCAAAGTACGATTGGAACATCAACCAAAAAAGCACTTGAAGATGCTTCCGCAAAAATCGTCACTCGTATGGTTCGAAAGGGAATCTTCAAGTCATAACTCAACTTGGAGGCAGTATGAAAAATTTCTTTTTAGTAGTAGCATTGTTAGCAGTTTCTTCAGTAGCACAAGCTCAAAAGTTAACCGTAGATGCAATGGTATCTATGGATAAGGATTTTGAGAAGGTTGCCGTTTCGGTAGTTTCTAAGCCAGTGGTTTCACTTGGTCTTGGTAAACTCAAAGTAGATGGAGTAGTTCTTCCATCTATGTTACTAGACAAGGATGGAACTAATTGGGAACCAGCACTCGGCATGGGTGCTATTGTTCACGTAAAGAAGCTTAAGCTCGGCTATAGTGCATTTAAAAAGGAAACCGAATGGACTAACTATTTCGGTTTAGTAGTAAACTTCTAATTGTACCTTAGCCTGCAAACCTAAACGAGCTGTTTATATGAAATTAAATAGAGTGTTATTAATAGTAGTAAGTTTATGTACGTTTGCATCTAGTTGTTCAGATGCTCAGATTGTAGTACAAACTTGGGTTGACCCTTGTACAAATACGGTTCAGACCGCCACATTTCCTTTAAATGGACCTGGGGTACTAATTTCGTATCGTGGTCAATCCAAAATTTTTACTGCGGCACAAGCACAAGCAGGTGAATTATTAGTATGGATTAATCAAGTCACGGTAAACATTCCGTGTCCCGTAGTGAACAATCCAGTTGTAACACAAACAACAACGACAGTAGCAACCCAAGCAGCTACCCAAGCCGCATCCGCTGCGGCTAGTGCAGCGGCATCGGCAGCAGCAAGTGCAGCAGCATCATCCGCTGCGTCATCAGCAGCGGGTAGTGCGGCAAATTCAGCGGCAAATAGTGCAGCGAGTTCCGCTGCAACATCGGCGGCGGCATCTACCCCACCACCAACACCACCACCTGCTCCCGCAGCACCAGCAGCACCCGCACCATCCAGTAGTTCATCATCAACCCCTGCTCCATCCAGTTCATCATCTGAACCCGCTCCATCATCAAGTAGTAGTGGAGAATCCAAGCCAGCAGAAACAAAAGCTGAGGCTAAGTCCGAGTCTTCATCAGAATCTAAATCGGAATCAAAGTCAGAAGAAAGTAAATCTGAATCCAAGTCTGAAGAAAAGTCTGAAGAGAAGAAAGACGAGAAGAAAGAGGAAAAGAAAAAGAGTGGTGGAAATATTAATCCTTTATTAGTAGCATCCGATTTAACCACGGGGCAAAATCCAGATGGTAGTTTAACTGCGCTGCTGACTACAGGTGTTTCACAATCTTCGTTAGCGGGTGATAAGAGTTATGGGGTCACTGGTATTCTTTGGTTGACATTTGACCAAGGAGCCATCAATGCATCCTATTCTAAGATGAAGTTTGATAAAGGTAAATTAAAACATATTATGTCATATGCAAACACCGCAGCATATCTCAAAGGAACGTGGATGAATATGACGGGTGTAACGTGGGTCAAACCCGACCCTAAATGGGGTATTGTGGGTGTAAGTGGTAACGTAATTATTTTGGCAATTCCTGATAAGATGGAAAAGAAAACCGCTATTAGTTACGCAACATCATTTGCGGCATTCTGGATGCACAATCCAATTCAATTAAATGAACGTGCCACACTATCTCCACAGATATTTATTTTGGGTTCACCAGTATCATATAATGATATGACCAAGTTTACCTTTAGTGAACAATTGAGTGCGATGGTTGGTAATTCAGTTGATTACAAGATTACAAAGAGATTTGGTCTAACTGGTGCACATCGTGTGATGGTTCCGTCAACAGGTAAACCATTACATTTCTTACTTATTGGTTCACGAGTAACATTATAGGAGTAGTTATGATTAAAAATTTAAGTTTTGCAGAACAAAGTGCATTATTTGCACGCTTTAGTAACTTAGCATACGAAAAACCTGAAGAAGCAACTAAGTTGTTTAAAAAAGCAGGATTCGATGATGTAGTGTATTATGGTAACAAAGGTAGTAATGCGTATGTTGTAGAAAGTAAAGATGACGTAGTAGTTGTATGTCGTGGAACCGAAGTGAAGGAATGGAATGATATTAGAGCAGACCTCAGTATGGCATTAGTTCCATCTCGCTCTGGTATCGGTAAAGTGCATCGTGGGTTCCGCACATACACAGATAAAGTATGGGAACCAATCAAATCACACATCAGCCCAATCAAGAACAAAGATATTTGGTTCACAGGACATAGTTTAGGAGCAGCAATGGCAACGTTGATGGTTCGTCGCTGTGTATTGGATATTAGTATGAGAGTTCCAACCTTGTTTACTTATGGTAGTCCACGTGTCGGTAATCGTGCATATATCAATGAATTCAATGGTCAAATTATACATCACCGTTGGGTCAATGATGGTGATATTGTAACAAAAGTTCCATTTGTTCCTTTTTACTATCACTGTGGCACCATGCATCACATCGGTGGTGACGGAAAGGTTACAGTTGAGTTTGATAGAAAAATTAGTTGGGTTCGCATTTTGTCATTGCTTCTTCCACACGGCATCTTCAAGTTAATCTCTGGTGATGCAAAAGACCACTCATCAGTTGGATATACAGAAAAATTATTATTCTGGTCCCTCAATGATGTAAAGTAATTTAACGTTTCGGCCTTTTATACGTCTAATAATACGAACTTAAATGGAGGTAGTATGAAAAATTTATTATTAATTTCATTGATTGGATTATTTACCGCGTGTGTATCACCAGTAGCACCAACTATTCCTGCCGAAGATTATTCTCTTGTGATGTTTGGGGAACAGGGGTCATCGTTGGAAGGTACAATGGGAACACAATCTGCTGGTCATCCTGTAGATGGTCGTACTGGTGCCGCTTCACTTCCTGATAGTTTAAAGTTGACCCCAAACCAAATCGCAGCAATCAAGTTGTTACGGGACAATTTCAAAGAAGCTAACAAATATCGTTTAGATTCGTTACACAACATCTTCACACGTGCACGTGATGCTCGTCGCAATGGTGCCACCCGTGAACAAGTCCACGCAATCTTGGTCACCGCTCGCCCTATCGCACAAACTCTTCGTCCTGCGGTGTTTCAGTTACACGTGGCAATTCGAGCAGTATTCACTCCAGCACAACGAGCATGGTTAGACGCACATCGTCCTCGTCCACCTGTGACTTGTATGGCATGTGCTCCTGCGTGCAGTAGTGGGTGCTAATAACCAGATAAAATATAATTTAAAACTATATATAAACGGGGGTTGACTTTTGTTGACCTCCGTTTTACTTTTGTATAGGAGGTGTAATATGTTAAAACCTTTTATTATATTAGTTGCGTTTTTATCAGTTCAGCAACTAAAGATTAATAAGATGCCACTTCCACCACGAGGTATACGTGACAGCACACAGAACTATATTGTAATGCACAACGATGGTTCGAATATGAGTGCAAGACAAACGCACGGTGTATTACGTAGACGTAGATTGTCGTATCATTACTTCGTGGCACGTGATGGAAAGATATATGAATATGTAAATCCAAAGTATATTGCTCGTCACGCTGGTATATCGTTACGTGATGGAAAGTTTAGTTGGAATAATTTCAGTATTGGTATTTGTTTACAGGGTATGAATGGATTAGTCTATAGCGACAAACAATACGAAAGTTTAGGTAGGTTAATACAGCAATTACACAATAGATACCCAGACAGTAAGACTCGACCAATATTGACACACGCAGAAGTTGCATTTCCACCTGGACGTAAGAAAGATCCTGGTGAGACATTTGATACAACACGAATAAAACTTGATAGTATTTAAACGAGGATAAAGGTTATGATTAAATACGCAGATGTAATCGTTGATTTACAGGCAGGTGATACAGGTAAGGGTAAGGTTGCTCACGCACTCGCTAACAACTATGATTTAATTCTTCGATATAATGGTGGTTCTAACGCAGGTCATACTGTCTATCACGATGGAAAAAAGGTTGTGACGCATCTTGTTCCTATTGGTGTGTTGTTCGGTATTCCAAGTGTGATTGGGTTTGGATGTGTGGTGAATCTTAAAAAGTTAGAAGAAGAAATTAAAGATTTGAATACAGCAGGATTTAACACCAATGGACTTATCTTTGTTGATGTACGTTGTCACTTGGTATTGGATAAGCATATCAAAGAAGATAGTTCGGATAGTAAGATTGGAACTACTCGACAAGGGATTGGTCCAACGTATCGTGATAAGTATAACCGCACAGGTATGCGGATGAAGGACTTGGGAATCCAGCCTTCTCCACTATTCCACGTGATTGATATTTACGATTTATTACATAGCGAACGTCATAATTGGCGTATCTTGTGCGAAGGTGCACAAGGATTCCAAATTGATATTGATTGGGGTGATTACCCATACGTAACCAGCTCGCACTGCACAATTGGGTCAGCGGTTCTGAATGGAATACCTCCACAGAAAATACAGAAGGTTATTGGAACGATGAAGGCGTATGAAACTTATTCTGGTTTTAAGACCACGTTCCAAGATGAGAACGACCCAATCCTCCAGAAGATACAAGAAGTTGGTGGTGAAGTAGGTGCAACCACAGGTCGTAAGCGTAAGGTTCGTTGGTTAGATTTAGATGGTGTCATTAAGGCAATCAATGTTAACGGAGTTACCGACCTTATCATCAATAAAGCAGATATTTTAAAGGAAGTTGGTGTCTTTCGTTATGTGTATGGTAATGAGTTATATGAAGTAAATTCATTGAACCAGATGATTATAGAAATAGACAGTATAATATATGAACACACACAAGTTAAAAATATTATTTGGTCAATGACACCTAATGGGATCTAACTACTATTTACTATAGTAGCACTTGACAAAATTTTAACCGAGGGTTAAGATGAAGAAGTTAGATAAATTTGTAGTACCTATAAATGTAATTGTTTATGGTGAAGATGCTGAGGATGCAGTATCGTATGTAGAAGAAGCGTTGGATGTTAGCTCGTTTATTACGGAAGATGGTCTAGTCGGAGCAGAGATTATGACTGATGATGTCGAACTTTTTGACGAGGGTTACGAAAATGATGATGATGCAGACTATGAGAACGAAGATTAATTGGTCGAACGTGAAGTTTTGGGCGTTGATTGTAGGTATCGTAGCATTTACTTTATGGAATTTTAATAATGATATAGAGTCCGCAGAACAATATAAGAGTGTAGCGTGTCCTTCACTATTCAGTATCGCACGTTCTTCTCGTGATACATTAATTGTGATGAAGAGTGTAGATGTGTGTAATGACTTTGTTATGGACAATCTGAAGTGAGGTTATTTATGGACGCATCGGACTATGAAAAAACTGGATTTATCAAGGGTGTGGATGCGCGTATAAAAAGTTCTGGGTGTAAAGTTTTATTAGTGTCTAACCCAAGAACAGATGATGTAGATGGTAAAACTCGTGCATGGGTAGCTATGGAGTTTGACACGCATGTTAGATATTTAGCTATAATAGACGATTTAGAATTAGTTTAATTGGTTATATCTACTAATAATCAGTTGTAGTATGAAACCCAAAGTAGCAAGCAATATAGTAATTACATTTGTATTTATGTTGGGTGTATTGGTGGGAACACTAATGCATGGACACATAGTGTGGCATGATGTAGTTGTTGCCATGTTTGCCGGCCTTGTATTCGGTGGTATTTTATTCACCCAATTTAGACTAATTATACGAAAGGTTCTGCAACTATTTACTAAGAAGAAATAATGGCAGACCTAACTATACTTTCACCAGAAGCCACTACCGCAGGTATAGCAGCAATCGTCGGTGGTGTAATGTTAAAATTGATAGAAAAACTATGGTTAAGTAAAACTGTAGTTGATGAACACGCGGTTCTTCGTAAGGAGCTTCGTGAAGAGCTTGACGCAGTAAAAGATGAAATTGCGTGTCTCCGTGAAGAGGTTGACGAATGGCGTGAGAAGTATTATAGTCAAGTAGAAACAACAAATGAATTATTGTTTGAGGTCAGTGTATTAAAAACTCGTCTACGCAAATATGAAACCGATAGCGGCGAGTTTTCTAAAGATGATTTCTAATGTTTACACGGTGACTGTAATTGACCTTCGTAATCTTTTACCACTAGGAATACGAAGAACACCATTGATATGCACTGAATTAGAAGATGCTATCTACTCTGTGAAGAACAATATGCAGGATTTATCAGACGGTGCAACATATCAATACGCAGTGATTGAGAAAACTGTATTGAATGTTATTCGTCCAAATATAGATGGTGATGGAACACGATTGTGGTATAAATATAATTCTGTGGTTGATGAGTTTGAGGTGTGTGAGGTTCCACAAGCATTACGAAATCAAACAGGATTTGGAATTGGTTAACTAAGAGGTGAGTGTGCAAAATTTTATATTAGGTTTATTAGCAGGTGGTTTTTTAATTGGAACCATCGCATTGATTGTGATGATGGCAAAGGCAGTCGCAATATTAGCCGAATCGTTAACCATCATAAAGACCATTTATATAGAAGGAAACAAAACACAACAGATGGTGCAAGCAACGATGGAAGCATCCGAGAACTTTGTTGATGCGTTAAACTCCGCAACAGTGGAAATGGAAAAACAACAGCAGCAGCAACAGCCAGGATTCTTCCAAGTATTCAAGACACAAGATGGTAAGCATATCGCACCATCTTTTGAGAAGTTAATAGAAAAAATGAAAAATGATCCCGACTATCGTAAAATTAGTGAACGGGATATGGATGAGCTTCGTCGATTGTTTGAGGAGAACTCCAACGACGATGATGATATTGATGAAGAACCTAAAGAACCCTGGAAAGGGGAGGATGAATGATACCTTCTGATAAAGAAATCGAAAGGTTGGTCAAGAAGTTAAGTGGAAAAAATCCGCAAAAGCAAAAGAAAATAAAGGTAGAAAAAGAGGAACACGATGAAGAAATTCGCCGTGCATCAGCAGACGATATTTTTCGCGAAATGAAGAAGCTGCCGTTTTCTGGTTAATCCTCACTACATATAATACACATCCCGCATGAGCTCATGTGGGCAATCAAATACAATTTAAAAACTGCATACTAAGTTTTTAGGGGCTTTCTCCTGCCCGAACGTGTATTGTAAGAAAGAAAAGAAAAAGAAGCAAAAAGAAAAGAAAGAAAAATATGAATAAAGAAAAAACTAAAGAAATAATAAAACCAGGATGGCATAAGCTGATAGACAAAGCTTATGCTATAACTGATATGCTATCATTTGCCGAAATAAAAGATATTACTACAAATCATTCTATGCTACAAATCCACTTCGATTCAGCCCTTGACAATTCACAGCAGTATGTGTTAGATTGTATCTCATACAAGATAGAGAGAGAATCGGCAAAGATATGTGAAGAATGCGGACTGAATGGTTTTAGAAGAAAAGATATACTACATTCACCTTGTTTATGTACAGTATGTTATACTATTCAGTATAATGAAAAGATGGAGTCCGTGTCACCACAGGTGACTAATCAAGAACCTCAATAACGAGGTATATATGTTCTACACAGCAGAAGATGTACAACCCGCAGTAAACGCAGCGGTTAAGATGTTTGGTCGTCAGGGACGTATGGAAACAGGTAAGAACGTTTTTTATAACGTGTCGGTGTTTACCAGAGAGTATGGTAAATTGTGGTATGGAGACATCAGTAAAGACGGAGTTACGGAAAAGCTTAAGATGCTTTCCACTTCTATCAATATGAATGTCTCGTTGGTAGATGAACACTTTGAAACTATATCTACTAACTAAAAAATATTTAATACCCAACAATCTTTCTAGGGGTATTGACATCAGTAACAAGACAGTGTATCTTTAGTGAGTACTGAGTAAGACAGTTCCGAAGCTCACGCACAATGGCGATGACGCTCTAACAAATATCGGATATCTTATAAAACTTTTTATAAAGAGGTTATTTTTATGGCAAAGCGCAATCGTAGTACCCGTAACGACTTCTCGAAGAACCGTTACTTCAACACGACTGAGTTCGAGGCTACCGCTCGTCGCATGACTTCGTACCTCCGCTCACTCTCCAATCGTCGTTCGTCTGGTGTTGTCACCGCCGACGATGTGAACGCGTACCTCACCCGTGAGGGTGTTCACCAGAAGCAGATTCGTACTCGTCTTTCATTCATCAACGCTGTCCTCGCTGGCAGTGGTGAGTTCGAGCAGGACGGTATGGTTTCTTCGACCCGCCCTCAGGCTAAGGGTCGTACCATCACGGCTTGGACCGCTGCGTAATCTACGCTAAATCCAAAAAACTTGAACGGGAGAGCTAAAAACTCTCCCGTTTTTGTTTTATTGCCTGATATTTATATTGGTAAGGTTATTCACAAGGAGTTAGGTTATGGCATCTCAGTTTCATGGTAATGAAGTATTTTTACGCTCACTATCCAAAGAGCAACTAGAACTTATTAAACAAAAAGCTGCAACCTTATCGAAAGGACACGAAGCAGCTCTCAAAGAACAATTAGAACGTTTACTTATTAAGTAATTATGCGATTACACTTATTAGGTATTCCGCATACCCAAACAACTTATGAGTTTAGCCACTGCGCTTTTACTGGTAAGGTAAAACGTTTTGCTCCAATGATGCAATCCGTAGGATACGATGTTATTCATTACGGGGTAGAGGGGGCACATAGTGGGGCAACCTACGATGTCAATTTGATGTCGTTTGATGAGTGGACTGGAATTAGAACTAAATTATTCAATGAAATATATGGTAATCGGGATGCGATGCCAACAGATTTTATTGGTGATTTAGCAAACACTGGTAATGAATTATATCAGACGTTTAACGCACGTTTGAAGATACAATTAGGTAGAAATCTTGACACTCACGATATTATTTGCCTACCCTTTGGATTTGCTCACGATACGGCAATCAAAGACTTTCCAAATCCAAAAGTAGAAACAGGTATCGGATATCCAAACTCATATCAAGACTTTAGAATATTTGAAAGTAATGCGTGGTATCATTATGAAATAGGTCGTGAAGGTAGAAGTGGTCACGATTATCATTGGGTAATTCCAAATTACTTTAAGGTTGACGATTGGGACTTCAATCCAAATCCAGAAGGATATGTCGCATACTTTGGTAGATTGTCAAATATCAAGGGTGTACATTTTATATCAGAAATAGCTAAAGTTCGTCCTGATTTGAGGTTTAAGATTTGCGGTCAAGGTGACCCAACTCCGTATTTAACTTCACCAAACATTGAATATGTCCCACCAATTCACGGACGAGAACGTTCTAAGTTTTTAGGTAATGCTATGGCAGTAGTAATGCCAACACGTTATGTAGAACCATTTGGTGGGGTTACGGTTGAAGCAGAACTTTGTGGAACACCAGTATTAGGTTCTTCATATGGTAGCTTTACTGAAACTGTTGAACACGGAAAAACTGGATATCAATGTAGAACACTTGGTGATTTCTTAGCAGGATTGGAGCAAATCGAAAACGGTGCAATTGACAGAACATATGTCCGTAATTTTGCAGTAGAACACTTTGACATGTACAAGTTGGCTCATAAATATGATGGTGCATTTAGACAAATTAATGATATATCAACTGATAAGGGATGGTATAGTAGACGTTCGATGATTGGACCAGTCACGTAGTATAAAATATTATTCAATACTATATATTAAGACCGACTTGACAAACCAGTTCGGTCTTTTTATATTTAAGTGTAGATATTTATGTTAGTTAGAAGGGCCTGTCATGGTTTCGACGGGATGTAGATGACTAAGCTTTGTATCCAGTTTGGTAATACTGGTGAAACAGACCAAAAATTTTAACTGGCAACTCATACAGCCAACCTCTCGCCCTCGCTGCGTAAGCAGTAGAGCCGAAGGACCGATGACCTGACCCATATAAGGGTAATCGGACTTATCATATGGTGTAGTGTTAGTGACGGGTAGTAGCTAACATCAAACACAACTATCCTACGTCCGACTTATGTTTGTTCTTTGTCAAGAGGCGGATGAAACTAAACAAGGAACTATGTGCATAAACGCTTAGTAGGAAGCAGTCTCGGACGAGGGTTCGACTCCCTCCAGGTCCACTAAAATTGATGGTTGCGTTAATAATTTGATGGAGGTAGAAATGTATGTGTTCAAAATTATTCAACGTATCTTCAATCAGATATTTCCTCCTATGTCAGTAGAAACTACAACTTTGTTGTTGGGAGAAGCAGACATAATAATGAAGGAAATAAAAGAAGCAAGAAAGTTGGCAGATTTACTACGGCTTAAAGAAATTTTAAGAAAGTTTCGTGGAGCTGTAGAATTAGCGGGTTCACCGCAAGTGGTAAAAAATAAATTAATATTTTTAGAAGCGCAGTGGAATAGACAATTTAGACTATGGAAAGCAAATGGTAATCGGTTCTAAAGTTTCTAGTAAAAGATATATTTGGTTACGAGTTCCGAGAACAAGTACAGTAACATACGGAAAAGTATTTTTTCCGGATGGAAACTATAAGCATACACACAACAATTACTTCTACGAAAAAGACAGATATGGAGATTTACCAGCATTTTCTGTGGTAAGACATCCGTATACTAGATTTGTTTCGTCGTTAAAATTTATAGCACAGCAACAATTTTTAAAAGGTAAAACAGGACGACATAATTTTACAATACCCTTTGACAATACAGAATCACTATATTCTTTTTTTAAAAATAACATAAAGAGTTTACGTGATTTGGACAATGATATTGAACACAAAAAATTATTTCAGACACAAGATTTAAGTTTTATAAAAATGTTTTTTAGACCACAAAAAAATTTTGTTGGGTTTCCACAAGTAACAATATTCAAATACGAAGAACTTAATAAATTTAATACTTGGATAGAGGATGAATTGGGATTGGACACATCAAGTACCACAGTATATAATAGTTCTTCGGAAGAACTTTCCCATATTGATTTTTCTTCGAAACGTTTTGAAGAACTTGCATATGAGTTATTTGAAGAAGATTATGATTTTTTCGGTTACGTTAAACCTTCAACCTTAAACTTAGGAGACAACATGGACGAATACAAAGATGTTCCGGAGGGTACATTCGTCAGTGAAGGCACTCCCGCAAGACCAGGTGAAGAACATTTACCCGCAGAGTTGAGAACCTATGGTATCATGGACTCTAACGGATATAAGATTCTTACACATATGGGTATGCATGGCGGTGGTGGTATCACTTCAGAAGGATTCGACTGACCCATGTTACGTAATTGGGTAGTCCAGTTTGGACACGCCCCAGGTAACAGAGCAGGAGATGAACGTGTATCTCCTGAAGATAGAGGAAAGTATATTTCACAAGTAGGCTACTATTTTGGATGGCAACCTCCTCCCGGAATGAGTTGGATTGTTGAAGTTACCAAAGATTTACACGGTAAACATCCTGATAGATATATAGCTTGTTTTATGAGATATATGACAGATGGTGAAGCAGAAAAGCTGCTTGGAACTAACTATGAAAAGTATCAAGCACCAGTAGTAAAACAAGCAACAACTCACGAGGAATTTTTACGTGGACAATTAGAAGCAATTCAAAAGCAACTCACTCAATATGAGTCGCAAACTCAAACGGAAGAAGTTCCAGAAAATTGTGAAGTATGCACAGTAGAAGAAACAACTAACGAAACACAACCAGAAACATAAGAGGTATGTATGTTAAAGAAAAAGGTTACGAAGTTTACTGGTAGTAAGTTAAATGTGATGGAACGTAAAGCACTTGTTTGTCAAGAGTGTAATATTGTCACGGTTACGGTAGCAAACGATATCGCTGCCGTAACCTGTGCATACTGTGTGCAAAAGTCTATTGAACCACCAAAGCTTTACACACCAAAACCAGAGGGTGAAAAATTTCCTCGTGGGTGGCACTTTAAACAACGATATGTGCATACAGATGGTCGAGTGTTCTGTAAGGGTGTGGAAACAGGTGAGGTAGACGTACCAGAACCGAAAAAGAAAAAGGTTGTAAAGAAAAAGACACCTAAAAAGAGGAAGTAAATGTTAAATCTACCAGCGAAGCCATTTCCAGCAATACAAAAGTTTTTGCATGAAAACAAACTTGTAGTTTACAAATATTTGGTAAAACAAGTAAGAAAGGGTATTCGTGAAGATTTAGACAAAGTAGAACTTTTTCAAATCACCCCATTACATTCACATCAAAAACACACAGCGGTGGTGAAAAAAGAAGATTATGAAAATGTTTTACAAGATGCAATGAAACAAGCAATTAAAGAAGAAGATTACGAAACAGCAGCGAAAGCAAGAGACACGATACAATTATACAAAGATAAAAGTATTACTAAACTCTTAAACGATACAAAATCAGAGGAATAAAATATGGCTATGGCGCTGGACTCAACTAAATGTGTTGTCCTAAATGCCACGTATGAGCCCATAACAGTTGTGACTTCGAAGCGAGCACTATTGTTATTTTTAGAAGGAAAAGCTATCATAGTCGAGGAACATCCAGAGTTGGTGGTGCGGTCACCAAGACAGACATTCCCTGTACCATTGATGATTGCGTTAGTACGCTATATCAAGGGCCGCCGTGTATTTAAGACACCAGCTTTACTCACA